>Ga0209075_1000368_pt1 | contig 43618 bp, 38 predicted proteins | sample Stecom2011_FD_187523 | JGI IMG/M metagenome (GOLD analysis project Ga0209075, IMG submission 187523) | Agricultural soil microbial communities from Utah to study Nitrogen management - Steer compost 2011 (SPAdes) (version 2) | ecosystem: Environmental > Terrestrial > Soil > Agricultural land...
GGCGGGCGGCTGTAGAACACCGTGTTGGGCTCCAGGGTCAGCTGGTACCAGGACAGGTGCTCCGGGCCCAGGGCGATGGCCTGGTCGATATCGGCGCGGGCCTGGGCCAGGCTCTGACCGGGCAGGCCGTGCATCAGATCGAGATTGAGGTTGTCGAAACCGGCGCGGCGGGCCATGTCCACCGCCGCCAGCGCCTCGCTGTCATCATGAATGCGCCCCAGCGCCTTCAGGTGCTCGGGGTTGAAGCTCTGGATGCCGATCGACAGGCGATTGATGCCGATAGCGCGGTAGTCGCGGAACTTGGCCTGCTCGAAGGTACCCGGATTGGCCTCCAGGGTGATCTCGATGTCGCCGGCAAAGCGCAGGCGCTGCTGCATGGCCTGCAGCAGACGGTCCAGGCTGGCAGCGGAGAACAGGCTGGGGGTGCCGCCACCGAAGAAGATCGACACCAGCTCCCGACCATGCACCTGAGGCAGCTCCAGCTCCAGATCGGCGATCAGGGCATCGATGTACTCGGCCTCCGGCAGGCCGCTGTCGTAGGTATGCGAGTTGAAGTCGCAGTAGGGGCATTTGCGCACACACCAGGGTATGTGCACATAGGCGGCCAGCGGTGGCAGGCCGGATTCCCCGGCGCCGCTCACGCCAGTCCCAGGCGGGCGCGCAGCTGCTGCATGGCGCGGGCCCGGTGGCTGAGCTGGTTCTTCTGCCGGGCCGGCAGTTCGGCGCTGGACAGCCCCAGCTCCGGAATCAGGAACAGCGGGTCGTAGCCGAAGCCGTGCTCACCCCGGGCGGCGTGCAGGATACGGCCCTCCCAGGCGCCTTCGCAGATGATCGGCACCGGGTCCTCGGCATGGCGTACCAGCGCCAGGGCGCAGATGAAGCGCGCGCCGCGCTCCGCGTCCGGTACGTCGCGCAGAGCCTGCAGCAGCTTGGCGTTGTTGGCCGCATCCCCCTGTCCATCGGCATAGCGCGCCGAGTAGATGCCCGGGGCGCCGCCCAGGGCATCCACCGCCAGTCCGGAATCGTCCGCCAGTGCGGGCAGGCCCGAGGCGCGGGCGGCGTGGCGGGCCTTGAGAATGGCATTCTCGACGAAGCTCAGGCCGGTTTCGTCGGCCTCCTGGTCGGTGAACTCCCGCTGCGGCAGCACCTCGATGTCGTCACCGAGCATGGCCTGCAACTCCTTGAGCTTGCCGGCATTGTTGCTGGCCAGCACCAGTCTGCTGAAGGGCAGGGCAGCCTTACTCATCCGGATGGAACTCCTGCTGGAAGCGCACCGTGTGCACCGGGGCATTGTCGTCGGCCTGCACCTTCACCTCGAAGCGCAGCAGCCCGCGTTGTCCGGCGCTGTAGTTGGCAACGAAGTAGATGGCATCCTCTTCCTGGATGCGAATGAAGCGCAGTGGGGTGGTCTGTTGCAGCAGGTTGGTCACTGTACCCTCGATCCGGGCATCCACGACCTCCACACCGTCCTCGGTCAGCCGTTGCACGGCGATATTGACCACGCCCTGGCGCGGGCCGCGCTGCAGGCCTGCTGCGGCAGCGATCTCCGGCTGCAGGTAGGAACTGTTGAAGGCGTTGTGATGCACCAGCAGATCGCCGAAGCGCTGCGGGCTTTGTGCCGGGCCCTGCTGGGCGGTGGCGACGCCGGCGATCAGCATGAGCAGGGCGGCAAACAGATGGCGAAACATGGTGGCTCCTTGTCAGCGTGTGACGCGATAGATGGCGACTTCCCCGAGCAGGTTGGGCCACATGGCACTCAGGCGGCTGCTCTGGTGGGTCTGGTCCACCACCAGGCGGTCGAGAATCTTCACCGACCTTTCATGGCACAGGTTCTCGAAGTCCTTGAAGGTGCAGAAGTGGATGTTCGGGGTGTTGTACCAAGTGTAGGGCATGAACTCGGATACCGGCATGCGGCCCTTCATCCCCAGGTACAGGCGGCAGCGCCAGTGGCCGAAATTGGGGAAGGTCAGGATCGCCTCGCGGCCGATGCGCAGCATGTCCTCGAGGATGCGGTCGGGGTAGTGCACCGCCTGCAGGGCCTGGGTCATGACCACGGTGTCGAAGCTGCGATCGGCAAAGTTGTCCAATCCGTGGTCGAGGTTCTTCTCGATCACGTTGACGCCCTTGTTGATGCAGGTGTTGATGTTGTCCGGATCGATTTCCAGGCCGTAGCCGCGGACCTTTTTCTGGCTCTGCAGGTAGTGCAGCAGCTCGCCATTGCCGCAACCCAGGTCAAGCACGTGGCTGCCGGGGCTGATCCATTTTTCGATGATCTGCAGATCGGCGCGCAGGTTCATGCATCCACCTCGATACGGTTCATGTAACTGCTCAGGGCCTGGATATAGCGCGGAATCGGCAGCAGGAAGGCATCGTGCCCCTGGTCGGCCTCGATCTCCAGATAGCTGACGTCCTTGCGTGCGGCAATCAGCGCATTGGCCAGCTCCCGGGAGCGTGACGGCGGGAAGCGCCAGTCGGTACTGAAGGACATGACCAGGCACCTGGCCTGCACCGGCTCCAGGGTCCTGGCCAGGTCGCCGCCATGGGCCCGCGCCGGGTCGTAGTAGTCCAGCGCCTTGGTCATCAGCAGATAGGTATTGGCGTCGAAGCGCTGGGAGAATTCCTGGCCCTGATAGCGCAGGTAGCTCTCGACCTGGAACTCGACGCCCTTGATGTCGTACTTCAGCTCATCGCTGCGCAGCTCGCGACCGAATTTCTGGCCCATGGCATCGTCGGACAGGTAGGTGATGTGCCCGACCATGCGCGCCAGGCCCAGGCCGTGCTTGGGCACCAGGCCGTGGGCGGCGTAGTCACCGTCGCGGAAGTCCGGATCGCTGAGGATGGCCTGGCGGGCCACCTCGTTGAAGGCGATGTTCTGCGCCGACAGCTTGGAGGCAGTGGCAATGGCCACGCAATGGCGCAGCCGATCGGGGTGGGCAATGGCCCACTGCAGCGCCTGCATGCCGCCCAGGCTGCCGCCGACCACGGCGGCCCACTGCCGGATACCCAGATGGTCGGCCAGCCGGGCCTGACTGTTGACCCAGTCCTCCACCACTATCATGGGGAAATGGGCGCCCCAGGCCTTGCCGGTGTCCGGGTTGATGCTCGACGGGCCGGTGGAGCCATGGCAGCCGCCGAGGTTGTTCAGGGACACGACGAAGAAGCGGTTGGTGTCGATGGCCTTGCCGGGCCCGATGCAGACATCCCACCAGCCGGGCTTGCGGTCATCCGGGCTGTGGTAGCCGGCGGCGTGGTGGTGCCCGGACAGCGCGTGGCAGATCAGCACCGCATTGCTGCGACTGGCATTGAGCTGCCCGTAGGTCTCGTAGACCAGCTCGTAGTTGGCCAGGCTGCGCCCGCAGGCCAGTTGCAGCGGTTCGCTGAAGGTCTGTCGCTGGGGCGTGACCAGGCCGACGGAATCAGCAGGGAATTGGGACATGGGGTTTTCGTTTTCCTGTTCTGGATTGGCACGCCGGCCGTCATGCGGGGCCGGCCCAATGAGCGAGGCGTCAGTCTAGGGTCTGAGGGCGTCGGATCGCAAGCCGACGGCCATCAGGGCCGGGCAATACCGAGCTCCTCGGGAAGCCGCCCGGGCGCCTCGATCAGCACCCGCTTCTGCCGGCTCTGCTGACCGCTGAGCAGGCTGACCTGCCGCCGCCCCACATCGAACTCTTTGGCCAGGAAGGCCAGCAGCATCTCGTTGGCCTTGCCGTCCACCGGCGGCGCACTGATACGGATCTTCAGCCGCTCGCCGTGCTGACCGGCAAAGCCGATGCTCCTGGCGCCGGGCTGCAGGTGACAGTCCAGCAGCAGATCGGCACCGCGCCACTGGTAGAAGCCGGCCATCACAGCGCCAGGGTAAGGCCTTTGGGCATGCCGGTGGCCATCGCCAGGTTGGTGATCAGCAGCATGTCCAGCAGGTTGAGCGCGATGAAGGCAAAGATGGGCGACAGGTCCAGCCCACCCATCGCCGGCAGGAAGCGGCGGAAGGGCGCCAGCACCGGCTCGCAGATCTGGGTGACCAGCAGCGCCGCCGGGTTGTGACTGTGCGGCGCTACCCAGGACAGGATCACGCTGATGATCAGGGCGAAGAAGAAGATCTTCAGAAACAGTGCCGTGACGCCTACCAGAGACCAGACCAGCAGCTGCAGCACCGGTGGCAGGGCGTAACCCATCAGCTTGATGATGAGCGCCAGGATCACCAGCTGCACCAGCACCGCCAGGATCAGGGAGGCCACATCCACCCCGGCAAAGCCCGGAATCACCCGCCGCATCGGCTTGAGCAGCGGCTGGGTGGCACGCACTATGAATTGTGACAGGGGGTTGTAGAAGTCGGCGCGCACCAGCTGCAGGATGAAGCGCAGCAGCACTATCAGCAGGTACAGGCTGCCCAGGGTCTGCACCACGTATACGGCGGCCATGTTCAGTCCGTTCATCTTGTCTCCTCAGGCGAGTTCTCTGGACAGTTCGGCGGAGCGCTCGGCGGCGGCGCGCATGGCCCGGGCCACCATGCCCGGCAGGTCATCGGCGGCGAAGCTGTTGATGGCGCGTTCGGTGGTACCGTTGGGCGAGGTCACCCGGCGGCGCAGTTCGGCGGTGTCCACGTCGCTGTGCACGGCCATGTCGGCGGCGCCCAGGGCGGTGAACAGGGTCAGGCGTTCGGCCACCTCGCGGGGCAGGCCCAGCTGCTCGCCGGCGTCGGTCATGGCCTCCATCAGGTAGAAGAAGTAGGCCGGGCCACTGCCGGATACCGCGGTGACCGCATCGATCTGGCTCTCCTGCTCCAGCCACAGGCTGATGCCCACGGCATTGAGGATGCTCTCGGCCAGCTTTCTCTGTTCGGCGCTGACCCGGGGCACGGCGAACAGGCCGCTGACACCCTGACCCCGCAGCGCCGGGGTATTGGGCATGCAGCGGATCAGTGGCGTGTCGGCGCCCAGCCAGGCGGCCAGGCTGTCGCAGGTGATGCCGGCGGCAATGGAAATCACCAGCTGGCCGGAGCGGCGCGGAGCCGGCAGCGCTGCGCATACCGCCTGCATGACCTGCGGCTTGACCGACAGCACCAGCACATCGCAGTCCCGGGCCAGCTCGGCATTGTCGGTGGTGGTGTGGATGCCGAACTGGCGGTGCAGTCGCTCCAGCTGTTCGGCACTGGTATCGCTGGCCAGTATCTGGCCGGCCTTGAAGCTGTTCTGCAGCATGCCGCCGATGAGGCTGGTAGCCATGTTGCCGGCGCCGATGAATCCGATTCGCGGTGCTGTCATCTCATTGTTCCTCTGCTGCGGGAGTGGAGTAGTCGCGGGCGCCGAACAGCGCAGTGCCGATACGCACCAGGGTCGAGCCCTCGGCGATGGCCTCGTCCAGATCGTCGCTCATGCCCATGGACAGGGTGTCCAGCGGCAGCTCGAGGGCAGTCATGGCCTCGCGCAGGGCGCGCAGTGGTACCCGGCGGGCGGCGCTGTCGCTGGCCGGTGCGGGGATGGCCATCAGGCCACGCAGACGCAGGCCGGGCAGGGCGGCCACGGCGCTGGCCAGTTCCGGCAGCTCGGCCAGGGTTACCCCGGACTTGCTGGCCTCGCCGCTGATGTTCACCTGCAGGCAGATATTCAGCGGTGGCAGCTGGTCAGGCCGCTGGGCCGACAGTCGCTGGGCGATCTTCAGGCGATCGACGCTGTGCACCCAGTCGAAATGCTCGGCGATGGCCCGGGTCTTGTTCGACTGGATCGGCCCGATGAAGTGCCAGACCAGCGGCAGATCCTGCAATTCGGCCATCTTGGACAGGGCTTCCTGCAGGTAATTCTCCCCGATGTGCTCGATGCCGGCAGCGACCGCTTCGCGGATGTCCGGCGCTGCCCGGGTCTTGCTGACCGCCATCAGGGTGACCTCCGCGGGATCACGACCGGCAGCGTGCGCAGCACGCAAAATGCGCATACGAACGTTTGCAATATTCTCTGCTATCGTGGACATTACGGACGTTGAACACCTTGCCAATGGAGCTGACCTGAACGGCATTCTACATGCTTGCAGGTTGCAATGGGGAACCCTATGGATATTACCGAGCTGTTAGCCTTCAGCGCCAAACAGGGCGCGTCGGACTTGCACCTGTCGGCCGGACTGCCGCCCATGATTCGTGTGGACGGCGATGTGCGCCGCATCAACGTACCTGCACTGGAACACAAGCAGGTGCACGCGCTGATCTACGACATCATGAACGACAAGCAGCGCAAGGATTACGAGGAATTTCTGGAAACGGACTTCTCCTTCGAAGTCCCGGGGGTAGCCCGTTTCCGGGTCAACGCCTTCAATCAGAACCGTGGTGCCGGCGCAGTGTTCCGTACCATTCCTTCCAAGGTGCTGACCATGGAAGAGCTGGGCATGGGCGATGTGTTCAAGCAGATTTCCGATGTTCCCCGCGGGCTGGTGCTGGTCACCGGACCGACAGGGTCGGGCAAGTCCACCACCCTGGCGGCCATGCTCGACTATCTGAACAACACCAAGTACCAGCACATCCTCACCATCGAGGACCCGATCGAGTTCGTCCACGAGTCGAAGAAGTGCCTGGTCAACCAGCGTGAAGTGCACCGTGATACCCATGGCTTTGCCGAAGCGCTGCGCTCGGCCCTGCGGGAAGACCCCGACATCATCCTGGTCGGTGAGATGCGTGACCTGGAAACCATCCGCCTGGCGCTGACCGCCGCGGAAACCGGTCACCTGGTATTCGGCACCCTGCACACCACCTCCGCCGCCAAGACCATCGACCGGGTAGTGGACGTGTTCCCCGGTGAAGAAAAGGCCATGGTCCGTTCCATGCTGTCCGAATCCCTGCAGGCGGTGATCTCCCAGACGCTGCTGAAGAAGATAGGTGGGGGACGGGTGGCTGCCCACGAGATCATGATCGGCACCCCGGCGATCCGTAACCTGATCCGCGAGGACAAGGTGGCGCAGATGTACTCGGCGATCCAGACCGGCGGCAACATCGGCATGCAGACCCTGGACATGTGCCTGAAGAACCTGGTGGCCCGTGGTCTGGTTACCCGGGAAGCGGCGCGGGAAAAGGCCAAGGCGTCGGACGCCATCTGACAGACATGTAGAGGGCGCAGGAAGGCGTCCCGGATGAGGAAATTATGGAGTTCGAAAAGCTGCTGCGCCTGATGGTCGAAAAGGGCGCGTCCGACCTGTTCATCACCGCTGGTGTGGCACCGAGCATGAAGGTGCACGGCCGCATCCTGCCGGTGACCAAGACCCCGCTGTCACCCGAGCAGACCCGGGAAACCGTGCTCGGGGTGATGTCCGAGGCGCAGCGCCGGGAGTTCGCCGAGAAGAAGGAGTGCAACTTCGCCATCAGTGCCCGCGGTATCGGTCGCTTCCGGGTAAGCGCCTTCTACCAGCGCAACCTGGTCGGCATGGTGGCGCGGCGCATCGAGACCCAGATTCCCACCATCGAGGAGCTGCGCCTGCCGGAGATCCTCAAGAACCTGGCCATGACCAAGCGTGGCCTGGTGATCTTCGTGGGTGCCACGGGTACCGGTAAGTCGACCTCGCTGGCGTCCATGATCGGCTATCGCAACAAGAACTCGACGGGTCACATCATCACCATCGAGGACCCGATCGAATTCATTCACCAGCACCAGAACTGCATCGTCACCCAGCGTGAGGTCGGCATCGACACCGATACCTTCGAGGTGGCGCTGAAGAACACCCTGCGCCAGGCGCCGGACGTGATCCTGATCGGTGAGGTGCGTAGCCGTGAGACCATGGAGCACGCGCTGACCTTCGCCGAGACCGGGCACCTGTGTCTGTGCACCCTGCACGCCAACAACGCCAACCAGGCGCTGGACCGTATCATTCACTTCTTCCCCGCCGACATGCACCAGCAGGTGTGGATGGACCTGTCACTGAACCTCAAGGGCATCGTCGCCCAGCAGCTGATCCCCACACCGGATGGCAAGGGTCGCCGGGCGGCCATCGAGGTCATGCTCAACTCCCCGCTGGCATCGGACATGATCCGCAAGGGCGAGGTGCACGAACTCAAGCCGCTGATGGCCCGTTCCAACGAGCTGGGCATGCAGACCTTCGACCAGGCGCTGTACAAGCTCTACAGTCAGGGCGAGATCACGTATGAAGATGCGCTGGCCCATGCCGATTCGGCCAACGACCTGCGCCTGCTGATCAAGCTGGGCTCGGAGACCGATGGCAAGTTCCTGATGCGCGAGGACCAGACCCTGAGCATCCAGGATGACGAGGAAAACTTCCTGCGCCGCTAGGCGCCTCCCTCCCCGGATGGCGGACCCTCGGGTCCGCCGCCGCTTCCCTCTCCGGCGCTTGCGCCGCGACGATCAGGCCTGGTAGACCAGGCGACCCTGACACAGGGTGTGACTGACCTTCCCCGGGGCGCTCTGGCCCATGAAGGGGCAGTTGCTGCCGCGGGACAGCCAGTGGTGGCCGATCTCGGTGGTACCGGCGGGATCGAACAGCACCAGATCCGCACTGTCACCCACCGCCAGCCGGCCGGCGGGCAGACCCAGCGCGGCAGCCGGGCCGCTGGTCAGACGCGCCAGCAGTGCTGGCAGCTCCAGCAGGCCATCGGCAACCAGGGTCAGTGACAGCGGCAGCAGTACTTCCACACTGCTGATACCGGCCTCGGCGGCGGCAAAGGGCACCCGCTTGGCTTCGGATTCGTGCGGGCGGTGGTGCGAGGAGATGGCCTGGATGACGCCGCTCTGCACTGCCTGGCGCAGGGCGCGGCGGTCGCTGGCGCTGCGCAGGGGCGGCATCACATGCAGCAGGCTGGAGTAGCCGTCCAGGTCCTCGTCACACAGCAGCAGCTGATACATGGCGACGTCGGCGGTGACCGGCAGACCGCGGCTCTGGGCGTCCGCCAGCATGTCGATGGCCCGGGCGCTGCTCAGGCCGCTGAAATGGGCGCGCACCCCGGTCTGCTCGATCAGCAGCAGGTCCCGGGCCAGGGCCACGGTCTCGGCGGTTTCCGGGATGCCGCGCAGGCCGAGCCGGGCAGCGGTAGGACCCTCGTGGGCCACCCCGCCCTCGGCCAGAGCGGCATCCTGGGGCATGAAGATGACCGACAGATCGAATCCGGCGGCGTATTCCAGGGCCCGGCGCAGGATGCGGTTGCTGGCCACCGGCGCCAGGCCCTGGGTGAAGGCCACGCAGCCGGCGTCACGCAGGGACACCAGCTCGCTCAGCTGCTCCCCCTCCAGGCCACGGGTCAGTGCGCCAATGGGAAATACGCGGGCCTGGCCGGCGCGCTCGCTGCGGTCGAGAATCAGCTCGGCCACGGCCGGGGTATCCAGCACCGGACGGCTGTCCGGCGGGCAGCACAGGCTGGTGACGCCGCCGGCGGCGGCGGCGCGGGTCTCGCTGGCAATATTGCCCTTGCGACCGAAACCCGGCTCGCGCAGGCTCACATCCAGATCGACCAGGCCGGGACAGGCAATCAGGCCGCGGGCGTCTATGGTCATGGAGGGCTGGAAGCCCTGCGGGGCGTCGCCGAGGGCGTGGATCAGACCGTGGTCGATATGCACGTCGGTGATCTGATCGAGCTGGCTGGCAGGGTCGATCACCCGGGCGCCGCTGATGGTAATACGCATGCTCATTCTGCTCCCTGTCTGGACTGGCGCTGGGTGGTCTGTCCGGCCATGGCCATGGACATCACGGCCATGCGCACGGCGATGCCGTAGGTGACCTGTTTGAGAATCACCGACTGGGCGCCGTCGGCCACGGCGGACTCGATTTCCACGCCGCGGTTGATCGGGCCGGGGTGCATCACCAGGGCGTCGGGTCTGGCCAGGGCCAGGCTGTCGCTGGTCAGGCCGTACTGACGGTAGAACTCGCCTTCACTGGGCAGCAGGCCGCTCTGCATGCGCTCCTTCTGCAGGCGCAGCATGATCACCACGTCCACGTCCCGCAGGCCGGTGCGCAGATCGTTGAACACCCGGACCCCGTACTGCTCGATGCCCTCGGGCAGCAGGGTGCGCGGGGCTATGACGCGGATGTCGGGGCAGCCGAGGATGCGCAGGGCTTCCATGTTGGAGCGGGCCACCCGGGAGTGCAGGATGTCACCGACGATCGCCACCGACAGCTGCTCGAAGGGCTTCTGGTGACGGCGGATGGTCAGCATGTCCAGCATCGCCTGGGTCGGGTGGGCGTGGTTGCCGTCGCCTGCATTGATGATGGCCACGTCCGGACAGACGTTGCCGGCGATGAAGTGTGCGGCGCCGGAGTCGCCGTGACGGACCACGAACATGTCCGCAGCCATGGCTTCCAGGTTGCGCAGGGTGTCATACAGGGTCTCGCCCTTGCTGGTCGAGGAGGTCTGCACGTCGAGGTTGAGAACGTCCGCCGACAGGCGCTTGGCCGCCAGTTCGAAGGTGCTGCGGGTACGCGTGGAGTTCTCGAAGAAGACGTTGCATACCGTCTTGCCGCGCAGCAGCGGTACCTTCTTGATGGACCGCTCGCCCACCTCGAGGAAGGAGTCGGCGGTGTCCAGGATCTCGGTCAGCAGCTCGCGGGACAGGCCATCGATGCCGAGGAAGTGGCGCAGCTGGCCCTGTTCGTTCAGTTGCAGTTTGCTGGATTTGAGGCTCATGGCGATCAGGACTCGGCGATGGGGTTCAGGGTCAGCCGCAACGGCTCGGGGCCGGTCAATTTTATCCGCTGGCCCCGGGGCAGTGCCAGACTGACGCCGAGGATATCGGCACGGATCGGCAGTTCGCGGGATTCGAGGTCCACCAGGGTGACCAGGGTTACCGAGGCCGGACGGCCATAGTCGAACAGCTCGTTGAGCGCGGCGCGTATGGTGCGACCGGTCATCAGCACATCATCAACCAGCACCAGATGCCGACCTTCCACGCTGAAGGGCAGCTCGGATGGCCGCACCCCCGGCTGCAGGCCGATCTGCGAGAAATCGTCACGGTAGAAGGCGATATCCAGACTGCCCAGCGGGGAATCCGGGAGGAAGCGGTCACGCAGCTGCTCGGCGATCCAGGCACCGCCGGTGTGGATGCCCACTACCGCCGGATCGGTGCGCTGCTCACGGTCCAGCAGGGCGATCAGGTCCTCCCCCATGCGTTGCAGCAGGGTCCCGACGTCGGGTAATTCAGTCATCACGTCTCCTTGGTTTGGCTGGCCAGCCAGGTTTCCAGCAGCAGCGCCGCGGCCAGGCTGTCCACCGGGTTGTCTCGGTAACTGGCCGGCGTACGACGGCCGCTTTCACGCAGCGTCTGTTTGGCTTCGAAGGTGGAAAGGCGTTCATCAATGCAGTGCACCGGCAGCTGGAAGCGCCCGTGCAGGCGGCGGGCGAACTTCTGCGCCCGAGCGCTCATCTCGCTCGGGGTGCCGTCCATGTTCAGCGGCAGGCCGACGACCAGCGCATCCGGCTCCCATTCACGCAGCAGGGCGGCGATCTGCTCCCAGTCGGGCACGCCGTCCCGGGCGCGCAGCTCCCTGAGCGGGCGTGCGTTGCCGGTGAGCGTCTGACCCACGGCGACGCCGATCTGGCGGGTGCCGTAGTCGAATCCGAGGACCCGCTGGGGGATCGCCGTCATCAGGCGTGGCCCGCCTGGCTGGTCAGCAGGCTGAGATCGATGCCCAGGCTGCGTGCGGCGGCGTTCAGGCGCTGCTCGGGCTCCAGCTCGAAGAGAATCTGGTAATCGGCGGGGCAGCTGAGCCAGGCGTTGTCCATCAGCTCGCGCTCCAGCTGCCCGGCGTCCCAGCCGGCGTAGCCGAGGGCAACGAAGGATTCCCTGGGCCCGCGGCCGCGGGTCATGTCCACCAGGATGTCGCGGGAGGTGGTCAGCTGCAGCGGTCCGAGGTCCAGGCTGCCTTCCCAGTGACCGGGCCCGCGATGCAGGACGAAGCCCCGTTCGCTCTGGACCGGACCGCCGTTGAATACCACGCGGGCGCCTATGCCCGCGGGAATATCCAGGCCAGGGGAGGTCTGTTCCAGCACATCACCCAGATTCAGACCGCTGGGGCGATTGATGATCAGCCCCATGGCGCCATCGGCGTTGTGCTCGCACAGATAGATCAGGGTCTGCGCGAAACGCGGATCCTCCATGTGCGGCATGGCGATCAGGAAGTGGTGCTTGAGGTAGCTCGGAAGTGTCTGGGTCATGCCGCATAGTATTGGGTGCGGGCGCGCGGAGGGCAAGAGCAGGCCGGCTCAGAAACTGGAAACGCGATCTCCGGGTTCGAAGCGCCAGGTGCGGGTGATCTCGAGCAGGCCGAATTCGGCCAGATCCCCGGTAAAGGGCGCGAAGGGTGCGGCCAGACGTACGATGCGCAGGGCGGCGTTATCCAGTACCTGATGGCCCGAGGACTCGATCAGCTCGACGCTGTCGAGGCTGCCGTCACGGCGAATGGCCACGCGCAGCACCAGGCTGCCGTAGATGCCCTGACTGCGCGCCTCGGCCGGGTAGTTCTGGTTGCCGATGCGCTCGATCTTGCGACGCCAGGAGTCCATGTAGAAGGCCCCCGGATCCCGGCGGGTCGAGGCGGAATTGAGCCGGTGCACCCGGGGCCGCTCGGCATACTGCTGGCGCTCCTCGGCCAGCTGTGCCTCGAGGCTGGCAATTTCCTGGGACAGCTGGCTCAGATCGAAACGGATGCCGGCCTGGGGTGCATCCCGGGGCTCGGGTTGCACAGGGGCGCTGGTCACGCGCTCGGGCGCCGGTGCCTTGGTGGTCACCACCTGCTGCTGGGTCGGTTCCGGCGGCGGGGCGGCCTCCTCGACCGGGATCACCGGCTGGATCTCGCTGTCCTGAAACACCGTCTCTTCGGGGGTGCTGGGGGTGGCCTTCTCGTCCAGGGTGCCGCTGCCGAGCTGATCGAACTGCGCCAGGTAGTCCGCATCGTCCGGCGCCTCGGTGCTGGGCTGGGTGGCCAGGGTGATTTCCAGGCTGCGCGCCAGCTCCCGGGGATCGGGCACATCGAAGGTGATGCCGAGGATGACCAGAGCATGCAGCACCGCCGCCAGGAACAGGGTGAACCCCAGGCGGTCCCTGGGTTCGATACCGGGTCTGGGCGGCCCGGCAAGGGCTGGCTGCGTCGCTGCTGTGTTCATGCTGTCCATAGGCGTGGGGGGCGTACTGCAGCGCAGTCTGCCCCTGTCACGGAAAAAAATCTACGCACTGTGTCGCGCTTTGAGCTGCTGTTCGATGCAATCCATCAGTTTTCCGCCGATATCCGTATCGAAGGCTGCATCGATCTCGCGGATGCAGGTTGGGCTGGTCACGTTGATCTCGGTGAGGTAGTCGCCGATCACGTCCAGGCCGACGAACAGCAGACCGCGCCGGCGCAGCTCGGGCCCTACCTCGGCGGCGATCCAGCGGTCGCGCTCGCTCAGCGCCCGCGCCTCGCCGCGCCCTCCGGCCGCCAGGTTGCCCCGGGTCTCGCCAGCCTGGGGAATACGCGCCAGGCAGTAGGGCACCGGCTCGCCGTTGATCATCAGGATGCGCTTGTCGCCATCGATTATCTCGGGCAGGTAGCGCTGGGCCATGATCTGCTGGCGGCCATGCTGGGTCAGTGTCTCGATGATGACACTGATATTCGGATCGTTCTGATTCACACGGAAGATCTGCGACCCGCCCATACCGTCCAGCGGCTTGAGAATCACATCCCCATGCTCGGCGATGAAGGCGCGCAACAGGTCTGCCCGGCGGGTTACCGTATTCGGCGGGCAGCACTGGGGGAAGCGGGTGGCGAAGAGTTTCTCGTTGCAATCACGCAGACTGGCCGGGCGATTGACTACCAGCACACCGTCGCGCTCGGCTGCCTCGAGGATGTGAGTGGCATAGAGGAATTCGTTATCGAAGGGCGGGTCCTTGCGCATCAGGATCACGTCCAGCTGGCTCAGCGGCAGCAGTTGAGCCTCGCCCAGCTCATACCAGCGCTGGGGGTCGGCGAAGACCTGCAGCGGGCGCATGCTGCCCATCGCCTGGCCGTTCTGCAGGTAGATGTCCTGCGGCTCCATGTAGCTCAGTTCCCAGCCCCGCTGCCGGGCGGCCAGCAGCATGGCCAGGGAGCTGTCCTTCTTGTAGTGGATCGCGCTGATCGGATCCATGACGATACCAATACGAATACTCATGGGGTTTTCACTGTGTCGAGCGGATATTGACCGCAGTGTACCCCCTGGGCCGGATACGAAGAAAGGATGACCGAAGTCGCAAGCTGTCTCACCGGCAGGAAGCCTTTATGGATTGCCCGGGAAATCTATGCTAAAAGTACGGCGAAATGGAATTGGTCGGTCTGGTGAGCCTGGCCGCCCGGTAACTGACCGCCGCATATAACAAGGGCTGATGTTTATGGACGAAAATTTCGAGAGCCTGAAAGTCATGGTTATTGATGACAGCAAGACCATCCGGCGTACCGCGGAAACGCTGCTGAAGAAGGTCGGTTGTAACGTCATCACCGCTGTAGACGGCTTTGATGCCCTGGCCAAGATCGCTGATAATCACCCCGACATCATCTTTGTCGACATCATGATGCCGCGTCTGGATGGTTATCAGACCTGCGCACTGATCAAGAACAACGCTGCCTTCCGTTCCACCCCGGTCATCATGCTGTCAAGCAAGGACGGTCTGTTCGACAAGGCCAAGGGTCGGATCGTGGGGTCGGATCAGTATCTGACCAAGCCATTCAGCAAGGAAGAATTGCTGGGCGCCATCCGCGCTCATGTTCCGCAGTCGGACAGGAAGGTGGTCGGCGCCGGTAACTGAGGCCGCCGGTAATTTTGATCCAGGGGGATAAATGGCTCGCATACTTGTAGTGGATGATTCGCCGACCGAGCTGTACAAGCTCAGCGGCATGCTGGAAAAGAACGGATTCGAGGTGCTCAAGGCAGAGAACGGCGCCGATGGCGTGGCACTGGCCCGACAGGAAAAGCCCGACGCCGTACTGATGGACATCGTGATGCCCGGACTCAACGGCTTCCAGGCCACCCGGCAACTCACCAAGGACCCGGAAACCGCACATATCCCGGTGATCATCGTGACCACCAAGGATCAGGAAACCGACCGGGTCTGGGGCAAGCGTCAGGGGGCCAAGGATTATCTGACCAAGCCCGTTGAGGAAACCACGCTGATCAAGACACTGAAGACGGTGCTGGGTAACTGACCGGCACCGACATCTCGGTGCATATGACAACAGGGACGGTATGTCAGAGACATTGCATCCTTTCGATCTTCTCCAGCAGCTGGCGGAGCGTTGTGTACGGATGGCCGCCGGCCTGCCGTCACAGGAAGTGGTGGCCGAAACCTGGAGTGGCATCGGTTTCCGCCTCGCCGGCCAGCCCATGATCGCCAGTCTCGGCGAGATCAGTGAAATTCTCCATGAGCCGCGCTACACCGCACTGCCCAGGGTCAAGCCCTGGGTCAGGGGTGTGGCCAATGTGCGTGGCAGGCTCCTGCCGATCATCGACCTCAGCCAGTTCTTCGGGGCCACCAGCAGTGCTCCGCGCAAGCAGCGGCGGGTGCTGGTGCTGGACCGGGACGAGATCTTCGTCGGTCTGCTGGTCGATGAGCTGTTCGGCATGCAGCATTTTCCAGTAAGCAGTTTTACCACCTCGGTGCCTGATCTGCCGCAGCAGTTCAGGCCCTTCGTGGTGGGCGCCTATACCGGAGAGCAGGTATCGATGATATTCAACTTCCGGGCATTGGCACGCGACCAGGCGTTCCTTGACGTGGCGGTCTGATCGGAGGGGGGCGGGCCGGCGGTTGCCGGTGCGCAACATTTCAGGACTTCAAGAAGCATGCGGTAGGCCAGGTAGGGGCCCAGAAAATGAAAAATTTTGACACCACCAGCATCCTCTCGACTCTGCGCAGCAACCGGACCATCAGTGGCCTGTTCGTCGCGCTGGTTGTCTCGTTGATCCTGCTGTTCATCAACTTCCTGTACGTGAACGTGCAGAGCTCATACGACACCGAGTACATCGGTCACTCGGGTGAGCTGCGGGTACTGTCCCAGCAGATCTCCAAATCGGCGACCGAAGCGGCAACCGGTACCCGTGAGGCATTCCCGCTGCTGCTGCAGGCGCGCAACGATTACGAGCAGCGCTGGGGCTATCTGACCAACGGTCGGGACGAAACCGGCCTGCCGCCGACGCCCGGCGCCCTGTCCGAGGAGCTGGCTGCGGCCGGTGCGGACTGGGAGAAGCTGCGTAACAACGCCGACGCCATTCTGAACAGTGAAGAGACGGTACTGGCGCTGCACGAGGTGGCCGCCCAGCTGTCCGATACCGTGCCGCAGCTGCAGGTCGAGTACGAGGATGTGGTGGACGTGCTGATCGAAAGCGGTGCCTCCGCCCATCAGGTTTCCATGGCCCAGCGTCAATCCCTGCTGGCCGAGCGGATTCTCGGCTCGGTGAACCGGGTACTGGCGGGTGACGAGGACGCGGTCATGGCGGCCGACAGCTTCGGTCGCGACGCTACCCTGTTCGGTCGGGTGCTCGATGGCATGCTGCACGGCAACGAGGTACTGGGCGTGACCCGGGTAACCGACCCTGATGCGGTGAGCCGTCTGGAGGAGATCGCCGACCTGTTCAGCTATGTATCCGAATCGGTTGAGCAGATCCTGCTCACCTCGCCCGAGCTGTATCAGGTACGAAGCGCGGCCAACAACATCTTCAGCGATTCCCAGCAGCTGCTGGACAACGTGTCCACCCTATCCCAGGCCTTCGAGAAACGTGCCGACGGCCGCTGGTTCAACACCCTGCTGGGCTATCTGCTGGGCCTGATCGCCCTGGGCAGCATTCTGCTCATCGGCCTGCAGCTGACCCGCGATACCCGCCAGCGTCTGGCGGAAACCGCTGCCACCAACGAGCGTAACCAGGCGGCGATTCTGCGACTGCTGGACGAGATCGCCGACCTCGCGGACGGTGACCTGACAGCCGAAGCGACGGTGACCGAGGACTTCACCGGTGCCATCGCGGACTCCATCAACTACTCCATCGACCAGCTGCGTGCCCTGGTAGAGACCATCAACCACACCGCACTGCAGGTGGCCAAGGCGGCGCAGGAAACCCAGAGCACGGCCATGCACCTGGCCGAGGCGTCCGAGCACCAGGCCCAGGAAATCGCCGGTGCCTCCGCCGCGGTGAACGAGATGGCCGTGTCCATTGACCAGGTATCGGCCAACGCCGCCGAGTCCGCCGCGGTAGCGGAACGTTCGGTAGCCATCGCCAACAAGGGCAACGAGGTGGTACAGAGCACCATCGCCGGCATGGACGTGATCCGTGAGCAGATCCAGGACACCTCCAAGCGGATCAAGCGTCTGGGTGAATCCTCCCAGGAGATCGGTGACATCGTCAGCCTGATCAACGACATTGCCGACCAGACCAACATTCTGGCGCTGAACGCCGCCATCCAGGCGGCGATGGCCGGTGATGCCGGTCGTGGCTTCGCGGTGGTAGCGGACGAGGTACAGCGTCTGGCGGAACGTTCCTCGGCGGCCACCAAGCAGATCGAGGCGCTGGTGAAGACCATTCAGACCGATACCAACGAAGCGGTCATCTCGATGGAGCAGACCACCGCCGAGGTGGTCAGCGGTGCCCGCCTGACCCAGGATGCGGGTGTGGCCCTGGAGGAGATCGAAAAGGTATCCACCAGCCTGGCGGCGCTGATCCAGAACATCTCCAACGCGGCGCGCCAGCAGGCGTCCTCCGCCGGCCACATTTCCAACACGATGAACGTGATCCGCGAGATCACCTCGCAGACCTCTGCCGGTACGACCGCCACCGCGCGCAGCATCGGCGAGCTGGCCAAGCTGGCCGAGAGCATGCGTCAGTCGGTGGACGGTTTCACCCTGCCCGAGCGTAACTGAGGGGCAGCGCCGGGGTGGCCGCAAGGCCACCCCCATTGAGGGCACCGCGAGGGTCGCACAGTGCATACAACGCCACACTGGTCATTGGAGAAGTTGCCAGACATGGACGGACATCAGTTCCGTCAGTGGCAGGCCCTATTGGAAATGCGTACCGGTGTCTGCGTGAATGCCGAACGCCAGATCTATCTGCAGACCAGTCTGCGGGCGCGGATGCGGGATCTGGGGATCAGCGATTATCAGACCTACTACGAACATGTGACCGAGGGCGTCAGCGGCGCGGTGGAATGGTCGGCGCTGGTGGAATGCCTGACCGTGCGCGAAACCAGCTTCATGCGCCACCGTCCCTCCTTCGAGTGTGTCGCGCGGTTGCTTCGGGAACGCCTGCAGCAGCCGCAACAGCGACCGCTGCACCTGTGGAGCCTGGGCTGCGCCAGCGGTGAGGAAGCCTATTCCCTGGCCATGGTGGTGGAACAGGTGCTCAGCGAGACCGGGCAACCGCGCCGGGATTTCGGCATCTGGGCAACCGATATCAGCCAGCAGGCGCTGGATCAGGCGCGCCGGGGGGTCTATCCGGCCCGGCGCCTGGGTGGGATGACCGCCGCCGAGACACATCAATGGCTGGAACAACTGCCGGATGGACAGTATCAGGTAGCCAGTGTGCTGCGTGACCGGGTGTGTTTCACCCGGCTGAACATCCTGGAACTGGCCCAGGCCCCGATCCGGGACCTGGATATCATCTTCTGCCAGAACCTGCTCATCTACTTCCGGCGCTGGCGCCGTCGCGAGCTGCTCAACCAACTGGCAAGACGGTTGACGCCCGGCGGCATGCTGGTGATCGGGCCAGGTGAAATAATGGACTGGGATAATCCCTTGCTCGAGCCCGTAGCGGATGATGGCGTACAGGCTTACAGGCGCAGGGACTGCATGGAATGTCTGGAGTGACTATGGGTGATCGGCATGATTATGTCGCCCTCGACTGGGTTAAAGGCGAGATTTCCGAGACGCTGAATCAGGCGCGTCAGGCACTGGAAGCCTTTGTGGAGAACCCCGAGGACACTACGCGGCTGCGCTTTTGCCTGACCTATATCCATCAGGTCCACGGCACCTTGCAGATGGTCGAATTCTACGGTGCTGCGCTGCTCGCCGAAGAAATGGAGAAGCTTGCCCAGGCGCTGATGCACGGTACCTGCAGCCGCCAGGCCGAAGCACTGGAAGTGCTCATGCAGGCCATCCTGCAGATGCCCTCGTACCTGGATCGGGTGCAGAGTGGGCGGCGCGATGTACCTGTCCTGCTGCTGCCACTGCTCAACGACATGCGCAGTGCCCGGGACGAGAAGCTGCTGACCGAGACCGCAGTATTCAATCCGCAGCTGCGCGACAGCGAGGCCGAACCCGTCGCCCGGGTGGACTTCGCCAGCCCCACGGTAACCCTGCAGCTGCGCAAGCTGCGTCAGGCGCTGCAGATCACCCATGCGGCGATCCTGCGCGGCCAGGATGTCGAGCGCAACAGTCACCAGCTGGGTCGGGTCTTCGTGCGCCTGGAGCAGCTGTTCCAGGGGACCCGCTATGCCGAGCTGTGGGGGGCCTTTGCCGGGGTCGCCGAAGGGCTCGAGCATGGCAGCATCGAGAATGGTGCGGCGGTACGCCAGCTGCTGCGCCTGGCCGACCGTGAGCTGCGCCAGCTGCTGGAGGAAACCAGCGATATCGTGCAGCAGGACCCCAGTCCCGAGCTGCTGCGCAACCTGCTGTTCTACATTGCCAAGAGCGGGGGCGAGAGTCCGCGGCTCAAGGCCCTGAAAGAGCATTACCAGCTGGCCGATCTCTGGCAGGAAGGCGGCGACACCAGCACCGGCAGCAGCGACCCGCTGGTGGGTCTGGATCAGGGCACCATGCAGTCGGTGGCCGCGGCGCTCAACGAGGAGCTGCTGCAGGTCAAGGAGCGTCTGGATCTCTTCGTTCGGAGTACTGCCCGCAGCCAGCACGAGCTGGGCGAACTTTTGCCGGACATGAAGCGCATTGCCGATACCCTGGCAGTGCTCGGTCTCGGTCAGCCGCGGCGGGTGCTGCAGGAGCAGATCGAGCGGGTCGAGCAGCTGGCCTCCGCCCCGGACTCGCCGACCGATGCACAGTTGATGGAAGTGGCCGGCGGCATGCTCTATGTCGAAGCCAGCATGCACGGCATCCTGGCCATGGAGCGCATGAACGAGCAGGCTGCCGCCGGCGGCCAGCTGTCGACGACCGGCGCCCTGCTGCAGGTTCAGCAGCAGGTGGTACTGGAGGCGCGCAACAATCTGGAGCAGACCCGCGAGGCCATCAGCGCCTTCGTCGCCGGTCAATGGGATTACAGCCATCTGGAACCCGTGGACGAGCTGCTGACCAGCATCCGTGGTGGTCTGGCGATGCTGCCGCTCAAGCGGGCCGCCGACGCCGTGGCTGCCTGTCGACTTTATATCAAGCGCGAACTCATCGACGCCCACCGCGTCCCGGACTGGGAGGCGCTGGATGCCCTGGCGGACGTCATCTCCGGTATCGACTACTACCTGGAGCGGGTGGCCCGGGATGACGCCAGTCGCGGCGATGGCATTCTCACCACCGCCGAGGAGCGCCTGGCAGCCCTGGGTTACCCCCCGGCAGAGTTGTCGCGCCTGCAGGCCGGCGCCGTGCCGCTGGATGACCGCGAGAGCATTGCCAGCCCCGAGGAGGCCCCCGAATCGGCAGTTGCAGCCGAGCCGGCCCTGGTCGAGGAGGCGTCGGAGGATGAAGACGAGCTTGACCCGGAGCTGCTGGAGATCTTCATCGAGGAAGTCGGCGAAGTGCTGGAAACCCTCGAGGAGTACAGCCCGCGCTGGGAGGCCGACAACGACGACGTCAGCGCGCGCACCGAAGTCCGCCGGGCCTTCCACACCCTGAAGGGCAGTGGGCGCATGGTCCAGGCCAGTGTACTGGCCGAGTTGGCCTGGGCGGTGGAGAACATGCTCAACCGGGTGATCGACGGCAACGTGGACACCACGCCGGCGATCTTTGCCGTGGTCAATGCAGCACGTGGCCTGATGCCGGCCCTGCTGGACGACTTTGCCAATGGCCGGCCCAGCGCCCTGCAGGTGGTCGAACGTCTTGCCGGGCAGGCGGAGATGCTGTCCCGTGGGGAGATGCCGGCCGATGTGATCGGCGAGCTGGAGCCGGCACCGCAAACCCTGGTGGCCGAGCAGCCCGAAGGGCTGTCCGACGAGGTTGTGGACGAGTCCCCGATCATCGAGCCTGTCGAAGAGTTGCAGCCGCAGGACGAAGCAGAGCTGCCGCTGGAACTGGAAGCAGAGCCGGAGACACAAGCGGAACGGGATGCGCCGTCGCTGCCGGCCATCGAATTCGAGCTGGAAAGCGCGGATCTGCCGCTGCCGGAGCTGGTCGAGGAGTCGGCGCCGGACGCACTGCCCGAGCTGCCTGATGAGGTGGCCGAGCCGGTGGCGCTGGAGGCAGAGGAACCCACCGACGCAGTCGAAACTGTCGAGACATTCGAGCCGGCCGACACCGCGCCGCTGGCGGCGGAGAGCGCGACCGAGCTGGATCCGCTGCTGCTGAGGATCTTCCGTACCGAAACCCAGTCCCATATCAGCCAGATCAACGGGTTCCTGGACAAATGCCATCGCGAGCTGCCCCAGCCGTTGAGCGATGCACTGCAGCGGGCGCTGCACACCCTCAAGGGCAGCGCACACATGGCCGGCATTCAGCCGGTGGCGGCCCTGGTCACGCCCCTGGAGAAGCTGGCCAAGGACTTCAAGACCAATCTGATTCCCGCCGACCAGGCCGTCGCCGAACTGCTTGGCGAGGCGGTCGGCATGCTGCAGGCCTGGCTGGATCAGGACGACGCGAATCAGGCCATCAGCGGCAGCGAGGAATTCCTGCAGCGGCTTGATGCGCTCTATCAGCAGACCATGCAGCGGCTCGACAGCAGCCGCGCCCAGCTGGAGGGAGGTAGCGATACCGACCTGCTGTCGATCTTCCTGACCGAGGGCGTCGAACTCTTGCTGGACGCCGCCGACGAGCTGGCCGAGGGGCAGGCGATCGACCATGTCGAACTGGGTCGTGCATTGCGTGCCCTGGCCGAGGTGGCCCAGGAGGTCGAGCTGCCGGCCATCGAAGAACTCTGTCAGGGGCTGGAAGACGTTCACGAAGCCCTGGTCGGACAGCGCCTGCAGCTGGATGACACCGTCACCGGCGCCCTGGCGCGGGCCCATGAGCGCCTGATCGCAATGATGGACCAGGTCGCTGCGCACCAGCATGTGCAGTCGGCACAGGCCGAACTGCAGGAGCTGCGCGAGCTGTTCTCCGTGCCGATCGAAACGCCGGCCCCGACGGTGGAGACGGCGGCCGCCGAGGCCGAGTCCGCTGTGGCAGCAGGGCAGTGGCTGCCGACTGAGGCGGATGTCGACAGCGAACTGGTGGATATCTTCCTCGAGGAGGCGCAGGAAATCCTCGACAGTGCGTCCACCGGCCTGCAGCGCTGGCTGGCCGAGCCGGGCGACGCCGAGGCACTGCATGCCCTGTTGCGAGACCTGCACACACTCAAGGGCGGCGCGCGCATGGCCGAGATACGTCCGGTCGGCGATCTGGCTCACGAACTCGAGTTCCTCTACGAGGGGCTGGTGGGCGGCCGCTTCGAGCTGATTGACGGTCTGCCCGAGCTGCTGATGGCCTGCCATGACGCCCTGGCCGACATGGTCGAGGGCATTCAGGCCGGTCGTGCGATCAGCGATGGCATGGCGCTGACCCGCGCCATCCGCGAGTTCCGCGCCGCGCCGCAGCAGGTACCGCAGTGGCGGGAGGACACTCCACTCCGCACTGCGCCCCCGGCGGAGGCGATGGTGCCCGAGGTATCGCTGGCCGAACTGCCGCCCGCGGACGAACCGCTGTCGGAAATCCCTGTGGCGAGCCCGGTGGTATCCGGCATGCTCGGCATGTTCATCGAAGAGGCCCGGGAGCTGCTGCAGCCCTGCGCCGCATTGCTGGCCCAGCTGCCCGGCGACCCGGCGGCCGCTGCGCAGCTGTTGCACCGGGTCGAGGCGCTCAAGGGGTCTGCCCGTCTGGCCGGCCAGGACAGCCTCGCCGAACAGGCGCGGGAGCTGGAGCGCGCCCTGCACGAAGCCGGTCCGCAACTGCAGCAGCAGCTGGAAACCGGTTTCTCCAGGCTGCAGGCGGATATCGAGCAACTGGCCGGTGGTCACAGCCAGGTGGTGGAGGACTGGACCGCAGCGGTGGTCCCGGTCGCGCAGCCGGAGCCGGAGGCCCCTGCGGCGCTGCCGACCTCCGAGCATACCCTGGCGCAGGTTCGACAGATCCTGAGCGACGCCATGGGTCAGGGGCAGGCCGAGACCGGTGGCAACCGCTCCGCCGTGCAGGAATCGGTCAAGGTGCCTGCGGCGCTGCTCGAAGAGCTGGTCAACCTGGCGGGCGAAACCTCCATCTTCCGCGGCCGCATCGAACAGCAGGTCACCGATATCAGCCATACGCTGAATGATATGGAAAGCACCATCGAGCGGGTTCGCGACCAGCTGCGGCGTCTGGACATGGAAACCCAGGCGCAGATCCTGTCGCGCCACCAGGAGGAGATCGAGCAGGGTTACGAGGACTTCGACCCGCTGGAGATGGACCGCTACTCCCAGTTGCAGCAGCTGTCCCGCTCGCTGTTCGAGTCCGCCTCGGACATGCTCGACCTCAAGGAAACCCTGGCGGCCAAGAGCCGGGATGCCGAAACCCTTCTGCTGCAGCAGGCGCGGGTCAACACCGAGCTGCAGGAAGGCCTCATGCGTACCCGCATGGTGCCCTTCGATCGTCTGCTCCCGCGCCTGCGGCGAGTGGTCCGTCAGGTCTCCGCGGAGGTCGGCAAGCAGGTCAACCTGGAGGTGCTCAACGCCGAAGGGGAGATGGACCGCAGCGTACTGGAACGCATGATGGGACCGCTCGAGCACATGCTGCGTAACGCGGTCGACCACGGGATCGAGCTGCCGGCGGCGCGCAACCAGCGTGGCAAGTCCGAGACCGGGCGCATCACCCTGGACCTGCAGCGTGAGGGTGGCGAGATAGTGCTGCGGCTGTCCGATGACGGCCGCGGGGTGGATCTGCAGGCGGTGCGAGCCAAGGCCATCGAGCGCGGCCTGATGGATGTCGATGCCCACCTCACCGATCACGAGGTGCTGCAGTTCATCCTTCAGGCCGGGTTCAGTACCGCCGAGCAGGTGACACAGATTTCCGGCCGCGGGGTCGGCATGGATGTGGTCAACAGCGAAATCAAGCAGCTCGGTGGCAGCATGACGCTGAGCACCGAGGCGGGGCAGGGCACGACCTTCACCATACGACTGCCGTTCACCGTGTCGGTGAACCGGGCGCTGATGGTGTACTCCGGCGACGACCTCTATGCCATTCCGCTGAATACCATCGAGGGTATCGTGCGGGTCTCCGGCTACGAGCTGGAGGCCTACTACGCGCCCGGGGCACCGGCGTTCGAGTACGCCGGCAAGCATTACGATCTGCGCTATCTGGGCGACCTGCTCGGCACCGGTCAGCAGCCGCGCCTCAGCGGTCAGAGCCTGCCGCTGCCGGTGATCCTGGTACGGGGTGCAGAACACAGCATTGCGGTGCAGGTGGATGCCCTGGCTGGCTCCCGGGAGATCGTGGTGAAGAGCCTCGGCAAGCAGTTCTCGGTGCTGTCGGGCATCTCCGGCGCGACCATCCTCGGCGACGGTCGGGTGGTGGTGATTCTCGATCTGCTGGCGGTGATCCGGGCCCAGCAGGCCCATGCCCAGCAGGCACGTCAGGTGCTGCAGCCGGCAGCGGTGGAGGACCGCGCCACCCTGGTCATGGTGGTGGATGACTCCATTACCGTACGCAAGGTCACCGGACGGCTGCTGGAGCGCCATGGCATGGAGGTGGTCACCGCCAAGGACGGGGTCGACGCCATCGCCCGGCTGCAGGACATCCAGCCCGATGTCATGCTGCTGGACATCGAGATGCCGCGCATGGACGGCTTCGAGGTGGCGACCCTGGTTCGCCACGACGAGCGCCTCAAGGACCTGCCGATCATCATGATCACCTCGCGTACCGGTGAGAAGCACCGTGAGCGGGCACGCAGCATCGGTGTCAACGAGTACCTCGGCAAGCCGTACCAGGAAGCGCAGCTGCTTGAATTGATCGGCAAACTGGTGGGGCGTGGTGAGTGACGACAGAACGCCCGGTGTCGCGCTGCTGGTTGGTTGCAACCGCAAACGCGATCGCCTGAGCGAGGTGGTGCAGCACTTCGGCTACCGGGTGGTATTTACCGGCGAGCCGGAAGCGCTGGAGGCCGGGCAGCTGGCCGAGGTGCCCACCGATCTGTGGCTGCTGGACATGGCCGAGGACTCGCCGCTGCTGGACTGGCTGCTGGACAGCAGCGAGGTGCCGGTGCTGCTGGGCAATGACGAGATCCCGCCGCCCCGCGATGAGGATTATCCCCGCTGGCAGCGGCGGCTGTACGGCAAGCTGTGCGGATTGCTGGGGGCACCGCCTTCGGCACCGAAACTGCAGGTGCCCACATCAGCTGTGGCGGTGGGCAGCTGCAGTGTCTGGTTGCTGGGTGCGTCACTGGGTGGGCCGGCGGCGGTCAAGAGCTTCCTCGATGCCCTGCCGTCGGAGCTGCCGGTGGCCTTCGTGTATGCCCAGCATATCGATGCCGGTTTCGAGGAGCAGCTGCCGCGCATCATTGGCCGGGAGAACAGCTGGCGGGTACGCAACTGCGAACAGGGCAGCCGTCTGCAGCCGGGGGAAGTATTGGTGACGCCCATCACGCGGCGTCTGAGTTTCAGCAGCGACGGTCTCATCCATCTGCAGGACAGCCCCTGGCCCGGCGCCTATCAGCCGGCCATAGAAGCGGTGCTCGACGAGGTGATCACGGCCTTCGCGCCCCTGTGCGGGGCGATCATATTCAGTGGCATGGGTGAGGATGGAGTGCAGGCCTGTGGGCGCATGCGCCGGCAGGGTATGCCGGTCTGGACCCAGAGCGCCGACAGTGCGGCCTGTGCGATCATGCCCCAGGCCGTACAGGACGCCGGCCACAGCCTGCTGCAGGGTTCACCCGAGGAACTGGCCCTGGCGATGCGCCATTGGCTTGAACAGGAACGCACGACGCCTGCCTGAAGGGGCGCGCGGTGCAAGAGGATTTTGCTATGTCAGATGCACTGGACAGTCTTACCGGTCTGATCATCCCCCTGGTGGGTCAGCCGCTGCTGCTGCCCAACGTGGCCGTTGCCGAGCTGGTGGGTTACCGGGTGGGCCAGACCGCCCCGCGTGGCCCGGAATGGTTCATCGGCTGGGCCAGCTGGCGCGACCAGAAAGTGCCGCTGGTCGACCCCGGACTGCTGATGGGGCAGCCGCCGACCGAGGGGCCGGGCACGCGGATCCTCATTCTCAACGCGGTGGGAGGTCGCCCGGGACTGAATTTCATCGCCCTGCGCATCGGTGGCATTCCCCGTTCCCGCCGCGTGTTGCGCAGGGAGCTGGCGGCCACCGGTCAGACCGGCGATTTCGTCAGTCAGCAGGTGCAGCTGCTGGATGAGGAGCAGCCGCTGCTGATACCGGATCTGGAGGCCATCGAGCAGGTGGTGACCGAGGTGCTCGCCGCTCAGTGAGTCGGCGCCGGGAAGCACAGCCGTGCTTCCATTCCCCCGCCGCTGCGGTTGAGCAGCTGCACACTGATGCCATGGCTGTCGGCGATACGCTTGACGATGGCCAGGCCCAGTCCGGTGCCCTTGGTCGAACGGGCGCTGTCGCCGCGAATGAATGGCGTGAACAGATCCTTGCCTTCGCTCTGGTCGACACCCGGCCCCCGATCCAGCACGCTGACCACCACGCAGGGCTGCAGGGCGCTGTGTTCCAGATGACTGGTGATCTCCACCCCGGTACCTCCGTGATTCAGGGCATTCTCCACCAGATTGCTCAGCATGCGCTTGACTGACAGCCGCCGCAGCGCCAGTTCGGGTACCGGCTGCAGATAGAGGGCCACCCGCGGCTCGGTGCTGTTGATCGGCGTCACCACCTCGCGGATCAGCTCGTTCAGATCGCAGGGTTCGCAGGGTTCGGCATTGCCGTCGCGGATGTAGGCCATGAACTGATCGAGGATGGCGTCCATGTCCTCGATGTCGCGGATCATGCCTTCGGTCAGCTCCGGCTCGACGCCGGACATCAGTTCGGTGGACAGACGCATGCGCGTCAGCGGTGTGCGCAGGTCATGGGACACCCCGGCCAGCAGCAGGGCCCGGTCGCTGTTGGCCTGTTCCACGTCCTGGGCCATCTGGTTGAACGCCCGGTAGACCTCGGCAATCTCCGCCGGCCCGCTGGTGTCCAGCAGACGCACACTGTGGCCCTGACCGATGCGCTGAGCCGCGCGCTCCAGCACCTTGAGCGGCCGGTTGAGCTGGCGCACGAAGATCCAGGCGGCGGCAAAGGACAGCATGATGATCAGCGCCGACCAGGTCAGCACCAGGCCCAGGCGCTGTCCGCGCAGCGGGTGGGCGTAGAGCGGTACCTTCAGCCAGTGTTCGCCGTAGCTCGGCTGGTGTACCCAGATGGCCGCCTGGTCATGGGTCTGCACACGGATCTGGGTACGGTCACCGAGCTCGTTGCGCAGCTGGCTGGTGAACACCCCGGAATAGGGCCAGTGCACCTCGCCGGGAGGCACCTGACTGTGGTGGACCAGCTGCATGCCGGTCAGCTTTTCCAGGTCCGCACGGGCCTCCGGCCCGCTGGCCCAGTAGGCATGCACCAGCATGGCGGTGCCATGGCTGTACTGGCGGTCCACCAGCAGATCCTCGTTGCTGATCAGGTACAGCAGGGTGAGGATCTTGGAGAACAGCAGGGTCAGCAGCACCAGCAACAGGGTGCGGGCAAAGAAGCTGCGGGGCAGCAGCGGGTGCCAGCCCGGACCGCCCTTCACTGCTGCTGGCCATCCGGCACGAAGACGTAACCCACACCCCACACCGTCTGGATATAGCGCGGCTTGGACGGATCCGGTTCCAGCAGCCGGCGCAGGCGGGAGATCTGCACATCGATGGAGCGCTCCAGGGCGTCCCATTCCCGGCCCCGGGCCAGCTGCATCAGCTTGTCCCGGGTCAGGGGCACACGGGGGTGGTGCACCAGCGCCTTGAGTACCGAGAATTCGCCGGAGGTCAGCATGTGGACCTGGTCGCCCCGTTTCAGCTCCCGGGTGGACAGGCTGAGCACAAAGTCGCCGAAGGTCACCTCGTTGTCCTCGATGGTCGGTGCCCCGGGAATCTGCGGCGCCTGGCGGCGCAGTACGGCCTTGATGCGGGCCACCAGCTCACGGGGGTTGAACGGCTTGGGCAGGTAGTCGTCGGCGCCCAGCTCCAGCCCCTGGATACGGCTGGTTTCGTCGCCCTTGGCGGTGAGCATGATGATCGGGGTGCTGTTGCCCTGCTCGCGCAGGCGCTCGCAGGCCTTGAGCCCATCCTCGCCGGGCAGCATCAGGTCGAGCACTATCAGCGAGTAGAGCTCGCGATCCAGCAGCCGGTCCATCTGTGCGGTGTCCTCGACGGCGCGCACGCGGTAACCCTGTTCGCTGAGAAAACGCTCCAGCAGACGGCGCAGCCGGGCATCGTCGTCGACGATGAGTATCTTTTCGCCTTCCGTATTGCTCATAAGCAGCATCACCTCTTGGTAAGCGTTGCATTGTCGCTGATGCCGGATGCGGGGGGAGCCGGCCATTGTTACAAGAGTTTACTTCCCAACCGCCCCGACTGCCGGATTACCTGCGGCCAGAGCGCACAAGGCAGCAACGCTTGGACCGGCGACTCGGTTATACTGCCGCGCTTGAGACAATTGATGTGGAAAGCCCCTATGGACAGTATTGCCGCGCGTATTGCTTCCGAACTGGCCGTGCGCCCCGAACAGGTGGTGGCCACCGTAGCCCTGCTCGACGAGGGCGCCAGCGTGCCCTTCATCTCCCGCTACCGCAAGGAGGTCACCGGCAGTCTGGATGACACCCAGCTGCGCCAGCTGGAGGAGCGGCTGCGCTACCTGCGCGAACTGGAAGACCGCCGCAGCACCATCCTGGCCAGCATCCAGGAGCAGGGCAAGCTGACCCCGGAGCTGGAGCGGGACATCCGTCAGGCCGAAACCAAGACCACGCTCGAAGATCTGTACCTGCCCTACAAGCCCAAGCGCCGGACCCGGGGCCAGATCGCCCTGGAGGCGGGCCTGGGACCCCTGGCCGATCAGCTGTACGCCGATCCCACGCAGGATCCGCAGCAGCTGGCCGCCGGCTTCGTCGATGCCGACAAGGGCGTGGCCGATGTGAAGGCGGCGCTGGACGGTGCCAAGTACATCCTCATGGAGCGCTTCAGCGAGGATGCCCGGCTGCTGGAACGCCTGCGCCAGACCCTGCGTCAGGACGGCCGGGTGGTATCCCGGCTGGTCGAGGGCAAGGAGCAGGAGGGCGCCAAGTACCGCGACTATTTCGAATACGACGAGCCGCTGCGCAATGTGCCCTCCCATCGCGCCCTGGCCATACTGCGCGGGCGCAACGAAGGCATCCTCAGCATAGCGCTGGAGCTGGGCGATCCCGAGGCGCCGGCTGGCGCCACGCATCCCTGCGAAGGGTTGATCGCCGAGGCCGCCGGTATCAGCAATCAGGGTCGTGCCGCGGACAGCTGGTTGCAGGAGGTGGTGCGCTGGACCTGGCGGGTGAAACTGCTCGGCCACATGGAAACCGAGCTGCTCGGCGAGCTGCGCGAGCGTGCCGAGGATGAGGCCATTCGCGTGTTCGCCAGCAACCTCAAGGATCTGCTGCTGGCCGCTCCCGCCGGCCCGCGGGTGACCCTGGCGATGGACCCGGGGCTGCGCACCGGGGTCAAGATCGCCGTGGTGGATGGCACCGGCAAGCTGCTGGATACCGGGACCATCTTCCCCCATGCGCCGCGCAATCAGTGGGATCAGTCCCTGGCGGTCCTGGCAGCCCTGTGCCGCAAGCATCAGGTGAGCCTGCTGGCCATCGGCAACGGCACCGCCTCCCGGGAGACCGACAAGCTGGCGAGCGATCTGCTCAAGCTGTGTCCGGAACTCAAGATGCACAAGGTCATGGTCTCCGAGGCAGGTGCCTCGGTGTATTCCGCATCGGAACTGGCGGCCCGGGAATTCCCCGATCTGGATGTGACCTACCGCGGCGCGGTGTCCATCGGCCGCCGTCTGCAGGATCCGCTGGCCGAACTGGTGAAGATCGAGCCCAAGGCCATAGGTGTCGGCCAGTACCAGCACGACGTGTCCCAGGTGAAGCTGGCGCGCAGCCTCGATGCGGTGGTGGAGGACTGCGTGAACGCCGTGGGCGTGGACCTCAATACCGCCTCGGCAGCCCTGCTGACCCGGGTGTCCGGGCTCAACCCGACCATTGCCCAGAACATAGTGGACTACCGCGATCAGCATGGCGCCTTCAGCAGCCGCCGCGAGCTGCTCAAGGTCAGCCGGCTGGGCGAGAAGACCTTCGAGCAGGCCGCGGGCTTTCTGCGGGTGATGAACGGCAGCAACCCCCTGGACGCCTCGGCGGTGCACCCGGAGGCCTACCCGCTGGTGGAGCGCATCGCCGAGCAGACCGGTCGCGACGTGCGCAGCCTGATCGGCGATTCGGCCTTCCTGCGCCGGCTCGACCCGGCCCGCTTCACCGACGAGCGCTTCGGTATCCCGACCATCACCGACATTCTCTCCGAGCTGGACAAGCCCGGCCGCGACCCGCGTCCCGAGTTCAAGGCGGCGGCCTTCCAGGAAGGGGTGGAGAAGATCAGCGACCTCAAGCCCGGCATGGTGCTCGAGGGGGTGGTCAGCAACGTGGCCAACTTCGGTGCCTTCGTCGATATCGGCGTGCACCAGGATGGTCTGGTGCATATTTCCATGCTCAGCGAGGCCTTCGTCAAGGACCCGCGGGATGTGGTCAAGGCCGGGGATATCGTCAAGGTCAAGGTGCTGGAGGTGGACGTACCGCGCCAGCGCATCAGCCTGACCATGCGCATGGGCGATCAGCCCGGCAGTACCGGTGGCGGCGGTCGAGAGGCCGGCGGCGAGCGACGCAGCCGCCCGCGGGCGGAGAAGAATCAGTCTGGCCCCGCGGCGCAGTCAGGTGCTACCTTTGCCAACCTGTTCGCCAACGCCCGGCATCTGAGGAAGTAGTTCCATGAGTGAGCACCCCAAGACCCGTGACATCCGTCTCAACCGCATGAGCCCCTTCACCGAGGCACTTGGCCTGGAGCTGGTGAACCTGGACAGGGAGGGCTGCAGCATGCGCCTGGAAATAGGGCCGCAGCACTTCAACGCCGGCGGTCGGGTGCACGGCGGGGTGACCTTCTCGCTGCTCGATTCGGCCATGGGGGCGGCGGTTTACGCCCATCTGGCCCCGGATGAGATGACCGCTACCATAGAGTGCAAGGTCAACTACACTCTGGCCATTACCGGTGGCGTGCTCGCGTGCCGGGCCCGGGTAGTGCATGTGGGCACCAAGACCATGGTGGTGGATGCCGAGGTCCATCAGGACGGCGTACTGGCCGCCAAGGCCCTGGGTACCTTTGCCCGAATCTGAGCCTGGCCCATTTCTTGTTGAGGAGTGACGCTCTTGTCACCACTGTTGAAGCAACGCATCGAGCTGCTGTCGCAGGCGGCCCTGCAGGACGACCTGCGTCAGGCCATGCATGGCATCGAGAAGGAAAGCCTGCGGATCGATGCACGGGGAACCCTGTCGCAGCAGCCCCACCCGCCGGCCTGGGGCTCGGCGTTGACGCACCCCAGTATCACTACCGATTACTCCGAGGCGCTGGTCGAGCTGATCACTCCGGTGACCGGGGATATTGACGAGCTGTTCGGCGAACTGGACCGTATCCATCGCTTCGTCTACAGCGAGCTGGGCGACGAGCTGCTGTGGACCGAGTCCATGCCCTGCATACTCCCGGCCCGGGATGACGACATTCCGATCGCCTGGTACGGCACCTCCAACGTCGGCATGCTCAAGCATGTCTACCGCCGGGGCCTGGCGGTGCGCTATGGCAAGCCCATGCAGTGCATTGCCGGTATCCACTACAACTTCTCGCTGGCGCCCGGCCTGTGGCAGGCACTGCAGCGGCAGGACGGCGATGCCCGCAGCGCCCAGGATTACCAGTCCGAGCGCTATGTGGCGCTGATCCGCAACTTCCGCCGCTATGCCTGGCTGCTGATGTACCTGTTCGGGGCCTCACCGGCGCTGTGCGCCAGTTTCCTCCAGGGCCGCGAGCACCAGCTGCAGCCGCTGGGCGACAAGGGGCTGTATCTGCCCCATGCCACCAGCCTGCGCATGAGCGACCTGGGTTACAACAACGACGCCCAGTCGGGGCTGAGTGTCTGCTACAACAGCCTGGAAAGTTACATCGCCAGCATGCGCAAGGCCATCAGCCTGCCCTATCCGCGCTATGCCGAGCTGGGCACCCACGATGCCGATGGTCGGTGGCAGCAGCTCAATACCAACCTGCTGCAGATCGAGAACGAGTTCTACAGCTCCATCCGTCCCAAGCGCGTCACGCGCAGCGGCGAGAAGCCGGTGCAGGCCCTGGCCGAGCGGGGCGTGGAGTACGTGGAGGTGCGCTGCCTGGATATAGATCCCTTCCTGCCACTGGGCATAGAGCCGGCTACCGCCTACTTCCTCGACAGCTTCCTGCTGTTCTGTGCGCTGGCCGAAAGCCCGGCGATGTCCGACGAGGAATGCCGCACCAGCAGCGAGAACTTCGATCTGACGGTGATGCGCGGCCGCGAGCCGGGTCTGCAGCTGACCCGCAAGGGCCAGCCCTGCGAGCTGCTGACATGGGGCGAGCACCTGCTGGACAACATGGCCGCCTGCGCCGCGCTGCTGGATCAGGCCCACGGGACCCGTGCCTACAGCGACAGTCTGGCCCGGCAGCGGGCCAAGCTGCAGGACCCTGCGCTGACGCCCTCGGCCCGTGTGCTGGCGGCCATCCATGAGCAGGGTGACAGCTTCTTCCGTTTTGCCATGGACCAGTCGGAAAACCACCGGGACCATTTCCGCAGCCGCCCGCTGAGTGACGCTGAACAGCAGCACTTCAGAGAGCTGGCCCGCCAGTCGCTGGCGGATCAGCTTGCCCTGGAGCAGGGCGACACCCTGGATTTCGATACCTACGTCGCGCGCTACCTGGCGCAGTGACCCGGCGGGCGGGCAGGGAAGCCCGACGCCTGTCTTATGCAGACCGATCAATCCCCGGTATGGTGATTGACCCGGCGCCGGTAGGCGCGGCTAGACTAATAAAAAATACCCATCAGGAGCCATCATGAAAGCCGTACTGTGCAAAGCCTATGGTCCCGCCAGCAGCCTGTCGCTGGAGGAGACCACCGACCCGGTAGCGGGCGACAACGAAGTCGTCATCGATGTCCATGCCGCCGGCGTCAACTTCCCGGATACGCTGATCATTGAAGGCAAATACCAGGTCAAGCCCGAGTTCCCCTTCTCCCCCGGCGGCGAGGCGGCCGGCGTGGTCGCCAGCGTCGGCGCCAGCGTCAAGCACCTCAAGCCCGGTGACCGGGTCATGGGCCTGACCGGCTATGGCAGCTTCGCCGAGAAGGTGAAGGCCGACGCCAGCCGCGTACTGCCGATGCCCGATGACATGGACTATGTCACCGCGGCCGGTTTCAGCATGACCTACGGTACCTCCATGCATGCCCTGGTGCAGCGTGGCCAGCTGCAGCCGGGCGAGACCCTGCTGGTGCTGGGCGCCTCCGGTGGCGTGGGTCTGGCCGCCGTGGAGATCGGCAAGGCGATGGGCGCCCGGGTGATCGCTGCCGCTTCCAGCGACGAGAAGCTCGAGGTGGCGCGCAAGGCCGGTGCCGACGAGCTGATCAACTACAGCGAGGGCGACTTCAAGGAGAAGGTCAAGCAGCTGACCGGCGGCAAGGGCGCCGATGTGATCTATGATCCGGTCGGAGGCGACCTGTTCGATCAGTGCATGCGCTGCATCAACTGGAAGGGTCGCCTGCTGGTGGTGGGCTTTGCCAGCGGCCGCATTCCCGAGCTGCCGGTAAACCTGGCGCTGCTCAAGGGGGCCTCCGTGGTCGGGGTGTTCTGGGGCGCCTTCGCCACCCGTGAGCCCCAGGCCAACCTGGACAACTTCCGTCAGCTGTTCCAGTGGCACAGCGAGGGCAAGCTCAAGCCGCTGGTGTCCCAGACCTTCGAACTGGATCAGTACGAAGCTGCACTGAACACCCTCAGTACCCGTCAGGCGGTGGGCAAGATCGTCATCAAGACCCGCTGAAGCCCTGCGCAATGGCCCGCCGCCGGCGGGCCATTCCCCTTCTCAGTTGCCGCCGGCGAACCCCTGCTGGCGCCAGGCCTCATAGACCAGCACCGCCGCACTGTTGGACAGATTGAGACTGCGATTGCCCGGTCGCATGGGGATGCGCAGTACCTGCTCCGGCGGCAGGCTGTCGCGTATGTCCGCTGGCAGGCCCCGGCTCTCCGGCCCGAACAGGAACAGATCCCCCGGCACATAACGCACCTCGCTGTAACAGCGGGCACCCTTGGTGCTCAGGGCAAACACCCGATGCGGCTGCACGCTGGCCAGGCAGCTGGCCAGATCCGCGTGGGTCTGCACGGCGGCATATTCGTGGTAGTCCAGCCCGGCGCGGCGCAGGCGCTTGTCGTCCAGCTCGAACCCCAGGGGCTCGATCAGGTGCAGCTGGCAGCCGGCATTGGCGCACAGGCGGATGATGTTGCCGGTATTGGGGGGAATCTCCGGCTCGAGCAGGGCGATATGGAACATGGGGGCAGTCCGCAGGAAAACGGCTGCAAGTGTAGGGGCGACCGGCAGCCGGCTTCAAGCTGCACAGGTCTTTCGGGCCGCGCCTGGGCAGGGCGCGGCCCGCTGTCTTCAGTCGTCGCCGTCGTCGCCGTTCTCGTCCACCTGCATGCCCAGTTCCTTGATCTTGCGGGTCAGGGTGTTGCGGCCCCAGCCCAGCAGTATGGCGGCATCCCCGCGCCGGCCGGCACTGTGCTTGAGGGCGGTTTCTATCATGACCCGCTCGAAGATGGGCACTGCCTGATCCAGCAGGTTGCCGACACCGCGGGTCAGCTGCTGGTCGGCCCAGTTGCGCAGACTCTGTTCCCAGTTGTTGTCGGTGGTGCCGGTGTGCGGCTGGTTGAGCAGCTCCGGCGGAAGGTCGTCCACCAGCACCTCGCGACCGGAGGCCATGACCGTGATCCAGCGGCAGGTGTTCTCCAGCTGGCGCACGTTGCCCGGCCAGGGCAGGGCCTTGAGGTATTCCTGGGTCTGGGGCTTGAGCACCTTGGGCTCCACCGCCAGCTCCTTGGCGGCGCGGGCCAGAAAATGCTGCGCCAGGGTCGGGATATCCTCGCGCCGTTCTGCCAGCGTCGGAATATGGATGCGGATCACGTTCAGCCGGTGGAACAGATCCTCACGGAATTTGCCCGCCTGCACCAGCTCCTCCAGGTTCTGGTGGGTGGCGGCGATGATGCGCACATCCACCTTGATCGGGGCATGCCCGCCCACCCGGTAGAACTCGCCATCGGCCAGCACCCGCAGCAGTCGGGTCTGGGTCTCGGCGGGCATGTCGCCGATCTCGTCGAGGAACAGGGTGCCGCCGTCGGCCTGCTCGAAACGCCCGCGGCGCTGCACGGCGGCGCCGGTGAAGGCACCCTTCTCGTGGCCGAAGAGTTCGGACTCCATCAGCTCCCGGGGAATGGCTGCCATGTTCAGGGCAATGAAGGGGCTGCGCGAGCGCGGACTGTGGCGGTGCAGTGCCCGGGCCACCAGCTCCTTGCCGGTGCCCGACTCGCCGTTGATCAGTACGGTGATGTTGGAGTGGGACAGCCGGCCGATGGCGCGGAACACCTCCTGCATCGCCGGCGCCTCGCCGATGATTTCCGGTGTGTGGGTGGACTGGCCGGCGTGCACCGTGTCCTGTTCATTGCTGTGGGCCAGCGCGCGGCGCACCAGCGCCACGGCCTCATCGACGTCAAAGGGCTTGGGCAGATACTCGAAGGCGCCGCCCTGATAGGAGGCGACCGCACTGTCCAGGTCCGAGTGCGCGGTCATGATGATCACCGGCAGACCCGGGTGCAGCTCGCGGACATTCGACAGCAGCTCCAGGCCGCTGCTGCCGGGCATGCGGATATCGCTGATCAGAACATCGGGCCGCTGCTGCCGGTGCAGGCGCAGCAGGGCGCTGTCGGCGCTGTCGAAGCAGGTCGGTTCCATGCCGTCCTGTTGCAGGGCCTTCTCCAGAACCCAGCGGATGGAGCGGTCGTCATCGACGATCCAGATATTGGCGGCTTGGCTCATTCATCCTCCCCGGGAAGCGGTAGAAACAGGGTAAAGGTGGTGTGGCCCGGCACGCTGTCGCATTCGATGAGACCCTGGTGCCGGGTGACTATGTTCTGGGTGATCGACAGTCCCAGGCCGGTGCCGTCGGCGCGGCCGCTGACCATGGGATAGAAGATGCTGTCGAGGATGCCCGGGGCAATGCCCGGGCCGTTGTCGGTGATCTCCAGGCGGCAGACCAGGCGGTGGCGCTTGGAGCCTATGGTGAACTGGCGCAGGGTGCGGGTGCGCAGAATGATCTGGCCGCGCCGGCCATCGGCTTCGGCCATGATCGCCTGCATGGCGTTGCGCACTATATTGAGCACCGCCTGGATCAGCTGTTCGCGATCCCCCAGCAGGTCGGGAATGCTCGGGTCGTAATCGCGCAGGATGTCCATGTTGCCCTGGGTCTCGGCCTGGATCAGGCTGCACACGTGCTCGGTGATCTCGTGGATGTTGATCGGCGCCAGGCGCGGCGGCTGGTAGGGGCCGAGCATGCGATCGACCAGATTGCGCAGGCGGTCGGCCTCCTGGATGATCACGTCGGTGTAGTCCTGCAGGGAGGGCTCGACCAGCTCCCGGGCCAGCAGCTGGGCTGCTCCGCGGATGCCCCCCAGGGGGTTCTTGATCTCGTGGGCCAGCCCGCGTACCAGCACCCGGGTGACCTCCTGCTTGGACAGCTGGGCCTCTTCCTTGGTGATGCGCAGCAGGCGGTCCCGGGGCAGCAGCTCCAGCAGCACCCAGTTGCGCTCGGAGGCCTGCACCGGCGTCACCGAGTAATCCACCATCAGGCATTGACCGTTGCTCAGATTCAGCTGGGCCTCGCGCTTGGTGAAGGGGTGGCCGTTGCTGATCGAGTTGCGCAGCGACTCCATGGATTCGACTGCATCGCTGAACAGGCTGGAGATCCGTTGGCCCTGTACCCGCTGGCCGCTGACCTCGAGAAGCATTTCCGCCGCCGGATTCATGTAGCTGACCCGCAGACTGCCATCCAGCAGCACCACCGCAGTGGTGAGGTTATCCAGTATCTGGCGAAGAAGGTGCTCAGGCAGCATAGGGCGTTATCCCGGGTGATTGTTCCCGTTGAAACGGGGGCGATTGTTCTTTGCAAGAATCAAACCAGATTCCGCAGGCCATGCAGGGAGCGCACGGAATCGGAGCAGCCCGCGCCGCTGCGCCCCGGCGGACAGGCGCCTGCGCCGCCGGGAAGCAGAAGAGAGGTAGTGGTGACTGAACTATGGCACGAAAAAAGTGCATGTGCACCATGTTGGTGCACATGTCGGAGGTTGGTCAGCTGCCGCTGCCTGGACGGGGCACATTCGGTGCGCGGGGAGCTGCCGGCGCGCGCGGTGCCTGATTGGCACCCCCGCGGGCCGGCTGATTCAGCGAGGTGCGTTGCAGGTGCACCGTGATGGGGGCGGTGCGCTGGACCTCCTGACCGCGGGCATCGACTACCACCGCAGCGACCTCATGGCTGCCCCGGTCAATGTTGTGCACCGTCAACTGATGTACCTCGGCACCGGAACCGGGCACGCCGGTCTGGCTGAGCTGCCCGTCGATGGATACCTTCAGCAGATGGCTGCCGCTGAGCGGTGGTTCGGTGACCACGGTCAGGGTGAGATCACCCTCGTTACTGCGCAGCGCAGTGTCGTGGGCCGGGTTGGTGATCATCAGGCGCTGGTAGACCGGGCCGCTGGGCCGGTCACCTTGCGTATTGCCACGGCTCGATACCGGGGGCGCCGGAGTGGGCTCCACCACATTGGTGGGTTTGAGTTCTATGGTGCTGGCACCCGGGCGGGGCTGGTCGGAGTACACCCGATTGCCGTCGGCATCGGTCCAGGAATAGATCTGGGCGCCGGCCGGACCGGCCAGCAGCAGGCACAGGCAAAGCAGGGGCAGTAACAAACGCGGCATGCCATTCACTCCCTTGTAGACTGTCCCAAGGGTTGCACCCAATTGCCCGTGTGGCAAGTGCCGTGGTGGATGGTGCGACGCCGTTCGCACTGCCGGCGGCACCGGTCGTCGGAGGGCGCGCAGGCAAACGAAAAAGGCGCTCCGAAGAGCGCCTTTGTTCAGGGTGTTGCCGGGATTACACGCTGTAGTACAGGTCGTATTCCAGCGGGTGAACGAAGGTGCGAACCTTGATCTCCTCGGCGGCTTTCAGCTCGATGAAGGCATCGATGAAGGCGTCGGAGAACACGCCGCCCTTGGTCAGGAAGCCACGGTCGGCATCCAGTGCTTCCAGCGCTTCCTTCAGGCTGCCGCAAACCTGCGGGATTTCCTTGGCCTCTTCCGGGGGCAGGTCATAGAGGTTCTTGTCAGCCGCATCGCCGGGGTGGATCTTGTTCTGGATGCCGTCCAGGCCGGCCATCAGCAGGGCAGCGAAGGCCAGATAGGGGTTGGCTGACGGGTCCGGGAAGCGAGCCTCGATGCGCCGGGCTTTGGGGCTGGTCACATAGGGGATGCGGATCGACGCCGAGCGGTTGCGCGCGGAGTAGGCCAGCATGACCGGAGCCTCGAAACCGGGCACCAGACGCTTGTAGGAGTTGGTCGAGGGGTTGGTGAAGGCGTTCAGCGCCTTGCCGTGCTTGATGATACCGCCGATGAAGTACAGGGCGGTGTCGCTCAGACCGGCATAACCTTCACCGGCGAAGGTGTTCTTGCCATCCTTGCTGATGGACATGTGCACGTGCATGCCGGAGCCATTGTCACCGTACAGCGGCTTGGGCATGAAGGTGGCGGTCTTGCCGTAGGCATCGGCCACATTGTGTACCACGTACTTCAGGTTCTGCACCTCGTCGGCCTTGGCCACCAGGGTGTTGAACTGGACGCCGATCTCGTTCTGGCCGGCAGTGGCCACCTCGTGGTGATGAACCTCGACGGTCTGACCCATTTCTTCCAGTGCGTTGCACATGGCGGTACGGATCTCGTGGTCATGGTCGACCGGCGGCACCGGGAAGTAACCGCCCTTGACGCCCGGACGGTGACCCTTGTTGCCGGTCTCGAAGGCGGCGTCGGTGTTCCAGGAGGCCTGTTCGGAGTAGATCTTGAACATGGAGCCGGAGATGTCGGACTTGAACTTCACTTCGTCGAAGATGAAGAACTCCGGCTCCGGACCGAAGAAGGCGGTGTCGCCGATGCCGGTGGACTTCAGGTATTCCTCGGCCAGCCGGGCGATGCTGCGCGGATCGCGCTCATAGCGCTGCATGGTGGAGGGGTCGATGATGTCGCACACCAGAATCAGGGTCGGCTCTTCGGTGAAGGGATCCAGTACCGCAGTGCTGTCGTCGGGCATGAGGATCATGTCGGAGGCTTCGATGCCCTTCCATCCGGCGATGGAGGAGCCGTCGAACATCTTGCCCTCTTCGAAGAAGTCTTCGTTGACATCCCGCGCGGGCATGGTGACGTGCTGCTGTTTGCCCTTGGTATCGGAGAAGCGCAGGTCAACCCACTTCACGTCAAATTCGTTGATCAGTTGGATCGCTTTCGACATGCTGTTCTCCAGAAGGAATCGTTACCCAGATACGGGTTCAGCCGTGACCTGGAAATGGTGCGGAATGCAAGGCTCCCGCCGGTTCGTTATTCACCTATCAAGGACAGCAAAAGCTGTGCCATCTTTGCCTGGCTGCCGAAACCCCTGTCGCAGCGCCATCCGCGGTGCAACGCTGCAATTGGGCGCCATTATCGCGCACTTGATCGGTGCGTGGAACAGACTTGCGCACCATATTGGCGCATCTGTCGGTATTTTGCGCAGCATCCGGGTGGCGCAGGTATAATGCGCCGCTTTCGCACCGCCGACCGCTGAATATTACCTATGAAACTCATTATCAAGTTCTTCGCTGAAGTCACCATCAAGTCACCCCAGGTGCGCAAGCGCTTCGTCAGCCAGCTGCGCAAGAACCTGAAGGTGCTGCTCAAGGCGATCGATCCGGATGTGCGAATCAGCGGCAACTGGGACAGCCTGGAGGTCATCACCGGTGACGATCCGGCGTTGCAGACAGCGCTGCTCGCGCGGCTGCGCAACACCCCCGGCATCAACCACATCCACGAGGTGCGCGAGTACCCGCTGGGGACTCTGGACGAGCTGGCCGAGCTGTGCGTCGAGCGCTTTGCCGACCAGCTGGCGGGCAAGACCTTTGCCGTGCGCTGCAAGCGCGTGGGCCACCATCCCTTTACCTCCAACGACGTCAACCGCGAGATAGGTTCACGCCTGATGCTGACCGGTGTGCCGGCCGGGGTATCGCTCAGGGACCCGCAGGTGGTGGTGCAGCTGGAGATACGTCAGCAGCGGGTGTTCCTCATTCAGGCCCGTCACGAGGGGCTCGGCGGCTTTCCGCTGGGCACCATGGAGCCGGTGCTCAGCCTGATGTCGGGCGGCTTCGATTCCACGGTGGCCAGCTACCAGATGCTCCAGCGCGGCGTGCTGCCCCATTTTGTGTTCTTCAATCTCGGTGGTCGTGCACACGAACTGGGCGTGCGCCAGGTAGCGCACTATTTGTGGGAGAAGTACGCCGCCAGTCATCGCCTGCGATTCATCAGCGTGCCCTTTGAAGGGGTGGTCGCGGAAATCCTGCAGAACGTCGACAACAGCCAGATGGGTGTAGTGCTCAAGCGCATGATGCTGCGCGCCGCAAGTCGCATTGCCCACCGCTACGGCTATCATGCCCTGGTGACCGGCGAAGCCATCGCCCAGGTCTCCAGCCAGACGCTGCCCAACCTCGCCGCCATCGACCAGGTCTGCGACATGCTGGTGCTGCGACCGCTGATCACCACCAGCAAGACCGAAATCATCCGTACCGCCCGTCGCATCGGCACCGAGGCGTTTTCCAGCAGCATGCCCGAATACTGCGGCGTGATCTCCGTCAGCCCGGACATCCACACCAATGTGCGCAAGGTCGAGGCGGCCGAGACGGGCTTCGATTTCAGTGTGCTGGATGCGGCGGTGGAGCAGGCCACCTCCACCGATTGCTGTGATCTGGAGCTGGAGCTGGAGGGCTCCCAGGTGGAGACCGTCGAGCAGGCGCTGGCCGGCCAGGTGGTGCTGGATATCCGCCATCCGGATGAGGAAGAACTCAAGCCGCTGGAGCTGGAGGGCGTTGAAGTGCTCAAGGTGCCCTTCTATCAGCTCAACAGCCGTTTTGCCGAACTCGACCCGGCCCGCGCCTATCTTCTTTACTGCGAAAAGGGCGTGATGAGCCGGCTGCACGCCCAGTATCTGCTCGACCGCGGGCACGACAATGTGCGGGTGCTGCGCCTTCCCAGGGGCTGAGTTCGGGACAAATCGCGACCGTCTGTACGAAAATGCAGGCACTGTGGGCTCAGTGTCTGTATAATGCGTGACTCTTTTTTTCCGACAGGCCTGCCTGTCGCCCCTAGCAGGAATGCCCCGTGATCGAAAAACTCCGTAATATCGCCATCATTGCTCACGTTGACCACGGGAAGACCACCCTGGTAGACATGTTGCTGCGCCTGTCCGGCACCCTCGACCGCAAAGAAGCGGAAAACGAGCGGGTGATGGACTCCAACGACCAGGAAAAGGAACGCGGCATCACCATCCTGGCGAAGAACACCGCGCTGAAGTGGAACGACTACCACATCAACATCGTCGATACCCCCGGCCACGCCGACTTCGGTGGCGAAGTGGAGCGGGTGATGAGCATGGTCGATTGCGTACTGCTGGTGGTCGACTCTATCGATGGCCCCATGCCGCAGACCCGGTTCGTGACCCAGAAGGCTTTCCAGGCCGGTCTCAACCCCATCGTGGTGATCAACAAGATCGACCGCCCCGGCGCCCGTCCGGACTGGGTGGTGGATCAGGTATTCGACCTGTTCGACAACCTGGGTGCCAATGAGGAGCAGCTGGACTTCCCGATCGTCTATGCCAGTGCCCTCAACGGTATTGCCGGTCTCGACCACGAGAAGCTGGACGACAACATGGACGCGCTGTTCCAGGCCATCGTCGACCACGTACCGCCGCCGAAGGTGGATCTGGATGGTCCCTTCCAGATGCAGATTTCCCAGCTGGACTACAACAGCTTCCTGGGCGTGATCGGCGTCGGCCGTATCACCCGCGGCAAGATCAAGAGCAACACCCCGGTGGTGGCCATCGGTGCCGACGGCAAGAAGCGCCAGGGTCGTATTCTCAAGATCATGGGCCACTCCGGTCTGCAGCGTGTTGAAGTCGAAGAGGCCCAGGCCGGCGACATCGTCTGCGTCAGCGGCATGGACGAGCTGTTCATCTCCGATACCCTGTGCGACATGAACCACGTCGAAGCCCTGCCGCCGCTGACCGTGGACGAGCCCACGGTGTCCATGACCTTCCAGGTCAACGACTCCCCGTTCGCCGGCAAGGAAGGCAAGTTCGTCACCAGCCGCAACATCAAGGAGCGTCTGGAAAAGGAACTGCTGCACAACGTGGCCCTGCGCGTGGAAGAAGGCGACTCGGCGGACAAGTTCAAGGTCTCCGGCCGTGGCGAACTGCACCTGTCGGTACTGATCGAGACCATGCGCCGCGAAGGTTACGAGCTGGCCATCGGTCGCCCCGAAGTGGTCATCCGCGAGGTCGACGGCGAGAAGCAGGAGCCCTACGAGAACGTCATCATCGACATCGAGGAGCAGCACCAGGGCGCACTCATGGAGCAGATGGGTCTGCGCAAGGGTGATCTGACCGACATGTCGCCGGACGGCAAGGGCCGCATCCGCCTGGAATACACCATTCCGGCCCGCGGCCTGATCGGCTTCCGCAACAACTTCCTGACCATGACCTCGGGTACCGGCATCCTGGCCTCCACCTTCAGTCACTATGGTCCGATCAAGGGCGGCGATGTCGCTCACCGCCAGAACGGCGTACTGGTGTCCATGGCCACCGGCAAGGCACTGACCTACTCTCTGGAAACCCTGCAGGAGCGCGGCAAGCTGTTCCTCGATCCGGGTCAGGAGATCTACGAAGGTCAGGTCATCGGTATCCACAGCCGGGATAACGACCTGGTAGTGAATCCGACCAAGGCCAAGAAGCTGGACAACATGCGCGCCTCCGGCAAGGACGACACCGTGCAGCTGACCCCGCCGGTGCGCTTCACCCTGGAGCAGGCGCTGGAGTTCATCGACGACGACGAGCTGGTTGAAGTAACGCCCAAGTCGCTCCGCATCCGCAAGAAGCTGCTCGACGAGAACCAGCGCAAGCGCGCCGCCAAGAACTGAGTACAGGCGGTAAAGGAAAAGCCCCCGATGCGCAGGCATCGGGGGCTTTTTCGTTTCAGGCCGCGGCGTCAGTCCTGCTCGAAGAAGAAGCGCTCCTCGCCGAAGGCCGGTTGCAGATGGTTCAGCCAGGTCGCCTGCTCGTCATAGCGGGCGAAGAACGGGCGCTGTACCCAGTCAGGATTGCGGCCCTGGATCATGCGCAGGGCCAG
>Ga0209075_1000369_pt1 | contig 43551 bp, 35 predicted proteins | sample Stecom2011_FD_187523 | JGI IMG/M metagenome (GOLD analysis project Ga0209075, IMG submission 187523) | Agricultural soil microbial communities from Utah to study Nitrogen management - Steer compost 2011 (SPAdes) (version 2) | ecosystem: Environmental > Terrestrial > Soil > Agricultural land...
TTATACCTTTTTTGCTGTTTTCAAACACATATGAACTACTTTGCTTATCATCTGGCAAGAAAATAGCCACATCAAATGTGTTTTTTGATAAATCAATACCAATAAATTGAGAAAATTTTTGTTCCTTCATATTGTTAAAGTTTATATGAATTACAACCAGTTTTCTGAATTGCTATCGAAACCCTGATAATAGGTCTAAAAACCTTAATTTCCATTTGATACCTGTTCAGAAATAACCGATAAGAGATTTAATCTTGGGATAGGTCTCGAATACCTTGCGCCGCGAATAATTCACTCTTATCGGTTGGTTGTCATTCATTATTATTAAGCTCAAGATAAACATATTCTAAAAGCTCTAAATAAATAACAATACAAACTAAGGGCTGCCGCGAGATTTGGCGAAGCCTTCTCGTGGTCTTGGGTTTACCTTTCACTCCATTTCTGCGGACATTGAGAAGTATGAAAAACGGCAATAATAATTATTTCATTTTCAAGAACATTAAAATGCACCCCCGCTCGTGCGAGATTACCTTCGGTGCTCCGTGGTCCATATCGTTCGCGGGGTTTAATTAGTTACTTGACTTTTGTTTTTTTAATTCCTAGAAAGAAACCCCGCTTCACTGCAGTTACACTGATACGTTTCCTTTACTCATAAAATTGATGATCATCTGTGTTAAAGATAAGAGTGACAAGTTCGATGACCTAATGATTGATTTTTATCTTAAAAAAAACTCTTAATTTAGGGTTCATAAGTTCACCCATCTTTCTCGCGGTAGCCAAGTGAAATCCTCGCGGTAGCGAAGTAGAGACCCAAGCTGCGCAAAAATTAACGAAGCCTTCTCTTACTTTGTATAAAAACAAAAAAGGCCGACACACGTGCCGACCTTTTTCAATATGATATAAGATTCAGATTACAATCCAAATGTAGATTTAATTTGATCAACAAAATCTAACTTTTCCCAAGTAAAGAATTCAACTTCTAAAGTTTCTTTTCTACCTGCGTTTTCAAAAGTTACTGTTTTAATTTCTGGTTTTCTTCCCATGTGTCCGTATGCCGCAGCTGGACCATAAATAGGATTTCTTAACTTCAAACGTTTTTCAATTGCAGCTGGACGCATATCAAACATTTTTGAAATCTCGCGTGCGATATCTCCATCTGTCATGTCGATTTTTGAAGTTCCATATGTATTAACATAAAGTCCCATTGGTTCTGCAACTCCAATTGCATAAGAAACTTGAACAAGTACTTCTTCACACAATCCTGCAGCGACAAGGTTCTTAGCAATATGACGCGTAGCATAAGCTCCTGAACGGTCCACTTTTGATGGATCTTTTCCTGAGAATGCTCCACCACCATGGGCACCTTTACCTCCGTATGTATCAACGATGATTTTTCTTCCTGTTAATCCTGAATCTCCATGAGGACCACCGATCACAAATTTCCCAGTTGGGTTAATGTGGTAGGTAATTTCATTGGTGAATAATTTCTCGATTGCTGGATTATTCAATTTTCTAATCACACGAGGAATCAAAATTTCTTTAATGTCCTTATTGATTTTATCCAACATTACTTTCTCATCTGCATCAAATTCATCATGCTGAGTCGAAAGAACGATGGTATCAATTCTTTGTGGCTTATTGTCATTATCATACTCTATCGTCACTTGCGCTTTAGCATCAGGACGTAAGTATTTAATTTCATTCTCTTCTCTTCGTAAATCAGCAAGTTCCATCAATAAACGGTGAGATAAATCAAGTGCCAATGGCATATAATCTTCTGTTTCGTTGGTTGCGTAACCAAACATCATTCCTTGGTCACCTGCACCTTGGTCTTCTGGGTTTTCACGCTCAACTCCTCTGTTGATATCTTCAGATTGCTCATGAATTGCAGAGATTACACCACAAGATTTAGCATCGAATTGGTATTCACTCTTCGTGTATCCAATCTTTTCGATAGTATCTCTAGCGATTTTTTGAACATCAAGATAAATACTTGAATTTACCTCTCCAGCTAAAACAACAAGTCCTGTTGTAACAAGTGTTTCACAAGCTACTTTCGAATTCTTATCAAAAGCTAAAAAGTGATCTATTAAGTTATCGGAAATTTGATCCGCTACTTTATCTGGGTGTCCTTCCGATACTGACTCGGATGTAAATAAATATGACATGTTTGAAGTTTTTCTTATTTAGAACTTCCAAAAATAGTAATACTTCACTAAAACCGACCTAATTTTATAAGAATTAAATATGATTAGTTAAAAAATCGTATTCTTGCAAAAGGAATAAAATAGTATGGCAAAACTTCTTCACATAGAAACTTCAACAAAAGTATGCTCGGTTGCACTTTCAGAAAACGGACAATTAGTTGATCTGCTGGAAGAAAGCTCCGATGCCTACATTCATTCTGAAAAACTCACGGTTTTTATTGAACAAATTATAAAAACGAATAAATGGTCCCTCTCAGCATTGGATGCTGTTGTGGTTACAAGTGGCCCGGGATCCTATACTGGATTACGCATCGGTGTTTCAACTGCAAAAGGTTTGTGTTATGCTTTAAGTATTCCAATGATTGCGGTGAATACACTTGAAAGCATTGCATTCTTAGCTCGAAAAAAGCATCCCAACACTTTAATTTGTGCAATGATTGACGCCCGAAGAATGGAAGTGTTTTCAACCATTTTTAATACAGATCTAGAAGTTGTAAAACCTCTTTCTGCCGACGTTTTAGAGGAGGAGACTTACGAGAAATTCACCCCTTTTGTTGTTTGTGGTGATGGCGCAGTTAAAGTTAAAGAAATCTGGAAAGGAAGAAACCTCACCATTGATGATTCAATATTATCAAGTGCCGCAGGTCAAGTAGAAATTGCTTTCGAAAAATTTCAAAAAGAAGACTTTGAAGATGTAGCCTACTTTGAGCCAAAATACTTGAAGGATTTTGTGGTAACACCATCGAAAAAAAAGAAGTTGTTTTAATCATGAGTTTTGAATTCGTAATTAATAATTCGTAATTCACAATTCACAATTAATTATGTATCGCCGGTCTCAATTTCAAAAATCCAGCAAGTGCAAAACCGATGACTAATGTCAAGTCTGCACAATGATAAATCCAAAATTGATCTTCTAGCGCCATGAAACTGTCTTTCGTTTCCAATGTTTGTACAACATAGTAGAGGTGAATTAACCAACCGGGAAAGAATGCAAACACGCTTGCAATAACAAATGAATTAAATGCTTGTCCTTTTTCTTCTTGAGAAGATTTTTCACTTCGGTTTAAAGTCGATAACATTGCAAAAGTGACAACCAACAAAACCAAGTACATTAATTTTAAAAATGCAGGTCTCACATATTGAAAGGGAGACTCAGAGAAAGAGGTGACAATTTGCTCTGAAGTCTTATCGATATAGAAAAGAAACAAACCAAAAACAAGTGTCAGAATAAGACCTAGACGGTACTCTTTTTTTAATAGCAAGATGACTAAGTTTTACGTTTTTTCTTCTTCGCAGCTGGGAAAAGGACATTGTTAAGGATCAATCGGTAACCTGGAGAGTTGGGATGCAAACTTAAGTCCGTATGTGGATCTCCAACTCTGTGTTGATAATCCTCAGGATCATGTCCGCCATAGTAGGTCCATGTGCCATTGCCCAATTCCCCATGAATGTACTTTACGGTTTCCAATGCTTTGGTTTCCCCCATAATCGTCACAGATGATTTTACATATTCCTTAACAAAATCTGTTGTTTGACCGTAAAAATTCCTTACGATTTGTGTATGGTTTTGCGTCAACATTGTAGGAACAACATCCCATTTCGCAGAGAATTCGAATAGGGTGAAAATATCATCTTTTTCGGATACCCTTCTGTGTCTATCGGTTCCATCAATTGTAGAATATTCATATTCTAATGGATTTTCAACAATTTCATAGTTTTCAAAGGCAAGGCCATTGTCAAAATCCAGTTTTGATCGGTAATTAGGATCCATTCCATCTCCATCAAACATGTGTTCTACAATATCTGTTTCATGTGCTGCAAGAGCGATGTCAAAACTATCTGTTCCACTGCACATTGTAAATAAGAAACCACCAACGAATACATAGTTTTTTATGGCTTGTGCGACGGCTAATTTCATGTCAGAGACTTTGTTAAATCCCAAACTTTTTGCACTCGCTTCCAGGGTAGCAACTTGTTCTCTATACCAAGGCGCATTTCGATAAGCTGCATAGAATTTTCCGTATTGTCCAGTAAAATCTTCGTGGTGCAAATGCAACCAATCGTAATCTTTTAATCCTCCGGCAATCACTGTACTGTCATATACTTTGTCGTAGGGTATTTCAGCATATTCCATTACTAAAGTTACAGCATCATCCCAAGGTTGTTTTCCTCCGGGCGTATATACTGCAATTTTCGGAGCCACTTCTAGTTGTACAACCTCTTGATTTACTTCAGGAGAAGAAATATTTCTTTTAATGGTGTTCACTTGTCCATCGGCAACTATTTCGTAACTCACACCACGAATAAGTAATTCATTTTCTAAAGCTACAAGATGAGGCATCAAAAAAGACCCCCCGCGGTAATTTAAAAACCATTCCAAAGTCACCCCGTTTTCAAGCGCATAATATGCAATACCATAAGCTTTTAAGTGATTTGTTTGGGTTTGATCCATTGGCACGAGAATTTGAGCTGCATTTAGTTGCAAGGCTGAAAAAAGTGCTAATAAAGTTGTTATAATGTACCGCATAAATCATTTGTTTTAAGCAAAATAAAAATAGTCACGTTTTAACAATTAAAACGGAGCATCATCCACATCATTGTGTGAGATATCAAATCCATCATCATCGATATCATCCATTCTACTGGATTTTATCATAAAGCTTTCTGCTGCCGAAGTATCAAAATCGTGTCCAACTGGTAATGCACCAGGTTGAGGAATTTCATCGTCCATTCCGAAAGACTCCACGTTATCAAACTTGGCAAACTTCCCTATGAAACGGAGTCTTACTGTGTCTGTGGAACCATTTCTGTGTTTTGCAATAATGATATCTCCCATTCCTTGTGTTGGACCTTTTTCATCCTCAAGTAAACCGTAATATTCTGCACGGTAAATAAAAGATACGATATCGGCATCTTGCTCAATGGCTCCAGACTCCCTCAAATCTGAAAGAATAGGTCTTTTATCTCCTCCACGTTGTTCAACCGAACGACTCAGCTGAGATAGCGCAATCACAGGAATATTTAATTCTTTTGCAATTTCTTTAATCGAACGAGAAATCTGTGAAATTTCTTGCTCACGGTTTCCGCCTCCTTTATTGGTTCCAGCTGTCATCAATTGAAGGTAATCAATGATTACCAATTCAATATTGTGCTTTTGTTTCATTCGACGACATTTTGCACGGAGTTCAAAAATCGAAATTCCTGGCGTGTCATCAATATAAATAGGAGCTTTCGATAAACGTGCAATCTTTGTATGAATCATCTGAAACTCGTGATCCTCTATATTTCCTTTTCTTAGTTTTTCGGCATCAATTTGAGCTTCCGAAGAGATTAGACGTTTCACCAACTGAACGCTTGACATCTCTAGAGAGAAAAATGCTACCCCCATTCCGTAATCAACAGCTGTATTTCGTGCCATTGATAAAACGAATGCGGTTTTCCCCATCGCAGGACGAGCAGCAATAACGATCATATCTGAACGTTGCCAACCTGATGTCATGCGGTCGAGGGCTTTGAATCCAGTAGGAACTCCAGAAACTCCATCTTTGTTGCCACGAGCGCTTTCAATTTCTTCAATCGCACCTTTCATAGCTGTCTGCATGGTGTCGTAGCTCTTCTTCATGTTGTTCTGAGCAATTGCAAACAATTCCTCCTCCGCCTTAGAAAGAACGCTAAAAACATCCTTTGTTTCGTCGTAAGCTTCCTTTAAAATTTCACTAGAAATTCCAATAATTTCACGTTGGATATATTTCTCAATAATAATTCTACTGTGATGCTCAACATGGGCAGCTGAAGCCACTTTATTGGTTAAAGTCGATAAATAATAAGCACCTCCAGCAAGTTCCAAACTTCCTAACTTACGGAGTTGTTCGGTTACTGTGAGTAAATCGATTGGAGTTGTCGTACTGTATAATTCCGACATTGCTTCAAAAACAGCTTGATGCTTAGGATCATAGAAGGCATCTTTGGTACGCAGAATATCAATAACGTTATTCATCGCCGTTCCATCAATCATCATTGCACCCAGAACAGCTTGTTCCAGATCAATTGCTTGAGGCGGGATACGTCCAATGTCCATCGGGCTTTTACTTGCGCGATTACTTCTGCTTACTGCAAATTTTCCTTCTTTTTTATCTTCCTTCTCCATGTTGCAAATATATTCAAAACCAATTCGATTATAGGTTTTATGGCTGTCATCTTTTCAGAATGTGTAAAACTCAATTGTAGTGGATAACTTTTGTTTGTCCCTAGACCTGAACTGTAACTTTAACCTGAATTTTATGAGTTCAAAAACAGTATTAGTTTTAAACATTCAAAGCTACAATAATCAAATGGGAAAAACGAAAAGATTATATTTGGTTTTAGAAAATTTAAAAATGATCAAAACATCCTAGAAGGAGTAAACTATCTTTAATTTTACATCAAAGATTCAAAAATGAAGCGAGAAATAATTGAAACAAAAGATGGTTCTAAAACAATTCATTTACCGGAGTTGAATGAAAGTTACCATTCTACTCACGGTGCACTTCAAGAAGCCAAGCATGTTTTTATAAAAAGCGGTTGGGATGAATTGAAAAAGTCAACTTGCTCTGTTTTGGAAATTGGATTTGGGTCTGGATTAAATGCCATTCTCACTTTAATAAATACAGAAAAAGACCAAAAGAAAGTTCATTACACAGGATTAGAGGCGTTTCCAGTCGATAAAGATGAGGTCACAGCATTAAACTATTCTGAGATTGCTGAAATCTCTCCTTATCATGAGGAGTATTTACTTCTTCATTCAAGCCCTTGGGGAGAGGATGTAAAAATAAATAAAGGATTTACTTTAAGAAAAATCGAACTAGAAATGGCTGATTTTACTCCAGAAAATGAAGTATTTGACCTCGTTTTTTTTGATGCATTTGGACCGCGTGTCCAACCAGAAATGTGGGAAAGAACAGTACTGCAAAAAATGTATGATGCTTTGTCTCCAAATGGAATATTTGTGACCTATTGTGCAAAGGGCGATGTCAGAAGGAATCTGATCAGCGTTGGTTTTGAAGTTGAAAAAATATCAGGACCTCCAGGGAAAAGAGAAATGCTTCGTGGAGTTAAGAAATAGTTTCTTTATTGATTGAAGCGTAAGAATTAAGTATGCTTCTGTAGAAATTTACTACGCCAAACCTACAGAAATGCTTACATTTGTATTTCAAAAAAGCGCAATATGATTAAACATACTTTTTTTTATCTCCTTTTAGCTGGATTAGTAGCTTGTACTACAGAAGAAAAAATTGAAGATGATCAATTCTTTGTAAAAGAAGAACAAGTTTCTGATGTGGAATATTTCCAGCAACTTTCTGACAGTCTTGAGAAACACCCTAATAATATTGGTTTATGGATAGAAAAAGGAACGCTTTGTAAAGATAACTTAGATTTTGATTGTGCATTGGATGCTGGAGCAAAAGCTTATCGTTTAGACTCTACCAATATAAAGGCGCGTCAGTTATACGCTTGGACACTCATTAATAAAACAAACGCCCCTATTTCAGATATAGACCGTGCTCAACGACACTATCAATATATACTTTCTAGACAACCCAATGATCCCCAAACGCTTGTTGAGTTAGCAAATACTTATTCTTTAACTGGAGATTTTAAAACAGCAATAAAGTACATTAACGATGCTTTAAAAATTGATGAGCGCTACAGAGATGGTTATGTATTAAAAGGATCAATTTACAAGACTTTAGATAAAAACGATCTTGCCCTTTCAAGTTATCAAACAGCAGTTCAGATTGACCCAGAGTTCTTTATGGGGCATTTAAACACTGGATGGCTATTGACGAGTATGGAAGAACATCAATTGGCCTTAGAATATTATCAAAACGCAGTGGAATTAAAGCCTGATAACCTAAATGCTATTTATGGAGTTGCAAAAAGCTTACAAGATTTAGGTAAGTACGAAGCTGCCTTAGTTGAATACAGGAAGCTTAGTAAAATAAAACCTGAATTTTATATTTCATATTTCAATCAAGCTTACATTAAACAATATCATCAAAATGAATTGGATAGCGCCACTTACTTCTATGGAGAAGTGTTAGATCTTAATCCAAAATATGTTCATGCTTGGTATCAATTAGGCGAAACTTATAAAGAGCAAGGGAGGATATCAGAAGCCGGGAAAGCATATTCAGAAGCAGTAAAAATAGACAGAAGTTATACCCCTGCTTTTGAAGCTGCTGAAAAATTGAGAATTCTTAGGTAGGTTTATATGAAACGTTTGAAAATAATCAATGCAATAGGGGAGGCAGCAATTCCTCTGATGGGCTTGTTATTTTTCGATTGGGGAATCTATTTTATTCTGCTCTTCTACTTTATTGATTTGGTTGCCACAGAAGTATTTGTTTATATTAAAGTCAATAAAATAATTCAGTTTCAAAAGATCAATTTTCCTTTCAGTATTCGCTACGGACGATTGATGTACAATTCATTTTTAATGCTGAGTCTTGTTGTTATTGCGCATATCGCAGTATACATCATCGTTCCTGATATAGATTTCTTATTGCAAATCACGGAATTCCTAAGTTATGAAGAAGCAGGAATCCCTATTCCACAAGGATATATTTTACTTCCTTTGGTGATTTTAGGAAACTTTCAGCAGTACAAAACGCTATTTATAAAAACAGGAGAGTTTCGAAGAAGTTCGTGGAAAGTTTTAATCTTCTCCAGAAGAAAAGCCTTATACATCGCTATGATCGGGGGAGTAATAGCGATACCATTGGCTTATTTTGTAAGTCTGCCTTCATATGTGTATATCTTAACTGTAATTGTAATAAAATTCTACATCGATATTTCTCAAAAACAGTATTGATTGCTATTGCAATATGATGGATAGGTGCTCAACTCAAGATTTACATTGAATACATTCAAATAAAAAGCGCTGTATGATTTCTCAAACAGCGCTTTAAATTCTTTTTTCAGTTCAACAATAGCGCAAAGCGACTTCACACTCCTCCATCATAGAACACGTTAAAGTGTTGGTTTTACCTTCTTACTTCCATGTTTCCTCTTCATTGTATAAACGAGGGGGATCAATTTGTTTTTCTTTAAATTTAATTCCGTAATTCTCTAATTCTTTCAAGATTGGCTCATAAATATCTCTATGGGTTGGAATGTGAACACCCTTAAGGTCAATTGTTCCATTTAAAATCTTCTTCACACAAGCACCAATGGGTAAACCAACAGTGTTACTCATTGAAGTAAATACTTGATCTTCTCCGATATTTACCATTTCAGAAGTAATTTCTTTTAATTCTCCTTTTAACTTGTAAACAAACTTGTGATACATCACAATCATATCCTTGTCATTTGGCTTTAATTGCCATTTTTCTTCAAGAATTTTCTGTAACATCTGAGCTGGAGTAGCATTTTTTAAGCCCATCTTTTTAGAGCTGTCAAAAATTCCTAACCAAACCAATTTATCCCAAAGTGAATCATCAAGATCAATTTTCATGTAGTGACGGAGTTTTAATTCAACAGTATCACTATGGTTATAGGGTAAAAATGAGTTAATAAAGTCACGATTGGTCATGTCTTCACTTCCTTCCAAAGTATATGAATCATCTGTAGCTCCTAATTGAACGAATACATCCCAAGCTCTAGAGAAACCAACTCTGCGTAAAGTTCCACGATAAATTGTTGGAATCCCTTCCAAACCATACAATTCTCTGTACATTAAAGAGTTTCTATTGGCATATCCTTCAAATCGTCCGTAACCATTAATTTCAATAATTTCTGTACGGCGGAATAATTTATAGTAAGGGATATATTTATACATTCCTTCTTGGATAAATTGTGCTGCACCCCCTTGACCAGCCAAAACTACGTTTCTTGGATTCCAAGTGAATTTATAATTCCATGGATTGTCATCACTTTCTGGAGCGACTAAACCACCTGTAAAAGATTCAAACACTTTCATTTCTCCGCCTGCATCTCTAATGTTATCAATCACACGCATTGCACTCATGTGATCAATTCCTGGATCAACTCCAATTTCATTCATGATTATAATTCCAGCGGCTTTAGCTTCTTCATTTAAAGCTTTCATTTCTGGAGATACATAAGAAGGTGTAACTAAATTTTTCTTGAGTTCGATACAGTCTTTTGCTACATCCACATGGAAACGAGCAGGCAGCATACTAATTACGATGTCTGCTTTTTCAATCTCCAGTCTTCTTTCAGCTGGATCCAAAGCATTAAAAACCATTGCCTCAGCATGTTTAGAACCATTGATTTTTTTCTCAATCGCTTCTTTGTTCTGATCAACAATCTTTAAATGCCATTGTTCCTTTTCAGCATTTTGAAGAAGGTAACGTATTAGTGAGGATGATGATAACCCTGCGCCTAATAATAAAATATTTTTCATTGTTTGTAATTTTTTGCTCTGCGTAATATATCAATTAAGACTGTTGTTTCTAGTCGGGATTATTTAACGCAACCAGCTTTTTGTCATATAACAAAGCAACTAAAATTCATTAAACTTATCAAGTTATTTTAAGCTTAGTTTTAGCATTTATTTAGATGTCTAAATATGAAAAAGTTAATCACCTCATTAAAAGTGAACTGATTGGTATACATCGTCAGAAACTATAAATGTTTTTTTACTCTATATGAATTTTTGTGTGTGCAATTGAAAGTAGTTACTTCTTTTAGTATTGTTATTCATTATTAATCAATTTTATTCCCACTAATGTTTTGGATTTGGTTAATCATAGGCTCATAATTATGAATGGATTTACGTCCGTCCCTACAAATGCGTCCCGCTAGGACTGTTTTTAGCTAACTTATACCCACACTAATTCATATAGATTCTGTTTATTCTGACTTGGAATTAAAAGTTGATACTTAATTTTAAATTCACTGTTGTACCTTGTTTTAAAGAGTAGAAAAATTGATCCTCCGATTCAAAAGATTTAAAAACAGCTTCTTTTTTTGAATTAGCAATGTTTTTCAACATTATTCCTATGTTAAACTGTTCGTTTTTTCCAAATCGTTTTGAGATATTCATATTTATTCCATGAAAAGGAACAGTGTAAATATCAGGGCGATCAGCAATTCCAGAGAAAAGCAATGTCTCACCTTGAACGTTGTAATAAACACCTGCTTCAAGGCTCTTCCCAAATCCTCGACTACCTTTAAACTCTATTCCACCATTGATAATCCAAGGTGCTTGTCCTGCCATGTCACGGAATTGATCTATTTCTTGACCTTGTCGCGCATTTATTACTCTGGATTCATATTCTGTTGTACTTAATTCAATCTGTGATTCTGTTAGGGTTACGTTAACTGCAAGGCTGAAGTTATTCAACATTTTTGAAATAAAATCTAATGATTGTCTAGCTTCTAATTCCAAACCGATTACAGAACCATTACCCACATTTCTTGGTTGGAAAGCTCCTGCTTGAGAAGCAAATTGAACGATTTCAATTGGATTATTAAATAACTTGTAGAATCCACTAACAGAAAAAGTTTGTCCTCTCCCGTGAAACATTTCCCAACGTAAATCGAAATTGTGAATAGCTGTACTTACTAGGTTTCCGTCCCAATATTCTATACCGAGTACATCATTGGCGTCTCTAAACAATCCGCCAATAAAGGTTCTCCCTGTAATTGGATCTAAAATTTCAGAATAAGAAAGTTCTTTAAATGAGGGACGTGCAGTTGTTTTTCCATACGACAATCTTAAGTTTTGTTGTTCTGAAATAGAAAGTACAACATTCATTGAAGGAAATAACCCAAGCTCTTGCAATACAACATCATTATTCAAAACATTTGCACCTAATTGATCTTGACCGGTGTACCTTTGTGAATAGAATTCTGTTCTTAATCCAATAATCAGTTTCAAACGTTTTAAAGGAGAAATTTCTGTTAAAGCATAGAGTCCAGATGAAAGAACGGAAGATTCAAATTGATTAGGGTTTACGGGAATAAATGGAGTTTCAAAGGTGGTTCCTTTTGAAACATCTCCATTGTATGGCCAAAGGTTTTCTGCTGCAAATAATTCATTTGGGTCGCCAGTAAGTTCAATATTCCGCACATTAATTGAGAAAGATCGGATATTAAAATCACGTCGCTTATAATTTTGGAGTGCTCCAATTTTGAATTGAGATGAATTTCCAAACAGTTGCATTTTTTTCAATACGTCTAGTTTTACAGAAGTGTTCAACTCATTTAATTCTCTCCAGATGCGCTCAGGAAAACCTGATTCGGTTCCAATAGAATATGATCCATCATTTCGCTCTTCATAGCGCGTAAACCGAATATCAGGATTATCAATTGAAGATAATGAAGTAGATGACGCCCATGCCAATTCCCAATCATCATTTGTGAGATTATGTTTTCCTGAAACGATAATATTAGACAATGAGCGTTGTGCATATTCTAAGTTATGCTGAAATCCTGAAAAAACTGCACCTTGATCTGTTTTTTCATAATCGAATACTCCAGCGGTTGATGTACCGTTTTGTAAATGCAGTAGGTTAAGGTTGTATTTTGACTTTGAGGTGCTTAAGTTCAACCCTAACATTCCGCTTAATAATACATTATTCTCGCCATAATTTCCTTTTTGTAATTCACGCACTTCCATTTCATTGACATCTCTATCGCTAGATAATCCAAACCTTGAGAACAAAGCATCTTCATAGAACTGAGTTTCATTTTTATAGGCCACATTAAAATTATATGCTAAAGAGTAGCCTTGTTTTTTAAATAGGTTTCCCACATTTGCATCTATACCCATGTCCATTAAAGACTTAGATTCTATTGCTGCTAATTGCGGATCGAATGCGCCCAAAATTTCTTGGTATCGTTTTGCCTTTACTCCATCGGGATCAGAAATACTTTCTGCAAAAAATGGGATGTTGTTTTCAGCTGGAATCTCCCGTGCTCCCTTTCCCATTGCAAATAGATCTGTTGCATCTTTCTCGTAGGTTAAGTAATTGTTTTTGAAGTGAGAATTTGGATTAAAAGAAGTGCTTAGAGAAATACTTCTTGTACTTTCTGAAGCTGCGCTATTCAAACTGATATCGATCAAGCCTCCTGTAAAATCTGCTGGTAAATCTGCTGAAGCTGATTTGTAAACCACGATATTATCAATGATTTTTGTCGGGAAGACATCCATTTGAACAGTGTTTCTATCTGGGTCTAGGCCTGGGACATCTAAACCATTTAAAAGTGTTTTACTGTATCGATCACCAATTCCACGAATGAAAATATACTTTCCATCACTTAATGAAACGCCGGGAATTCTTCGCATTGCAGAACCTGCATCTGAATCTCCTGTTTTTCTAAATTTAGCAGATGACATTCCATCAATCATATTTGAGGATTTCTGTTTTAAGGAGAGAATTGCATTTTCAGTGTTCGTTTTGCGTGTTGCTGAAATAACGACTTCCTCAAAGTCACTAACTTGGGCTGTTATTTGAAGCAATTCAAGAACAATTGTTTGATTTACCTTAACACTTACATCGTTTACGATTAAAGTATCATACCCAATAAACGTCAACTGTAAATCATATGTTCCTTCCGCAATTGCTATTTTAAACTGACCATCAAAATCAGAATAAGCTCCGATTTGATGGTTTTTCACCATAACTTTAACGCCGGGCATTTTTTCGTCTGTTACCTTATCACTTACTATTCCTTCAATAAAACCTTGTTGAGAAAGTGAGGAAAAGGAGAATAAAACAAAAACAAATGTGATATAAATTAATTGTACTCGCATATAAATTGGTGTTAAAAACAAATCAAAAAAACAACCCAAAAACTGTTGCCTTTGGGTTGTTTTAGAATTTTAATATTTAGAAATTTGATAATTCTCCACGTTTATCCGAAAGTGTCCATCCTAAGAAAGGAGATACATCAGCTCCAACAGTATTTGCACCTTGAGTAACAGAAGTAACATTAACATCTGTTCCGTTTTTAAAAACATTTGTCAAGATTACTCCACTTGGAAGTGTTACCTCTAAGTTTGTGAAGTTCAAAACTCCATTTCCATAATTATCCATTGTTGGCTGACCACTTAAAGATAAATCACCTCTTCCGTCTGTTGCTGGATCTGGGAATCCGAAAAAGTAGATATTTTCTAATGTTGCTCTTGCTCCATCTCTAAAATCACCTAATTCAGTTTTTGTACTTCCTTTTATAGAACCATTTTTCAATGTATGAGCAGCGAGAAGCGAACCCTCTGGGCCATCTATTTCAAGTGCATGATCTGTACTTTCTCCAGCAATAACTATAAAATTATCTAATGTTCCACTCCAAGCTTGGTCTGTATCGATGGCATCATCTCCAGCATTCCAAACGATTACATTGCGAACATTTACCGTTCCGCCAAACCATTCAACTCCATCATCTTGATTCGAAACAACTTCAATGTTTTCAATTGTTGTTCCGCTTCCAACTCCTCCCAGTGTCAAGCCATTGATTTCGTTTCCTTCTCCAATGTTTGCTCCTCCATGACGAATTGAAATGTACTTTAAAACACCTGAATTATCCATCGGATTTGAACCTCCATATAATCCATTTTGATCTGATGGTGGAATTCCTTCAATTTGAACCGAAGGATTATCTGCAGAAATGGGTGCGTTTCCTAAAACGATTAATCCACCCCAAAGCCCGTCTAATCCAGTATCCATGTTTGGACTATCAATTTGTCCAGGTTTGATTTCATCTGCTATTGTTGTAAAGATAATCGGTGATGTTGCTGTTCCTTCAGCCATTAACTTACCGCCTCTAGCGATAATTAAAGCGGTCGCATTTGGACCTGAACCTACTTCTCCTTTAATGATAGTTCCTGGCTGGATCGTTAAAGTAACTCCAGATAATACAGTAACTCGTGTGTTTAAGATATATACTTTATCGTTTGTCCAAGTTGTATTCTCATTAATATTTCCTGAGATTGTAACAGTAGAACCGTCATTAACAACTTGTTCATATTTACATGAACCATCGTCTTTTTTTGCTTTGTCACTATAATTGATGGCTGAAGCATCAGTGCAACCTTCTTTTTTACAAGATACTGTGGCTAGCGTTAGTGTTGCTAAGACCAATAATCCACCAACTTTTAATTTCCTTTTTTTCATTTTTTTGCTTTATTAATTATTTAAAGCAAAGGTGGGGCAGAAAAATTCTTTTCGTGTTTCGAGAAAATTAAAGGTATATTAAATCCATGTTAACTCAGAAAGTAAAACGGGAATACAATATTTGTTGGAAGGTTTTAGTAGGTGTAGAGGTCATCATTTTTAATCCAAAGTAGATTTTGACCTTGAGATTTAACTTGTACCCAAGTACTGTCTTTAAAATACTTCTTAATCCTTAAACGACTACCACGGTCTATTTCATCTTGAACTTCTACACCGTTAGGTGAAATATATAACTTCGTTTGATTGCTTTTTATAATTGCGAACTTTTCTTCTGTAAAGTGTTTATTGGTCGTGTAAATACCATAAAAAGAGAGAATGAAAAGTAAAATTACTGGAGAGATCAAGCGTAAACACCACTTGTTAAGTGTCGTTTTTGTTTTATTCTTAGAAACAATGGTGAAAACAAGCCCTCCTAAAAACAGGGAGGATATAATTGCAAAGATTAGCCATGTATTGATTCCAAATCCTAAAATCACACGATTAAGCCAAGGGTAAGGGTGAGTCCATTCTTTATTTTTACTCAATTTATGTGTTGCAAATTCAGCATTAAACTGTGCATCACCATTCAAAGGTTTATACTTTAAAGAGGATTCGAAGGCCCATTTTGCTTTACTCCATTCTTCTAAATTACCAGAAGCAACACCAAGATTATAAAAAGATGAAAACGATGGGGCTTTTAGGACGTCATCATGGAAATTAGTTTGAGCTTTCAAATAATCTTCATTGAGCATTTCATCTAATCCTTTTAGAAAGAGAGAATCACGCCCACTACTTATAAAAGCAAAGGAAAAGATAAGTAAAATTGACAAAAATACAGCTTTCATTACTCAAAATAATTTATGATACTTTCTGCTTCATCAATTAGATGATTAACATCTGAATTATTAATGCTTCCACCATATTTCATTGCATCTAATTCGTCAAAGATAAGAGTAAGCTTATTGTAAATATCTTCAGAAAGTGCTACTGGTATTTTAGCTTTTAAGAATGAACGGGTAATTTCTCCATTACTCACTTCAAATTGGCCAGCTAAGAATTGAACTAAAATTCGGGTAAGCTGATTAATTCTAGCATCATTGTTTTTATTATCACCCAACAAACTCAATTGATACAAAGCATCTGTTTTATGTTGAGTGCGTAGTTTTTTAGCCAATGTGTTTTCAGCATTTTGATTTTTAACGCGAATAAATAATCCAAAAACAAGTCCAAACATGATAGGAGAACACAATAACAAAGCGCCGCCCCAACCTGTAAATACTGTCATTGGAGAGCTTCCTCCAACCACTCGTTCAGTTATGTAAGGCTGCATAACAGGGTCTTTTATTTCCTTCTTATCGTCTCTCATTTCTTCCGGCTCATCTTCTCCGTTAGATTTAACATTTAACATTTTTAAATTGCATTCAGCAGTTTCATACTTTTCTGTCTTAGGATTAAAATAAGCTATCTTAATTGGACTTATTTGAATATTTCCACTGCGATTTACTTGAATGAAATAAGTGTAAGTTTTACTTCCTTCAGCACCTTGAGAAGAATATGAAATAGAGTCAATTACTTCTGGATCGCCATAAAAGGATAGGCCACGAGGAAGTTTAACTTTCGGTTGTTCGATGTTATGAATATTTCCTACGCCTGAAACTTTCACCTTTAATTCAATCACTTTACCTTGATCAATGTTTGGGTTTCGAATATCTGCAGTTATTGAAAACTTACCTACAGCATCAATAAAGTGTTTTGGCATTCCCGCAGGTAGGGGTTTAACTATGATTTTTGATTCATTCGAAATCACTTTTACACGTTCAGGAAAAATTCTTCTGGGGTCGTTATAAACGATAATAGTTTGAAAAGGTTTGATCTTGTAATCTCCAATCTTTTCAGGGAAAATCAAGCTCTTTCCGATTTTAAAGGTTTGAAGGTTCTTACCATTAATCACTTCATAAGCGCTTGAAACTTGATTAGAAGCCACTAAAGAATGACTTTCAGATGGACCATCATAAGCAAAAGGAGTAAAGTCTTCAACTTGTAAAATTTCAACTTGTGAATAAACTTTACCTTCTATAACAATCGGTTCACCCTCGTAAATTTCATTTTTAGATTGCTGAATTATACCAAAGACTATTTGATTCAAGTTCTTAGCCGGATCCTCACTAATCATATTCTGACGATTCACAACCTTTATGGTGAATGATTCAGACTGAACTTCTTTCTTTTTAGTCAATATTTTTACCGGACCAAGCAAGAATTTACCTGCTTCCTCAAAGTATCCTGTGAAAGTTTGGAAGTTATACCTTACAGCCTTTTGTTGTCCATTTACATATTCAATTGAGGAAGACATACCTGATTGCATTGCTCCAGATTGGATGAATTCATCTGGTAAATGCATGTCTAAGCTCCCATCAACATTTGTTTTAATGGTAATGGAAATGGATTGACCGATTTCAACGTTTTTTGGATGAATTTCTAAATCGACAAATTCATCTTGTCCAAAACTGATGAAGGACAAAATGAAAATCATAAAGTGAAGCAACGCAATTCTTACCATCGCTTACCAGATTTTACGGGTTGTTGATTTTTCCCAGATTCTATCCCTCTCACTTTCTTTTTGGTTTGCATTTCTTTTTTCAGTAAATCCTCAAGCATTCGATCGGTTTTCCTATCAGACAATTTCCCTTCTGATTCTTGAGTTGCATCACTGTTGTTGTCTCCTGATTCGCTATTTTGATCTTGATTGCTTTGATCCTGATTGTTTTTATTCTGATCTTGATTATCGGATTGCTTATTGTTTTCTTTGTCACCATCAGATCCATTTTGATCTTGGCTCTTATTCTGATCTTGGTTCTTATCTTGATCTTGATTTTTTTTCTGATTCTGGTTTTCCTGTTGCTTAACTCTTCTTTGGGCTTCTGCTAAATTGTACCTTGTCTTTTCATCAGAGGGATCTTTACGAAGGGCATTTTTATAGCTTTCAACGGCAGCTTTATAATTTTTTGCTTGCATCTGACTGTTTCCAACGTTATGCCAATGTTTTGATTGAGTGTTTTTGTCTTCATTATTTGATGCGGCAGCACGAAAAGCTTTTTCAGCCATTTCATAATCCTGACTTCTGTAAGCTGCATTACCAATATCTTGTGAAAGGTCTACTTCACTAGGCGCCAATTTCTGTGCTTCTAATAAACTTTGGTAAGCCTGTTTATAATTTCCTTCTTGATAATATTGCTTACCTACACGCAAAGAATCCTTCCATGATTGAGCTTGAGTAAAGCCCGTCATGAAAAAGACGATTGCCAATAAGATTACACTTTTCATCATTTACTTACTTTCCTTTTTGGTAAAGCTTCCCAAGCGAATAAAATGAGCAAAGACAACAAAGCTAAAACAAGCGGCCATTGATATCTATTCTCTTTCACTTGGAATTCCAAATCTACTGTGTTAGTCGCTGAACTTGTGTTAATTTGAGTTAAAAATTGAGAAATATTTGGAAAAGATTCGTTTGACAACACTACTTCTCCATTAAGGGCCTTAGCCATTTCTGTAAGCATCTGAAGATTAACTTTAGAAATGACGGACCTTCCCATTTCATCTTTTAACGATAAAGCTTTGGGCTCCTCACTTTCAGGAACAATTCCACCTTTTTCAGTTCCAATACCCAGAATCAATACATCAATGTTTTTCTTGGTAATGGCTGAATATGCTTTTTGCATTCCTCCTTCATGGTCTTCACCATCTGTAATTAAAACTAAAACTTTCTTTGATTTTTCTTTTGAGAAAAAGCGACTCGACTCTTCCAATGCTGCAGAAATATTAGTTCCTTGATTAGAAATAAATGATGTATTCAGTTCATCAATATACATTTTCGCAGCTTCTTTATCTGCGGTCAGTGGCAATTGTGGATAAGCATTTCCTGCAAAAATCAATAGTCCAACACGAGAAGCAGATGATTGATTAATCATTTGATTCATGGCCCGCTTTGCAACTGTTAATCTTGTTTCGCCTCCTGTAATATCACGGGTATTCATTGAGTTTGATATATCAACTGCAAAAATCAATTCTACTCCACTGCTTGTCCCTTTAACCGTTTTCGTTCCTAAAGCCGGTTGCATTAATGCAAATACAGTAAAAACGAAAGCATTTCTGATTAAAAAGTAACGAATAAAAACCCCTCTTGTAGAGACCGGACGAATAAAAGTGCGTAAAGTTTTTAAGTTCCCTAATTGTTCAACTAACTGATTTCGCTTGTAAAGTTGATAGATAAAAACGGCTGCTAAAAAAGGAATCAATAAAAGCCACCAAGCATATTTAGAATATAAAAAAGTGAGTTGTTCTCCCGCTGCTTGCGAAGAAAATACACCAAATATTTTAAGTATCTGCCATGCCAGGAACCAAAAAATCAATTCCAAGATAAACACGGAACTTATAAAAAGGGGCAAACGATATTTGAATTCTCTTTTAGGCATGTTTCTTTAACAATATTTGTTCTGTGGCAATGCCGATAAAAATAAAAATCAATCCAAAAAGTAAAAAGTCTTCTGGTTTATAAGGAGGTTCTCGTTTGATTGTGTTATTTACTAATTTTCGAGTTTCCATTTTATCAATGGTTTGATAGATTTTACGCAGAGAATTCGCATCAGTAGCCCTAAAATATTCTCCTCCTGTTAAATCTGCCATTTTTTTCAACAACTTCTCATCAATATTTACTTGTGTGTTTTGGGTGATTTGACCAAAAGGAGTATTAATCGGCATCTTAACGATTCCTTTCTTTCCAACACCAATCGTATATACTGTGATGTTTTTATTTTTTGCTAGCTCAGCAGCTGCCATTGGGGTAATATCACCACTGTTTGATTCTCCATCGGTCAAAAGAATAATCACTTTTGAAGTCAAGCTATCACTTCTCAATCTAGCAACAGCTGTTCCTAAACCAGTTCCAATGGCTGTTCCTGGTTCTATTAATCCAGATTGAACACCATCAATTGTTTGTTTCAGATAATCATAGTTTCGGGTTGCCGGACAAGCGGTATACGCTTCACCTTCAAAAACAACAAAGCCTATCCGATCAGATTGACGTCCATCGATAAATTCTTTGGCCATTTCTTTTGCCGCTACTAATCGGTTTGGGATAAAATCTGTAGCCATCATACTCCCTGAAATATCCATGGAAATCATTATGTCGATACCTTCACCATAATCCTTTTCATTATCATCAGAAAAGGGCAAATAAGGAATGGCCATTGCAATAATTAGAAAGCTTAAACCAATACCTATTAAAGCATATACTCCTAGAATTAGCCATTTAATTGGAGAAAATGAAATTGCTGTGAGCTCTTTAACAGAACGTGAAAACTTAACGACACCTTCACTTTTCTCTAAACGATAATACCTTAGAAAAAGTAATACAGGAATCAACAAAAGCAGCCACAACCAATTTGGAGAATAGAATTCATATTCCCAAAACCTGATATGGAGTAATATTGAATTATTCATTGTTTAAATCTAAATCTGCAATTTCGTTGACAACCCTTCGGGCATCATTGGTTACGTTTTGTACCTCAATTAAGCTGGGTTTTGATTGAGCAAACTTTACCATGTCCGATTGGGTTAATAATTGGCGCGTGAGTAAAACCATAGATCGTTCTAATCCGTGCTTAGACAAAATCAACTCAATTTCAGTAGTTGTTTTGTCCATAATACGCTCCTGATAATGCGCCGCAAAAAATCTTCTAAGAACTATTGATAGGTCAAAGTAATACTCTTTAAGGTTGTTTTCATATCCTTTACTTTTTTCTAACAAGTCGATTTGCATTAAAGTTTCTTGTCTTAAACTCAAAGGTGTTGGTTCTTTGCGTTTTCTTTTGGACAAATAGAATATAAAAACAAGAATTCCAAGAGTAATCAGTGCCAGCCACCACCAATTACTTTCTATAAATTTCAGCCATTTTGAGTCGTCTTGAGGGAGTTCTGTAAAGGCTTCATTGATATCATAAATGGGTTTGCTTGGATCGGCTGTAGGACTAATCACATGAACCAATCCAGCTGGAAAAAACTGTAGACTATCATCTATGTAAATAAGTTCTGGAGGGATAACAACATAAGCGCTATCCCAACCTGTTAACTGGTAAGTGCCTTGCCAAATAAACTGATGATCACTTTTATATGAAGTATCTGAAAAAGACTTGAGCACTTCCAATTCATAAGGTGTATTTACACCTTCTTCTTTTCTATTTGCGCTGTTTTTCGCTGGAAATAAGGTTTCTTTTTCGTCATATCTAAGACTGTCTATTTGCTTATTGCTAATTACAGTGTAGGTTAAAGTAAAAGGTTCTCCAATCAAAATCTCTTCTTTGTCGATTGAGACTTTCAATTCTTGACCAGAAACACTGAGCACGACAGTTAAAAAAATGATATTTAAAATCCACTTGATCATCTACTGCGCGTTAAAAAGAGTTTATTTAATTCCGCTAAATACTTTCCTTCTGTTGATAGTGCTGCATAATCTACTCCAGAGCGTCTAAAGGTTTCGTTGAGTTCTTTTTCGACCTCTAAATATCTGTTTTCATAGTTTTCTCGAACTCTTTTAGAATTCGTGTTCACCCATCTTACTACACCTTTTTCAGCATCATACATCTTTACTAATCCAAAACGTGGAAGAGTCTTTTCTGCAGGATCATATAAACGCAAAGCAACCATGTCGTGTTTACTGTTTGCGATTTTCAAACCTTCGAAGAAGTCATTTTCATCATAAAAGTCACTAATCAGAAAGCAAATACTGCGTTTCTTGACAACATTTCTAAAAAAGCGTAAACCTTCATTCAAATTGGTTTCTTTACTCTTCGGTTTAAAAATAATCAGTTCCCTTAAAATCATTAAAGCGTGAGAACGTCCTTTCTTTGGCGGAATATATTTTTCTACATTATCGCTAACGAAAATAGCACCAACTTTATCATTATTTGTAACTGCTGAAAAGGCTAAAACTGCAGCTACTTCAAGCATCAATTCTTTTTTAGATTTCAATTGTGTTCCAAAATCATTAGAACCTGAGATGTCTAAAACCAGAAAAACAGAGAGTTCCCTTTCTTCTTCAAAAACTTTAATAAAAGGCTCATTAAACCGTGCCGTAACATTCCAATCAATGTTTCTTACGTCATCGCCATATTGATAGTTTTTAACTTCTGAAAAAGTCATCCCACGCCCTTTGAAGGCAGAATGGTATTCACCTGAAAACACTTGTTTTGTGAGTCCACGCGTCTTGAGTTCAATCTCTCTGACTTTTTCCAGTAGCTCTTTCGTTTCCATTTACACCAATTCGGTTTTGTTACACCACATAGGGATTATCTTAATGAATTATGTTTTTCCGATAAATCGGGATTAAAATCAGGGTTGGTATGCATGATTTTTTACGGAACTTCAACCCTAGCTAAAACTTTCTCAACTATGTCTCGAGAAGTTACGCCTTCGGCTTCAGCTTCATAAGTCAACCCAATTCTATGTTGTATTACATCAGAAGCAATATTTCTAATATCGTCTGGAATAACGTAAGCTCTTCCTTGTAGGAAAGCATTTGCTTTTCCAGCTAAGGCCATATTAATACTTGCTCTAGGAGAAGCTCCAAAAGAAATCAGTGGAGCTAAATTTCCTAAATCGTATTTTTTTGGATCGCGTGTAGCGAAAACAATGTCTATAATGTATTTTTCTATTTTCTCATCAAGGTAAACCTCTCTCACCAATTCTCTCAAACGGAGTACATCCTCTGGGGATATAATAGTATTGGCTTTGTCTAAACCTTGTTTTCTTACGTTATTTCTAAGGATTAACATTTCCTCTTCGGGATTTGGATAATCTAAAGTTACTTTTAACATAAATCGATCGACTTGTGCTTCTGGTAAAGGATATGTTCCTTCTTGTTCGATTGGATTTTGTGTTGCCAAGACCAAAAACGGTTTTGGCAATTTAAACGTTTCGTCTCCAATTGTTACCTGTCTTTCTTGCATCGCTTCCAACAAAGCTGATTGTACTTTTGCTGGAGCTCTGTTGATCTCATCGGCAAGAACAAAATTGGCGAATATTGGGCCTTTTGTTACCGAAAAAGACTGTGTTTTCTGATTGTAAATTTGCGTCCCAGTAACATCGGCAGGTAAAAGGTCTGGTGTAAATTGAATACGACTAAATACCCCTCCAATAACATCAGATAAAGTTTTAATAGCAAGCGTTTTCGCTAAACCAGGCACTCCTTCTAATAAGATGTGTCCGTCAGCTAAAAGTGCAATTAATAAGCGCTCAAGCATTCTGTCTTGACCAACGATTACTTTGGACAATTCTTTATTCACCATATTAATCAATGGTGTTTCATGCTGAATTTTTTCTGTTAGTTGTCTTATTGTATCTGCTGGGGTGAGCGAAGATGACGTATTTTCTTCCATAGTTTTACATTCTAATTACAAAGATGTTCAATGTTAAGCCAAGGTTAACGTGTTGCGTGTTAAATAATGTTAAGCATTTGAATCTATATGGTTTAGTGAATTAAAGGCAAATATAATAAACGTTTAGAGATAGGTGTTTTCAATTAAAATTTCTAAATTTACAACACGATGAAAGCATTGCAGTTAATTGTGTCATTTTTTTTAATTGTTAGTTATGTAATAGGACTAACCAATAATCTAATGCCGCGTTGTGAAAGTGAGTACGCTCATCAACAACACATCGTTTCTATTCACATAAATCATTTCCACGGAAATACAGACTGTAGCTCAAACTCAGCTCATATAGGACATGAAGAGCATGATGATGAAAATTCACTCATCAATATATTGCAACATTTTTTTGATGATATTGAAAATCCAAAAGATAAATGTGAATTTGGATTTTTCGCGAGTATTCACAACAATGTTTATGATGTAAATTCATTAGTACTTGTTTCTGTTTTTAAACATCCAGAGTTTTTCATTCCAATGCTTGATGATTCAGATGATTCTTTTGAATACTCAACACCCAATTATTCTCCGCCTGATCAGCAAAGCAAACAGGAACGAGGCCCTCCATTTTTTCTAGTTTAATTTTAAAAATTGTCAAATTGACGGTTTTTTGGACTTTTGTTTTAAGTCCAACTTAAAGGTTATACATTTTTGTATCACTTTAAACCATAATTAAATATAAGAAAGAATGATTTATAGAATTATATCATTTTCCATAAACAACAAGTTAATCATCGGAATAATGACCTTAGCAATTATTGGCTTCGGGATTTTTTCCATGCGAACGATCAACCTAGGTTCAGTACCTGATATTACCAACAATCAAGTTCAGGTAATGACGGTTTCCCCTAATTTATCTACAGAAGACATCGAGCAATTCGTGACCTATCCTGTGGAATTAGAAATGGGGAATCTACCAGGCGTTGAGGAGATTCGTTCGATTTCTCGATTCGGGTTATCAGTGGTAACAATTGTTTTTAAGGAAGAGGTGGGGACATATCATGCCCGACAATTAATACAAGAAAAACTTATTGACGTTCGTCAAAATATCCCAAGTAAATTTGGAGCACCTAGCATGGGGCCGATTACAACTGGATTGGGAGAAATATATCAATACAATATCGAAGTAGAACCAGGCTACGACTCTTTATATACGCTTACAGAATTACGGTCTGTTCAAGATTGGATTGTAGCCCGACAATTAACTTTAATTGATGGGGTAGTCGGCGTAAATGCTTTTGGAGGGAATATCAAACAATACGAAGTAAGTATTGATCCTGACAAGCTCAAAGCAATGAATGTTACCATTAGTGACGTTTACAAAGCACTCGAAGAAAACAATACCAATACTGGAGGAGCCTACATTGAGCGGAATAAAATGGCCAACTTCATTCGAGGAGAAGGCTTGATTCGTTCCTTGGATGACATCCGTAAGATCCCTGTTAAAACTGAAAATGGCATTCCAGTTACAATCGCGGATATTGCAGAAAAGGTTGGTTATGGTCATCAAGTGCGATACGGGGCATTCACAAAAGATGGAAAAGAATCTGTTGGAGGAATGGTTTTGATGTTGAAAGACGCCAATCCAAATAAAGTGATTACGAACGTAAAAGAACGTATTGATCAAATACAGTCTTCTATGCCGGAAGGTTTGAAAATCGTTCCGTTTTTAGACCAAAGTGAATTAATTGGGAGAACAACAGATACTGTTGCCACCAATTTAATTGAAGGAGCGTTGATTGTAATTTTCGCTTTGGTCATCTTACTGGGTAGTTTTAGAGGAGGATTGATTACCGCTACGACAATTCCGTTGGTACTTTTGTTTGCGTTTATTTTGATGAAACAATTCGGAGTTTGGGCAAACCTAATGAGTTTAGGAGCTATTGACTTCGGAATTATCGTCGATGGAGCCGTGATAATCATTGAAGGAACTGTTTTTGAAATCCAAAGACGAATGCGGAAAGGAACCCTCAATTTTTCTAGAAAAGAGATGGACAATGTCGCAATTAAAGCGAGTAATACCATGATGGAATCTGCATTTTTTGGACAAATTATTATTCTGATTGTCTTTATGCCGATTTTATTCTTGACAGGAATTGAAGGAAAAATGTTTAAACCAATGGCCTTTACGTTTGGATTTGCAATGATTGGTGCAATTATTCTGTGTTTGACTTATGTTCCTATGATGTCAGCACTATTTATGCGTCCAATGAAAAACAAAAAGAGCGCATATGCAAAATTTGAGGCAGCATTAGAAAGATTCAGTAATGCAATAATTGGTGGAATCAATAAGGTTTATCATCCAGTACTTGAAGCAGCAATGAATTTTAAATTGGTGGTTGTTTCAATAGCAATTGTTATTTTAGGAATGACCTTTTTCACCTTCTCAAGAATGGGAGGAGAGTTTATTCCACAACTTAAAGAAGGAGATTTAGCCATTCAAGCTTTAATTCGTCCAGGTAGTAGCTTGGAAGAAATGATTGCCACTTCGAAGAAAATTGAAACCACATTATTAGATAATTTCCCTGAAGTTTTGTCTGCAGGATCCCGAATTGGAGTTGCTGATATTCCAACAGATCCAATGCCAATGGATATTGCAGATATGTTTGTGATTCTTGAAAAAGACCATAGTAAATGGACGAGTGCGCAAAATGAAGATGAACTCATTCATAAAATGGAAGATAAACTGGCCGAAGTGCTGGTTGGAGTAAACATTGTTTTTAGTCAACCCATTGAATTGCGTTTTAACGAATTGCTGACAGGAGTGCGAGAAGATGTAGCCATTAAAATTTATGGTGACGATTTAGAAGTGCTCAATAAAAAAGCAATAGAACTCGCTGCACTGGTAAAAACAGTAGAAGGAGTTGGCGATGTAAATGCTGAGCGTACCTCAGGATTACCACAAATCAACATCAAGTTTGATAGAGATAAAGTGGCGCAATATGGCGTTTCGATCGAACAATTGAACACCTATTTAAGTACGGCTTTAGCTGGTGGAGTAGCGGGAACAATATACGAAGGTGAAAGACGCTTCGATTTAGTGGTTCGTTATGGTGAAAAACACCGCCAATCAATTGATGACATTAGAAAACTGTATGTTGATTTACCGAATGGCTCACAAGTGATGTTGAAAGAGTTTGCGGAAATAGAGTACCAACCTGGTCCTATGCAAATTTCAAGAGATAATACTTACCGTCAGACTTATGTTGGAGTAAATACTAGGGGAAGAGATGTGAAATCTGTGGTCAACGATATACAACTAAAAGTAGAAAATGAACTTAATCTTCCGCCAGGATATAATATTTCCTACGGTGGAGAATTTGAAAACCTCGAAAGTGCATCCAATCGATTATTAGTGGTTGTTCCAATAGCACTTGTTTTGATTTTCATATTGCTGTATTTCGCATTAAAATCATTTACACAATCCATCATGATTTACATTGCTATTCCAATGGCTGCAATCGGTGGAGTTTATACTTTATGGCTGCGAGATATGCCTTTCAGTATTTCTGCTGGTGTTGGTTTTATTGTACTTTTCGGAGTTGCCGTTCTGAATGGATTGGTTTTAATCAATCGTTTTAATTCCCTTAAAATGGAAGGTGTTACCGACGTAAAAGAACGCATTTTCACGGGAACCAGAGAACGTATTCGTCCAATTATGTTGACTGCAACAACAGATATCTTCGGATTTTTACCGATGGCTTTCTCTGCTTCAGCAGGTGCTGAGGTTCAACGTCCGCTTGCCACTGTAGTAATTGGGGGAATGATTAGTGCAACAATTCTGACATTGATTGTATTGCCAATTCTTTACATGTATCTTGAAAACAGAAAGACAAAAATCAAGCGTAATCCATCTTTAGCTATGGGAATTGGAGTGATATTTATATTGCTTACTCCTATGTTAAAAGCCCAAGGTTCTATTGAGAAAAACTGGCCATCGATTACCATCGAAGAGGCACAGGAACAAGCATTGAAACGTTTGCCCTTGCTGAAAGCGAAACAATTGGAAATCGAACAGCAAGAAGTCTTAAAGAAAACCGCATGGAACTTTGGAAACACGATGATTTACACAGGTAAAGATGAGGTTGGAAATGGTGCCGATGGGATTTACACCCGTATTGGAATTCAACAAGAAGGAATCGATATTTTTGGAATTGCACCAGGGGTGAAGCTACAAAATCAGCAAGTCGTTTTGGCTGAAAAGGCCTTGGAGCTTTCACAAGTTTCTATACGATATGAAGTGAAGAAAGCATGGTCTGAAGTATATACCAATCAATCGATTTATCTTGTTTACAAAGCACTTGATTCTATTTTCTCTAAAATCAAAGAAACAGAAAAAATGCGCTATGAGCTTGAGGACATATCCAATTTGGCTTACCTATCAACGGCAAACGAAGCCAATGAATTAAGGATTAAGAAAGATCAGATGTATCATGATTATCTAAAATCTATCAAAAAGTTAAACCTTTGGCTGGTGAGTGATACAGTTTATACTGTTCCACAAGTTGAGACTTCAAGTTTTTTAGAGATTATTGAGTTAAATTCTGATTCGATAGCCAATCATCCTTTGCTTTCCTATTATGCGCAGCAAGTTAATCTTGCAGATGCTCAAATGAAGAAGCAGAAATCTCAATACCTACCTACTTTTAGAGGTGGTGTTGGAGAACAACAGATTGGCGGCCAAACAGGGTTTTATAAATATGAGATTGGAATTAGTATTCCGCTGATCTTTAATCGTCAGTTGGGGCTGACCCAAGCTATGAAAATCAATAGAAAGATTGCGGAAGAAAACTACCTTCAACAAGAAATGGAGTTTCAGGTGAATATCAATTCCACTTATGAGGATTATCAAAAATGGAGAAGTACGTGGATGTATTATCAAGAGGAAGCTTTGCCTTTAGCACAATTGCAACGAAAAAGTGCAATTACGGCTTTTGAAGAAGGAGCAATAGATTATACGCAGTTTTTACAAACAGTAAGAACAGCAATTAGAATAGAAGTTGATGCTTGGGAGGCCTTAGACAATTACCTTATCCAGCGTTATTTACTTGAATACTATCTACAAACAAATAATTAAGAAAATGAAAACACAATTCAAATATATCATTAGCGCAATGTTGCTGTTGGCTTTAACTGCCTGTTCAACTAGCGTAACGCAACAAGAGGAGGAGCATCACGATCATGTTTTTACTGAAGTACACCTTTCTCCTCAAAAATTTGAGAGTTTAAAACTAAAACTCGACACGATGCAACGTCATACTTTTGAAGGTATAATTTACACCAATGGGAATTTACAAGTTCCACCCCAGCATGAAGCAACAATTACAGCTATCTTGGGAGGAAACGTTGTGTCTATCGAAGTGATCGAAGGGACAGATGTCAAAAAAGGTCAAACAATAGCCTATTTGAGTCACCCCAACTTCATCAATATTCAAACCGCTTACATCAAAGCTTTTCATAATGATGAATATCTATCAAAGCAATTCGAACGTCAACAAAAGCTTTCAGAAGCAGAAATAGGTGCAGGGAAGGAGTTGCAAAAAACGAAATCAGAATACCTTTCAAACAAGGGAGATATGAATGGTTATGCAGCACAATTAAAACAATTAAACCTCAGTTTGAATTACATTCAATCGGGAAAATTATATGATAGAATTCCTGTTCTGAGTCCTATAGATGGATCAATTGAAGCTATTGATATTCAGATAGGACAATATGTAGAAGCGCAAACAGCAATGTTTAAAGTGGTAAATACAGAACATGTTCATGCGGACTTCATGGTGTTTGAGAAAGACGTTGTTTATGTTAAAAAAGGTCAGCAGATTGAATTTACCGTAGCTACTTCTACTCAGCCATTAAGAGCAGAAATTATTTCTGTTGGAAAGCGTTTTGAAGAATCTCCAAGGGCAGTTCATGTTCATGCAGAAATTGAGGAAAAAGACTTTCACTTAGTTGCTGGAATGTACATTAAAGGAAAGATCTTTACGCAAGCGAATGATTTAATGGCTTTACCTGAAGCTGCGGTAATCACGGAAGAAGGCAAAACTTATATTTTTATTACGACCCAAACTTCAGAAGAACAAAAAGTGGAGTATGAATTTCAATTGTTTGAAGTTATAACCGGTAAATCTGAAGGAGGATGGATTTCAATTGACCTTTTAGAGCCTTTACCTGAAAATGCACAGATTGTTCAAAATGGAGCATATTACTTGATTGCAGAAATGATGAAAAGTGAGACAGAGCATGATCATTAGGTGACGAAATATTCAGATTTAGGTATTTCAAACATCCTTCTGGATTTGATAAGAATTCAGATGGGAGTATAATTTAAGTTAACCGAGGACTCATGTCCTCGGTTTAATTTTAAGTGAATCATCTTATCCTGTTTTATGGGTGTCAGTCGAATGAATTGATATGGTTTTTCTTTTTGAAGTATTTTTTTTTATTCGTCTTCCAAATATCCAAACTTACCTTCATTGTAGTCTTGAAATGCTTTTACAAGTTCATCCTTAGTATTCATAACAAATGGTCCGTGTGCGGCAATAGGTTCATTAATAGGTTCACCACTCAATACTAAAACTAATGCATCTTCTGTGGCTTCAATTTCAAAGTACTCGCCTTTTTTTGACATTAAAGCCAAGTGATTTGTTGGGACTTCTTCTTTGCCATTTACTTTTATACTTCCTTCAATTAAGAGTAAGGTTGTTGTATAGTTCTCCGGGAAATTAAAATCAGCTTTCCCACCTTTTTTCAGTTTAGCATTCATCATGTGAATAGGCGTGAAGGTAGAGGCTGATCCTTTAGTTCCCTTATATTCTCCTGTAATAACTTCTATTGTACCAGCATTGTCGGTTAATTCAACACGCTTAATTTCATCGTATTTAATAGCTTGGTATTTTGGTGGAGTGCTTTTGTCTTTTTTAGGCAGGTTTACCCAAAGTTGAACCATTTGAAAATCACCACCAGCTTTACTCCATTCTTTTTCGTGGTATTCTTTGTGTAAAAGACCTTTTCCAGCTGTCATCCATTGGATTTCTCCTTCACCAATAATACCTCCACCTCCGCTACTGTCATGGTGAGCCACTTTCCCTTTGTAGGCAATTGTAACAGTTTCAAAACCTTTGTGCGGATGAACACCAACACCTCTTGGTTTATCTGTTGGAGGAAAGTAAAATTTCGAATTGTAATCGAGCATGATAAATGGATCCATTGATTTCATATCCAATCTTGGAATACCTGGAATAAAGTTATGTACCCTGAATCCATCACCTACAAAATGTGGTGGGACAGGTGCTGCTATAAAATCTATATTTTTTGTTTTCATATCTTTTTTAAGGTAAAGTTAGGGATGAAAACGAGTTTATGCATTGACCTATGTTAAGAACTAGGTCTAAAATTCTTAGTTGCCAATTCTTTTCTAACCCTACTCAAACTTTCTGGCGTAATTCCTAAATAGGAAGCCACCATCCATTGTGGTACACGCAAAAGAATATCAGGATACATTTTTATGAATGACAAATACCTTTCTTCCGCTGTTGCGCTCAACAATAAGTTGATTCTATTTTGAAGGTGACGAATGTGATTGTTTAGCAATTCATTGTTGAAAGTTGAGAAGTTCGGAATTTCTTTCTCTAGCTTTTCAATCATTGCTTGATTAAGAATGAACACCTCAGTATCTTCTAATGCTTCTATATTAAACTTTGAGGGCTTGTTATAATACATGCTTTCCCTGTCGTTGAGCAACCATCCTTCTGGAGCAAATTGAAGGATGTGCTCTTTGCCTTTATCGTCAATGGTATATTGTCTAAGTAATCCTTTTTCCACAAAGAAAATTGACTCACTGAAATCTCCTGCAAATACCAAAAACGATCCTTTTTTATAATTTTTTCTTTGGCATTGCATAAAAAGTTGATTCAATACATTTTGATCAACGTCAATATTGGAGGTTAAGAAATCTGTAAATCTATGTTCTTGCATAATTAATTATGAATTACGAATTATGAATTATGAATTATGAATTATGAATTACGAATTACGAATTACGAATTATGAATTGCGAATTATGAATTGCGAATTATGAATTGCGAATTATGAATTGCGAATTATTTGATTAATCAAAAAGTTCATCCTTGATTTCTTCGACTATATCTTCATAACGATCGCGTAATTCTTTAGAAATATTTTTCGCTACATGTTTTACTTTCTTCAATTTTAACGATAAGAAAATATTGAAAAGTCCAACTGCGACAAAAGTAATTCCTAACCAAGTGACAATAGTAGCGCCTGCAAATATTGGGTTAACGAGTAGGATAAAAGAGAAAACTATTCCAATAATACCTAGTGTGAGTAAAGCTCCCCATTGTGAAACACCGTAACTCTTAATATCAATTGCAAAGCTAATAGCTGCAATAGACCTAAACAATAGGGTGAATCCAACAAAAACCGCTAAGGTTAACATTGATAATTCTATTTGAAGGGTCAATACGAGTCCAAAAAAGAAGGTAACCAGACCGAATATCAATGTCCATCCCCAATTGTCCATCTCATTTCTATTGGTAATTGAAAAAATGATTTCAAAAAGTCCGGCAATAAGGAATGAAATACTAAATAATAAGGCTAAAGTTCTATACGTAGACTCTGGAAAAACAAAAGTAAAGATTCCTGCTCCTATAAAAAGAACACCTACAATAAGTGGAATGTACCAATTCTTGATTGTATTTGTCATTGCTTTTAAATGAAAATTACTCATAATCTATGTTTTATATTATACCACGGCTTACTTACCATGGTAGTTACTAATTTACTAATTATTTGGATATAAACAGTTAGAAAAAACGGAATTAAAAACAAATAAAATTAGGATACTAAAATCAATCCTCCTTTTCGAGTTGTTCTCTTTTTTCACCATCAATGGTTGGCTCTCCATCTTTTTCTTTTTCTAAAAGTGCTTCTGATTCTTCTATTTGTCTCGCTTTTGTCAGTGAACTAGCTACTAAACCTGCTGGAATGGTAACAATTCCAACTCCCAACATTAAAATAAAGAAAGTAAAGAATTTCCCTCCCATGGTGATTGGATAAACATCTCCGTACCCAACTGTTGTGAGGGTAACAATAGCCCACCAACCACTGTGGAAAATTGATGCAAAAGCTTCTGGTTGAGCACTGTTTTCAAAATAATATATCCTAGCAGAAGCTAGGAATAAAAAGATACCGGTCACGATAAGGAAAAGAATAACTTCTTCCTTAATTAGCTTAGCAACAATATGAAATCGATTGAGTGCTTTATTATATCGGATCAGTTTAAACGCTCTGAAAATTCTAAATATTCTGAACGCACGCAATGAGCGTAAATCAAATGTTGCACTTAAAAAGAAAGGGAGTATTGCTAAGAAATCAATGATGCCGTAAAAACTAAAAATATATTTAAAAGTTTTTTTCGCAACATAAATGCGTAAGACATATTCAATGGTGAAGATAATTACACTGACAGTTTCAATCCAATTTAGAATTAATTGTGTAGTTGCGGAATTGTCTGGAAGTGTTTCAATTGCATATGCAGCAAGGGAAATAAAAATCAGAAATTCAATGATATAGTCAAATATTCGACCTTTTTTTGTGGTATTGTCATCAACAATTGTACGTAGTTAATCTCTCATCCGTGGTAGAAATTTTTTAATTACCTGATGCTTATCAAGTGTACACCCTAAAATTAAATTTTATTATTTTAATATAAAGTTATTTGATCAGATTAAAAGAAAATAGTCTGTTATCTTGAAATTATTATTAGGTTTTTTTATTGCGCTGGGTCAATCCACCTCCTTATTTCCCTTATCCTACTTTAATCTGGTATTTATTCAATAATCCCACCACATTCTGTTGTGAAAATTGAGCGCCTTTCATTCTGTTTCTTTCAGGGTCAATGGAAAGGTTAAAAGCTGTTCTAAAGTCGGCTTTTGCTAAAGTACAATTGGTGAAAGTTGCTCCAGCAATATCACATTGGTCAAAATCTGCTGAGCTTAGGTTACAATCTGTAAAATCTACTTCTTGCAGTTTGCATTGAATAAATTGGGTTTTAACGAGTTTATTTTTGAAGAAGGAGGAGTGATTCAATTGACAATTATCAAATGCTACCTGAAAAAGAAAATCACTGCATTCATCAAAATGAAGACCCAACATTTTACAATTGTAGAAGCGTACATCTTGTAATCCTGTTCCACCAAGTTTTACAGCGCTCAAATTACAATCCCTAAATTCACAGTCAATAAAACGAATATTTGAAAGGATGGAATTAGCAAAGTTGCAATTCATGAAAGTACAGAGTTCATAATCACCTCTTTCTAAACCTTCTTGTGTAAAATCTTCTTTTTCGAAAGTTTTTTCCTCTATCAAATGTTGCATTTTCTTTGTTATTTGGTACGCGGTAAAGTTAAACCGACTAATGTCAGGAACAAATTAAAAGTCAAAAGAAAAAAGGGGCTTTGTTATTTTATTGGAGCGGCCACGAAATAATATTCGTCGTTGGTGTTGAAGTGCTTTGTAAACTCTTCAGCGCTTAAAGAAGATTTGCTGTTGATAAAAGACTTAAGCGTAAAAACTTCCAAACCTATTTGATCTTTTAGAAAACTATGAATGTCTTCTGGCTGAGTACCGTAATAATCACTTGCTCCTTTTCCACATTCGAAGAGAATAATAGGTTTGTTTCTTTCAAGTAGTTTCTGTGCACCTTTTAAAACACCAAATTCTCCACCTTCGACATCGATTTTTATAAAGTGAATTTTTTCTTCAGAAGGAATCAATTCGTCTAGTGTTTTTAACGCGACTTTAATCTCTTCAATTTCTGGATTTTTAATGTTGTACTTGCGTTTTTTTATTCCACTATAAGCGGGAGCATTCTTTACCAATTGGAAAGTTGTAGAACCACTATGATAAGATAATGCATAAGGGTAAAGGGTTACCTTATTGTCGTATTTAGCTTTTAAATTTTCAAAAAGATATGGAATGGGTTCAAATGCATAATGTTTTCCTTCAGAAGAATAGGTCAGGATTAAATCTAATATTTCACCTTTATGGCATCCAACATCTATGCAGTTGTGGTCTTTGCTGATAAACTTTTTTAGAATAACCCGTGTTAACCTGTCGTACTCTAGATTTTTAGTTAAATCTAGTCGAAGATTAATGAGTATTTCTCTAAGAATATCTTTCACAGCCATAAAAATGAATTTGATAAATTACGGTAAACAAATCTACCCTAAGTTCTTAATTTTCGCTCAAAGATATATATTTTAATTGCTGTTCTCTTTAAGCAGGATAATTATATGGATTATTTTTTTGATTTCCTTTTATGGCGTCAAAAAAAGAGATGCTAATGGAGCCTTGCTGCGGAGAATCTTTGTCGTAAATCTCTGCTTTTAAGCATTTAGATTTTGAATCGTAAAACATTAAACTATGAACACTTTTTATTCATTGCTTGTCGACAAATTTAAGACTCCATGATTGTTTTAACCTCTTCAAGTGCAATAGCTCCTTCTTTATTCCCCAACTTATACGTACATGATTTTTAAAAGCTGTAACCTCTTTTGAGTTATATTGTTATCTATTTCAACGCATTCCTGTCAGGTTTTGTATTCAATCATGGTGATGTCCACAAACAACTTAATAGCATCATCCAAAACAACTTTACTTCCTACCAAGCTAGGAAATGCTCCTTTTAAACCTTCTCTATTAGCTTTGTCATAATGCTTGATAATTACTAACGAAGAGTTTTTACCATCTAGTAATTTTTTATTTCCAAGCAATGAGTTACTTGCGGTTTTTTTTTGGCGATTAACGTTTGTATATAAAGGTCATAGGTTTTTTTCCTTTGTGTAAGGACGTTTGCTTTAAACTTTGTAATATACAACAAAGTCCATCGATTCTTGGGAAGTAATCATACTTCCTTGAATATCACTTCTATACTGTCATGTATATTGAATTCTAAATCTACCGATAAACTGATATAATTTGAGACTCGCTTACTCCATTCACATCTGTTGAAATAATATAATAAATCCCATTATCTAAATAATCTAGTTTAAATTGAGTTTTCCCCGAGCTTATGTTTTTAGATGTTACTTGATTTCCAATAGAATTAAACACGATTATACTAGCTGAACGGTTTGATTCAACATTAAAATTACCATTGTTTGGGTTGGGATAAATTAATGTGTTTTTATTCTTATATTCTGCATCTATTCCTAAATTATCAATATTTATACAAACTGAAGTATCTATACAAGATACTGTCGTCGAATTTAAAATCACAGCATAATCACCGTCTATAGTTGCTGTGAAACTTTGAGCGGTTTCATTTGGAATAAGATTATTATTACTACAATCTATCCATTGATAAGTGGCATCAGCATTAACTGCCGAAATTGTATTACCTACAACGTTTAAAGATGTATTTAATTGGAATATTAAATTTAAAGTAACAACGCTATCACAGCCATTTACATTTTGCAAAATGAAAGTCGCGGAATCATTATCAGCAGTGTAAGTTATTCCATCAATCCATGTGAATGGTTGAGATGCGATTTGGTTATCGACTCCTGTTACACTATCATGAATTACAAGATTTAATGTAATTATACTGTCACATCCTTCAATATTTTGAGTAACATAAGTTGCCGAATCATTATTTGAAAAATAAGTTATTCCATCTATCCAAATATAAGAATAACAAGATTCTTGAACATCCGTACTTTCAGTCGGCATACAACCTGGTAATAATCGAGTAATTCTATTCCTACCTAAAGTATCATAAAATGAAAACTCACCACCCACTAAAATATTATCATCACTTTGAATTGCAAGTGCTCTAATCTTTGGAGTAACTGATGAGCCTATGCCTTGTCCGGGATCGAATGATGAATCTAGACTTCCATCTCTATTTATACGAACTATTTTATTTCGTGGAGTTCCGTTATAAGAATTAAAATTTCCTCCTGCAATGATTTTCCCATCGCTTTGAATTACTAATGCTTCAGCAATACCTAGAATCCCTCCTCCGGTATTAAATGTTGAGTCCAATATTCCGTTTTTATTTAGTCGAACTGTTTTCATCCCGAAATCATAGTCATATGATGTGAATGTTCCAGTGACAATAATTTTATCATCATTTTGAATGGCTATAGCATAAACATCATCATTAAATCCAGCACCAATTAAAAATGAGTTATCAAACGAACCATTTGTATTTAAACGAGCAATATTCTTAGCCGGATTTCCATTAAAAGTAGAAAAATATCCTCCAATAATAATTTTCTCATCACTTTGTAATGCAATTGAGTTAATAGGGCCACCTGGACCAATATCTATATCAAATGAAGTATCAAGGGAACCATCTGAGTTTAAACGGACAATATTTCCTACAGGGTTACCATTATAAATATTGATAGATCCCTGAACGATAATCTTACCATTATTTTGAACTATTATAGAATGAACCGCATTATTAAAACCTGTACCAGTATTAAAAGTGCTATCGTGCGTTCCATTAGCATTTAAACGAATAATTGCATTTTCAGGAAGGCCATTATAAGAAGTTCGAAAAGAGCCAACGATTATTTTATCATCATCTTGAATAGTAACTGAGGTGGTGGTAAAGCCAAACCCTATTCCAGTAACGAATGTTGAATCTAATGTTCCATCAGCATTCAAACGAGCAATCCGCCGTGTTAAAACACCATTAAAAAAAGTAAACTCGCCTACAACTATTATTTTTCCAGTACTTTGTAAGGCGATGTCCCAAACTTTAGCATCAAATCCTGAACCTAAATTAACTGACATATCTACTGAACCGTCTGCGTTGAATCGAGCAAAGTAATTATTAATTGCACTTTCAACATATGTAAAAGACCCCGCTGAAATAATTTGTCCATTATTTTGAATAGCCAAACAAAACACTTCTCCTCCAATATTACTTGTATTAGCAAAAGATGAATCAAGTGTTCCATTTAAGTTCAATCGGCTTATTCTATTTGTTTGTATCCCATTATAGATTGAAAATGCTCCCCCAATTAAGATTTTATTATCACTTTGAATTAGAATTGTTTCTAATTCAAAATCAAGTCCAGATCCTGTGTTAAAAGTAGCATCGACTGTTCCGTCAATTAGTAAACGAACGATTTTGTTTTTTGCAACTCCATTATAAGAAGTGAAGTTTCCTCCAATAATTATCTTTCCATTATTTTGAACTGCTATGCTATTCACTCTATAATTAAACCCTGTTCCTATATTAAAAGAGTTATCCAATGTGCCATCTTCGTTCAATCTAACAAGCATATTTCTTAAAGAACCATTATACATAGTGAAAAATCCACCGACTATAATCTTCCCGTCATTCTGAACTTGTATATCTTTTACTTCAGTATCAAAACCTGTTCCTGGATCAAAGGTTTGGTCCAAACTTCCATCTGAATTTAATCTGGCTATACAATTTCTGTTGGAGTAATTAAAGGTGGTGAATTTTCCGCCAATAATAATTTTCCCATCTGGCTGTAGGGATAATTTATTAATAGATTTATCTGCTGAATTTAATGGGTCAAAAGATGTGTCCAATGTTCCATCACTATTTAATCTTACAATTCTTCTAATTTCAATTCCATTATAATAGGAGAAATCTCCAGCTACAATAATTTTGTCATCATCTTGAATTACAACAGAAAATAAAGGCAAGTCAAAACCTGTCCCAATATGAAAAGATGTGTCACGTGATCCGTCTATATTTAATCGTATAATATGATTAGCATTTTTTTTGTCAAATGTGGTAAAACCACCTACTGCTATAGTTTTTCCATCTGACTGTATGGCAACAGATTCAACATGATAATTAAAACCATCTCCCTTTCCAAAACCTATATCATAAGTATTAAAAGTAGAATCATTTAGTCCTGCCTGAGACACGACAGAAAACGAGAATAACAAAGAAGATATTAAGAGGATTAGATTTTTCATATAAATTGTATTACAAAACTTAAGCTTCCAAAGTAAAACTAAAGCAGTAATACAGAAGAATTAATTGTTTTAAGTAAAGATAGTTAATTTACGATAAGATGAAAACTTTTTTAGAATAACCCGTGTTAACCTGTCGTACTCTAGATTTTTAGTTAAATCTAGTCGAAGATTAATGAGTATTTCTCTAAGAATACCTTTCACAGCCATAAAAATGAATTTGATAAATTACGGTAAACAAATCTACCCTAAGTTCTTAATTTTCGCTCAAAGATATATATTTTAATTGCTGTTCTCTTTAAGCAGGATAATTTTATGGATTATTTTTTTGATTTCCTTTTATGGCGTCAAAAAAAGAGATGCTAATGGAGCCTTGCTGCGGAGAATCTTTGTCGTAAATCTCTGCTTTTAAGCATTTAGATTTTGTTAAATGCTTATTGAGCTCATATCGATTCAAAGACTCCCTCGATTAATCAATAATCGAGGGAGCTGAAATTTAAACAAACAAATGATTTTAGGTGGACGTTTGCTATGATTCATATTGTGTTTTAGCTATTCTAAAGGTTGAAATAAGTTATTGTATAAAATGCTGCCCATCCTACAAAAGCGATAAGGATTATCCATAACCAACTCGGAATACTTTTGGGTGTTTCTGAACCTTCGATGTTAAATTTGGTAAGATCTCCTTTATCGTAAACATTAATCATTAATGGTAAAGTACCATCAACAACTTTGTTTTCGCTGATGCCTTCAATATCTATTGCTGGACCATTTCTAACGATGAAATTTACTTTTCGAACTCCTTCTCTTCCTTTGATTGATTTTCCAACAATTTTAAGGACATGCTCGCCATCGGTTAGCTTTTTCGTGTCCAAATCAAATTGAACAGGGGTGTCTAATTCTGCGAAGGGATGAATATCATCATCAATAAAGAGCTTTACTTTACATGGATTAGTTTTCATATTCTTCTTCTCTTAAAATGGATTGTTTAATATGGTCTTCTCTTTTTTCACCGGGCTTTATTAAATATTTCACGGAGTAAAAAAGAGTTAAAAGGGTAATTATAGACATGAATCCTATTATAATCCAATCCCAATTACTACCTGGTCCAGCACCATGAGTAAGTCCCATCGTTACTTTTGGTTGTTGACGTTCACAAACAGGACAAGCCAACCCAAATTTTGCCAATCCCATTAGTATTATTAATATCCAATATTGTTTTTTCATTTTCTTTTAGTTAATTATGAATTATGAATTATGAATTATGAATTATGAATTATGAATTATTCTTCATTACTCTTTGTTCGTTGTCAATTTCAAAAAGTCCATAATCTTTTTCACGGCTTCTAATGTTACAGGTTTAGCATCATTCCCCCAACTGGTTCTTTCGTGATTTATAATCGCTGTTACTTCTTCTGGAGTTAAATTGTTATCTGTTCCAACAGCATTCATTACTGCGTATTCTTCTCGTGCGTTGTATCCATTCATAATGATGTCTACAAACAACTCGATGTCATCATCCAGAACAACTTTACTTCCGACCAAACTTGGGAAAGCTCCTTTTAATCCTTCCCCGTTGGCTTGATGGCAGGCTTGACATTGACTAGCATAAAGTTTTCCACCATCTGGTAAATTCTTTCCACCCCCTGTAGAAGCTAATTTTGGAATTTCTTGTTTATATAAGAACTCCATAGGCTTTTGACCAGTCGGTAAAGGGGTTTGTTTTAGACTTTGTAGGTAAGCGACTAAATCTAAAGCTTCTTGGGTCGCCACAATACTTCCTTTTACTCCTTTTCTATACTTGTCAGGCACATTAATTTCGACATCTGTTGAATCAATTGTCTTTTTAGTTTTAAACAACCATGGATATGCTGGCATAATGGATTTTTCAACCACTGCTCTAGGTTGGTAAAGGTGCAATAAGTTCCAAGCCATTGAAGGCTGACGTTTGCCTACATTCGTAAGGTCTGGACCTGTTCTTTCTGTTCCCATTAATGTAGCGGTATTTCTCCAGAAATCTTCCCGCTCCATTCGCGCATAATCTGCAGGGATCCCAGGACGCTCTCCGAATACATTATCCATGTCAACATTTCTTACTTGTTGAGTGTGACAAGCAACACAGCCATTGGCAATAAAGCTCTTTTTCCCTGCATGTTCATTCTGAGTCATTGGCGCAGAGCCAGGTAGAGGAGCGTTATCTCTTTGGTTGTTTATTGCTGGTAGTATTGCAACGACAATTGTTAGTCCTAGGAACAACGCAAGTGCTGATCTGAATAGTTTTTTATGATTATCAAAAAAGTCCATTGTCTTAATTATTTATGTTTTTACTCAATACTTCTTTAGCTTTTAGAATCTCAATAGGAGAGGTGGGAACTTTTGCTCTGTTTTTTTTCTTCACCATTACATAGAAGTTATAGGCAAATAAGAGGTGTGAAAACCACATTAATGAACCTCCAATCGCTCTCCATAACCAGTAAGGGGCCATCATTTCAACGCTGTCCATAAAAGGTTTTAAATCAATCCACATTAATCCGCGTAAGGTTGAACCATACATTAAAGGCACACTGTAAAACATTAGTCCGATTAGGGCTAGCCAGAAATGTGCTCCTACTGTTATTTGAGGTGGTTCTTTTCCTGTTAATCGTGGAACTAAAGTGTAAATAAAACCCCAAAGCATGAAGGTGATAATTCCATACATTGTAAGGTGAGAGTGTGCTACTGTGAAATCTGTAAAGTGCCAAACTAAGTTCGTAAATCGGAAAGCTTCTGCTGTTCCTTGTAATGAACCAGTGAAATAGAATATTATTCCGATGAGGTAGAAGGGGAGTGTATAGCTGCCTGATAATTTGTGCCATGATCCTTTAAATGTCATGAGGAAATTTGTTGTTCCTGCGATAACTGGAATGACCATTCCCATACTTCCCACTATTGCGACAGTCTGAAGCCACCATGGAATTGCACTAAAGATAAAATGGTGTGTACCAATTAAAGTATAGAACAATATTTGTGTCCAGAATGCTAATATTCCTAAGCTGTATGAATAAATTGGTTTGTTCAATTGTTGAGGAAGGAAATAATACATTAAGCCTAAACTGAAGAGCATAAACCACATTCCGACACCTTGGTGCATGTAATATCCTTGAACAATTGTTTCTCCTAATCCAGTTTGCCACGTTGGCCAATAGGCAACAAATGCAATGACTAAAACGTACATCATTGCAGCGATAATGTACCAATTTGAAACATAAATTTCTTTGTTTTTACGTGCGGCTATCGTTTTCCAGAAATTGATTAATGAAATAAAAACGCCAATTCCAAAGAGCGCCATTATCGGCCAAATATATTCTCTATATTCTCCACCACCGTTGTTGATTCCCGCCATTAGACTTATGCTGCCTATGGTTACCGATGCGTTAATGAGGATCAGTGAGTAAAAACCTGTCTTTATACTGTGAATTGGTACGTTACTTACGCGTTGAATGACATAATAAGCTAAGCCCATCATTCCTAATGAAGCCCATCCCCAGAAAACCATGTTGGTATGAACAGGCCGCAATCGTCCAAAACTTAGCCAGCTTACATGATCTACGTCTGGAGCTACAAATTTAATCCCCAAATATTCTCCTATCGTTGTTCCTAGTACCAGCCAAAATGTAGCAGAAGCTAGGTACCATAAAATGAGCTTTGTGAGCTTGGGTTCAATGTATGGACGAGGCTGACTCTTTTTCTTAAGTTCGATAAATCTTAACTCTTCTGCTGTTGCAATGTTGTCAATTATTCCTCTGGTGTCTATAGGCGCTTCTTTTCCTGATAATTCATTATTGACCAATTGAAATTCTAATTCTTTTTTTCTTAATTCTAAAGCTGTAATTTCTTCGGGACTCATCTTGTTTAACTTTTCCCTAAACTTTTTGAATTCTTTTTCTTGATAATAATCTTTTAAAGCTCCTCGTCCTCTTATTACTACAATAATGGCTGCAATTACTACTGGAATTGAGATTAAGGCTATGGTTATCATGATGCCTGCCTGACTAAAAATACTTGTATCTTCCATAAATCATTCTATATCGGACAAAATTGTCTTTATTTGCCAAAAGTAGAAATTAATTTGAATCATTCTAAATAAGCAGGTATAAATTTATGATATAAAACATGTTTTATTTTTATTCTGTTGATATAAAAGGTGTTGCGAAATGTTAAAATATGACTTTAATCAGATTGTAGAATAAAAGGGGTAAACATTGTTTTTCGCGCTAGGGATAGCAGCGGCATCCTCTGACTTTTTAGGCAGAGATATAGCGGATAGCCCGACCCAGACAATTCTACGAAACGTTGTGTAGTGGAATTCGTCGGGGAAGCGCCCAAATATTTAGACTTACATTTATTGGTCTCAAAAAGAGTTAAAACTATGCGCTTTAGTGCGTCTCGCTTTAGCTTCTATAAATTTTATCAGATAATAGATATTAGACATTAGATGTTAGACGAAAGTCTAATTGTCTAATATCTAATGTCTAAAGTCTAGTTCTTTTATGCCTAGAGAATTTTATTCTTATCTAAACCTATGGTACTTTCAGTTCATAGTGGTTTATTCTCTCTAGAATTTAACTATTTTCGTGCATGTTAATTCAAAGTAAAATATGGAGGTAAGTACAGTGATTCAGGAAATGAGGGAGCTGCTCAGAATAGAGGAGGAGGCGCAGGAGAAAAAGT
>Ga0209075_1000370_pt1 | contig 43518 bp, 34 predicted proteins | sample Stecom2011_FD_187523 | JGI IMG/M metagenome (GOLD analysis project Ga0209075, IMG submission 187523) | Agricultural soil microbial communities from Utah to study Nitrogen management - Steer compost 2011 (SPAdes) (version 2) | ecosystem: Environmental > Terrestrial > Soil > Agricultural land...
ATCCGAAAAGTCCCGCAGGGATTCCTTGATTCCCTGTCGAACTCCATTGGCAACCCGCTGCTCCAGGCTTTCAAGCTGCAACTTCACTTCAGCCATGCGAGCATCCAAATCCGGCTTGATCACCAGGCGATAAACCAAATACATGGCCAGCAGTGTAAAGATAGAACTCAGCAGGGCCGTACCCACTAGCATCCAAACAGCCATAGTTTTCTCCCTTTGCCCTCTCCCACTATCACTGGATTCATCAATAATTCCTACCCAAGACTTACAACCTCCCGCCCATGAGCAGGATAGGCAGCCCCCTTAGCCAGCTGTCAGCCATAACAGGTACTGCAACCAGCCGATTGAAGCCCCTAAAACAGCGCCGATCAAAATCAGCTGCCATTCCTCTTCCTTGAAGGCCGGTCGCAGTACATCCTGAAAGTCTGCCGGTGGCAAGGCTTCCATGCGCTCATAAATCAGCTCTGCCACCACATCCGCGCGTTTCTGGTTAAATCCCGGATCTTTAAAGGGTGCCGTCGAGACTTCAATCGCCTTGGTTCCCAAGGCATCTTTCAGCTCGGCGTAACCGCTGGCACCAACAGCAACCTGAGTCATCACCCGAAAGAACCCGGCCTTGTCCAGGGCGGGACGGATATGTCTATTGATAATAGCCCGGGTACGATGGGCATGAACGCCATTCACCATGGAGTTGGCTACCCGCTCCACGGTTAGCAACTCAGCGGCAACAATATCCGCCCAGACCCGAGCCACTTCTTTCTGTCGCTGTAAGAACAGGCCTTGCAGCCGTACTCCGAGCACCAGCTTGGGCTCCACCGGACGAAAAATGATATTCAAGGCAATCCAGTTGGTAATACCACCCACCAAGAAGCCGCCGCCCACCAGCAGCCAAATATTCTGCAACTCCAGCCAGAGAAAGGCCTGTAGCAACCCCAACACAAACCCGAATCCAAACCCTGAGCGGATAATGAATTGAAATTCCTTGTCGCCGGACTCCTGGAATATTCGGTTCATCAGCCCCCGGTTTTGCCGGAGCTCCTCCACCACCAAATGTTTGAGATCCACCAAGTCTCCAATCTGATCGGCAAAGTCCGCCATCAACGCCTCAACCCGCCTGGGCAGTTGCTGACGGGCCCAGTCATAGGTGCGTCTGCGCACGGCCTCTGGCAGGTTATTCCAGAGTACAGGCTGACGCTCATCCATGATCTCGTCGATAATCTCTTCAATTCGGGGATTGATCTTGTCGATGATCTGACGGGTGATCACTTCCGGCTCCATCCGCTGGAAGACGTCACTCAAATCCCCCAGCCGCGACAGTGAACGCTCCACCACAATCGACGCCATTTTCTCCGCCTTGGCGGGAATAATTCCCTGCCAGCCAATCCAACGCCCCAGGCCCCGAAACTCCACTGGATAGAATGTGAGCTGAACAGCCAGCCAATTGGTGAGCCAACCAATCAAACCGGCACAGACTGCAATCCCCAAAACCTGAAGGAGCTCGGAGACACTGAGAAAAGACGGGATACTAACTGCCATGACGCCTTCCATTTCCATTTTTGGTAAGCATTAAACCTTCAACCGCTCCTCAGGGGAACCGGAAACCTGATGCTTTGTTCCATTATCGCGCCTGGCTCTCATTTGGCATTGGCACAAACGGCATCCCAAACAAGACAGAACGGCAAGCGCCAAGCAACGACGAAGCAGGCACTTGCTAACCTTACCAGTGAAAGCGGAGTTTGGCCTCATTTATGGGAGGCAACAGATGCAGATACAGAGGTTCAAAAGACGAACCCACCGCTGCCCTGGCGGCGCCAAGGCAATCCCGGCGGAAGATTCAAGAGGTCTGGCAGAAGTTTGTCCGGGACGGGACGGAGCCGAAAGCCCCGTCTCTATGCCCTGAACTTAGAAGGGATTAGCGATAGAAGGCGTTGTCGGTCACACTGTGGTCGGTCACATCACGAACCCCTTTGAGTTCGGGAATCCGGTCAATCAGGGTCTTTTCAACACCTTGTTTGAGGGTAATATCCACGGCGGCACAGCCTTGGCAGCCACCGCCAAACTTCAGCACGGCAACACCGCCGTCGATGATATCAACCAGCGAAACCTCACCACCATGAGAGGCCAAGCCTGGGTTGATCTCGGTTGCCAGGACATAGTTCACCCGATCCGGCAGCGGAGAATCCTCGCTGACCTTGGGCATTTTGGCATTCGGGGCCTTGATGGTCAGCTGCCCGCCCATGCGCTCCGTAGAGTAGTCCACTACGGCATCTTCCAGAAATGGCAGGCTGGGCTTGTCCAAGTACATGGTAAATGAGCCGAAATCCAATCTCTCGTCTGACTCGATGACTTCATCAGGCCGGCAATAGGCCAGACAAGTTTCGGCATATTTAGTACCGGGTTGGGTGACAAACATACGCACCCCCATGCCTTCAGCATTCTGCTTTTCAATCAGCTGTGCTAGAAAATTCTGTGCCGCTTCTGTAACAGTTACCATTCTTTACCCGCCTTCAATTCAGTCCGAACCATTGTAGTGCATTCCAAACTCTGGTAAAAGCCCGACTAATATACTTGGTTTTACGGAGAGGGCCGGTTTCATCGCAGTCCACGGGCCAAGCCATGGTGTGGTACAGACCGAACGATGGCGAATTACAAAAATGCCTGGAGTCGCAGTAGCATGTATACCTAACACTTAGTTTGGGATAATGCTAGAAGACACCGATCCCCTCTTTTTGCTAACATCTTGCGCCACTTCAAGCCAAGTAAAGCCTGAAATTTAGCAGAGGTCAGTCAACTCCATGTCCAATCCACAAGAACGTACCCTACTTCTACAAAAAGCCTTGCAGGAACGCATTCTCATCTTGGATGGTGGCATGGGGACGATGATCCAGGGCTACAAGCTGAGCGAGCAGGATTATCGTGGCGAACGCTTCGCCGATTTCCATCGGGATCTGCGCGGCAATAACGACCTTCTGTGTCTGACCCAGCCGGAGATTATCCGGAGTATCCACCGGGCCTATCTGGAAGCCGGTGCCGATATCATTGAAACCAACAGTTTCAACTCCACCCGGGTCTCCCAGGCAGATTACGGCCTGCAAGAGATCGTCTACGAACTAAACGTCGCTGCCGCCCGGATCGCCCGGGAAGCCGCTGATGAAATCACCGCTGCCCAGCCGGATCGTCCGCGTTTCGTAGCGGGAGTCATTGGCCCAACCTCCCGTACGGCCTCCATTTCGCCGGACGTTAATGACCCCAGTTTCCGCAATACCAGCTTCGATGACTTGGTGGAAAACTACTACGAGGCGGTGCAAGGCCTGGTGGATGGCGGCTCCGATATCATCCTGATCGAGACCATCTTCGATACCCTGAACGCCAAGGCGGCGATCTTTGCTACCCAGAAGTATTTCCGGGACCACGGCATTGAGCTGCCGATCATGATCTCCGGTACCATTACCGACGCGTCCGGCCGTACCCTGTCGGGCCAGACCACGGAGGCTTTCCTCAACTCCGTCGCCCACGCCAAGCCCATCAGCATCGGCTTGAACTGCGCCCTGGGAGCAGACCTGCTACGCCCCTATATCGAAGAGCTCTCCAACAAGGCGCCTTTCTATATCAGCGCCCACCCCAACGCGGGCCTGCCCAATGAGTTTGGCGAATATGACCAAACGCCGGAAGAGATGGCCGAGATTGTGGAGGAATTTGCCCAATCAGGCTTTTTGAACATTATTGGCGGCTGCTGCGGCAGCACCCCGGACCATATCCGTGTTCTGGCCGAGCGGGTCTCCAAGCACCCGCCCCGGCGTATTCCGGAGATCAAGCCAGCCCTGCGCCTGTCTGGCCTGGAAGCCTTTAACATTGACGAAAACTCCCTGTTCGTGAACGTGGGCGAGCGGACCAACGTGACCGGCTCCGCCAAGTTCCTGCGACTGATCAAGGAAGAGAAGTTCGACGAAGCCCTCAGCGTTGCCCGCGATCAGGTCGAAAACGGCGCCCAGGTCATCGACATCAACATGGACGAAGGGATGATGGAGTCCCGCGAGGTGATGGAGAAGTTCCTCAAGCTGATCGCCTCGGAGCCGGATATTGCCCGGGTTCCCATCATGGTGGATTCCTCCAAGTGGGAAGTCATTGAGGCTGGCCTCAAGTGCATCCAGGGCAAGGCCATCGTTAACTCTATCAGCCTTAAGGAAGGCGAAGCCGACTTCCTGGAGAAGGCCCGCACCTGTATGCAATATGGCGCCGCCGCAGTCGTCATGGCGTTTGACGAGACGGGCCAGGCCGACACCTTAGAGCGCAAGATTGAAATCTGTAAGCGCTCCTATGACCTGCTGACCGGGATTGGCTTCCCGCCCCAGGACATTATTTTCGACCCCAATATTTTCGCGGTCGCCACCGGCATCGAAGAACATAACAACTACGCAGTGGATTTTATCGAGGCGGCCCGCTGGATCCGCCAAAACCTGCCCTACGCCAACGTGTCCGGCGGGGTCAGTAACGTCTCCTTCTCCTTCCGCGGCAACAACCCGGTGAGGGAAGCCATCCACTCCGTGTTCCTGTATCACGCGATTCAGGCGGGCATGAACATGGGTATCGTCAACCCCGCGCAACTGGTGATCTACGACGAAATCGATCCGCTGCTGCGGGAGCGTGTGGAAGACGTCATCCTGAACCGCCGCGACGATGCCACCGACCGTTTGCTGGAGATTGCCGAGCAATTCAAGGGCGATGGCTCCAAGAAAGCCGAAGAGAACCTGGAATGGCGTTCCTGGCCCGTCAACAAGCGCCTGGAACACGCCCTGGTGCAAGGCATTACCACCTACATCATCGAAGACACCGAAGAGGCCCGCCAGCAGGCAGCGCGCCCCATCGATGTGATTGAAGGCCCCTTAATGGACGGCATGAACGTCGTAGGCGACCTGTTTGGCGCCGGCAAGATGTTCCTGCCCCAGGTAGTGAAAAGCGCCCGGGTGATGAAGCAGTCAGTGGCCTACCTGATTCCTTTTATTGAGGCCTCCAAAGGCTCCACTACAGAAGCCAAAGGACGCATCCTGATGGCGACTGTGAAAGGCGACGTTCACGATATCGGAAAGAATATCGTCAGTGTCGTTCTGCAGTGCAACAACTTCGAGGTAATCGACCTTGGGGTGATGGTGCCTTGTGAAACCATTCTAAAGACTGCGAAAGAGAAAAACGTCGACATCATCGGTCTGTCCGGACTCATTACCCCCTCCTTGGACGAGATGGTTCACGTGGCCCGGGAAATGCAGCGCCTGGATTTCCATGTGCCGCTCATGATCGGTGGTGCCACCACTTCCAAGGCCCATACGGCGGTGAAGATCGAGCCCCAGTACCACAATGATGTGACCGTGTATGTGCCGGATGCCTCCCGCAGTGTCAGTGTCGCCTCGAACCTGCTCAGCGATACCCTCAAAGACAAGTTCGTTGAGGACATCAAGGCCGAATACGAAATGATTCGGGAGCGTAACCGCAACCGTAAGCCCCGGGCAGCACGAATTCCCTATGAGGCTGCCGTAGAGCGGGGGCTAAGCATCGACTGGCAGAACTACACGCCCCCTGCCCCGGCATTTTTGGGAACTCGCACCTTCCCGGACTATCCCCTGGAAGAGCTGATTCCCTATATTGACTGGACTCCGTTCTTTATTTCCTGGGACCTGGCGGGCAAATACCCCAGAATCCTGGAAGACGAGAAGGTTGGCGAAGCCGCCCGCTCACTGTTCAATGATGCACAGGCCATGCTGCGCCGGATCATTGATGAAAAACTGATCCGGGCCAGTGCCGTAATCGGCTTTTGGCCGGCCAACCGAAGCGGTGCGGATGATATCAAGCTGCAGGATCCCAATGATCCCCAGCAGACTCTGGCCACCCTTCATCACCTGCGCCAACAGCAGGAGAAGGCTAGCGGCAAGCCGAACTACAGCCTAGCCGACTTTGTCGCCCCGGAAGACAGCGGCGTGACGGATTATGTCGGTGGATTCGTCGTCACGGCAGGCATTGGCGCCGAAGAACTGGCCCAGGAGTACAAGGCCAAGAACGACGACTATAACAGCATTATGGTCAAAGCCCTGGCAGACCGGCTCGCGGAAGCCTTTGCGGAACATATGCATGCGCGGGTGCGTAAGGAATTCTGGGCCTATGCTCCAGAAGAAGCCCTAACCAATGAAGATTTGATTCGGGAACGTTATCGGGGAATCCGCCCGGCTCCTGGCTATCCCGCCTGCCCCGACCATACGGAAAAGGAAACCCTGTTCCGGATCCTGGATGCAACCGAAGCCACCGGCGTTACGCTGACCGAGCACTTTGCCATGTATCCCACTGCGGCAGTGAGTGGCTTTTACTATTCTCATCCGGAGTCCACCTACTTTGCCGTAGGCAAGATCGGACGGGACCAGCTGGAAAACTATGCCCAACGCAAAGGCATGACGGTAGAAGAAGCGGAACGGTGGCTCGCTCCAGCCCTGGAAGACTCCCTGTAGGCTGGAGAACGCCCTATAGGTAGACAGCGCCGGGGTTTAAACCCCGGCCACAGGACTTGGACTGATCGACCATGGAAGAGAAACAGCACTCCAGAAGACCTACCCTGTGGCAGCTCATTATGAGCATACTGGGCGCCGCCTTTGGCGTCCAAAGCGAAAGGACCCGCCAACGGGACTTCCAGCACGGCCACCCCGTGGCCTATATCGTTGCAGGACTGATCTTTACGGTGCTGTTTATCTCAATCCTGCTGGGCATTGTTGCCTATGTCCTGGATTAAAGACACGGCCCACCAAGTCCCTGAAAGTAGCGGATGCCACTACTGGGAACTGACCCAAAAGACGGCCATTGCCACCAGGCAAGTAATGATAATGACCGAGGCGACTGCATCGACTAGGCTATCCTTTTGGTCAGCAGAGCGTTCTGTCATCGGCTGATGCTCATCATGCTTCATGGATCCTTCCTCTTGCTGTTTCTTATTCTGGATTACAGTCTGGTTCAGTTATAACCCTGGCCCTGGATGGTTTCAAATATCAGCCCACCCTATATTCAATTTACTTATAAACATATTCTGAAATATCCATTTTAATTATATACAGGTATTGGTATCTTTACCGCCCACTGGTAGACTTCGCGGCCAGTCCGACACATGCATCGGCAGCCGAAGTACTCAGCGCGGTTTAATAGGTTGATAGGTATGTACAAATACGACGAAATAGATCAAAGAATCCTCAATGAGCGGGTTCAGCAGTTCCGCGGTCAGATGGATCGCTACCTGGCCGGCGAATTGACAGAGGAAGAGTTCTTGCCTCTCCGACTGCAAAACGGTTTGTACATCCAGCGTTTTGCGCCGATGTTCCGGATCGCCATTCCCTATGGCATGATCAACTCCACCCAGTTGCGGAAACTCGCCGAGATCTCGCGCAAGTTCGACCGCGGTTACGTGCACTTTACCACCCGCCAGAACGTCCAGTTCAACTGGCACAAACTCGAGCAGGTGCCCGACAGCCTGGCAGAACTGGCCAGCGTCGAGATGCACGCCAACCAGACCAGCGGCAACTGTATCCGAAACACCACTACCGACCAGTTTGCCGGCGTGATTGCCGATGAAGTGGCCGATCCGCGCCCCTATTGTGAAATCATCCGCCAGTGGTCAACCTTCCACCCGGAATTTGCCTATCTGCCGCGGAAATTCAAAATTGCCGTCAACGCGTCTCCCACAACCGACCGGGCTGCCGTGCAGGTTCACGATATCGGACTGCAACTCGTCCGCAACGACGCCGGCGAGCTGGGCTTTAGGGTCTACGTCGGTGGCGGTCTTGGCCGTACCCCCGTTATCGGCTCAGTGATCCGTGAATTCCTGCCGGAAAAACACCTGCTGAGCTATCTGGAAAGCATTCTGCGGGTCTATAACCGCTACGGCCGCCGTGACAACAAGTTCAGGGCTCGGATCAAGATCTTGGTTCGTGCCATGACGCCCGAAGTCTTCGCCCAAAAGGTCGAGGAAGACTGGGCCCATGCCAAAGATGGCCCCACGACCCTGACTCCCGAAGAAGTCGCCCGGGTCAGCCAGTTCTTTACCGAGCCGGAGTATGAAACTCTCGAGGACAACCCTCCCGCCCTGCTCGACAAGCTGGAAACCGTCAAGGCTTTCAACAAGTGGTATCACCGTAACGTGAACCGCCACAAAAAGCCGGGCTATGCCATTGTGACGCTGACCTTGAAAAAAGTGGGCACCGCTCCCGGCAACATGAACGACCAGGAACTGGAAAAAATCGCAGAGCTGGCCGATCGCTACAGCTTTGGCGAAGCGCGGGTGACCCACGAGCAAAACATAGTTCTGGCCGATATCCGCCAGCAGGATCTGTTCGACCTGTGGCAGGAAATCAAGGCTCTGGGCCTGGCTACCCCCAACCTGGGCCTGCTGACGGACATCATCTGCTGCCCGGGTGGCGACTACTGCTCCCTGGCCAACGCCAAGTCCATTCCGGTGGCCGAAGCCATCCAGGCCCGCTTCGACGATATTGACTATCTGTGGGACCTGGGCGAACTGGACCTGAACATTTCCGGTTGTATGAATGCCTGCGGCCATCACCACGTGGGCAACATCGGCATTCTGGGTGTCGACAAGAAAGGCGAGGAATGGTACCAGGTCTCCCTGGGCGGCACTTCCGGCCACGAAACCACTCTGGGCGACATTCTCGGACCCTCCTTTGCGCGGGAGGAAATGCCGGATGTGATTGAGAAGATCCTTACCGTTTATGTGGAAAACCGCATTGAGGGTGAGCTTTTTATCGACACCTATCGCCGTATCGGTATTACCCCTTTTAAGGAGCGCGTTTATGCCAAAGCTCATTAAGAATGGTCAGATCGTCGAAGACAACTGGGTAGTGATGCCCAAGCCCGATGATGCCGCCAGCGCCTCCGTCACCGGTGAAAACGTGATTGTGCCCATGTCCGTCTGGCTTGCCCAGGCGGATCAGCTGAGCCAACGCAACGACCTGGGAGTCTGGATCGACAGCGACGAAGAGGTAGAAGCGATCGCAGACCATCTGGACCGCTTCCAAGTCATTGCCATCAACTTTCCCAGCTTCCGGGATGGCCGTGGCTATTCCACTGCGCGCCTGCTGCGGGAACGCTATGGCTACAAAGGCGAACTGCGGGCCATCGGCGATGTGCTGCAAGACCAGCTCTTTTACATGCATCGCTGCGGCATTAATGCCTTTGTAGTACGTGAAGACCGGGATCCCCAAAAGGCACTGGAAGGACTGCGGAGCTTCACCGAAACCTATCAGGCAGCCGTGGATCAGCCCCTGCCCCTGTTCCGTCGGCGCAGCTCCTGAGCCACTGTTTGGGATACCCATAAAAATAGCGGGCTTTGCCCGCTATTTTTTTGTCCCAAAGGGGCTGCACCGCAGCCCGCAAGAACCCGACTCAGAATCGGTGACGGACAATCACCCGCCCCACCATTTTGCCGCGATAGATGCGCTCGATAGCGGATGGGAGTTCTTCCAAGGTAATTTCCTTGCAGTAGTCCTGGATATTCTCCACCGACCACTCATTACCCAATCGGCGCCACATCTCGGCCTTTTCCTCCAGTGGCAGCTCGACGGAATCCACTCCCAACAAGCTGACGCCCCGCAAAATAAAGGGAAAGACTGATGTCTCGAAACGGTCACCCCCAACCATTCCACAGGCAGCGACCGCGCCGCCGTAACGCAGGGAACGAATAATTTGGGCTAACAAGTCGCCGCCAGCTGTATCAATGGCTCCAGCCCAAAGGGGCTTATCCAGGGGGCGCGATGAAAAGTCGATACCTTCGCGATCCAGAATCCGAATTGCCCCCAGCTTGGTCAGCATATCCGCATGGTCGACCTTGCCCGTACAGGCAACGACCCGATATCCCAGCTTCGCCAACAGGGCAATGCTCACCATGCCCACGCCTCCCGTTGCGCCCGTGACGAGCACCTCATCCTGGGATGGCGCCACAAAGCGACTCAGGCGGTCCACACAAAGGGCGGCAGTCAGGCCTGCTGTACCCAGTGCCATCCAGTAGGAGTCCGGCTTACCCTCGGGAACCGGAACACACCACTCGGCCGGCACCCGAATATATTCGCCGAAGCCTCCCGGTGTATTCATGCCCAGGTCAAAGCCAATCACAATGACCTTGTCACCCGCTTTAAACTTGGGATTTTTCGACTCTTCCACAACACCCAGGGCATCGATCCCCGGCGTATGGGGATACTGACGAGTCACACCACGATTGCCGTTTGCCGACAGAGCATCTTTGTAATTGAGGGAGGAATAGTGAACCCGAACCAAAACGTCATGTTCCGGCAAATCCGAAATATTCTGCTCAACTATTTCCTGATCGAAAAAGCCGGGGCTTTTTTCGATCACGCGGAGAGCTCTGAATCGTTGCATATCTCACCACCTTCTGCAGAATCTTACCTTTAATGCTTGAACAGACGGCTGTCCTGGAGTCCTTCCCACAAACGCATGAGCAGGCGTTCTGACGCCCCTTCCGCAGCCATGGCAAAACGCTGCTGCAGGGACTTACGTTCAACATAGCTTACAAGATACACATCGGCCTGCTCGCAGGCCTGGAACAGATACTCGTCACTGGTCATTACCCCATCCACAAGCTTCTGATCCAGTGCGCGACGGCCGTACCAGACTTCACCCTTGGATACTTCGTCAATATCCACTTGGGGCCGGTGCTCAGCCACAAACTCTTTAAACAGGACATGGGTATCCTCCAAATCCTGCAAAAACTTTTCCCGTCCTTTTTCTGTATTTTCACCAAAGATGGTCATGGTGCGCTTGTACTCACCCGCGGTCATGACCTCGTAGTCAATATCGTGCTTCTTCAGGAGGCGGTGGAAATTCGGGATCTGGGCCACCACACCAATCGAGCCGATCACCGCAAAGGGTGCCGCCAGGATGCGATCCGCAATACAGGCCATCATATAGCCGCCACTGGCCGCCACCTTGTCCACACAGACCGTCAACGGAATGCCACGATCCCTGATACGCTGTAACTGGGAGGCCGCCAGTCCGTAGGCATGGACCATACCGCCGGGGCTCTCCAACTTCACAACCACTTCGTCATTAGGCCGCGCAATCGCTAGGACGGAAGTAATGGCCTCCCGCAAGGTGCTCACCTTGGAAGCCCGGAGATCCCCTTCGAACTCGAGTACATAAAAGCGCTTGCGCTCGTCCTTTTCCAGCAGTTCAGGCTGCTCCGCCTTTTGCTTCTCCTGCTTGGCCTTCTCTTTCTTTTCCTGCTTGAGGCGCTTCTTGAGAGCCTCCTTGGGCAGAATGGACGCCTCCAGCTTCTGTTTCATTTGATCGAGCTTATCGTTGAGCTTGGTGACTTCCAAATGCCCTTGGCCGGGCTGGCGCTTTTGGCGGCTTCCCAGGGCTACAGCTCCACCCAGCACTACCAGAATGGCCACGACAATCGTGACGGCCTTGGCCAGAAAAAGCCCATATTGCGCGAGAAATTCCAACGTCGTGCTCCCTTTCAGCTCTACAAGTATTACAACATTATCCCAAGACATTGCTCAGGCCACAGCCGAGGCAGTGACCAAACCGTCACAGGTGTCTGCCTACGCTCCCCTGTGCCCCTGCAATCGGCAAGTTGGCGGCCAGGCCGGATGATGGCCCAAAGAGACAGCGCAAAGTTAGACAGGCCCATAACTCTTCCAAGGTCAACCACGCTCACACAAAGCGAGTTGCCGCTCACCTGACAACTGACCATTGTATGCCAGTTTGATCCATATATCGCGCTCTTCGATCAGAACATCCACCGAATTCAAACAAGCGTTCGTTTTCTTGTTGACAGATGGGATCAAAGTTCCTAAATTCAAGCCTCGGAACCCTGTATCAGGAAGCGACCGCTTAACTGATCTAGAGATGTTGCGACTGTGCAGTGACTGAATCATCGTCTAACGATAATTCCTAAAAAAACGAAACCTTACGTAACAGCAAAGGATACTACTATGTCTGTAGCAAAGATCTTCGAGCAGATGAAGGACAACTTTAATGCTGACGCAGCTGCTGGCTTGGATTTGGTCTTCCAGTTCGACATCGAAGACGCCGAAAACTATCACCTTGTAGTAAACGATGGCACTTGCGACCTGGTACAAGGCAACCACAGCGATCCCAACGTGACCCTGATCATGAACTCTGAAACCCTGAATGGCATCGTCAGCGGCGAAACTGACGGCATGCAGGCGTTCATGGCGGGCCAACTGCGCGCTGAAGGCGACATGATGCTGGCCATGAAACTCGGCGAACTGTTCAACATGGGCTAATGCCGAGCCGGATCTAGCAAAAAAGCCATGCGTTTGCATGGCTTTTTTTGTGGCTGGAATTAATTGAGAAGTTTTTAGAAAGGCCTAATCCCAACGCTCTACCGCGCCTTGTGCTTCCCTGTTGAGTGGACGCGCCATCACCCCCAAACCGCTTAAATGGATCGAAAAGCGGGCCCCGTCGCGCAAAGGCATGTAGGTTGCCGCACCATAGTTGGCTTCCACCCAACTCTGCTGCCCGCTGGCATGAAGCAGGCGCCATACATCAAAACCCATATTGCTCTTAGATAGCTCATAGAGGGAGCGTTCCCGGTCCCGCTCATCCTCCAGCAGCAAATAGCGCCCACTGAGGCGGTCCAGGCGATACCCTGGCTCAAGCCCGAGATTGGCAAAGGGGCCCTTCCATTTGAGCACCCGCACATCCATCTGCCAGAGATCGCCCAGCAACTCATAGTCCCGGGTCTCGCCTTCAGGCAAAAAGACACTCACCCGATAGCGCTGCTTGCCCAGCTGCTCGATGCTAAGGGTCGCAATCTCGGTCTGCTTGGCTAAGGAGTGGTAGGAATACAAATCCGCCGCAGCCAGGCCAACACCAGCCGCAACGACCACCATCAGAACGGCCAAAGTGCCTTTTAACCAGGCCACAAACCAGCCCCTGCGCAGCATGATCCGCAGGGCCAGCAGCAGCAAAATCAGCGCAATTATACCCAGGGTAGAAGCCAGAAGCGGATAGGTCATAGGAGCAAGCTACCTAGCAAGTCGTTATACAAAGCTTTTCCGGGCGATCTTCCAGCGCCCCATTTAAACTCCAACGCAGGCCGGATGAGTCCCGGGACGATGCGTCAGAGCCGCTTATGGAAAATTGGGAATGCACTGCGTACAGATATGTTGATGACCGCAGTCCCGAACGTGCGTTAGTACCCCAGGGAACGGAGGCTTTCTTCTGCCAGCTTCAGCAACTCGGCGTTGCCCTCGCCTTTCCTTCCCAGGCTTTCGATGAAGTATTCCAGGGATGTCAACGCATCGGCCAGGGTTTCCAGATCCAGCTCGCCAGGAATCTGCTCCGAATCAATCAGGGCTTCTTGAATATAGCGGCCGGCGTTTTCCACAATACGGGCCACTTCCGGGGATTCCATCATCACAAGGCTACCCCAGACGGCATGCAGGGTTTTGGGCACGTTCACCAGGTGCATCTTGTCGCCAGCGGCTTCGATAAAGGCAACAATCGCCCTTTTCGCCAGGGACAAGGCCTGCTGGGCCTCACTGACCACAACGATATTGGCTTCCGCCAGGTACGGGCTGTCTGCCACTGAGGATTCGGCCGATGCCAGATGGTCGGTTTCGCTGGTAATGCCCCGCCCCTCCAGCTGCATCACGGCTTGTTCGATGCTTAGCACGGCATCAGCAACCGACATCAACTCCTGTTCGTCGGGGAAACGGCGGGAGCGATCCCATTCCTGGATGATTCCCTGCTGCGCACGCGTCTTGGAGGCAAGCTGATTGAGGTTGAGCATCACCAGGGTGTCCGCCAGGCGGCCCAGTTCATTGGCAATGGAGCCAAAGTCGGCTTCCTGAATCCCTACCCCACGCTCGACAATATCCAGCTTGTCCTTCAGCAATCCCAGCTCTTCTTGCAAGACTGCAGCCAATGACCGCAGGACATCGGTACCCGGCCCCATCAACTGGCTCCGGTGGGCCACCAGCTTCCGCTCATCCAGATCCGGCTCGACGACTTTATAGCGCTCGAACAGCATACGAATGTTATCGTCGCGGATTCCGCTGAGGGCGATCAGGTATAGCAAGTCTTTGAGCAGAGTCTCGGAGGCGCTCCGGGTTGCAGCGACCTTACCTACATGCACCAGCTCGCGGGTATATTTCTCTACCCTCATGAACAGCCGCTTACGGGGCTGGGTGATTTCCATTTCGGCATCCCGCATCACCCTACCGGCAAGGGCGACCAGGCCCCAGTACTCGGCGAGCGGCGCGTTTGCACAGATCCGGGAAAAGCCCTGGGCCGAGCGCTCAATCAGGTTAAACGCCAGTTTCAGATCCCGGGTATGGAGGAGTTCCAGCAAGCCGATCTGATACATATGACGTAAGCGTCGGCAGCGGCTCTCGAACACATCGGCGGCAATCTGAAGATTATCGATGGAAGAGAGAACAGGCCGGGGGAAAGTGACGTCAAAGAAATAGGAATCCGGCAGAGCCTTGGCCTTACGGGCCTGGCGAAGGTCATTGATAATGGGCAGCAACAACTCCGGGTGGTCTTCCCGGCGGGTGCTGTAATAATCCACATAGCGGCGCAGGATGAAGAGGGCCTGGCTCAAGGTAGCCAGGAGTCCATTTTTGTCCTCCAAGGCGCCAACGGGCACCTCATTGGCCTGGGCCACCATTTCCTGGCAAAGAACGGTTCCGCCCTGCAGTTCGACCAGGGTAAAAATACCCCGCAACTGATTGAGACAGTCGATACAGTTCTGTAGATCCTCCCCGCTTTCACGGTTTTCCTGGAAGCGCTCAAGACTGCCTTCGGCTTCTTGAATGGTGTGCTCAATTTCCTTGCAGACCAGATCGAAGGAACTTGACTTCTTTCGCGCGACCGTAGCATCGACCATATGAAAACAAACCTGACTACCGGTTATAGGATTGCGGACTTCTGAAGCTGACGCGGCCTCGTTATAGAGGAGCCGGATGGAAATCCCAGCTTTTGTAACTAATAACTTATAACACAGAATTCCGGCTTAACAAGAAAGCAGGCCCCAGGGCGGCGATCATTGCCAAACCTGTGACCCTTCTCACAGTATGCCGGCATCACAGCAGGCAGCCCTTAACCCGCCTGCGCCTACTTTGTTCTTGATACTCAACTGCCATTTGACAGGGTGTCAGGACGCCACAGCACTTTGCCTGCACTTTTGTGCACCGCATCCAGACGGGCCTCATGGCGGGCCAGTTCTTCACTGCTAGCCCGGATCACCCGCAGGGGCGGACGGTCAGCACTGAGGCGTCGAATCGCAGAAACGCTTCCGCTGCCTTCATCGCCGGCATTCAACGAAAAGGACGTCTGGCCACCGGTCATGGCCAGATAGACATCGGCCAGGATTTCCGAGTCCAGCAAGGCGCCGTGCAATTCCCGGTGGCTATTGTCTATCCCCAGGCGGCTACAGAGTTTGTCCAGACTGACCCCGGCCCCGGGATACTTCTGGCGCGCCAGTGCGAGGGTATCCAGAACGGTGCAGTAGTCTTCCACACGCCCGTACTTGCCACCGAGCAGTTTGAGTTCGTGGTTGATAAAGCCAACGTCGAAAGCGGCGTTATGGATCACCAGTTCCGCGCCGGAAATAAACTCCATAAACTCATCGACAATCTCCGCAAATACGGGCTTGTCTGCCAGGAATTCGTTACTGATGCCGTGAACCGCCAGGGCGCCTTCATCCACTTCCCGGTCTGGCTTGATATATTGGTGGTAATAACGCTTGGTGATTCGGCGATCGATGATTTCCACACAGCCGATTTCGATGATGCGGTGCCCTTCGCTGGGATCCAGACCGGTCGTTTCCGTATCCAGTACAACTTGACGCATTACTTCATCCCCTCAACAACACCAGGCATAGGTGTCCCATTACGCATTTCTTCAATAGCCAGGTTGGCCAATTGGTCCGCCAGCTCGTTCTCGGGATGCCCACTATGCCCCTTGACCCAATGCCATTCAATGCGATGGGGCGCAGCGGCCTCATCCAGCGCTTGCCAGAGGTCGGCATTCTTTACGGGTTGTTTGGCTGCCGTCCTCCAGCCATTGCGTTTCCAGTTTTTCAGCCACTCCGTAATGCCACGGCGCAAGTATTCGGAGTCGGTATAGAGATGGACCTGACAAGGACGTTTCAGGGCCTGCAAGGCACGGATCGCGGCGCACAGTTCCATACGATTGTTGGTCGTCATGGGTTCGCCACCACGCAGCTGCTTTTCCACCTTGCCATAGCGTAACAGCGCACCCCAACCGCCAGGCCCGGGGTTTCCCTTGCAGGCGCCGTCGGTGTATATCTCAACAACATTCATTTTTTTGTTCCCGAGAGACTCGATTGACCGCCGGCATGGTACCCACGTTGACGATCCTTCGCCACTTCGGTTTCATCCGGATTAACGCCGCTACCCGTTTCTGGGCCACCACTGTGTAATAGGCGCCGATCGGCAGGCGGGCCCGGGCGCCCCAACGATTCAGAAAGTTTAGAGCATGCAGCCAGCCCAAATTCTTCAAGGGCGGCTGATAAAAATCGTAATGTCGCTCTTTCACCCGGAAATCCAGGAGCGCCAGCCAGTCCTCAAGACGCGCGGGCGACAGGAAGCGGCCAGTCCAAGGCGCCTGCTTACAGGGCCCCAGAATCTTACGCACACCCCACAGGCTATAGGGGTTAAAGCCGACGATAACCAAGTGGCCACCGGACACCAGCACCCGGGCAGCCTCCCGCAGCAACTGGTGGGCCTCTTCGGCAAAGTCCAGGGTATGGTGCAGGATCACCAGGTCCATGGAGTCGCTGTCAAAGGGCAATTCATGGGGTAAAGTGACCAGGGTGCCATCGGGCATGCCCTTGTGCCAGTTGGAAATCGCCGTAATATGATGGCCTACAAGACTGCCCTGACCCACAGGCATACGGTGGCTGACGGGAATCTCCAGTAGGTGGTACCCGTAGAACCCCTTGATGGCCTGACGGATCATATCCCGCTCACGGGCCAGGAGCTGGCGGCCCAGGGGGGTCTGGAACCAGCGTTCATACTGGAGCTGCTGAGCCGATGTGCTTGCAGGTTTCGTCGACTTGCGTCGTAACACGATGAAGCCCTACCTGTTTGTCCAATTGCTGTATGCTGGTCGGCTGTGAACATCTGCCCGGGAGACAACTTATGACAGAAGATATGTATAGCGTCAAACCCCTGCCCGCCTTTACCGACAACTATATCTGGCTCCTGGAAACCAGCGACGGGCGCTGTGCAGTCGTGGACCCAGGAGAGGCCGGACCGGTATTGGCAGAGCTGGACTCAAGAAACCTTAAACTGGAAGCCATTTTGCTGACTCACCACCACAGGGACCATACGGGTGGCGTAGCCGACATCCTCGCCCGCTTTCCGGTTCCCGTCTATGGTTCCGCTGACTCCAAAGTGTCTTCTATCAACCACTTCCTGCGGGATGGCGAGCACATCCGGATTCTGGACACGGAATTTCGTATCCTGGCAATCCCGGGCCACACCCTGGACCACATTGCCTTTTATAGTGAAGCGCCAGTACCCCGACTATTTTGCGGTGACACTCTGTTTGCCGGTGGCTGTGGACGCCTCTTCGAAGGTACACCAGAGCAGATGTACAGATCACTGGAAAAGCTTGCCGGCCTGCCCGATGCAACAGAAGTCTATTGCGCCCATGAATACACTCTCTCCAACCTGCGCTTTGCCCTGAGCCTGGAACCGGAGAACCCGCTGCTACAGGAGCGCCTTGCCCAATGCGAAGACCTGCGCAGCCGCCAGCAGCCCACCCTGCCTTCCCGCATGGATCTGGAACGGGCTACCAACCCCTTCCTGCGCTGTCACGAAGCCCCGTTACAAGACGCTGCAAAACGAAGCGGAGCTTCCGCCAACTCCGTGGTTGATGTGTTCGCCCAGATTCGTCGGCTGAAGGATAACTTTTAGGCTTCATCACAGGGCAGGACGCCCCCACCCCGGGGTGCGTCCTGGGCATTCCGTTACTGATTATTACTTGACCCGCCCCTAGACGATTTCTAGACTTCAACATCGTAAAGCTTCTTCATGTTCTATTTTTCCCACCAAATCAATATCGTGGAGCCACATGTCAAAATTTGTAGTTTCCTGCCGCTCTGGAGTGGCATATGGCCCCTTATGTGTTGCAGTTCTCTGCGGGTTATTAACCACCGCCTGTAGTTCGTTCACCACCCAACAGAATCCATCACACCCCCAAAACGCCCTTGGTTCCGAACTCTATGCATTGGAAGGCCTGGAAACCACTGATGGGACAGAGCTGATCCAGATGGCGGAACTCCAGTCGGATTTCCAATACCTCTACAACAAGGACATTGCTGACCCTTACCAACGTACCCTGGCCGTTTCCCGGGGGCATATGGGCATGCTGGATACGGTTCCCCCGCCCGAGGCCGGCAACGACCTTTGGCAGCGTATCCGTGACAACTTTCAGCTGGATCTGACCTTCAACCATCCACGTATCGAGGCGGAGCTGAACTGGTACATTGCCAACCCCCTGCACATCGAACGTACCATGGAGAGGGGGCAACGCTACATCCACCACATCGTGGAAGAGATCGAAAGCCGAAACATGCCAATGGAGTTTGCCCTGTTGCCGGTCGTGGAAAGTGCCTTTGAGCCTTTTGCTTACTCCCATGGCCAGGCCGCCGGGCTTTGGCAGTTCATTCCAGGCACCGGCAAAATGTTCGGCCTGAAGCAAGACTGGTGGTATGACGGCCGGCGCGACGTACTGGCCTCCACCGATGCGGCCCTGAGCTACCTGCAAAGTCTGGCTAACCGCTTCGAAGGCGACTGGCTCCTCGCCCTCGCCTCCTACAACGCCGGTGCCGGCACTGTCCGAAAAGCCATTCGCCAAAACCAGAAACGGGGCCTGCCCACCGATTTCTGGCACTTGAAACTTCCCCGGGAAACCAGCGCCTACGTGCCCAAACTGCTGGCGCTGGCCAAGCTGGTCAAGCATCCGGACCATTACGACATGGCCCTGATGCCCCTGGAAAACGAGCCGTACTTTGAAGTGGTGGACGTAGGCTCCCAAATTGACCTGTCCCAGGCTGCGGAACTTGCGCAAATCGAACTCAATGAGCTCTATTACCTGAACCCCGCATTTAATCGCTGGGCCACCAGCCCCTTGGGGCCACACCGTCTTCTGGTGCCCAAGCACGCCGCCGAAGTCTTTCGCCAGGCACTTGCCAAATTACCCCCGGATCAACGGGTGAAATGGCTGCGTTATACGGTGAAGTCCGGCGACTCCCTGATTCGTGTGGCCCGCCAACACAACACCAGTGTCGAGGCCATCAAACAGGTTAACAAGCTGAACAATAACCTCATCCGGGTCGGCCAGAATCTGATGATTCCCACCGACTTCAACCCCCGTTTGCAGACTGCCAGCCTGGGGCCCCAAAGCCAGCCGGTCGAACACATTGTTGCCCGGGGGGATACCTGGTGGGATCTGTCCCGCAAATATGGCGTCAGCGTGCAGCAACTGGCAGCCTGGAACAATCGGAGCAGTTCGGACATCCTCCGTCCGGGCCAAAAACTGGTGGTTTGGGAAGGCACTAAGCAATCGGTAGCCACCGCCTCACCGGCTGGGCGCAAAATGGTGCGCCAAATCGGCTACCGGGTCCGAAGTGGCGATTCCCTGTATCGGATCGCCAATAAGTTCAATGTTTCAGTGAGAGATCTTGCCAACTGGAATGACCTCAACACCCGCAAGCACCTGCAACCGGGCCAGAGGCTGAAGCTGTACGTGGATATTGCCAGTATCAACTGATCCATTCCCGGGGGCGGAAAACCGCCCCCTGACTCCCCACGGGCACTCTCTCAAGATTTCATTCCCTCCCACCGCCTGCTCATCGACTGCCAGCTTTCTCCAGAATATTCCCGCCGTCCCTACTTCCAGTTGAACCTATAAAGCGAGACGGAGTCTCATCTATCGCACGCAAATACTTGATCAGGTATTACTTTGGCAGCACTATATGAGAATCGACCGGCCTGTACCTCAGCTTCAACTGGCTTAACGGAACCGTTTGTCACGCCCCCAATCCAATGGGGTGCGCCTTTGATTGACAGCGCCAGAAAAAGAATAATTGCCGATAGGGTGAATCCATAGAACGGCATTCAGAATAAGGGTAGGACTTCCATGTTTTCTTTCGCCAACGGCCTTCGCACTGCACCCCACTTCCCATTTGGCTCTGCAGCAACTTTTTGTCTTACTGCAGCTCTTTCCCTGGGCCTGTTCAACCAGTCTGCCTTGGCCGAGCCCCAGCAAGTTCAGCCCCGGCACGGTGTGGCCATGCATGGCGACGTGAAATACCCTGAAGGCTTCACCCACTTCGATTACGTTAATCCCTCAGCGCCCAAAGGGGGCACCATGCGGCTGAGTGTGGTGGGCGATAACTTCGATAGTTTCAATCCCTTTGTGATTAAAGGCGTGTCGGCTGCGGGCGTTGGTGCCTATCTCTACGATTCCTTGATGAAGCAGTCCGGCGACGAGCCTTTTTCCGAATACGGCCTGATTGCAGAAAAGATCGAGATGCCGGAAGACCGCTCCTGGGTCAGCTTCCATTTGAACAAGGCCGCCCGCTTCCATGACGGCCACCCCATCACCGCCGAAGACGTTGCCTTCACCTTTAGGCTCCTGACCGAGCACGAACAGGCCCAACCGTTCTACCGGGCCTACTGGGGCGACGTGAGCGAAGTCAAAGTCGTCAATGACCACCAAGTCACCTTTATCTTTAAGACTGACCAGAATAAGGAATTGCCCCTGATTCTCGGCCAGATGCCCGTCCTGCCCAAACATTGGTGGGAGAAGCGGGATTTTGGCGCCGCCAACCTGGAGCCCCCCTTGGGCAGTGGCCCGTACCGCATCAAGAGTTTCGACGCTGGCCGCTCCGTAACCTGGGAGCGGGTCGACGACTATTGGGGCAAGGATTTGCCGGTCAACAAAGGCATGTATAACTTCGACACCCTCGTTTACGACTACTACAAGGACAACACGGTTGCCCTGGAAGCCTTCAAGGCCGGGCATTACGACCTGCGCCAGGAGTACACCGCCAAGAACTGGGCCACCCTGTATACCGGTGAAGCCTTTGACAAAGGCCAGATCAAGAAGGAAGAGATCGCCCACGAAATGCCTGTGGGCATGCAGGCGTTTATCTATAATACCCGCCGTCCCGTCTTTCAGGACCGCCTCGTCCGTGAAGCCCTGGCCTATGCCTTTGACTATGAGTGGACCAATGCCAACCTGTTTCATGGCGCCTATACACGTACCGACAGCTTCTTTGAGAACTCTGAGTTGGCTTCCTCCGGGCTACCCAGCAAGGAAGAACTCGAGATCCTGACTCCGTTCAAGGACAAACTCCCCCCCGAGGTCTTCACCACGCCTTATCAGCCACCCTCAACAGCGGCTCCAGGCAGCATTCGGGACAACCTGAAAACAGCCCTGGAAAAACTAGGTCAGGCAGGCTATGAAGTGCGTCAAGGGCGGATGGTCCATAAGGAAACCGGCAAGCCGTTGCAGTTCGAAATCCTGCTGGTGCAAAAGGACTTTGAACGGGTCGTGCAGCCCTTTATCAAGAACCTGCAGCGCCTGGGCGTGCGGGTTACCGCCCGCTTGGTGGACACCAGCCAGTACATCAATCGGGTCCGGTCCTTCAATTACGACATGATTGTTCTCACCTTGCCCCAGTCCGACTCCCCCGGCAATGAGCAGCGGGACTATTGGTCCTCGGTGGCGGTAGACAGCCCCGGCTCCCGTAACTACATTGGCGTCAAAGATCCCGTGGTGGATGAGCTCATCGAACTGGTGATCAGCGCACCCGACCGGGAGTCCCTGATCCACCGTACCCGGGCCTTGGATCGGGTCCTGCTGGCGGGCCATTATGTGATTCCCCAGTGGCATAACCGCACAACCCGCGTTGCCTACTGGGACAAGTTCGGCCACCCCGACACACCTCCCAAAACCGGTATTGATCTCGATACCTGGTGGATCCGGAAATAGTTTTAGACATTCACCCAGAAGGACCCTTTCCGGATCATGGGACTATACATCCTACGCCGTTTGCTGCTGATCATTCCGACTTTGTTCGGAATCATGCTGATCAACTTTTTAATCATTCAGGCCGCCCCCGGCGGCCCCGTCGAGCAGACCCTGGCCAAGCTCCAGGGCATGGGCTCTGAGGTCCAGAGCCGGCTCGGAGGCGGACAGATCGAAACCCAGGTGCAAAGCCGGTCGGAATTCCAGTACCGGGGCGCCCAGGGGCTCGACCCGGAACTGATCGCCCGCATCGAGAAGCTTTATGGGTTCGACAAGCCGCTCTCCGAACGATTTTGGCTCATGCTCAAGAGCTACGCCATGTTCGACTTCGGCGACAGTTTCTATCGGGACCGCAGTGTCACCGAACTGATCGTTGAAAAGCTTCCGGTGTCCATTTCCCTGGGCCTTTGGTCCACCCTGATCATGTATCTGGTCTCGATTCCTTTGGGCATTCGCAAGGCGATTCGGGACGGCAGCCGTTTCGATGTCTGGACCAGCAGCCTCATTGTCGTCGGCTATGCCATTCCCGGATTCTTGTTCGCCATCCTGTTGATCGTGCTGTTCGCCGGCGGCACCTATCTGGATTGGTTCCCTCTACGGGGGCTGACCTCGCCGAACTGGAATGACCTCAACTGGTGGCAGAAAATCCTGGATTATTTCTGGCATCTGGCGCTGCCCATTACCGCGAATGTGATCGGTGGCTTTGCAACCCTCACGATTCTGACCAAAAACTCGTTTCTGGACGAAATCAACAAGCAGTACGTCATCACGGCCCGGGCCAAAGGCCTGACAGAAAAACGCATTCTGTACGGTCACGTATTCCGTAATGCCATGCTGATTGTGATTGCCGGCATGCCCGCGGCCCTGGTGTCCCTGTTCTTCACCGGCTCCCTGTTGATCGAGGTGATCTTCTCCCTGGACGGGCTGGGGCTGTTGGGCTTCGAGTCCACCATCAACCGGGATTATCCAGTGGTCTTCGGTACCTTGTTCATCTTCACCCTGATGGGGCTGATCCTCAAACTGGTGAGTGATGTCACCTATGTGCTGGTGGATCCCCGCATCGACTTCGAAAGTCGGGAGGGTTGAGATGCGCCAACGCTTGTCCCGCATGCTCGCCAGCCCGATCAACCAACGCCGCCTCCAGAATTTCCGCGCCAACAAGCGAGGCTATTGGTCGTTCTGGATTTTTCTGGTCTTGTTCATTTTGTCTTTGGGCGCCGAACTGATCGCCAACGACAACCCCATCCTGGTCTCCTACCAGGGCAAGCTCTATTACCCGATGTTCAAAACCTATCCGGAAACGGAGTTTGGTGGGTTCCTGCCGACAGAGACCAGCTTCCGCGACCCGTTCATCATTGAGGAGATCGAAAGTGACGGCTGGATCATCTGGCCGCTGATCCGCTACCACTACGACACCATCAACTACGACCTCCAGGTACCGGCCCCTGCGCCCCCTTCCCGAGAAAACCTTCTGGGCACCGATGACCAGGGCCGCGATGTATTGGCACGCCTCATCTATGGGTTTCGCATCTCAGTGCTGTTTGGGCTGGTGCTCACCATTGCCAGCAGCATTGTCGGCGTCATCGTAGGAGCCCTGCAGGGTTTCTATGGGGGCAGAATCGACCTGTACGGCCAGCGCTTTATTGAGGTTTGGTCCGGACTGCCAGTGCTGTACCTGCTGATCATCCTGTCGAGCTTCGTCCAACCCAACTTCTGGTGGCTGTTGGGCATTATGTTGCTGTTTAGCTGGATGGCCTTAGTGGATGTGGTCAGAGCCGAGTTCCTGCGGGCCCGTAACTTTGAATATGTGCGTGCCGCAAGGGCTCTAGGGGCATCCAATGGCCTGATTATGTTCCGACACATGCTGCCCAATGCCATGGTGGCGACCCTGACCTTTATGCCCTTTATCCTGACGGGCGCCATTACCACCCTGACCTCCCTGGACTTCCTGGGCTTCGGGCTGCCCCTGGGCTCTCCGTCTTTGGGCGAGCTGATTGCGCAGGCCAAAGCCAACCTACACGCTCCCTGGCTGGGAATTTCGGTGTTTATCACCCTATCCCTGATGCTGACTCTACTGGTTTTCATTGGAGAGGCCGTACGCGATGCGTTCGATCCACGAAAAGTCTGAAACCCAACTTGCTTCCCCCATACTTCGGGTTCGCAACCTTTCCGTGGACTTTGTCCAGCCAACCGGCCGGGTGTCGGCGGTGAAAGATGTCTCTTTCGACCTGTACGCCAACAGGACCTTGGCCGTGGTTGGGGAAAGCGGATCGGGGAAATCGGTAACGGCCCTGTCCATTCTACGACTACTGCCCTACCCCAAGGCCGTGCACCCCAGTGGCGCCATCGAGTTTGACGGGCAGGACCTGCTACGCCTGGACGAGCCCCAGCTCAGGCAAATTCGGGGCTCCAGGATTGGCATGATTTTCCAAGAGCCCATGACCTCCCTGAACCCCTTGCACCATATTGAAAAGCAGATCGCCGAAACCCTGCTCCTGCACCGCAGCCTAACCCCGCAACAGGCCCGCAAGAGGGTCATTGAGTTGCTGACCCTGGTAGGCATCCCGGAGCCGGAAAAACGCCTGAAAAGCTTCCCCCACGAGCTGTCCGGCGGCCAGAAGCAGCGGGTTATGATCGCCATGGCCCTGGCCAACGAGCCGGATATTCTGATCGCCGATGAGCCGACCACGGCCCTGGATGTCACAGTACAGAAACAGGTTCTGGAACTGCTCAAGTCATTACAGCAAAAAATGGGCATGGCCATCCTCCTGATCACCCACGACCTGGGAATCGTCCGCCATTACGCCGATGATGTCGTGGTCATGCACCAGGGCAAGGTTGTGGAGCAAGCCTCCTGCGACGCCCTATTCGCATCTCCCCAGCAGGAATACACCCGCACCCTGATCAACAGCGATCCCAGCGGCTCCCCTATGCCCATCCCAGAGCAGGCTCCAACGGTGCTTAGCACTGAGAAGCTGCGGGTCTGGTTCCCTTTGAAAAAGAACCTGTTTGGCCGCCCCACTGCCTGGGTCAAGGCCGTGCAGGATGTCAGCTTCCAGTTGCGCCAAGGGGAGACCCTGGGCATTGTTGGTGAAAGTGGAAGTGGGAAGACCACCATCGGCCTGGCACTACTTAAACTGTTGCAAAGCCAGGGTGAAATCCGCTTTTTGGATAAGCGGGTCGACCACCTGAACCAGAAGGAGTTTCGGCCTTTGCGCCGCAAGCTGCAGATTGTGTTCCAAGACCCATACGGCAGCCTGAGCCCGCGCATGTCGGTCGCCCAGATTATTGGCGAGGGCCTGGAAATCCATGGCATTGGTAGCGAAGCCGAGCGGGAACAACGGGTGATCGAGGCTTTGAAGGAAGTGGAGCTGGATCCTGACACCCGGCACCGATACCCCCATGAGTTTTCCGGAGGCCAACGCCAGCGCATTGCCATCGCCCGCGCCCTGGTGCTCAAACCCGAAGTGATTGTTTTGGACGAACCAACCTCGGCCCTGGACCGCAGTGTCCAGTGTCAGGTGGTGGAACTCCTGCGCAACCTCCAGCAAAAGCACCAGCTGAGCTACATTTTCATTAGCCACGACCTGGCCGTGGTGAAAGCCCTCAGCCACCGCGTGCTGGTCATGTACCAAGGCCAAATTGTGGAGTCCGGCACTGCTGAGCAGATCTTCAGCGCACCACGGGAGCCCTATACCCGCGCCCTGATCGACGCAGCCTTTTTCTATGGCCAGAAAGAGAAGGTGCAGGTATAAAGGAGACCAAGCCGTTGGCAGCCAGCCTGAAGGACTTTATCATCCCTTTGCTTTGACATACGTATTGAGGAATTCCCATGGGTCTCTTATCCGGTAAACGCGCCTTGATTGTCGGCGTAGCCAGTAAACTGTCCATCGCCAAAGGCATCGCCGATGCCTTTCATCGGGAAGGCGCCGAGATAGCCCTGACCTATCAAAACGAAAAGCTCCAATCCCGTGTGGAAGAGTTTGCCGCCCAGTACGGCTCCAACCTGACCTTTCCCTGTGATGTCGCCAGCGACGAGCAGATAGAAGAACTCTTTGCCCAATTGGGCCAACACTGGGACGGGCTGGATATCCTGGTGCACGCGGTGGGCTACGCTCCCGCCCACGAACTCGATGGTAACTACGTGGATATCACCACCCGCGAGGGCTTCCGTATTGCCCATGACATCAGCTCCTACAGTTTCGTCGCCCTGGCCAAGGGAGCACGGGAGCTGATGAAGGGCCGCAACGGCTCCTTGTTGACCCTGACCTATCTCGGCTCCGTACGGACACTGCCCAATTACAACGTGATGGGCCTTGCCAAAGCCAGCCTTGAAGCCAATGTCCGCTATATGGCCACCAGCCTGGGCCCCGAAGGAACCCGAGTCAATGCCATTTCCGCAGGACCGATCCGTACCCTGGCCGCCTCCGGCATCAAAAGCTTCCGTAAAATGCTGGCCGAAAACGAAAAGCGTACGCCCCTGCGCCGCAACGTTACCATTGAGGAAGTGGGTAACTCCGCTGCATTCCTCTGCTCGGACTGGGCCAGTGGCATCACCGGTGAAATCCTCTATGTGGACGGAGGTTTCAATATCACCGGTATGGGTGCCCTCGACACTGAGGAATAAGCCAACACCAGCCACTTCGGATGTGCAAATCCGGCACTGCTTCACTGTAACGCAGTGCAACAGCCTGTAACATTTCACAGTCAAACACTGAGTGCAGCTGTTGTGTATCCGGAGTGGCTTTGATGCGTACGTTCCCATCCTTGTTCCGTTTGTTTGCCATTGTCCTGGCACTCGTTGCGCTGAGCGGCTGCTCAGCCCTCAGCCAGACAATGAAGGCCAGCCCATCGCTCATGAACGCCATGGGCCTTGCCGATTACCCTCTGAAGGATTTGGAGCGGAAATACACCAACAGCGAATCCCGCTGGCTTGAAGTCGATGGTGTCCGCATCCATTACCGTGATGTGGGTGAAGGCCATCCCGTGGTCCTGGTCCACGGCATCATGTCATCCCTGCACACCTGGGACGGCTGGGTCGATGAGTTACGCCGTAACTATCGGGTGATTGCCCTGGATGTTCCCAGCTATGGCCTGACGGGTGCCCTGCCGGATCACCTGGATTATTCTGACGAAACCTTGCTTAGCCTGTTCAGCAAGTTTGTCGACGAGTTGGAGCTGGAGCGGTTCTCCATCGCGGGCAATTCCATGGGTGGATACATCGCCGCCGTTTACGCGGCCCAGAATCCACAGCGGGTGGCCAAACTCGTTCTCCTGGACCCTATTGGCTATCCTCAGGAAACCCCCTGGCTCTTTGATGTTGCCACCCTGCCAGGCATCCGCACCCTCGGCCGCTATGTGGCCCCTCCTCTCCTGGTAACCTTGAACGTACGTGATGTCTATGGAGATCCTTCCCGGCTGAGCCAGGAAAACCTGGCCCGGTACATCCATATGTCCCAGCGCCCCGGGGCAAAATCCGCTTACATGGAAACCATGATCGAACTGAAAAGGCGCAGTACTTTAGAGGTTCCCCTCCCCTTTTACCGCATTAAGGCGCCCACTTTGCTCATGTGGGGCGAACTGGATCGCTGGGTACCGGTTCAACTGACAGAGCGCTGGAAAGCCGATATCCCCCATCTGGAGTTGATTATCTATCCAGGCGTGGGCCATATGCCCATGGAAGAGATTCCCTATGAATCCGTGCAGGATGCCAAGGCCTTCCTGGCGGATTTGGCCTCCACCCCCAGCTCCCGCAGTGATGCCGCCCGTCAGACTAGCCAAGGGATCAGTGATCTGGAAAGACTGCTGCAGGGTGAAACCTTGGAGACACCGGAACCGGTTGTTGAATCAGAGCTGGAAGAGATGGCGCCACTGGAGCTGTAAGGCCTGCCAGGCCGATGGTCAGGACGGCCATCGGCCCTGCGTAAATTGGCGCCTGCGACTATTAGGGTAGCCCACCCCGCTCTTAACAGGGCACCCAAGCGCAAATACTCGATAGCTTGGATGTAACCGTTTAAAGCAGACTGGCGATATACTGCTTCCACTCGAGAATGGACGTCTGTTCTGATTCGTACAAATGAAAACCCAAGAGGTAACGTCCACCGGCAACCGGACGAACCCAACGGACTTCACCAGTCAGGCAGTATTGCTTTCCATCCATGGTTTCCACGTAGATCGGCAAAATGCTGTCGACCAGCAAGGGCTGCACGGTTTCCAGCTGCATCCCATTGGCCGACATATCCACGGTCGTACACTCCAGTACCTCGATATATTCATCTTCACCCGGCACGGGCGACACGGTTTCCAGCCAGACCCTTGCAGGCCGGTTCAACCTGGATTCCAGTCTCCGCTCGTCCAGCCGGTTCAGCCCCTCGTCCACTGCCTCTTACCTCTTATCAGTTCTTATAGTTCCCACGACACGGGATAAACGTTCGTCAAAATCCGTACCGTTGTCCAGCACCCGTACCGTACCCTCCACGATACGCTGCACCAGCTCTTCCCGCTTAAACTCGCCCACTCGCAGCCCAATACGGTCTACAAACACCAGCTTGTCGGTCGCATTCAGGCGCACCGCCAGCTTACAGCGTTTAGGCTCTCCGGCTTCGATGATTTCCACCCAGCCTCCTAACTGTAGCGCATCCAGCGCTTCCCGAGCCTGGCGCAGCTGCTCCAGACGACGTTTTTCTTCCTCTTCCAGACGCTGCCTGTGGGCTTGCTCTTCGGCGGCCAAGCGCTCTTGCTCCCGCTTCTGAAGCTGAGCTTGCCGCTCCCGGGCGATACGCTCTGCTTCTTCCGCTGCCTTTTGTCGGGCCAGTTGCCGTTGCATTTCTTCTTCCCGCGCCTGGGCCGCCTGGCGCTCCTTTATTTGCTTGCGCTGGGCTTCCTGGAGCTGGTGGACTCGGACAAAACGGGCCAGGGTGTTTTCCAGCAGGCGAGTCAACCCGGAAGAGGCCGCAAAGGGTTGCAAGCGCTGGCTTTTGAGCTGTTCTCCCACTTCTTTCCAGGTCTGGACACCCACCTTTGCTCCCAAGTAGTTCACCCAGACGACCTGTTGCCGGTAAGGTAAATAAGCAACACACTTTTGGCGCACGCCGGACTGCTGATCCAGAAACCACTTGTCAATCAGGCCGTGGCCCTGATCTGTCGCAGCACCGGCCGTTGGTGAAAAGCCAGGATCCACTTCCAAAGGGGCTGTTTCGGCAGTCTCAAGAGCCCGTCCTTTCACTCGTTGCATCAACAGCTCCTGGATGTCATCCAACCAGGCGGCTGCCAATTGGGGGTTGTGCTTGAAACTGTGCAGGGATTTGGACAGTGCCGGCACCAGGCCCGCCGCCACTTCATAGAGACGCTGCTTTGCCTGGTCTGCTTCTGGATCGCTCACAGCCTTAAGAAGGGTTTCAACCAGCTTGCATTGGCGCAGCCAGTTGTCGCTCTTTTCCCCTTCTTCCATAAGCAGCAGTTGCATGGAATCTCGCCAAGGACCGGCGAGAAACTGGGCCACCCGTTCCGGCATGGGGCCAGCTGCAAAGAATTGATTGATTCTCGCCGCAGTCAGCTGCCTGAAATACCAGGCCCGGTCGCTACCCTGCTCAGCCTCCCGCACCCGCTTTTCCAATACCTGGGAACGGCCCACTTCTTTTTGTACAAAGGCTTCCGCCTGATCCAGCTGACTGAATTGCCGGATTGGATCCAACACCTCCTGGGAAGTCAGGAAAGCGCCGACCTCCTGCAAGTAGTCACGCCATTTCTGCCCGGCGCGTCCCAACCCTTCGAACCAGCCAAAGCTGTGGATGACCAGCAGATGCACCAACTGCCGGAGGGGGTGTGTCTGGGAGACAACGAACTCCGGATCGGTCACCAGGATTGCCGTCAGCCCCGGCACCCACTTCTCCAGCAGCTGGACCAGGGCCGGATCCAGGGGCAGTGTCGCGAACCACTCGGTCAACAACTTCTCGGCAAAGTAAAACCGGTTAATGGCGGCACGGGGCAAGACTCCGAAGTCTTGGCGATATGCATTACCCAAGTCCAGCGCGGAGATATTCCGGCCCAATGGCTGTCGCAACAGCCAGCCGCCCAGTTCGGACAGGTCCAATTGCTGGTCCTGACTGGAAGAAGGCGCCAAGGATTTGTGTTCAGGAAACTCCAGTCGTTCCAAGGCCTGAATCAGATCAGGCCCGATGGCTGCATCAGAGGTGTTGGACGGCTGACTGTTCTCTGCACTCATGATGTAAGTGGCTACTTTGCCTAGTTTAGGGCCATTCGCCTTACTGCCAGGTAACGCACACTTTACCCAACAACACTGGCAATTGACCGAAATGATTTAGAACCCGCTCTGTAGATCCCAGGGCGTGCCTGGTGGAACCGGGAAGTTCAGCAAGAAAAGACTGACTGCATCGGTAAAGTATAGGTGATAATCATTGCAACAGAGTGAATTGTTTTTGGTAACAATATTTTAGGTCACTTTCTAAACGACAGGCCTCGGCTTTCAAGTGCCATTCTTTCCGTTTACCACTCAAAGCCTTCATTGAAACAGGCTCATCCCCAGTATGCGGTTGATCAAGGACATAGCTAGGCTCAATTGCATTTAAACCACGAATGGCGCAGTATTACCAACCATTCCGACCAGTCTTAAGTTGACTGCACGTCACCAGATTTGAATATCCAGGAACCACTGAACATGTCCTCAAATCCGCTTGATAACGTGAATGTCATCAGCCAAAACGTGCTGATCACTCCCGAGCAACTCAAACGAGAAATCAAACTCAATGACAAGGCGGCTGCAACCGTCCTTGAGGGTCGAGAAACGCTTCGCAACATTCTGGACCGGAAAGACCACCGTCTGTTTGTTGTTGTCGGCCCCTGCTCCATTCACGATCCGGAAGCCGCCCGGGACTACGCCCGCCGGCTCAAGCGTCTGGCAGAGGAAGTTGGTGACACCCTGTTCTTGGTGATGCGGGTCTATTTTGAAAAGCCACGTACTACCGTGGGCTGGAAAGGCCTGATCAACGACCCCCACATGGATGATTCATTCGACATCGAGTACGGCCTTCAGTTGGGCCGGCGCTTGTTGGTGGAGCTCGCGGAAATGGGCTTGCCCACGGCTACCGAAGCCCTAGACCCCACCTCTCCCCAATACTTGCAAGACACCATTTCCTGGTCTGCCATTGGGGCACGTACCACTGAATCCCAAACTCACCGGGAAATGAGCAGCGGCCTATCCATGCCCGTCGGTTTCAAGAACGGCACCGATGGCGGTTTGGAAGTAGCGATTAACGCGATGAAGTCCGCCTCCCGGCCCCATGCTTTCCTGGGCGTAAACCAACACGGCCAGGTCGCTGTTATCAAGACCAAGGGCAACCCTTATAGCCATATTGTCCTGCGCGGTGGTAATGGGAAGCCCAACTACGACTCCGTCAGTATCGCCATGTGCGAACAGGAACTGGACAAGGCCAAGCTGCCCAAGAACATCATGATTGACTGCAGCCACGCCAACTCCAACAAAGATCCGGCCCTGCAGCCCCTGGTGTTGAAGGATATCAGCCGTCAGATCGTGGAAGGCAACAAGTCGATTGTGGGCGTCATGATCGAAAGCAATATCAACTTTGGCTCTCAATCCATTCCGGCCAACCTGAGCGACCTGAAATACGGCGTGTCGGTGACCGATGGCTGTATCGATTGGGAAACCACGGAACAAGCACTTCTGGAAATGCGGGACAAGCTCAAGGACGTTCTGCCCAACCGCTAACCCCTTCCGGGCCGTGTCCTTCACGGCCCTTCCCTTCGCTTATCGCTCCCTCTACCAACAGGGTATTTTGTAGAACAAAGGGAAAAGGTGGAAAAACAGGCCTCAGCAGCCTGCTTTCCCAATCTACTCTTCTACAGGGAGCAAGATCTATGATGAAGTTAAAAGAAGCGTTAATCCAGCCAGGCCAACTTGGTTCTGAGCTTGACCACCTCACCAATGATAATGAGCGTGGGCGGTCGGACCTCCTGTTGTTCCAGCACCAAAGGCATCTCCTGTAAGGTACTGGTCAGCACCTTCTGGAAGCGGGTCGTGCCTTGGGAAACCAGGGCGATAGGCATCTCCGGGCGCATTCCATGGGCCATCAGTTGCCGACAGATTTCCGGCAGCCCTTGGAGCCCCATGTAGAAAACCAGGGTTTGGTGTTCCTGGACAAACTCCTGCCAGGGCAAGCTAATGCTATTATCCTTGAGATGGCCGGTAATAAAGCGAACCGATTGGGAATAGTCCCGGTGGGTCAGCGGAATACCAGCGTAAGCCGCACAACCATTGGCGGCACTGATTCCCGGTACTACCTGGAAAGGAATCCCCGCGTCTGCTAGACGATCGATTTCCTCGCCTCCCCGACCGAAAATAAAGGGATCTCCCCCTTTAAGGCGTAGCACCCGCTTGCCCTGCCGCGCCAGATTGACCAACAGCTCATTGATCTCTTCCTGGGGCAAGGTATGGCGCGAGCGTTCTTTGCCCACATTGATACGCTCCGCATCTCGACGCACCAGGTCGAGGATTTCCGGCGCCACCAGGCGATCGTACAAAACCACATCAGCCTGGCGCATCAAGCGTAAGGCTTTGAAAGTGAGCAGATCAGGATCACCTGGCCCGGCACCCACCAGATACACCTCACCGATGGGGCTAGAGGCTTCCGAGACCGTGAGCGCCTTCTCTATTTCCTGACGGGCCTTACCCTCGCGCCCTCCCAATACCAGGTCCGCAATCTTGCCTTCCAGCACGGATTCCCAGAAACGTCGCCGTTGGTTCTGGTGTGGCAATGTCTCTTTGACCCGCTCGCGAAATTCCGAGGCGACCAGGGCCAGACGCCCGTAGGCATGGGGAATCAGGGATTCCAGCCGGCTTCTCAACAGTCGGGTCAGCACGGGAATCTGCGCCCCACTGGACACCGATACGATGATGGGAGAGCGATCAATAATGGAAGGAAAGATAAAGGAACTCAGTGCGGGCTCTTCAACCACGTTCACCGGTAGATGAAGCTTCCGGGCGGCTTCGGAAACCCTGCGGTTCAGCGCGGAATCCTCGCTGGCCGCCACCACCAGCTCCACATCTTCCAACAAGCCCGGATGGAAGGGTTCTGAAATCAGGCTCACATTGGCATGGCTGGCCAATTCCTGCAGGCTGTCGCAGGGCTGGATCGAATTCAGCAGGACAACTGCGCCTGCTCGGCGCAGTAAATCCGCCTTGCGTGTTGCGATATCCTGGTCACCAACAACCAGACAACGTCGCTCCTTCAAATCGAAGTGCAGCGGCAAAAACTCCACGCAAGGCTCCTTATGTTGATGCTTTGATCAGTACTGCTCGCTAGATCAGACGAGTAGCAGCCTTTTTTAAGTTGCAGCAAGCTCAGCCAATAATTTCAGTACCACCCATATAGGGTACCAAAGCCTCCGGAACGCGGATACGGCCATCGGCGAGCTGATAGTTCTCCAGGATCGCCACCAGCGTACGTCCCACGGCCAGGCCCGATCCGTTCAAGGTGTGCAACAGCTCCGGCTTGCCAGTCTCCGGATTCCGCCAACGGGCCTGCATACGGCGAGCCTGGAAGTCGCGAACGTTACTGCAGGAGGAAATCTCCCGATATTTTTGCTGGCCCGGCAACCAAACTTCAATGTCGTAGGTCTTGGCCGCCGAGAATCCCATATCGCCGCCACAGAGCACCACTACCCGATAGGGCAGCTTCAGCTTTTGCAGGATGCTCTCAGCGTGGGACGTCAGGGCTTCCAGGGCCTCCTCCGAGTCCTCGGGACGAACCAGGTGGACCAGCTCGACTTTGTCGAACTGATGCTGACGGATCATGCCGCGCACATCCCGTCCATAGCTGCCGGCTTCACTACGGAAACAAGGGGAATGGCAAGCATAGCGGGCCGGCAGCTCAGCGGCGTCCAGAATACGGTCCCGGGCAACGTTGGTGACGGGTACTTCCGCAGTCGGGATCAGGTAATAGTCCCGTTCGCCCGGAACCTTGAAGAGGTCTGCCTCAAACTTGGGCAACTGGCCGGTGCCGTACAGGCTGTCCTGATTCACCAGGTAAGGCACATAGATTTCCTGGTAGCCATGTTCCAGTGTGTGGGTATCCAGCATCAGCTGAACCAGTGCCCGATGCATCCGCGCCAATTGGCCTTTCATGATGGCAAAACGGGAACCGGAGATCTTGGCCGCCGTTTCAAAGTCCAGCAGACCCAGTCCCTCGCCCAGGTCCACATGATCCTTGGGTTCGAAATCCAGCTTGGTGGGCTCGCCCCACACCCGGATCTCTACGTTATCCTCTTCAGCTGCCCCTTCCGGTACGGAGTCGTCGGGCAGGTTGGGCACTTCTGACAAGAACTGCTGGAACTCATCCTGCAGCTCCTTCAATTGTTGTTCCGCTTCGGCTTTCTGCTGCTTGAGGGAGTTCAACTCCGCCATGACCGGCGCGATGTCTTTACCCGCCGCTTTAAGTTTACCGATGTCTTTGGAGCGCCGATTCTGCTCGCCCTGCAACTCTTCCGTCTTTACCTGCAGGGATTTGCGTCGCTCTTCCAAACGGTAGAAACGCTCCAGGTCGAAATCGAAGTGCTTTTTCTTCAGTTTTTCTGCAACCTGTTCAGGATTGCTACGAATCAGTCTCGGGTCTAGCATCGGTGAACCTTAATTTATCCGGTATATTCGTGTGCCTTCACGAGGCGTGCTTTGCAGGCGCCATCACCACCCCGCAGGAGTGGAAAGTCGGTGTCTCGCGCAGAGCTGGCAGAACTAGAACAGACGCACCATCCAAATGCCCACTGCCACCGCCAGGACGCATAGTATAACGCTTGCAAGAGCGTACAGCACCGCTGATATGAGCTCGCCCCGCAGTAATAACTGATAGGTTTCCAGGGAGAAGGCAGAAAAGGTGGTAAATCCGCCTAAAAATCCGACAATCACCAGCAGTCTCAGGGAGTGCCAGGCTTCCAGACGGTCTGCAAACAAGGCAAAGGCGATCCCTATGGCCAGGGAACCTGCGCCATTGATCAGTAAAGTGGCCCAAGGGAACGCCTGGCTCCAGGGAGCCAGCAGCAAGGACACCCCGTAGCGGCAAATCGCCCCAAGCGCCCCACCCATACCCACCCAAAGCAGGTTCACTTTAGCGGTACCGTTTCCGTGGACTGGCCGCATCCAAGGACTTCAGATACTCCAGTTTCTCCGAAATCCGCTTTTCCAGTCCGCGCTCGACAGGCAGATAGTAGCGGGTGCCCTCCATCTCCGGCGGGAAGTAACACTCCCCTGCCGCATAGGCTCCCTCTTCGTCATGGGCGTAACGGTATTCAGCCCCATGGCCCAGTTCTTTCATCAGCTTGGTGGGCGCGTTGCGGATATGTACCGGTACCTCGTAGTCGGGCTTGGAACGGGCATCGGCCCGGGCCGCCTTGTACGCCATGTAAACGGCATTACTCTTCGCTGCTACCGCGATATACACAATGGCCTGGGCGATCGCCAGCTCCCCTTCCGGGCTGCCCAGGCGCTCCTGCACATCCCAGGCGTTCAGAGCCACTTGCAGGGCTCGGGGGTCGGCATTGGCCACTTCTTCAGTTGCCATTCGCACCACCCTACGGGCGATATAGAGGGGATCGCAACCGGCATCCAGCATTCGTGCATACCAGTAAAGGGCCGCGTCCGGGTCAGAACCCCGCACGGACTTGTGCAAGGCAGAGATCTGGTCATAGAACAGGTCGCCCCCCTTGTCGAACCGCTTCAGGGAGGTCTGCAGGGTTTCGCTCAGTACTTGCGAATCAACCACTTTACCCTGGGCAGTTGACGGCGCCAGGTCCACGGCAATTTCCAGATAGTTAAGTGCCAAGCGGCCATCACCGTCGGCCGCCCGGGCGATAATGGACAAGTGCTCTTCGGAAATATCGATTTGCTGATCGCCCAGACCACGGGGATCGTGCAGGGCCCGATTCAGCAATTCCAACAGTTCCGTCTCGGCCAAGGGGCGCAACACGTAGACCCTGGCCCTGGACAGCAAAGCGTTGTTCAGTTCAAACGAAGGGTTTTCAGTGGTTGCACCGACGAAGATAAAATCCCCTTCCTCTACATAGGGCAGGAAGGCATCCTGCTGGGATTTATTGAAGCGATGCACCTCGTCGACGAAGAGAATGGTTTGCTGTCCGTGCATCTCACGGCGGTTCTTGGCTTTCTCCGCCGCTACCCGAATCTCCTTAACCCCGGACTGTACCGCTGAAATCGTCTCGAAGTGGGCCGATGCGGTGTCCGCCAGCAAACGGGCGAAGCTGGTTTTGCCCACACCCGGAGGTCCCCAGAGGATCATCGAGTGCAGGTTACCTGACTCGACACAGATCCGCAGCGGCTTTCCCTCGCCCAGCAGGTGGCTTTGCCCCACATACTCGTCGAGATGTCGTGGACGTACCCGGGCCGCCAAGGGGGCCGTCACCTGGGTGTCAATAAAAAGATCCGCCATGGTTTGCGCTGTTCCTATTGCTCGCGGAACACATCAACGCCTTCAGGTACCTGGAAACGGAAGGTGGAGTCAGGAATGCTGGGATTGGTTTCAATCTTGGAGAAACTGATAACCGTCCGCTGCCCCAGGGAATCCCGCAGCCTCATTTCGGTCAACACCCCATTCTCGAAGGTCAATCTCAGTTGGTCGAACAAGGAGTCATTCCCCTTGGGCGCCAGCATAAACTGATCAATGGCCTCGGCAGGCTGCTGATGGGAAATCTCATAGGCTTGCTGCAAGTTCTGCACATCGCCGCTCAACAGGAGCGCCGGGGTATTCTGGATATCGTCGCCCAGCTTCTTGACTGTTACCTGCTCCAGGTCCGGGTCGAAAATCCAGATCTCCTGGCCATCGGCTACAATTTGCTGGGCCAGAGGGGGCTGGGTTTCCCAGAAAAACAGGTTCGGACGCTTGGCTTGAATATAGCCAGCGGTTTCCTGGACACGGGCGCCCCGCTGGTCCGTGACAATCTGGATAAACAGGGCCTGGTAAGACTGCATGCTTCCCAACATGGCAGCCAGTTTTTCCACGGCAGGCTGGGCAGCCGCCACCAGTGGCACTATTGATAGAACAAAAGCAGTCAGTAATTTACGCATAACTAGTCTCTGGGGGAGGCAGCAGCCAACACTTCCCGCGCACCGTTGTGACTAGGCGGACTGACAACACCGGCTGCTTCCATGGCTTCTACAAGGTTAGCTGCCCGATTGTAGCCGATCTTGAAGCGGCGTTGCACTGCGGATATGGAGGCTTTGCGAGTTTCCGTAACAAAGGCCACGGCCTGGTCATAAAGCGCATCGGCTTCCGCATCAGCGGAATCACCACTTCCGCCGACACCGCCTTCGCCTTCTGAGCCGCCTTCCAGCACTTCGTCGATATAATCCGGTTCGCCCCGCTGCTTCCAGGCATCCACGACCCGGTGCACCTCGGCGTCATCCACAAAGGCACCATGGACACGTATGGGCACACTGGTTCCGGGGGGCATGTAGAGCATGTCGCCATAGCCCAGCAGCTGGTCCGCGCCCCCTTGATCCAGAATCGTCCGGGAGTCGATCTTGGACGAGACCTGGAAGGCGATCCGGGTCGGGATGTTGGCTTTGATCAACCCGGTGATCACATCTACTGAAGGACGCTGGGTGGCCAGGATCAAGTGGATCCCGGCAGCACGGGCTTTTTGCGCAATCCGGGCGATCAGTTCCTCCACCTTCTTGCCAACAATCATCATCATGTCGGCAAACTCGTCGATCACCACGACGATATAGGGCAGTGTATCCAGTTCCGGATGCTCTTCCTCGAAGCTGTCCTGGGGCTTCCAGAACGGGTCCTTAATGGGCTCGCCTGCTTCCCGTGCCTCGCGAATCTTGCGGTTGTAGCCGATGATATTCCGCACGCCCATGGACGCCATCAAACGATAGCGCCGTTCCATTTCTCCCACACACCAGCGCAGGGCATTGGCTGCCTCCTTCATGTCGGTGACCACCGGCGCCAGCAGGTGCGGAATGCCATCATAGATCGACAGCTCCAGCATTTTGGGGTCGATCATGATCAGGCGAACCTCTTTCGGGGTTGCCTTGAACAATAAGCTCAGCAACATGGCATTCACGCCCACCGACTTACCGGAACCGGTTGTACCGGCCACCAACAGGTGGGGCATTTTTGCCAGGTTGACCACGGTTGGATTGCCAGCGATGTCATTGCCCAGGGCCAGGGACATCGGCGTTGTGGAGTCCGCATACTCCTGAGAACTGAGCACTTCCTTGAGCCGCACAATCTGGCGGTGCTCGTTGGGAATTTCAATGCCCACCACCGACTTGCCCGGAATCACTTCCACAACCCGCACACTGACCACCGCCAGGGAACGAGCCAGGTCTTTAGCCAGATTACTGATACGGCTGACTTTCACGCCGGGTGCAGGCTGGATCTCGAAACGGGTAATCACCGGACCTGGATTGACTTCCACGACCTCTACCGAGACCCCGAAATCCTTCAGCTTGACTTCCAGCAGCCGGGACATTTCCTCCAGGGCTTCCTTGGAATAGCCCGGGCGCTTGTTCTCATCCGGCGGATCCAGCAAGGAGAGAGGCGGCAAGGGACTGTCCGAGTTGTCAAACAACGAGGGCTGGCTTTCTGTGACTAGCCGTTTGCTGACCGATGCCTTCGGGGTAAAAGGCAAAATCCGGATCTTCTTCTCCGTACCCGTCTCGTCTTCACCCAACGCGCTCGTATCCTCGATCCGGGGCTCTGTTTTGAGTTTGGGCTCTTTTCGTTTCTTTTCCCGCTTGGGTTCCGGCTCAGGCGTATCCGCTTTGGGCTTACGGGACAACAACCGTTTCATCAAGCCAGGCTTGTCTTCCGAATTGTCTTTGACCCGTTCTACCACGGGCGGCCTTTCGACCACTTTGGGACTGGACGCCACCTCCCGTGACCGTTCACGCCCTGCCCTTTCCTCACGGCGAATCAATTGGCCGATCTTCCTCAAAAGCCGAACCGTCCAGGCGCCCACCACGTCCATGACCCGGAACCAGGACAGGCCGGTCATCACGGTCACACCAAACAGAAACGCAGACACCCAGATCAAGGTGCTGCCCCGCAGGTTAAAGGCATGCAGAGACCGGTCAGCCAGTTCACGCCCCAGAACACCGCCGGAGTCGGCACCCAGGCCGGCCACTGAATAAAGGGCCAACAGGGAGGTGGCGCTGGTCACCGTCAGGATAAATCCGAACACCCTCAACAGCGTCAAGGGCCAGTTGAACTGCAATTGCTCATGACGATGGCGGAACATCATCCAGGCCCGATGGGCGAACAACAGGGGAATGAGATAGGAGACGTAACCGAGGAAATAGCGCAGGACATCGGCAAACCAGGCACCGGCACGGCCACCGTAGTTGGCCACCAGGTTGCTGTGCCCCGTACTGGTCCAGCCCGGATCAGTGGCACTATAGGAAGCCAGCGCCATGGTTAGGAAAATGCTGATGGCCACCAGGAGGATCAAGGCCCCCTCTCTCAGTCCCTGGGCCAGATAATCCTGGAAACTCTTGGGAGTATTGATTACTTGCTGTTTTGACATGGGTACCGTCGATTGTTACCTGTTAAGAGCCCAGCCCTCGAGGCTTAAGCGGCTCCTTTCAGACTCCCCCCTGGAGTCAACCTGGGACGCTGCATTCAAAACAGTATATTCCGTAACGATCAGGCCTTAAGGAGCCTGACGGAAACACACAGAACCAGATCAATGGAGCAGAATTACAGCAGCTTGCCCGTTTTCAAATTTCAGATGCAGCTGTAACTATAGCCCATAACCTGATGATTCTGTGTGTTTAGTTGAGAATTTGTGTAGCAGCGCCTATTTTGGCGCTGCCTGCACCGCAGCAAAGCCCCTGGCAAGATCCTCCTGGAGGTCGGTGACCGATTCCAGACCAATCGAAAGCCTCATCAGGTTTTCGGTAATTCCGGCTTGAGCCCGTGCCTCTGGAGAAACCCGGCCATGGGTTGTCGTTGCAGGATGGGTAATGGTGGTCTTAACGTCCCCCAGGTTAGCCGTAATGGAGATCAGGCGGGTGCCATTGATAAAGCGCCAGGCTTCCTCCCTGCCCCCCTTGATCCGGAACGACACAATGCCGCCAAAACCGCTTTGCTGCTGCTTGGCCAGCTCATGCTGGGGATGAGACGGCAAGCCGCCGTAAAAAACCTTCTCCACCAGGGGCTGGGCTTCCAGCCATTCCGCGATCCGTTGGGCATTCTCGCAGTGGGCCCGCATCCGCACCCCCAGCACTTCCAAACCTTTTAAGAAGACCCAGGCATTGAAGGGGCTCATGGTCGGCCCGCCGGAGCGGAGGAAACCATAGACCTCTTCCATCAACTGGTTGGGGCCCACGACGACACCGCCGACACAGCGTCCCTGTCCGTCCAGATACTTGGTGGCGGAGTGGATCACAATGTCCGCGCCCAGCTCCAAGGGCCTTTGCAGCACAGGCGTGCAGAAGCAGTTATCCACCACCAGCAGGATGTCCCGGCTCTTGGCCAGCTCCGACAAACGGCGGATATCCGCCACCTCCCCCAAGGGATTGGATGGGGTTTCCAGGAACAGCATCCGGGTATTGGGCTGGATGGCCGCCTCCCATTGCTGCAGGTCTGGCAAATCCACAAAGGTGCACTCTACACCGAACTTCTTCAGGTACTTTTCAAAGATCACCACGGTAGTGCCAAAGACACTGCGGGAGCACACCACATGATCCCCGGCTTTGAGCAAGGCGATACAGGTGCTGACAATAGCAGACATGCCCGAGGCCAGGGCCACTGCCCGCTCACCTCCTTCCATTGCGGCAATGCGCTGCTCGAACATCCTGACGGTGGGATTACTGAAACGGGAATAGACGTTGCCCGGCGACTTGCCGGAAAAGCGCTCCGCAGCTTCCTCGGCCGAGTTGAACACAAAGCTCGAAGTCAGAAACAGGGCTTCGCTATGTTCCAGCTCGTGGGTACGTTCATGCCCGGCACGAATCGCCAGGGTTTCAATTTCCAGATCCAGCGCCGGTGTTACCGGTACTTCGCAATTACGGGTTTGTCTTTTGCTCATGGTCTTTCCGGGCGCCTTAAATGATGCCTATAGATGGGTCAAGCAAACGCGGTACAGGAAATCCATCGACTGTTGCGTTCCATTTCCCCATGCTCCTGCATGGGGGCCTCGTCGCCCAGGGATGGTTCCCGGGACAAAAGGATCATCAGCCAAAGAAAGGTCTTCGGCCAAAACTTTCCGGTCCTTCATCCGCCTGCAACCTGAAGCCCGGCAGCGGCGGGATAACCTACCGGAAAGCTTTTGCAGTACTGCCTAGTGGTTATTGTGGAGCTCGATGATGGAGGTCGGCTTCGGCCCTTCGGCCTTGCTGCCCGTGGCTTCGCCCCGCTGGCGTTCCAGACGCTCCAGGTATTCTGCATCGATATCGCCGGTCACATAGTGTCCATCAAATACCGAGCAGTCAAAACGCTCGATACTCTGATTGCCTTCCCGGGCACAGGCAACCAGATCTTCCAGGTCCTGATACACCAACCAATCGGCGCCAATCAGCTCCTGCACCTCTTCGACGGTGCGGCCTGCTGCAATCAGCTCACTCGCCGCCGGCATATCGATGCCATACACGTTCGGATAACGCACCTCAGGTGCCGCCGAGGCAAAGTAAACCTTGCGCGCGCCGGCATCACGGGCCATTTGCACGATTTCCCGGCAAGTCGTGCCCCGTACGATGGAGTCATCCACCAGCATCACATTCTTGCCCCGGAACTCCAGCTCAATGGGGTTCAGCTTCTGGCGCACAGATTTCTTACGCTGGCTCTGACCGGGCATGATAAAGGTACGGCCGATATAACGGTTCTTCATGAAGCCTTCGCGGAACTTCACCCCCAGCTTGGAGGCTAACTGCATGGCTGAAGTGCGCGAAGTATCGGGAATTGGCATGACCACATCAATGTCATGGTTCGGACGCAGGCGCATAATCTTGTCCGCCAGTTTCTCCCCCATTTTCAGGCGCGCTTTATACACGGAAATGCCATCCATGATGGAGTCGGGACGGGCAAAGTACACATGCTCAAAGATGCAGGGATGCAGTTGGGGATTCTCCGCACACTGCTTGGTATACAGGGTGCCGTTACTTTCGATATAGACAGCCTCACCCGGCGCAACGTCCCGAACCACCGTAAAGCCCAAAGAGCTCAGGGCCACGCTCTCAGAAGCCAACATGTACTCCGTGCCGTTTTCGGTTTCCCGCTTGCCATAGATCAGCGGACGGATGCCGTTGGGGTCACGGAAGCCAACAATTCCATAGCCGGTGATCATCGCCAGTGTGGCATAGGCGCCCCGCACCCGCCGATGCAGCGCGCTAACAGCCGAGAATACATCCTCCGCCGTCGGGCGCAGCTTGCCGAGCTTTTGCAGCTCATGGGCGAAAACGTTCAGCAATACCTCGGAATCGGAAGAGGTATTCATATGGCGAAGGTCTGTACGGAACAACTCCTCTCGCAACTCGGCCGAGTTGGTCAGGTTGCCGTTATGGGCCAGGGTGATACCGTACGGGGAGTTTACATAGAAAGGCTGCGCTTCGGCTGAGCTGGAGCTTCCTGCCGTGGGATAGCGCACATGGCCGATGCCCACATTACCCACGAGCCTCAACATATGGCGGGTGTGGAAAACATCCCGTACCAGGCCGTTGTCCTTGCGCAGGAAGAACTGGTTGTTCTGGAAGGTTACGATTCCAGCAGCATCCTGCCCTCGGTGCTGGAGCACCGTGAGAGCGTCATACAACTCCTGGTTGACGTTGGATTTTCCAACAATACCAACAATACCGCACATGCGAGAGACCTCACTTGGTAAATTCGGGTAATACGGCTGCCCTGGCCTGACACGGGTTACAACAGGGCGGCAATGCTATCTCCAAAGACGGACCGCGACCAGTTTTCAATCAGCGAAAACTGGGCAATCAATAGGGACTGGTTCCACCAGTCGTCCTGAGTGACGGGCGTCATTCGCAACAGGGCAATCGCAACGACCACCAGCACGACACCCCGAGCCAGGCCGAAAAACATGCCCAGAACCCGATCGGTGCCCGTCAGTCCTGTCATCTTGACCAAGGCACCTACCAGGTGGGCCACTAGAGCTCCCACCACCAACGTGGCGACAAACAGGATGAGAAAAGCCGCAATAAAGCGAACTGACGGCACGCTGATGGTATCCGCCAGAAGGGTTTGCATATTCGGATGGAACAGGCGGGCCACAATGAATGCGGCAATCCAGCTTGCCAAGGACAGGGCCTCGCGCACGAAGCCCCGTATCAGACTGATCATACTGGATAAGAAGACTATCGCCAGGATTACCCAGTCAACCCAGAGGAAACTTTGCATTGGCCCGCCAGCCCAGGAAGTCAAA
>Ga0209075_1000371_pt1 | contig 43504 bp, 38 predicted proteins | sample Stecom2011_FD_187523 | JGI IMG/M metagenome (GOLD analysis project Ga0209075, IMG submission 187523) | Agricultural soil microbial communities from Utah to study Nitrogen management - Steer compost 2011 (SPAdes) (version 2) | ecosystem: Environmental > Terrestrial > Soil > Agricultural land...
CAATCAGCTTTCCATCCTGCCAAGCTTCCTGAACGGCCTGAAATGAGCTGTTTCCTATTTTGCCAACACCTGTACGAACCTCTACAGGCAAGTGCCAATAACTCTGCGCAACAAAATCGATTTCCACTCGGGCTATAATCAGAGGCCAGCTTTTCACATCCAGTGTTGGATGAAAGATTTTAAACAGCGGCATTCTAGCCTGCTCAAACCAGACCGGCAGCGTGGTGTTGCTGATGTGACCCAGTGCATCTGTATCGCTGAAACGGGGCTGAAGTTCGTAGTAAAACATACCGTCTTTCCTGTTTGTTAAAACCGACTACTATACAGGGTTCGAGACCCCATAAAAAAACCCGAAGGCTCGCCCTCGGGTTTTTCATTTCAATCTTCTTAGTAGCCGGCATGGGGCAAACTAAACGCCTGCGAGCTTCGCTCTATTTCTCCACAAACGCCCGCTCAATCACGTAGTGCCCCATGTCACCGCCTCTGGCCTCTTTAAAGCCCATTTCATCAAGAATGGAGCAGGTATCCTTCAGCATGCTCGGGCTTCCGCAGATCATGAATCGATCATCTTCAGGGTTTAACTTAGGCAAACCAAAATCACTGGTTATCTTGCCACTCTGCATGGCCCGAGTAAGCCTGCCCTCGTTGCGGAAAGGCTCACGGGTAACGGTTGGGTAGTATTCCAGCTTGCCTTTAACCATCTCACCGAAAAACTCGTTTTCGGGTAATTCTTCAATTTCTTGTTGATAGGCAAGCTCTGAAACATAACGCACGCCGTGGGTGAGGATAACTTTATCAAAGGCCTCGTACACTTCAGGGTCTTTGATGATGCTCATGAACGGCGCCAGCCCGGTGCCGGTACTGATCAACCAGAGATTTTTCCCGGGCAGCAGGTTATCCAAAATCAGAGTTCCGGTAGGCTTGCGACTCACCAGAATTTCATCACCGACCTGAATCTTCTGCAAACGGGACGTTAACGGGCCGTCTTGCACCTTGATTGAGAAGAACTCTAGCTCTTCTTCGTAATTTGCACTGGCGATGCTGTAAGCACGCATCAGCGGCTTGCCTTCAGACTCCAGACCAATCATTACAAAGTGGCCGTTTTTGAATCGGAATCCAGGGTCACGGCTGGTCTTGAAGCTGAACAGGGTATCGTTCCAGTGATGAACGCTGGTCACTGTTTCTTTTGCCAAGTTACTCATGAAAACCTCTTGCCTGTCCGGTTCGCTATTGACGGCGAATGTTGCAAATATGAATTGCCTAAAGTCTATCCCATCTCTAACCTATCGATGAAATGGGATATTCCCATAACCTTATTCGGCTACATCGATTTAGAGCATTTTGTTATGAAATACAGCTTCCGGCAACTCGAAGTCTTTTTAGCGGCAGCGCACTTCCAAAATATTACCCGTGCGGCTGAATCGCTGGCTATGTCTCAGTCTGCTGCTAGCAGCGCACTCAAAGAACTGGAAAACCAGTTTGATATCCAACTGTTTGATCGTGTTGGCAAGCGCCTGCAGCTGAATGAGCTCGGGCGGCTATACCGACCCAAGGTAGAAGCTGTGCTGGCTCAAGCGACGGAGCTGGAACAGGCTTTTAGCAAACATTCCGAAGTTGGCGCATTGAAAGTTGGCGCCACCTTAACAATAGGTAACTATCTGGCCGTTGGCGTTATGGCCCAATACATGAATACCCCTACTCAGCCCAGAGTGTCGTTGGAGGTGGCCAATACCAGCACCATCGCGCGCCGCGTCAAAGACTTCGAACTTGATATCGGCCTTATCGAAGGCGAACTGCAATCATCAGAACTTGAAGTCTTGCCTTGGCGCGGCGATCAATTGGTAGTGTTCTGTTCACCTTCGCACCCATTGGCGAAAAAAGGAACATTAACAGACGAGGATCTTCGCGATGCGACCTGGATCATGAGGGAGGAAGGCTCCGGAACTCGCCAGAGCTTTGATCGCGGCATGCACGGCCTGCTTCCAAACCTTAACGTTTTACTGGAACTGGAGCATACAGAAGCCATAAAGCGCGCCGTAGAAGCAAATCTGGGCATAGGCTGCTTGTCGGAGGTGGTGCTTGAGGATGCATTCAAGCGTGGCAGTCTGGTGCCTCTGAAAACGCCTGAAAGCCGGAACTTTGAACGCCAGTTCTATTTCATACTGCACAAACAAAAATACCGGAGTGCAGGCATTGATGCGTGGATCGGGCTGTGCCGTTCGCTTGCCTGACTCTCTTCCCAAATGTCAGCTCACCGGCCCGCTGTGAAAGCGGAACTCGCTATCCGGTTCCAGAATGAGCTGCCGTTCAATTGCCGTGAACTCTGCAACCCGCTCATCTACCGGGCCTTGATTGGCCTGTACAGCCAACTCCAGATAGTCCCGGTAATGGCGCGCCTCGGACTTGAGCAAGCTGCTGTAGAAAGCCGCCAGTTCCTCATCCAAAAAGGGAACCAGAGCGGCAAACCGTTCACATGAGCGGGCCTCGATGATAGCACCCACAATCATCACATCCACCAGCCGCCCGGGGTCATCCGTGCGCACCTCCTTACGTAAGCCTGCGGCATACCGCGCAGGAGTCAGGTGGCAATAGGCCACGCCGCGCTTATCAATGATCGCCAAAACCTGCTCGAAGTGGCGCAATTCCTCCCGGGCCAACCGGGACATTTTATTGAGCAGATTGCTGTTATCAACATAGCGGTACATCAAGCTGAGCGCTGTAGAGGCGGCTTTTTTCTCGCAATGGGCGTGGTCTATCAGCATCAAATCCTGATTGGCCAGCGCGTTATCAATCCATTGCTGCGGCGTAACGCACGGCAGAAACTCATGGATTTCTTGGAGCGCTTGGGTCATGGAATCGGTTTTTTGGTTCATAGAAGCGGCAACGTCAATTCAAAGGGCCGGCGATTATAGCGCAGCTATCAGCTTTCTCCGACCTCTGTCCAGCTTAACTTTATAAGGGCTTTCCTATAGAATGCAGCGCCAACTTACGGTCTTTCCGCCATAAAACTCCCGCCAGGCGTATTGCCAAATGTGCGGGACATACCAACTGATGAGGGTTCATATCGTGTTAGAAGCTTATCGTGAACACGTTGCAGAACGTGCTGCCCTGGGCATCCCCCCCAAGCCATTGAACGCCGAGCAGACTGCAGCTCTGGTTGAACTGTTGAAAAACCCACCAGCCGGTGAAGAAGAAACTCTGGTAGACCTGCTGGAAAATCGTATTCCGCCAGGCGTAGATGAAGCCGCTTATGTAAAAGCTGCTTTTCTGAGCGCGATTGTTAAAGGCGAAGCCTCTTCCCCTCTGATCGACAATAAAAAAGCGGTACAGCTGCTAGGCATGATGCAGGGTGGCTACAACATTTCCACGTTGGTTGACCTACTGGACAACGCCGAACTGGCAGAGTTGGCCGGTGAAGAGCTAAAGCACACACTGCTGATGTTTGACGCATTCAACGACGTTAAAGAAAAAATGGATGCTGGCAACGCCGTTGCTAAATCTGTTGTTGAGTCTTGGGCCAACGCCGAGTGGTTCACTAACAAAAACAAGGTTCCTGAAAGCACCAAGATGGTGGTATTCAAGGTTACCGGCGAAACCAACACTGACGACCTGTCTCCGGCTCCGGACGCCTGGTCCCGCCCGGACATCCCGCTGCACGCCCGCGCTGCTTACAAAATGGAACGCGATGGCCTGAAGCCGGAAGAACCCGGTGTTACTGGCCCTATGAGCCAGATTGATGAAATCAAAGCCAAAGGCCTGCCAGTTGCTTTCGTTGGCGACGTAGTCGGTACTGGCTCTTCCCGTAAATCTGCTACCAACTCGGTGCTGTGGTTCTTCGGCGAAGACATTCCGGGTGTGCCGAACAAGCGTGCCGGTGGTGTTTGTATTGGTAACAAGGTTGCCCCGATCTTCTTCAACACAATGGAAGATGCGGGCGCGCTGGTATTCGAAGCACCTGTAGACAACATGAACATGGGCGATGTTATTGAAATCCGCCCATACGAAGGCAAGATTTTGAACGAAGCCGGCGAAACCATCTCCGAGTTCGATTTCAAATCTGACGTTATTCTGGATGAAGTTCAGGCTGGCGGCCGTATTCCTCTGATCATCGGCCGTGGCCTGACCGCCAAGGCGCGCGCAGCGCTGGGTCTGGGCGCAACCGACCTCTTCCGCCTTCCAAAAGATCCGGAAGCTGGAACCAAAGGCTTTACTCTAGGCCAGAAGATGGTCGGCAAGGCTTGTGGCCTGGACGAAGGCCAAGGCGTTCGCCCCGGAACCTACTGCGAGCCACACATGACCACTGTGGGTTCTCAGGACACAACTGGCCCGATGACTCGCGACGAACTGAAAGATCTGGCGTGTCTGGGCTTCCAGGCAGATCTGGTTATGCAGTCTTTCTGTCACACGGCGGCCTACCCGAAGCCGGTTGACGTTGAAATGCAGCACACCATGCCAGACTTCATTCAAACCCGTGGCGGTGTTGCCCTTCGTCCTGGCGACGGCATCATCCACTCCTGGTTGAACCGCATGCTACTGCCAGACACTGTTGGTACCGGTGGTGACTCCCACACCCGCTTCCCAATGGGCATTTCTTTCCCGGCCGGTTCTGGCTTGGTCGCTTTTGCTGCAGCAACCGGCGTTATGCCTCTGGACATGCCTGAGTCCGTACTGGTTCGCTTTAAAGGCGAAATGCAGCCGGGTATCACGTTGCGTGACTTGGTACACGCCATTCCTCTCTACGGTATCAAGCAAGGCATGTTGACCGTTGAGAAGAAAGGCAAAATCAACGAATTCTCCGGCCGCATTCTGGAAATCGAAGGCCTTGAGAACCTGACCGTTGAGCAGGCATTCGAGTTGTCTGATGCGTCTGCCGAGCGCTCCGCTGCGGGTTGTACCATCAACCTGTCTGAAGAGTCTGTAGCAGAGTACCTGCGCTCCAACATCACTATGCTGCGCTGGATGATCGCTGAAGGTTACGGCGACCCGCGCACTCTGGAGCGCCGTGCACAGCAGATGGAAGAGTGGCTGGCCGATCCGAAGCTTATGCGTGCTGACAAAGACGCTGAGTACGCACACGTTGTAGAAATCGACCTGGCGGATATCAAAGAGCCGATCGTGTGCTGCCCGAACGATCCGGACGACGCACGCTTCCTGTCAGAAGTGGCTGGCGACAAGGTAGACGAGGTATTTATCGGCTCCTGCATGACCAACATCGGTCACTTCCGTGCCGCTGGTAAGTTGCTTGAGCAACATAAGGGCAACCTGAGCACCCGTCTGTGGATGTCACCACCCACCAAGATGGACCAGGCCCAGTTGATGGAAGAAGGCTACTTCAACATCTACGGCACGGCCGGTGTTCGCACCGAGATGCCGGGTTGCTCCCTGTGCATGGGTAACCAGGCGCGTGTAGCTCCCAAGTCTACCGTTCTGTCTACATCTACCCGTAACTTCCCGAACCGTCTGGGCGATGGCGCAAATGTGTACCTGACGTCTGCGGAACTGGCAGCTGTAGGCGCAATTCTAGGCAAACTCCCTACTCCTCAGGAGTACATGGAGTACGCAAAGGATTTGAACAGTATGTCTTCAGAGATCTACAAGTATCTGAACTTCGACCAGATGGAGAACTACACCAAGAAGGCTGCTGAAGCGAACATCGCATAAGCAATAACCTTTAAGGGTTAGCTCCACGAAAAACGCCAACCTCCGGGTTGGCGTTTTTTATGGCCGCACTCTCTGTTTCGTTAGTAGAACACCAGCCGAACCAGTATTGCGCCCGCCATAAACAAGGTAATCCACTTTACCCATTGCGCGCCCTTCTCACTCAAATTCACTTTAACGGCCACAAACGCGCCCGTGATGTTGCCAGCGGCGAGAACCAAGCCCATGCCCCACCGAACTTGATCATTAATGGCAAACACCATCAAAGCTGGGACGGTGTATAACAAAATAATAGACACCTTGAACACATTGACCTGCCGAAGATCTATGCGCAGCATGCGGTACAAAACAACGATAAACAGAGCGCCTACACCCACCTGAATAAAGCCACCGTAGACGCCAATCAAAAACATGGCGGCATAAATAACCGGTCCAAGCCGCTCTGGTGTTAGCGGATTGGTATCCAGCTTGGGCTGGGGCAGCAGCATAAACACAGACGCACCAATCATGGCAGCGATCAGCACCACCTCAAATACGGCATCAGCGACCCAAGTCGCTACCCAAGCCCCTAATAGCGACCCTAGAACAGCTGGCACAGCCAGATGCAGGCTTACCCGGAGATTGCCATGGCCGAGGCGTTTGAAGCCCGCCACCGCTGTTGTGCTCTGCAGAATGATTGCAACCCTGTTGGTGCCGTTGGCTACCTGTGGCGGCAAACCCAGAAGCATTAAAAGCGGCAGAGTTAGCATAGAGCCGCCAGCCGAAAGCACGTTAATGAACCCTGCAATACCGCCAAGCGCCAGCAGTGCCATTACATCAAGCGCTGTCATGCTGCGCTCGACTACTCCAGACCAACACTGTAAGAAAAACAATCAGCCCCGCACCATCAACCAATATCTGGCCATGGGGCCAAAGCATAAGGGCGCCGAGGGGAAACATTAGAACCCGCACCAGCAGGTTGAGCTTGTGCTCAAGATAGCCTTCAAGGCCTGCAATAATGGCGTAGATACCAAACAGCCCAAAACAGAACACCTGAATCATTTCGGTGAAATCGCCGGTAATAAGAGGGGAGTAGGCAAACAGCAAAGGCACTATATACAAACCCTTGGCAAGCTTCCAGGCGGTAAACCCAGTGCGCATCTGTGGCGTTCCCGCAATAGCGGCAGCAGCGAAGGCGGTCAAACAAACCGGTGGCGTAACGTTGGAATCCTGCGACAACCAAAAAATAATCATGTGGGCTGCCACCAACAACATCGAAAGAGCTGCCGGAGATAACGCCTGTTCCAAAAGTTGGCCACTAAAGGTGTCTGGCACCAGAGCGAGCATCTCGCGGGCGGTTGCCACATCCATAGGCGCGTCTAACAGCGGCAGGCGCTCAGGGGCGGCAAGCATAAAGATGGCTTTCGCCTGATTCGGTAAATTGCCGTTTACCATGAGCTCCACCAACTGGCTTTGAGCGATGAGGTTGTAAATTGCCGGTGCCGAAAGTGTCGCGAGCACAATATAGGCAGCGGTTACAGGCAGCCCCATCCCCAAGATGAGCGAAGCCAAAGCCACTAGAAGGATGGTAATTAACAAACTTCCACCGGCCCAGTCGGTAATCATCAGCGAAAAGGTATTGCCTATACCCGTAGTGGACACAACCATCACAATGAGGCCCACTGTGATCAACAATATCGCAGTAGTGGTGATATTTCGGGTACCCATCGCCAGAGCGTCGAGGATATCCCTAAACCCCATAGGGTTCTTTGAAAGCCAAGACGCAACGATAACCGACAAAATGGCTATCCCCGCCGCGTAAGTTGGAGTGAATCCATACACAAGGGCCGCAACCAAAACGATCAAGGGCAAGAGAAAATGCCAGCCACCTTTAAGAACGTCTTTGAGTGACGGTGCGGCGTCGTCTTCCAATTTGACCGCATGGCTGCGCTTGGCCTCAATACGAACAAACATGGCTACGGAAATGAAATACAGAAGTGCAGGCAGAGCCGCAACGCCAATAATGGTGAGGTAGGACACCTGAGTATACGAGGCCATGATAAATGCCCCTGCCCCCATCACCGGAGGCATAAGCTGGCCACCTGTGGAGGCTGCCGCTTCTACACCGGCCGCAAAACGCGCTGGAAAGCCCGCCTTCCGCATCAGCGGAATGGTAATCACGCCGGTAGAAACCGTATTGGCAACACTGGAGCCCGAGACCGACCCCATAAGGCCGGAAGCAAATACCGCGACAAACCCAGGGCCACCCACAAAACGCCCCGCCGCGCAGCGCGCCAATTCTATGATGAAATCCCCTGCCCCAGACTTAACCAGAAAAGCACCGAATAAGATGAACATGAACACGTAGGTCCAGGAAATTCGGGCGATGGAGCCTAACATTCCTTGGCCGCCGATATAGGAACGATACAAAACCGTTTCCCAAGACAAGCCGGGGAAATTGAAAATACCGTCAACATACTGACCCCACCAAGCCACATAGGTTAACGCCACCACACAAAGAACGGGGATAAACCAGCCCACGGTGCGGCGCGCCAGCTCCAATATCAGTGCGACTGATACGATGGATACAAGCCAGTCGCCGGTGTCAAAATTAAACCCTCGCTGATACAAATCATCCTCAAAGATGATCAGGTAAAAAGCACAGGCAAGCGCGGTAAACCCGAGCATAAGGTCAATGCCAAGCACAAACCGCTGCCCGCTGGCGGAGCGGGCCTTAAGCATGGGCGTGGTCAGAGTACAAATCAGTCCAAAGAGGCCGAAGTGTAGAGCAGAACTCCACAACTCCGACAGGGTGGAGAGCGTGTTGAAGTAGAGGTGAACGAGAGCCGTTGCAATTGCAAGCCAGAAGACCACCGGCCCGATTAGCCGGTGCTCTAAACGCTCAGCCGCCTCGCTTGCGCTCTCGTCACGAACCGCAACGACAGGCTCGTTATGTGTATTATCTGCCACCATTACTGCGCAATCAGACGATCAGGAATCTTCAACCCTTGTTCCTTATAGAAACGCGCCGCGCCGGGATGGAGTGGCATAGGTAAGCCAGCAATCGCTTTTTCCAGAGCCATCGCCTTGGTTGCCGGGTGGATGTTGTTTAGGAAAGGTAGGTTTTCATAGATGGTTTTGGTGATTTCGTAAACATCGTTTTCTGACACATCGTCGCGGACTGCCAGAATATTAGGCTGCGCGATGGTGTTGATGTCTTCGTCTTGCTTCGGGTAGGTGCCCGCAGGAATGGTGTAGGCTGTCCATAACTCGAAATCACTGTTGACCTGTGCAATCTGCTCCGGCGTGAAATCCAGAGTAGTAATCTTCTCACCCATGTTGGCGTACGCTCTTGTCACTGCCGCTGCGGGTACTCCAGCCGGTATGTTCATCCCATCAATATTGCCATTCTGTAGAGCATCCGCGCTGGGGCCGTAGCCTTGATAAGCAAGGTTGACCTTCTCCAGATCAACCCCGACCTTACCCAGAATGAAACGGCCGGAACCTTCGGTACCTGAGTTTCTAGCGCCAATGGAAAAGCTCTCTCCATAGAGATTTTTCATATCTTCAATGGTGCCTGTTTTCGTAACCTTATTAGTCACTACAAAATGCTCGACGTTCTGCCAAAGCATAGATACGGAACGCAGGTTTTTATAGGCCTTGGGGACAGGCCCAGAACCATTCCACGCGTATGCACCGTAAAGCCCTTGGAGAATACCGAATTGAATCTGGTCTTCGTCCATCAGTTTCAGGTTTTCGCCAGAACCCGCAGAACTGATTGCAGACACCGAAATATTGGTTGAGGGCTCAAGCTTCACCTTGATAAGTGTTGAAATAGCCACGCCTACGGGGTAGTAGGTTCCACCCGTTGTCGCTGTACCCATAACGTAGTTGCCCTCGGCCTGAACCCCGGCCGACAACGTAACCATCGCAGCTGCCAACAGCCCCGATGCACACTTCAACATCTTGTTCTTTCTCATAAAACCGCTCCATTTATCGTTGTTTTTAGCACATTCGTCTGAATCTAGCCCATTAAAGATAGTCCCTAGTGTCCCGTCTGGCGAATTCCTTAATCTACCGAACCACAGAAGACTTTAAGAGTTGCGCACTCGAGGCAAAAAAAGGGCCCCCGCAGGAGCCCTTTTTTCATTTTTAACGTCTTGCTCTCTAGTTCAACTGCTTAGCTATGATCGACTGCCTGATACTCATTGGCATCAGAAGTAGCAAGGCTCACCACCACGATAGCAATGAAGGAGGCTACGAAGCCAGGCATGATTTCATAAACGCCGGGGCCACCCATGAACTCACCGTTCCAGCCCAAGGATACCCAGATCATTGCGGTAGCTGCACCTGCGACCATACCCGCCAGTGCACCGGCACCGTTGGTGCGCGGCCACATGAGTGCGAGAATAATCAGGGGTCCAAACGCCGAACCAAAGCCCGCCCATGCATTGCCAACCAAACTCAAAACGTTTGAGTTTGGATCAGAAGCGATAACAGCAGCCACAAGACCAACCAAGACAACACACACACGACCAACGTTTACACACTCGCGGTCACCAGCTTCTTTACGCAGGAACAAGCGGTAAAAGTCTTCTGTGAGTGACGAAGATGCCACCAGAAGCTGGCTGGAGATAGTACTCATAACGGCGGCCAACAAGGCTGCATACAGGAAGCCTGTAATCAGCGGGTGGAACAGCAAGTCTGCAAGAATGATGAAGATGGTTTCGGGATCGTCAATTTGCATGCCATTGCGCACGGCGTAAGCACGGCCGAATATGCCCAGACCAATCGCGCCAATCAGGGAAATTGCCATCCAGGACATACCGATGTTGCGAGCAGTCGGGACTTCTTTTACTGAACGGATTGCCATGAAGCGAACAATGATATGCGGCTGGCCAAAGTAGCCCAAGCCCCAGGTCACTGCTGAGAGCCATCCAATAAAGGTAAGTCCTTCAGTCCAGGAAAGCAGAGTGGGATCCACCTCATTCAACGTTGCTGTCGCCTGAGCAAAGCCGCCACCGCCTTCGCCAAACAGAACAACCGCTGGCATAAGAACCAGCGCAACCATCATGATGCAACCTTGAACAAAGTCGGTCATGCTCACAGCCAAGAACCCGCCAACTACGGTGTAGGCAAGCACGACACCCAGCGTGATGACGATACCTACGCCATAATCACCCATACCACCGAAGTTGAAAATTCCGGCAAATGCACTTTCAAACAGCTTGCCACCTGCTACCAGACCCGAGGCTGTGTACACCGAGAAGAACACAACAATAACAACGGCTGATACCGTTCTAAGTGGTAGTGCCTTGGTGGGAAAGCGGTTGGCCAGAAAGGCCGGGATAGTCAGTGCGTTACCATAATGGACTGTCTGTGCACGCAATCTGGGTGCAACGAGAACCCAGTTAATAAATGCACCAACAAACAGACCAACACCGATCCAGGCCGAAGCCAGACCCGATACGTACATCGCACCCGGAAGACCCAGAAGCAACCAACCACTCATGTCCGAAGCGCCTGCAGACAAGGCTGCTACCTTGGGGCTGAGCCCCCTGCCCCCAAGCATGTAATCCTCGGATGAGGAAGTCGATGTGCGCATCGCAAAAAGGCCGATGCCAATCATCACCGCAAAATAAGCAAATAGACTAATCCAAACACCAATAGCCATGGAACTCCTCCGGTTTAATGAGTCGGATTATATCCGCTCGCAAAGCACAGATCTGGCGCGGGCGCCAGCTTACTGTGTCATTCTTCTTGTTTACTGGGATGCCTTTCGAACTCGAGCGAGGCAACGTGTCGCACTCTTAGCCTTAACTATAGTTAAGTATTGCCAATTTGCGACCGCCCCGACCAACAGATCGACAGGACGGGATTTGACACAACAAGCCTAGTATTACTACGTATTTGCGGCTTACAAAATCCTACGATTCTTTTATAGAATTCTACGGGATGGGTTCATTTCAAACTCGGCTAGGCGACACTGTCACGGGCTTGCAGTCTCGTGGGGGTAGTACCCTTATGTTTGCGCAACGCATTGGTCAGGGCACTTTGAGACGAGAAGCCGACACGATAACTGATTTCCGACACCGAAAGCGACGTTGAGGCCAAAAGATTAATGGCCTGATTAAGCCGGGCTTGTAACAAGAATTGGTGCGGCGTAGTTCCGACCACTTCGCGAAATACCTCGTGAAAGCGGCTTACACTCAAACAGGCCTCACTGGCTAATTCCTGTACGCTAATCTTACGGTGGAGATTGGCTCGTATGTAACGCTGCATGGCGTCTGGACTGAGACTGTGGCGATTGGGCACGACCTTAGGGTCTACAACTCTGTCAGCCATGCAATAGAGGATACTAGCGGCAAGATGACCGTGCATTGCAAGATTGCCGGGCGACCGATCAAACTCGCCAGCCGCAAACTGAACCAACCCCTGCAAACTGCTGTCCATCTGGATCGTTCGGGGCTTTTCGAACACACGAACCATGCGCTCATAGTCGGCATGGTTCGGAGTAGTCATAGCGGGAGTGGAAGGGTCAAGATTGATGACCATCACGTGGTTTTGCTGATCACCGCAGTAGTCATGCTTGGCTTCCGTGGGCACCAAACAGGCCTTCCAGGTGTCAAGATGAGAGCCAGTTCCGTCAACACTCAAATCTGCTTCACCCTGAACACCGATGACTATCTGGTGATGTTCATGACGGTGCTGGTGAGATGCGATTGGGAGCTTGAGCAAACGGGCATCCAGCATAGACGCAACCGGAACCTTTGAGTGAGAATGTAACTCAATTAAAGCAGATCTGACCCGAACTTGCACATAAGTTCGCGAATACTGGCACTGACTTGCTCTATCGAGCCCGCTGCGTCCACGACATTGTAGCGGGAAGGTTCAGCTCCAGCGCGGGCCAGATAGGTATCGCGAATACGCTGAAAAAAAGAAACCGCCTCTTGTTCGAAACGATCCAACTGCCCCCGATGCCTCGCCCGGATCATGCCGGTTTCGACCGGCGCATCCAATAACACCACGTGATCTGGGCGTATCTCCCCCTGCACAAACGTTTCCAATAGGGCAATACGCTCGCTCGACACGCCACGCCCACCACCCTGATAGGCAAATGTGGCATCGGTAAAGCGATCACAAAGCACCCATTGCCCCTTCTCCAACGCTGGAAGAATAAGCGTATGCAAGTGCTGTGCGCGGGCAGCAAACATCAATAGCAGTTCGGTGAGATCGTTCACCGGCTCGTCCCGGGGCGCCAAAAGCACTTCTCGAATCGCTTCCGCCATGGGCGTGCCACCCGGCTCTCGGGTCACTATGCAGTCAACCCCCAGTTCTTTAAGGGTTTCAGCAGCGTTCGTGATCTGGGTAGACTTGCCCACACCCTCGGTTCCCTCGAAGGTAATAAAGCGGCCACGGACAGTCATTTGTTCTCATCCTTGTCGGGAGCAGGTGAAGACCGGTAATCCGACCGGCGGTTGAGCTGAAACGCACGAACGGCTTTTTGGTGCTCAGCTAAGGTGTTGGAAAACTTATGGGTACCGTCACCGCGAGCAACAAAATACAAAGCCTTACCAGAGCCCGGGTGCAAGGATGCATGTATGGCTTCACGGCCCGGCAAAGCAATGGGTGTGGGGGGCAATCCGCTAATGCGGTAGGTGTTATATGGCGTGTGGGTGCGCAAGTCTTTGCTGCCTATGCGGCCTTTGTACTTATCGCCCATGCCATAGATTACGGTGGGATCTGTCTGCAACCGCATGCCCTTTTGCAGCCGCCGGACAAATACGCCCGCTACCTGATCCCGCTCGTGGGGAGCACCGGTTTCGCGCTCTACAATGGAGGCCATAATCAAAGCCTCGTATGCACTGTTGTAAGGCAGGCCCTCGGCCCGGCTCTCCCACTCCTCGGCAAGCACAGATTCCATGCGGCGAAAGGAACGCCGGAGCAAATCAAGGTCCGATTCGCTGCTGGTAAACAGGTAAGTGTCGGGGAAAAAACGCCCCTCGGGATGCTCTCCCTCAGCGCCGACAGCTTCCATTATTTGAGCATCCGACCATTCAGACGTAAGCTTCTCGAGGCGCTCAGTGGCCGCGAGGGCTGAGCGCATGTCACGGAAGGTCCAACCCTCTATAAATTGCACTGACCAATGCTTGGTATCGCCCGCGACCATTTTCGCTAGCATGGCTTCAGCACTCATGCCATCGGTAAACTCATACTCTCCTGCCTTTATTCTGGCCTGCTCCGGAAACAAACGACCGTAAATTCGCACCCACAGGCTATCTTCCACAAGTTCGCGGGTGTGCAACTGCCGGGCCACATCGTTAAAAGCTGTGCCACTAGGAACATCAAACAGCACCGGCTCGGCTAAAGTAACCGGCTTTGACAGTGACCCAAGCCCCCGCCAAACCCATAGCCCCGTGCCCGCACCAACGAGCACGGCAGCACAAATTACCGCGATAAAAAGTTTCTTGAACAAACGAATTATTCCAACAGTTCGAGAGGATTGAAGATTGTCGCAACTCCATCATCTGCAGGCAAATCCTGACCAGCGAGTTGACGCACGGGAACAACACCCAAAACGCTGTTCAGAAGGTAAAGCCCCTGACAATCCGGAGCCATAACATCCCCGATACCCATGGCGCGCTCTATAACAAGCTCCCCCTTTGCACGGAGTCGTTCCAACAACCACTGCCGCAGTATACCGGCGACGGCAAGGCTTTTGGTGGGCGGGGTAACCCAGCCATTAGGCACCTTGAGAAGTAAGTTGGTACGGGTACCCTCAACCAGATTCCCGTCATTGTCAGCCATAATGACTTCAAACAGCTCACCTTCAATCTCTCTAGCAGCCATCACTTGTTCCAGCCGGTTGAGTGATTTGATGCCGGTAAGCAGAGGATTCACCGTGAGCGGAACTCGGGAGAAATCCACCGCAACACCTGAGGGGGACGGCAATGCAGGCATGGGGCTAGAGGACACGATTAAATTCGGCCGCATACCGGCACCGGGCTGGTACCCACGCCCCCCCTCCCCTCTGGTTAGGGTCAACTTAAGAATCCAATCGTCACCCGCTTTACCAGTGTATCGAGCAGCATAACGGCTGACGGCGGTGCTGTAGGCTTTGCTTAGATCCCTGAGTGCGACGGGGATGCCTAACCTTCCCGCATCCCGAACCAGACGGTCGAGGTGGCGCGATAAAAGCACACCTCGATGGCCGTGCATTCTTATGGTTTCGAAAAGGCCGTCACCGTATGCAGCGCCTCGGTCACCTGCGGGAAAGCCACTTTCATCAGCCCAATACAGGTTGAACATAGCGCTTTAGCCTTCGAAGCGGCGCATAATCAAAGTGCCGTTGGTTCCACCAAAGCCAAAGGAGTTAGACAAAACCACACGCACGTCGGATTTGCGACAGGTGTTAGGTACAAGATCCAGATCGCAACCTTCATCCGGGTTGTCGAGATTAATCGTTGGCGGCAGCACACCATCGCGTATGGCCAGCAGCGAAAAAATAGCTTCAACGGCACCGGCGGCACCCAGCAAATGCCCGGTCATGGATTTGGTGCTACTCATAGCCAGTCGAGCCGCGTGACTGCCAAATACACGCTTGGCCGCGGCAATTTCGGCCACATCGCCGACCTGTGTTGAGGTGCCATGGGCATTGATATAATCAACATCTTCGGGTTTCAGGCCCGCATCCCGCAGCGCATTCTGCATTGACCGGGCCGCCCCCTCACCGGCTTCCGGCGGCGCTGTAATGTGGTGAGCATCATCACTCATGCCAAAACCAACAAGCTCACCATAAATAGTGGCTCCACGCTTTTTAGCATGCTCCAACTCCTCCATGACTACGACGCCAGCACCGTCGCTGAGCACAAATCCGTCGCGATCCTTATCCCATGGACGGCTCGCTTTCTCGGGCTCGTCATTCCGGGTTGAAAGCGCGCGGGCTGAAGCAAATGCAGCAATGCCTGTGCGAGTGGTTGCCATTTCAGAGCCACCGGCCAACATGACATCCGCATCGCCATAGGCAATAGTGCGGGCAGCGTAACCGATATTATGTGTACCCGTGGTACAGGCAGTCACGATGGCAATATTCGGTCCACGATATCCGAAACGAATGGCTGCATTGCCTGAAATCATGTTGATAACGGAGGCTGGAACAAAGAACGGCGACACCTTGCGCGGGCCAGACTTGTCCATTGTCAGCACGCTTTTTTCGATGTATTCCAGCCCGCCAATACCGGAACCGATAGCAATGCCCGCCCGGTCGAGATCCAGAGCTTCGTAATCCGCTAGTCCACTATCATCAACGGCTTGTTGGGCTGCGATCAAACCATAGTGAATAAACGCATCCAGCTTTCTAGCTTCTTTGGAGGAGAGATAAGCCTCCAGATCCAGATCTTTGATTGCACCACCAATGCGAGTGTTGTACTCAGACGCATCAAAACGGTCGATCATTCCGATTCCGCTGCGCCCAGCTAAAATGCCGTCCCAAGAAGACGCAACATCGTTTCCTAATGGAGACAGCATTCCCATACCAGTGATAACAACCCGCCGTTTACTCATAACTCCACTCACCTGATCGTTTCATCTATCGGCATTACTGAAGGGACCCGAAGCACGGGTGATTTTCGGCAATAAAAAAGCCGTCCTTCACTGAATGACAAGGACGGCTTTTCGCCTGGCTAACTAAACTGCAGAGTATCAGGTATGCGCGACGATGTAGTCGATCGCGTCCTGAACACTGGCTAGCTTCTCGGCTTCTTCGTCAGGAATTTCAGTTTCGAATTCCTCTTCCAGTGCCATCACCAGCTCAACGGTGTCCAGTGAGTCAGCGCCAAGATCCTCAACAAAAGAAGATGAGTTCTGAACTTCGGACTCTTTAACGCCCAGCTGTTCACAAACAATCTTCTTAACGCGCTCTTCAACTGTACTCATAATGTCCTCACTTTGTGTATCTACCAAGCAACTCAAGTGCTGCCAGTTTAGTGTAAACCCTACCTGCAAACAAGCAGGGATCCGGTTAAACATGTTGTGCGACAAGGAGTTGCGCACGAGCCCCGAAACTGGAGCTTATCCCATGTACATCCCACCGTTTACATGAATGGTCTCTCCAGTCACGTAACCGGCAGCATCCGATGCCAGAAAAGCAACAATAGCCGCTACTTCTTCCGGCTGCCCCAAACGACCCGCGGGTATGATTTCCAGCATAGCCTCGCGTTGCTTGTCGTCCAGTTTTTTTGTCATGTCTGTGTCGATAAATCCGGGCGCAACGCTGTTTGCCGTAATGCCTCGATTCGACATTTCTTTAGCCAGACTGCGAGTAAAGCCCTCAACACCAGCCTTTGCGGCGCAGTAATTGGCCTGTCCGGCATTCCCCATACTCGCCACCACGGAACTGACGTTAATAATGCGACCCCAGCGCGCTTTAGCCATACCCCGAATAACAGCTTTACTCGTACGGTACACGCTTGAGAGGTTGGTTTCGAGCACCGATGCCCAATCGTCGTCCTTAAGCCGCATCAGCAGATTATCACGGGTGATACCTGCGTTATTGACCAAAATCAGGGGTGCTGCTGACTTCTCGGCTATCTCTTTCAAACCCGCTTCAATGCTTTCGGGATCAGCCACGTTCATTACAATGCCATAGCCATTGGCGCCAGCGGCTTTCAGTGTCTCTGTAATGGTTGCTGCGCCATCGGCGCTGGTGGCAGTGCCCACTACCTCCGCACCCTGACTAGCAAGGGCCAGAGCGATGGCTTTTCCGATTCCACGGGTAGCACCGGTTACCAGTGCTGTTTTGCCTTCCAGAGACATTTAGGACTCCCTTTTATCACGACTGTTCAAAACGTTTTCAGAATGCTCTCAAGACATTCTTATGACTGTTCAAATGCAGCAAGCGCAGCCTTCAGTGATTCAGGATCTTCCATGCCATGAACGGCAAGTCCTCGATCAATCCGCTTGGCCAGCCCGGCAAGTACTTTGCCAGTGCCACACTCAAGAGCAACCTTAACATCGCTCCCAACCAGAGTGCGCACCGAATCAGTCCATAGCACCGGCGAATAAAGCTGCTTTATGAGATTAGCCTTCAGTGTAGCCGAATCTGTAACAGCTGCAGCGTTAACATTCTGTATTACAGGAATGACAGCATCGTTAAAACGAACGTCATCCAGAGCCTGAGCCAATTCTTCTGCGGCATCTTTCATTAGGGCGCAGTGGGAGGGAACACTAACTGGCAAAGGCATGGCTTTGCGGGCGCCTCTTGCCTTGCAGGCTTCAATGGCGCGCTCAACTGCTGCAGCCGACCCCGCAATCACCACCTGTCCAGGCGCATTAAAGTTCACTGCGGACACCACATCGCCGTTGGCCGCCTCTTCACAGGCCGCAACAACGTCCGCATCTTCCAGTCCAAGAATAGCCGCCATCTTGCCTTCGCCTGCAGGAACGGCTTCTTGCATCAATTCGCCGCGCAAGCGCACAAGTTTGACAGCTTCAACAAAATCGAGGCTTTCAGCCGCCACTAGCGCGCTGTATTCGCCTAAGCTGTGGCCCGCCAGAAAATCCGGTCGCGGCCCACCCGCCACAAACCATTCCCGCCATAGTGCAACACTGGCCGTCAGCATTGCTGGCTGGGTATTCATAGTCTGATTGAGTTCTTCTGCCGGGCCTTTCTGGCATAGATGCCACAGATCGTAGCCAAGCACGTTAGACGCTTCAGCGAAGGTTTTGTTGATCATGGGCCAAGAATCGGCAGCACCGGATAGCATGCCAACCGATTGGGAACCCTGTCCGGGAAATATAAAGGCTGATTTCATAAGCGGGATCTTATCGTTATTGGAAGTTTCAGGAGATTAGCCAATAGTACAACCTGACTGATGTTTGCGCGAGTAAGCCGGGCCAAACGGCCAAGCTTTAGGCTTTCAAAGCATCAGATCATCAAGGCGCTCATTAATGCGCCTTGGCACTTCAAGCTCAACTTCACGAACCGCCTGACGAATGGCGGCCAGCATAGCGCGTTCATTGGCATTGCCATGGCTTTTAATAACCACGCCCTGAAGGCCTAGGAGACTCGCGCCATTATGGCGGGAAGGGTCCATCAAGCGCAGAAGACGCCCAATGATGGGGCGAGCCAGCAGGCCCACAAAGCGGCCATATAGCGTGCGGGTAAATGCTTGCTCCATAAGCTCAATCAATAGCCCGGCGACACCTTCTCCGGTTTTCAATGCAATATTGCCCACAAAGCCATCGCACACCACCACATCCGCGACATCGCGGAACAAATCACTACCCTCTACATAGCCGATATAGTTAATCGAATCACACTGGGCAAGCATATGGGAGGCTAAACGAACCTGCTCATTGCCTTTTATTTCTTCCTCTCCCACATTCAGCAAAGCTACGCGGGGTTCGCCCTGACTGCAGATTGCCGAGGCCATCAAAGAACCCATCAAGGCATACTGATAGAGGTTCTCGGCGCTGGAATCCACGTTGGCACCAAGATCAAGAACGTGGCAGCGCCCTCTTAACGAAGGTATCAACTTGGCTATCGCCGGGCGTTCAATACCCGGGTACATACGGATGATAGAACGGCCAAACGCCATCAAAGCACCGGTATTACCCGCACTGACACACCCTTGAGCTTCGCCATCACGAACCAGACTCAAAGCAATCGCCATAGACGAATTTTTCTTATGCCGAAGTGCATGGGACGGGCGCTCATTCATACGCACAACATCTGCGGCTTCAACAATTCGGATTCGCGGATGCCCATCATGCAAAAAAGCCTCAAGTTCACTCCGGATTCCCACCAGAATGAAACTTAAGGCTTTATTTTCGCGCACCGCTTCGAGAGCTGCAGCAACGACTACTGCGGCACCCCGATCACCACTCATGGCATCAATCGCTATGGTAACCGGTTTCACCGTTTGGCCATTCGACTGAGGGTTGTGCGGTAATGCAACGAGATTACTCGTCGTTAGACTCGATTACCTGCTTACCGCGGTAAAATCCGTCTGGAGACACGTGATGACGGCGATGAACTTCGCCGGTTGTTGAATCAGTGCTCAGAGCTGCAGTGCTGAGAGCATCGTGGGCACGACGCATGCCACGCTTGGAACGAGTCTTACGGTTCTTCTGTACAGCCATGGTTCTACTCCTGACCTGTTAACGTAAACTTTACTTTAATAGGGTTACGAATAACGTGTGTTCGTTGATTGCGCCGGTCTTCAGCAGAAGGCCCACGCCCTAATTAATGCTTTGTATTCTTGAGTCCTGCTAACACGCTGAACGGGTTGTCGGCTTGCTTCTTCTCTGGCACTTCAGAAGAACCATCTGGCTCATAAGCTTCCAACTCTTCACTCGCAGGGCAGTCACCCCGGTCATGAAGCGGATAAGGAGCCAACACCAGCAGCAACTCGTCTTCGGTCATTGACCACAGATCCGCACTGAAATCATCAGTCAGAAACGGCTCAAGATCTTTTGGTAATCCTTGCGCCTGTTCATCGCTGGTCACCAGCCCCAGTGTAAACCGGGAAGCCAAAACAGACTTCATAGGCCCCATGCAGCGCTGACACTCCAGATTAACCGGAGCCTCCAATTCACCCGTAACAATGCGGCGACGCTGGCTATCTTTATAAAAAGACAGCTTTACGCGACAGACAGCACCATCATCGAACCCCAAAACAGCTTCACGGAAACGAGGCAAGGCACCGAGAGGAATTTCTCCCTCCAGTAAGCTTTCGTGTTCCGCCAACTTGTACGGATCGACTATTTTTGGCAACTCGGCACTAGACGCATTTGACATAGGCGCGCAATTCTAGGGGCGAAGCTCGCCGCTGTCAAAGACTTCGTCGGCTTTTGCTCAAGGGTTCCGGTTTCCGTAGGTGTATTCTACGATATGCGCTTCAAGAACTGGCGCAAATTCTTAAAGGATCGCCCATGCCCCATAAACATTTGCTATTGGCTTCATCCTCGCCCTACCGCAAAGAGCTTCTTGCAAGACTTGGACTCGCCTTCTCATGCGCCAGCCCAAGCATTGATGAATCCCCAATAAAAGGAGAGACCCCAAAAGAGCTAGCCATTCGTCTGGCTCGAAGTAAAGCCCAAGCTCTGGCTCCCAAGTACCCGGGGCACTGGGTTATCGGCTCGGATCAGGTGGCCACACTGCCCGACGGCACCTTGCTGAGCAAACCGGGAACCTATTCAAAAGCCATTCAGCAATTGGAGCAAAGCAGCAACAAGAGTGTGAACTTCCTGACCGGTCTGGCGCTTTTAGACGCCGACTCCGGAAAACTGCAAACCTGCTGCGAAAACTTTACCGTGCACTTCCGAAACCTGACTTCTCAGGAAATCGAGGCATACCTTCGCAAAGAGGAACCCTACGACTGCGCAGGCAGCTTTAAAATGGAAGGCCTCGGCATAACGCTCTTTCGAGAACTGCAAGGACAGGACCCAAACAGCCTTATTGGCCTTCCCTTGATCGCCCTCAACAATATGTTAATTGATTGGGGCAGAAACCCGCTTCTGGAAAGCTAGCGAGCCCGCCCAGATTATCATCGCAGCTCCAGACGCGACTCAACGAGCTGACTGGCAACACCCTGACCAAAAGACACGCCAAGCTGATCAACAAGATCGCGCAACGGACCTTTGCGACGGCTGTAGTCGATCAGTTCCTCCTGACCAACGATCTGCCTAGCAACATGGGAGGCGCTGCCCAACCCATCCACAAGCCCAAGCTCAAGCGCCTGCTCTCCGCTCCACACCAGACCACTGAACAAGCGCTCATCGTTTGCCAGACGGTCACCGCGACCCTGCTTTACGGCCTCGATAAACTGCTCGTGGGTATTCTCAAGCACGCTTTGCCAGAAATCCACTTCCCCCTCCTGCTCGGGAGAGAAAGGGTCCAGAAACGCTTTGTTTTCGCCTGCAGTGTATAGCCTGCGCTCTACACCCAACTTATCCATAGCACCGGTAAACCCGAAACCACCGGCCACAACACCGATAGACCCTACAAGGCTGGCCCGGTTTGCGTATATTTCATCAGCTGCAGCAGCAATATAATAGGCACCGGACGCTCCGATATCCGAGATCACCGCATACACTTTCTTTTCCGGGTACTCCTCCCGCAACCGTTTGATTTCATCGTACACATAACCGGACTGCACCGGACTGCCGCCCGGACTGTTTATGCGCAAGATCACCGCGACAGCGTTATCCTGCTCAAACGCAGAGCGCAGAGACCCAACAATATTGTCAGCACTGGCAAGCTCATCTGCTGATATGGGCCCATTAATCTCGACAATTGCGGTGTGCTTGCCGGTTGTCGCTTCCAAACTGCCGCCAAACGGCGACCAGACAATAACCAGCAAAGCAAACAGATAGGCAAACGTGAGAAACTTGAAAAACACCCCCCAACGTCGGCTACGACGCTGCTCGGACTGTAACGACATCACAAGTTTTTCAATCAACTTCCAATCGCGGCCGGATTCGGGCGGCAGGCGCGGCTGGTTTCGTCCGGAACGCGGCTCTACAGGTTTATCACCCCATTCCGGAGTTTTTTCAGAATCCCAGTCACTCATGCGTTTTTCCTGTTAGACGTAAATTCACCAAAATTACTTACAAACCAAGCACACTGCGAAGATCCGAAACTGAATCCACGATGGCGTGAGGCCCATAGCTACCAAGCACATCACGCTTATGCACGCCCCACTCAACCCCAATAGAAGGCATCCCAATACGCTGCGCCATCTCAAGATCGTAACGGGTATCACCAATCATAACGGCTTGTGTAGGCTCAATGCCGTAAAACAGAAGAATCTCCTCAAGCATGCGTGGATCGGGCTTGGACCGGGTTTCATCAGCACAGCGGGTAATATCAAAATGCGCACCCAGCCCACTGGAGACCAGTGCAGGATCCAAACCCCTGCGACTCTTTCCGGTTGCCACAGAACACCCGCGCCCCGAACTCTGAAGATCCAGCACCACATCCGCCATACCATCAAACAAGTTTTGTGGCGTTGTTACTTTACGAAAGAAGTAATTGGCGTAACCCTCTCGAATGGCCGTCATCTCATCGTGGCTGATACCGGGATACAGCCTCCCTAAAGCCTCCACCATGCCCAGACCAATAATATCTCGATAGGCCTCTCTCTCCAGTGCGGGGTACCCCAGCTCGGTAGCCGCTTGATGGAGACTTTCCGCAATATGGTCTACGGAATCCACCAGTGTGCCGTCCCAATCAAAAATAACAGCTTTAACATCCATTAACCTGCTCCCGTTGCACGCACTTCAAGCCTGCTCAGCACGTGACTGAATACGTCGTCATAAGGAGCCTCAAACCGAACCGCCTCACCAGTAACAGGCAAGGCCAATTCGAGAGCCCGGGCATGCAGCATCAAGCGCTGACCGCCAACGGCCCGAAAAGCTTTGAGGCTTACATCATCCATATACTTGTCATCCCCCGCTATTGGATGACCGGCACAAAGGCTGTGTACACGGATTTGGTGGGTTCGACCAGTAATCGGAGACGCCTCCACCAGGCTATAGCCTTTAAAGCGCGCGAGACAGCGAAACGTTGTTAGCGATACCTTGCCTGCCTCATCAACTTTCACCCTGCGCTCTCCGTTCGGCATTTCATAACGCAACAAAGGCTCATCAACGCGGCCAAGTTTGTCGGGCCAATCTCCTGCCACCAGAGCATGGTACTGCTTGCGAATTCGCCGCTGCCGGAGTTCGTCTTGCAGGTACCGCAAAGCAGAACGTTTCTTGGCCACCATAACCAAACCGGATGTATCCCTATCCAAGCGATGCACCAGCTCAAGAAAGCGCGCTTCCGGGCGAGCTGACCGCAGCACTTCAATCAGACCGAAGCTGAGGCCGCTACCACCATGCACTGCTATGCCGGAAGGCTTGTTAACCACCAGCATCTGATCATTTTCGAATACCACTGCAGCTTCCACAACGCCCTGAACACGGCTTCCCGGGGCGGCTTGGGGGGCCTTTTCTTTTCGAACCACTGGCGGAATCCGCACTTGATCGCCTGTTGCAAGGCGCGTATCAGGCTTTACTCTACCCTTATTTACCCGCACCTCACCCTTTCGGACGATGCGGTAAATGATACTTCTGGGCACACCACGAAGCTGGGCCAACAGAAAATTATCCAGCCGTTGCCCGTGGTTGTCTTCGTCAACCGTCACCCACAAAACACCCTGCTTAACCGGCTCCCGAGCGGGATCAGCTTTCCGCGCACCGGCACTGTGCACCGGGTGAGGCGTCGGTTTTCCGGCCCGAGCTTTAGCTGGCTTTCCGGTAGCTGGTTTGCGGGACATAAGATTCCTTTAAAAAGGTGACGTAACTGACGGCACGGGCAGGATTGAACGAGTACCTGATTGCTGTTATATTCCAGCGTGATCTGTCGTTTGTCTACGGCCTGACCAACTCTAGTCAGAAGCCGGAGCGGCAGAAGTATACCGACACTATTCAAGAGTTTGAACGCCGAGCGCCCAATCACTATCGGGCACGGCGTAAGAAATGCTTCCGAAGTGCCTAGGAATACCCGTAAAAGAACGGCGAACTGGCACCGGAAATAACTAAAACCGCGCGGAAAACCGCCGGGCGATATCGCGAAGAATCACTGCCACGCAAGGCCGGGCCGTCCAGCTTACGAATACGACGTGAGACCCAAGCGCTTGTGTGAACCTGAAAACGGATTATATGCGTCAACAGACAAGAACCCTACACGACACTTCGCTGCCATCAGGCAGGCGGTACGTTGTCGGTGGTCTCAGACCAATAGGATCACACCCCGACAGGGAGTGATTCGTCTGTCCGCCGCTCCGCCCCTGCATTGCAGGGCTTGCGGCACGCACATCCTGCTTCGCAGATGCGACGCCTATCGGTTTTCTGTCAAAATCTAACGACAGGAAATCCACTTTTCCCATGAAAAGAATGCTCATCAATGCAACTCACCCAGAAGAGTTGCGCGTCGCCCTAGTTGACGGCCAACGCCTGTTTGACCTAGATATCGAATCCAGCTCACGTGAGCAGAAAAAATCCAACATCTACAAAGGCCGCATCACTCGTGTAGAGCCGAGCCTGGAAGCTGCATTTGTTGATTTTGGCGCTGATCGCCACGGTTTTCTTCCTCTAAAGGAAATTTCCAGAGACTACTTCAAAAAGTCACCGGGCCAAATCGAAGGCAAGGTAAACATCAAGGAAGTCGTTGCGGAAGGCCAGGAAGTTATCGTTCAAGTCGATAAGGAAGAGCGCGGAAATAAAGGCGCCGCCCTCACAACGTTTATCTCTCTAGCCGGTCGCTATCTCGTTCTAATGCCCAACAACCCCCGGGCTGGCGGCATTTCCCGCCGCATCGAAGGCGAAGAGCGGGCGAACCTGAAAGAAGCCATGAATCAGGTGCAAGTGCCAAAATCTATGGGCATTATCGTACGCACCGCTGGCATTGGGCGCACATCTGAAGAGCTGCAATGGGATCTCGACTACCTTGTACAGTTTTGGGAAGCGATTACTCAGGCCGCTGACGAACGCAAGGCGCCTTTTCTGATTCATCAGGAAAGCAACGTTATTATCCGCGCTGTCAGGGATTATCTACGTCAGGATATCGGAGAGGTTCTGATTGACTCGGAGGGCGTTTACGAGGACGTGCTGAATTTCGTTCGCGCCGTAATGCCTACGTTCGAGAACAAGATCAAGCTATACAAAGACGAAATCCCTTTGTTCTCCAGGTACCAAATCGAAGGTCAGATTGAAACCGCCTTCCAGCGGGAAGTAAAACTCCCCTCGGGTGGCTCGATCGTTATCGACCCAACAGAGGCGCTGGTGTCCATCGACATCAACTCATCCCGCGCCACAAAGGGTCAAGATATCGAAGAAACAGCCTTCCAGACCAATCTGGAAGCTGCAGAGGAAATTGCTCGCCAGCTACGCTTGCGGGACATGGGCGGCTTGATCGTCATCGACTTCATCGACATGACACCTGCCAGACACCAGCGCGAAGTCGAGCAAAAAGTGCGCGAAGCCTTGGAGATCGACCGGGCAAGGGTTCAGGTTGGCAAAATTTCCCGCTTCGGCCTATTGGAAATGTCCCGTCAACGGCTGCGCCCGTCCCTTGGAGAGACCCGCAGTGAAGTCTGCCCTCGCTGTGAAGGCCAAGGCACAATCCGTGGCATCGAGTCTCTGGCGCTGAGCATCATGCGCCTGATCTACGAAGAGTCCTCCAAGGATAAAACCGGAGAAGTCCGTGCAGTGGTGCCGGTATCTGTTGCCACTTTCCTGCTCAACGAAAAGCGCAAGCAGCTTGCAGATATAGAGGCCAACCAAGAAGTTAGCATTGTTGTCGTTCCAGTTCCTCACATGGAAACGCCACACTTTGAAATCTTGCGCATGCGCGACGACGAAACCTCGCCTGAGCACATTTCAAGCCATCAGGTAGCGCAGGAATACAGCGAGCGCGAAGAGGAAGTATTCGAGGCACCAACTGCTGACAAGCCAGTTCGTGAACAGGCTGCAGTAAGAGCCATCCGCCCGAGCGCACCCGCCCCGACTCCGGCTGCCACAGCTCCAGAAGCACAAGAAGCTGCCGAACAAGACGACGGCCTGTTCCGCAGGATCGGTCGCAAGATAGCATGCTTCTTCAGCGGCGAAGGTGAGCAGAGTGGCGAAACCCGCGAAAGCTCGAAAGCCAGCAACAATCGCGAAGACCAGCGCAATCAGGCTCGTCAGGACCGCCGTAAAACGCGCGTTGCCCGCGACAATCAGAGTTCCGGTGGAAATAAGCGTAACGGCAACGAACGCCGACAGGGCAACAACCAACAGAACCGTGGCGATGATAACCGCTCACGTGGTCGCAACCGCAACGACGACCAGAATCGCCCTAACCAGAACCGTCACTCGGCCGACAAAGGCACGGACAACAAGGGTTCTGATAGCAAAAATGCAGACAGCCGTGGTGGGGACAACCGCCGGGATAACCGCAAAGATGGATCGAGCCGTGGTCAGGGTCGTAACCGCCCACAGCGCGACGCAAAAAACAACGGTGATCAAAAAGACACTGCCCAGCAAGACGCACCTCAAAAGGCAACTGCTGACAAGTCGACGCCTGATGACAGTCGTCGCAAACCACGCCGTCCCCGTAACCGGGACGGTTCGCCTTCCGAAAGCCCGGCGTCTACGCCTGCGGCACGAAAGAATACCCGTAACGAGAGGCACCAGAAGGACACTCAGCCTGAAACAAGTAGCGACAACGCTAATGTGAAAGCTGCTGTCGTCTCTGAAAAGAGCGCTGATCAAGCAACGAGCAAGGCTCCGGCAACTCTGCAAAAACCATCAGTAGCCGAGAAGAAAGATCCGATAGCAAATAAGACAGATAAAACCTCCGCGCCGGAAAAGAGTGAGCAAAAGTCTTTGCAGGCACCAAGCTCACAGGCCCCTGTTGCCGGTGAAGCAAAGGTAAATGCCGAAGCGTCCGCTGAAGCAGTCGCACCAAAAGCTCCGACTGAAGAGACTAAAGCACCCTCTGCCCCCAAAGAGAAGGAGCCTTCGGTCCAAAGCGAGCAAGAGCCCACCGCCAAGCCTGACAACACGCCTTCCGCAGACGCTGAGCAGAAGCCAGACGTCGCGGCAGAGCAAAAGCCCGGTGCAAGTAAAGAAGCTCTAAAGCCCGCTGCAAAAGACGACGGCACCAAAGAGGCGAAAGAGGCCCCGGCCAAAGAAACGAAGGAGCCATCAGCTCAAGAGGCTAAGGCGCCGTCGGCTAAAGAAGGTAAAGAGCCCTTAGCCCAAGAAGGCAAAGAGCCCTCAGCCGAGGAAGGTAAAGAGCCTTCAGCCAAAGAAGGTAGAGAGCCTTCAGCCAAAGAAGGTAGAGAGCCTTCAGCCAAAGAAGATAGAAAGCCCTCAGCAGCTAAAGGCGAAGAAACACCCCCTGCCAAAGCCCAAGAGAGCTCAGCTGAGAGTGAAAACAAGGCTGCGCCTGCGCGCAAGCCGAGATCGGCACCTGCGAGAAGCCGAGCCAAAGCAGCGGCAGAAGAGCCCACGGCTAAGGCAGCTGAAATTAAAACTGAGGCACAGCAAAGCAACTCTGCATCTACGCCTGCTGACAAGCCATCCACTGAAACGATGGTTCCGGTCACTCCGGGTCGCGCATACAATGACCCTCGCGAAGTGCGCAAGCGTCAGCGAGCAGCCGAAGCAGCTAAAAAATCAGAGGGCAACTAATCCATGCTATCCAATTCCGATATTGAAGCGCTGGAAGACATACTGTTTGCCGACCCTTGGGGCGACGATGCTCTGGACTTCTTCGGCTTTCATGGGGTTGTCTGTGCCAGCGTCATCGGGCCTGCGAAACTGAGCGTGGAAACGGTGTTCCGCCTTGTAACAGGTACCGATGAAACACCCGGTGGCGGAATCCCGGACACGTTCCGCCAGTGCGTTACGCAACTGGCGGGAGACATGGTCAAAGCTCTCGATATGGGTCAGGCCATTGAGCTTCCCGAACCGGAAGATGGTGACCCAATGAACGCGTTAGAAAATTGGTGCGCGGGCTTTGTGGATACCTTCATGGAATATGAAGACGAGTGGCTGGATGCCGCGAGCGAAGAAGAAACCGCCGATCTGATGGTGCCGATGCTGACGTTGTCAGGCCTGTTCGACGATGAGGATTTTCAGAACGTTCGTAATAGTGAAAAGCTGTCGAGCCAAATGGCTGATGCCATCCCTGACTCATTGACTGACCTGTACCTGCTGTTTCACGCACCGGATTAAACCAGTGCGTTAGTAGCAGGCACCTGTTTGAAATGATGCCAGACCGGCTCTAGCCCGTCTGGCATTTTTGTTACCCGCCCCAACTCGCACCAAGGCGCACCGGGAAAGTGGAAATCACTGCCCTGAGACGCGAGAAGCTTCTCTCGCATACACAATTCCGTCAGAAACCCGAGATCACCACTGGATTGCCCGGAGGTAATCACCTCAATGGCCTGCCCCCCAGCGCGGCGAAAATCCGCAGTCAGCTCCCGTAGCTTTGTTGCGGTAAGCTGGTATTTTCGCGGGTGGGCTAACACCGCAATACCGCCGGCCGAATTGATCCATTGCACAACTTCCTGTAGCTCCGGCCAATACGCCTTCACATCCCCAACCTTCCCTGCCCCCAGATGACGCTTAAACGCCTGCGCAGCGTTCTTGACGATACCAGACTCAACCATAACCCGTGCAAAGTGTGGTCGCCCTGGTACGTCCCCATTCGCCTGTACAGTTGCCCGCTCCAGGAGGTCCGGAATATTGAGCTTGCTTAGGCGCTCGGCAATCATAGCCGCGCGAGCCCAGCGATTACGGTTTTGCTGCTCCAATGCAGCGTGAAATGCACTGTTGTCGACATCAAAATCCACGCCGACGACGTGTATCGTGCGGCTGCGCCATAAGCAGGAAAGCTCAACACCGGGAATAAGCACGACCCCGTTGGCATTCGCCGCGACCTGCGCTTCGGCAAGCCCGCTAATTGTATCGTGGTCTGTAAGAGCCAGATGCGTCACTTTTTTCTCCGCAGCACGATCTAACAGTTCCGTGGGAGAAAGGGCGCCATCCGACGCAGTGCTGTGACAGTGTAGATCAATGCACAAAACAGGGTCTTGCGGTATAGTCACAAAAAATTTCCAATTGAAATGAGTGGCGGCGCGAATAGCAAGACAGGCTCGGCCAATTCAAACCAGCCAGAACGTACAGTGTACCAGCCCCACCACTCCATGCATTAATTTCCAAGACTGCCAAGGAACCGGAGCCCCGTATGTACTACGCCATTATCAGTGAAGATGTCGACAACAGCCTTCCGCTGCGCCAAACCGCAAGACCCGCACATATTGAACGGCTGCAGACGCTAAAAAAGGAGGGTAGACTTCTGATAGCTGGGCCGCATCCGGCCATCGATACATCAGACCCTGGCGATGCCGGTTTTTCAGGCAGCCTTGTAGTGGCGGAATTCGATTCCCTTGCCGCAGCCCAGAGCTGGGCCGACAGCGATCCCTACATGGATGCTGGGGTTTACAGTAAAGTAACGGTTAAACCTTTTAAATTGGTTCTGCCCTAATGCTGCCGATACAGTTCGATGAGCTTATTGTAATGACAGCTCGCTTGAACAAGCGCATATCTGTGACAGAATTGCGGCTTTGACATAAACGAGCTTTTTCAACTGAATACTTCGGGAACCTTGCCAGTGACGCTTTTTCGCCTTGCCATCAGTGCGCTTTTTATTATCTCCTCCATCGCAACTGTTCAGGCGAAAACCGTCTGGGTAGATGACCAACTCTACTTGCCGGTCCGCTCCGGCGCTGGCTCCCAGTACCGCATTATTGAAAATGCCGTCCCCAGCGGCACAGCTCTGGAAGTTATCGAAACGTCCGATTCCGGCTATACGCGAGTGCGCACCCCGAAAGGCAATGACGGTTGGGTTTCCAGCCAGTACCTGAGCGATACACCCATTGCCGCAGACAGACTGAAAACTGTTAGCCGGCAACTCGAACAGGCACAAACCGAGTTGTCCGCTGTTAAGGAAAAACTGCAAGACGTATCCACCGAAAGAGACACTTTGAGTAACGCGGAGTCATCACTCTCTGCCCGTTCCGAAGAGTTGCAGAAAGAACTCAGGCGCATCAAAAACATAGCCGCAGACTCAATAAATCTGGTAAACCGCAACCGAGAATTACTGGAAGAAAACCAAAAACTGCGCAATGATCTGGAAGTATTGACAGCAGAGAACGAGCGGCTTGAGGCCAGCAATGACTCTGACATGATGCTTTTCGGTGGCGTTTTGGTGTTTGGTGGTGTATTTCTAGCACTGGTGATTCCAATGCTCAAACCTACAAGAAAAACCGATAACTGGGCGTGAATGTTATGAAGGACTATTCGGAAAAGCGCGATTTTCATCGCATGCAAGTTGAGTCAGACATCGAAATCACGGACAGCAAAGGCAAAACATTTTCAGGCACCTGCAAAGACCTAAGCGCGACGGGAATGCAGTTGCTTGTAAAGCAACCGGTAATGGTTGGAGAGGAGCTGAGAACCGTGCTTCACCCGAGCAGCGATCAATTCCCTCCACTTGAGACGATCTGCGAGGTAATACGGTGCGAACCAGAGGGTGACGGCTTTTTGTTGGGAACCAACATCAGCGAAGTCACCCGCTAGCTTCTTGCTTTAACAGGATCTAATAAAAGCTAAACCAAAGGCTTTTCTGACACCAGAATCCCGTTATTGTCAGCGTATACATAGTGACCCGGGCGGAAGGTCACTCCGTGGAAGGTTACCGGCACATCCAAATCGCCTAGGCCACGCTTTTCGCTTTTGCGAGGATAGGTCGCCAGCGCCTGAACCCCAAGATCTGTTTTCCCGATCTCGTCGACGTCCCGCACGCAGCCGTAGATGATCAGGCCAGCCCAGCCGTTACTGGCAGCCTTCTCGGCTAGCATATCGCCCAATAGCGCGTGGCGCATTGAACCGCCTCCGTCCACCACCATCACGCGACCTTTTCCCGGCAGACCGACTTGCTCCTTCACCACCGAGTTGTCTTCAAAGCACTTCACAGTGACGATTTCGCCACCGAACGCCTTTATCCCGCCGTAGTTATTGAAGCCGGGCGCAGCCACCTCAACTTCCGGAAACTCGTCACACAGATCCGGGGTAATAATTGTTGCCACCTTATCGCTCTCCTTATGTGCAGAAGTGAACTCAGTCGATTTTTTCGTCAGCCAAAAAGAACCAGGTATCCAGAACCGAATCCGGGTTGAGCGATACGGTATCAATACCCTGATCCATCAACCATTTTGCAAGATCCGGATGATCAGATGGCCCCTGACCGCAAATGCCAATGTACTTACCCGCCTTTTTACACGCCTGAATAGCGTTAGACAGAAGGATTTTTACGGCCTCATCGCGCTCGTCGAACAAATGCGCAATGATGCCCGAATCGCGATCGAGGCCGAGGGTTAGCTGAGTCAGATCGTTGGAGCCGATGGAGAAGCCATCAAAGTGCTCAAGGAATTTCTCCGCCAGCAAAGCATTGCCCGGCAACTCGCACATCATGATCACACGCAGGCCATTTTCGCCACGTTTGAGGCCGTTTTCAGCCAGTAAGTTGACCACTTGCTCTGCTTCGCCCACGGTGCGTACAAAGGGCACCATAATCTCAACGTTGGTCAGGCCCATTTCATTGCGCACTCGCTTGAGAGCACGACACTCAAGCTCGAAACAGTCACGGAAAGTTTCAGAGATATAGCGAGAGGCTCCACGGAAGCCCAACATCGGGTTTTCTTCATCTGGCTCGTATAGGGTGCCACCAATCAGGTTGGCGTACTCGTTGGATTTGAAGTCAGACAGGCGCACTATGACCTTCTTCGGCGAAAATGCGGCGGCCAGAGTGGAAATCCCTTCAACCAGCTTATCTACATAGAAATCAACCGGTGAGCTGTAACCAGAGATGCGCTTTTCTACCGTTTGCTTGATGTCGCGGGGAAGGCCCTCAAAATTCAAAAGTGCCTTTGGGTGCACACCAATCATGCGGTTAATAATAAATTCAAGCCGTGCCAAGCCAACACCTTCGTTGGGCAGCGACTGAAAATCAAAGGCGCGATCCGGGTTACCCACGTTCATCATAATCTTGAACGGAATATTGGGCATGGAGTCTACGGTGTTTTCACGCAGCTCAAAGTCCAGCGCACCCTCGTAAATCAAGCCGGTATCACCTTCAGCACAGGACACCGTAACCTCTTGGCCGTCGTTCAATATCTCTGTCGCATCACCACAGCCCACAACCGCCGGGATTCCAAGCTCCCGTGCAATGATCGCTGCGTGGCAGGTACGGCCACCTCTATCGGTAATAATCGCGGATGCACGCTTCATAACAGGTTCCCAATCCGGATCTGTCATGTCAGTTACCAGTACATCACCATCTTGTACGCGGTCCATTTCCTTAATGCTGGTGATGATCTTGACTGGGCCAGCACCAATTTTGTGACCAATACTACGGCCTTCCACCAGCACTGTGCCGGTTTCATTGAGTAAGTAGCGCTCCATAACATTGGCTGACGCCCGGCTCTTAACCGTTTCCGGACGGGCCTGCACGATGTAGATTTTGCCATCGTCGCCATCTTTGGCCCACTCGATGTCCATCGGCCTTTTGTAATGCTTCTCGATGATCATGGCTTGCTTGGCAAGCTCTTCCACTTCTGCATCGGAAATGCAGAACCGGCCGCGCTCTTCCGGGTCTACCTTAACGGTCTCCACTAGCTGGCCGGTGCTCGGCTCCGAGTGGTAAATCATTTTGATGGCTTTGCTACCCAGGTTACGACGCAATACAGCGGGTCGGCCCGCCGCTAGGGTCGGCTTGTGGACATAGAATTCATCCGGGTTAACTGCTCCCTGAACCACTGTTTCACCAAGTCCGTAGGAGCCGGTGATAAACACAACATCGCGGAAACCTGACTCTGTATCCAGCGTGAACATGACACCGCTGGAAGCGGTTTCACTGCGCACCATTTTCTGGATGCCGGCAGACAAAGCCACAAGCTTGTGATCGAAACCGTGATGAACACGGTAAGAAATGGCGCGGTCATTAAACAGAGAGGCAAAAACCTCTTTCACCGAGGTGCGTACCTGCTCAAGCCCAACCACATTCAGAAAGGTTTCCTGCTGACCTGCGAAGGACGCATCCGGGAGATCTTCGGCGGTTGCGGAGGAGCGCACAGCCACGGCCATTTTATCGTTGCCGTTAAGCATTTGGCTGTAAGCTTCTTTTAGAGCAACTTCCAGCGCATCCGGGAAGGGTGTGTCGATAATCCACTGACGTATTTTTGCGCCAACGCGGGCAAGCTCGTTCACGTCGTTAATATCGAGACTGTCGAGGAGGTTATCGATTTTATCCTTTAGGCCATCTTTGGCCAGAAACTCACGATAAGCATGGGCGGTGGTAGCGAAACCACCGGGAACGGTCACACCAGCGTTGGCGAGATTACTGATCATTTCACCGAGGGAGGCGTTTTTTCCACCTACCCGGTCAACATCGGACATTCCCAGATGATCAAACCAGATTATGTAATCTTCCAAAGCGTGTCTCCCTCTAATCTGTATGGCAAAGAATAAAACCGGGCTAGTGGTATCAAGTATTAAATGCGGACAACAACCACTGCGGAGTCTCGAACTTGGCGTGTATGATACTGTAACCTTCGGAATTTACCTAGGGAGCCTCCGAGAAAGTACACTCTACTTACTCGTGTCGGCCTAACAAAAGCGCCCTGAAATTCGCCCCATACGGAACCGGAAAACCACCATGAAACGCACAGCCTTCTTTATTTCCGACGGCACCGGCCTTACCGCCGAGGCTCTTGGGCACAGCCTTTTAGCCCAGTTCGAAAAAATCGAATTCGAGAGAGTTACCGTACCCTATATTGACGATGTTGAAAAAGCCCGAAATATGGTCAAACGCATTAACAGTGCGGCTGAATCTGATGGCGCCCGCCCTCTGGTATTCGACACCATAGTGGACAGCACGATTCGGGAAATCATTTCAGATGCGCAAGGCTTTATGGTTGATATCTTCGGAACGTTCCTTAGCCCTCTTGAGCAGGAACTGGAGTCGTCTTCGTCATATTCTGTTGGCAAATCCCACGCTATCAACAACGAAGGCGTGTACGAACGGCGCATACACGCCGTGAACTTTGCATTGGATAACGATGATGGCGCACGCACACGACACTATGATGAAGCAGACCTGATTCTGGTGGGCGCGTCCCGAAGTGGTAAAACCCCCACTTGCCTGTATCTAGCGCTTCAATATGGCGTAAAAGCAGCCAACTACCCGATTACCGAAGAAGATCTTCTGGATCAGCAAATGCCCAAAGCGCTTCGTCCCCATAAGGAAAAGATCTTCGGCCTAACAATCGAGCCCGAACGATTGGCTACCATACGTAACGAGCGGCGGCCCAACTCACGTTATTCGTCCATCCAGCAGTGCATGCACGAGATCGAAGAAATAGAGCTTATGTACCGGAGGGAGCGCATTCCGTTTCTAAATACCACAGCGTATTCTGTTGAAGAAATTTCAACACGCATCATGGTTTCCACAGGCCTGAAGCGGAACCGCTAAAGCGTAACCGGCTGGGCATGCAGGCAGGCCCTTACCGGCCCGCCTGCACTGCAACTTACAACTCCTGAATAGCCAGCCCTAACTCTTCAACCAGAGCGCGGTTTTCCGGGCCGGTTACCACCGCTGTGCTTGCCTTTTCAGGCACAAGCCAAATTGCTGCTACGCGCTTGAGATCGTCAAGCGTCACTGACAACACCCGCTCGCGGAAGCGCGCACGCTGCTCCGGGCTGCGCCCAAACAACTTGTTGTGGAAAGCATGGCGTGCAGCACCAGCAGGCGAACGTGGCCGATCCAGCTGGCCGATTACTCCCAGAATAGACTCTTCCAGCTCTTGATACTCATGCTCCGTTTCCTGCAGCCACACCAGCGCCTTGTCGAAATCATCAAGGGTCTCCGCTAGGCGCGGATCACGATAAGAGAAAAAGCGGAAATTGCCATTCACACTGTCCTGAGACGCGCCGCCACCATAAGCACCGCCCTTCTCCCGGATTGCCCTATGCAAATAACCATTGCGCAAAAAACCACCAAGTACGGTAAGTGCAGCCGCATCCGGGTGATCAACGGGAACCGTGCTGTAGGCTCGCGCACAAAAGTTTACCTGAGTGGAGGTAAGCCATGCTTCGCGGGTTACAAAGTTCACCGGCTCCATCGCCCAGCGGGATGATTCATCGCCTGCATCGCCTTGCCAGCATGATTTGAGGTCGTCGATCAATGCAGGAAGCTGCTCTTCTTCGCCAATAACCAGAAACTCGCGAGCCTGCTGACGAATCCTGTCGTGCAGATTTGCCAGCTTGCGGCAGAAGGCTTCAAGTGCAGCTGGGTCTTTCAGGGACTGATCCAGCTCTTTGGTGCCACGAATTCCGGCCAAACCGCCCAGACGGAAAGATAGCCACGCCCCCGGGCTTGAGCCCTGAGCCGCAGCACCCATGGCCAGAGCATGACCACTACCCGTTACCGCCTGCTCCCTGCGAGCGCGAATTTGGGAAATAATTTCCCGAATGCGATCGTGTTCGTCGAAACGGGCACTGGTATAAACGTCACGAAGCAACGTCGTCAGAGCCGTTCGGTTACGGGCTAGCGCTTTACCGCTGAAGATCATAAAGCCAGACAGGGTCTGGACATCGTCAATACGGCCCTTGGCGGTAAAAGATGCGCCAATGCCGCCGGATTCTGCCGAGATCCGATCCTGCATCTGTAGATAATCCAAGTCACCGCAGCCAACTTCGGAGATCAGCGCGCCGTAATACGGCAGGAGCAAAAGCTCGTCTTCAGTCAAGTCTGGCAGGGGCAGTACAATCTGTTCATAAATCAGCCCGTTGGTGCCACGAGCATAAACCGTTGCTGAAATGTCACCATCAAAGCGGGCATCCGGCTCTGGCATCTGCAATGGAACGTCCGTCAGATCCACTTTTGGCAAGATGGAATCGTCATCCTTGCGCATCTGGCGCTCTTCCAAGGCTTTCGCACGCTCAACAATGTGAGAGACTTCTTCGCTTGTAAGCTCAGCTTTGCGTTTCGCAAGAGCTTCACGAATAGCTTGCTGGCGTCGCGCGTCCAACTTGTCGTCCGGGCGCAGAGTGAGCGTAACCCGGTGCGGGTTATCCAGCAATTTACGACGAATGAGATCCGGAATGTATTGCGGATCACGAATTTTTTCGCGCAGAGACGCAAGAACCGGCTCTAGATCCAGAAGTTCAACCGGATCCCCACCATGGACCATGGGAGCTATGGCACTCATGATCAGTTGCAGGCCATAAGGGAAGCTGTCCCCGGCGATCTCCCGCTGATGCAGTTCAAGCTGGTGAAGGATGGCTTCCAGACGCTCTTCACTGACACCTTCTTCAACCACTTTCTGAAGCGTGCCCTCAATCAGGGCCTCAAGATCTCTCTGCTTCTCCGGCTCACTCCCTTCAATGCCGCAAACAAACGTCATTTCCCGGTTGGAGTCTTCCAGCCCACACATGGGCGAAGGCGCCTGACCAATATCAGTTGTCTCCAGCGCGCGCATTAGAGGTGATGCACTGTTTTCCAGCAGTACAGACGACAACAATTGGCCTTCCAGATTCTCTTGCAGGTCAAAACTATGGCCTAGCAGCCAACCCATAACAATGTGGGTTTTATCGGCCGTGCCTTCCCCCTCGTTCACGCCATAGCCATGCTCCACACGCAGGGGCGCAAACATGCGCTTTTCATCGCGTACGGGCAGTTCAATGTCCAGTTTGTCGAAGCGCTTGAGAGCCAACTCTTCAAACCGTTCGTGGTGTTCGTGGGCTGGAATGTTGCCGTAAGTGGCAAAGATGGCGTTACTTGGATGGTAATGGTGCTTATAGAACCGAATAAGGTCGTCATAGCTCAAATCAACAATATGATCCGGCTCTCCGCCACTGTTGTAGTGGTAGGTTGTCGTCGGGAACAGGTGGCTGCTCAGATTCTGCCAAAGTTGAGAGGTTGCCGAACTCATGGCGCCTTTCATTTCGTTGTAAACAACGCCCTTGTATACCAGATCTGTGTTTGGATCATCCGGCTTCTCAAACTCCAGCCGATGCCCTTCCTGAGCGAAGTCTAGCGGGTCTAGTTTGGAGAAAAACACCGAATCCAGATAAACCGATAACAGGTTATCAAAATCCTTTCGATTCATGCTGGCAAAGGGGTAAGCCGTCCAGTCGCTGCTCGTAAACGCATTCATAAAGGTGTTCAAAGAGCGGCGGATCATCATAAAAAAAGGATCGCGAACCGGGTAACGCTCACTACCACACAACGCCGTATGTTCAAGAATATGGGCAACGCCGGTAGAATCCATGGGGAAGGTTCTTAGCGCCACAAAAAACACGTTTTCATCGTTATCCGCCGCGAGGTGGAGATGGCGGGCACCGGTTTTTCTATGGCGATACTCTTCTACGTTAAGATTAAGCGTATCAATCCGGTGACTGCGAAGCTTCTCAAAAGCCGGATGGGTTGCGTTATCGATCACTGCAGCCATTCAAACTATCCTATCTTTAAATAATTGGAGAATGACAGGGTAACACGTACTATCAGTTATCCTGTATCCGTCACCCCAGCGATAAAGGCATCTAACAGGAATATGAGCACATCGTCAGGCCCAGCAAATGCCAATCAGGCTCCCGAAGTCGCCGCCTACTGGGCAGAGCGCCGCCGGTATCTTGAACGCATCCGGAAATCCCCCGAGGTGCGGCAGCGCTTCTGGCGGGAAGTAGCTATCTATTTTGCGCGCCGCCTACTTTGGTCTTTCGGGTTCTTTCCAATCTTCATGGCTTTTTGGGTACCTTTGGTGCTGTCCAGTTTCAACCCTGTTGTGTTGGCTTCCGATTTGATCCCCCTGCTTCAGGATTTTGTAAGCGCCAACCCAGAGGTTCAAGCCACAACACTTAGCACCGTGGCCATTGCTTGGGTGTCGGTCGGCTTTTTCTTTCTGATTTTTGATTTTGTTCTTACACCGTTCAGATCGCCTTACGAATATGAAGCCGACGTCTACATGAGGGCGTGGGAGCAGCTTAATCATGAACAACTTCCGGACAAAGTGTGATTTGGCCAGCATTCTCGCCAACTTCAAGCACTTTCAGTTACATATCTCCGCTCTCGCTGGGTAAGATGAATCTGCTACCGAATTCGTAGATTGCAGGATTAAGAGGTTCCGCCATGGTCGATTTCAGACCACTTTTGTTTTTGAATGCTCTGGCTCTTATGCTTCTGGTAACCGCCGGTTTCGCTGCTGTTCGTGGCGACCTGCCAGTCTCAGACGTTACCCAGAATACCGCGCAGCACGCCCCGGCCACACAAGAACCTGAGCCTGTGGAGCAAGACATAACGCCAGAAGTCGTTAGCGCACCGGTTGAGGCAGACAAGCCGGAACCTGTTGCGAAAGCATCTAAGCCAGCGCCAAACATTGAAACAATTGTTGAGACGCCTGAACCCGCACCTGAAACTGAAATAGTTGCAGAGGCTCCAGAAGAGGTTGAGGTTTCCCCCGCTCAACCGCCCGTAAACGCGGAACCTTTTAGCATTCCCGAACTCCCGGAAGAAACTCTGGTAGTGGCATCAGCAGAGCCGCCAGAGGCTATGACTGCCCAAACCACAGACACGGCCATTGCCGAAGCTAAGCCAAAACCTGAACCAGCCCCGAAAACAGGCTCTCTGACCCTGCGCTCGAATGTGGAGGGAGATCAGGTTGAAATTAACGGCAAGAACTACGGCGCAACACGCTTGGATTTGGAACTGGCACCCGGCAACTACGATATAACAATCAGCAAAGACGGCTTTAAGCCCTGGCAGCAAAGTGTTGCTCTCGATGCCGGTAATGAACTGACTCTGGTAGGCAAGCTAGAAGCCTATACCACCGTCAATTACCAGAACGGCAACTGGCGAGGCGGCGTAAAGACCGGTGACGGAACATACGAAGATAGCGATGGCCTGAGATATGAAGGCCAGTTCGTAGACGGCGCCTTTCACGGAACGGGCACTGCTTGGTACGCGGACGGTAGCCGTTACGAAGGTGATTGGGATAATGGCAAACGCGCTGGCGAAGGTGTTTGGCGCGATGCAGATGGCTCGCGCTATACCGGCCAATTCAAAGACGATGCTTTTTTTGGTCAGGGCACTCTCACGCTTGCCAATGGTGATATCCTAACCGGAGAGTGGGCACAGGGGCGGCTTAACGGCCATGGCTCGCTGGCAACCGCTGACGGCATGCTTTACGTAGGCGGCTTTCGCAACAGCGATTTTCATGGGCGTGGCACTCTAACCTACCCGGATGGCCGCCACTATGAGGGCAGCTTTTCCAACGGAGTTTTCCACGGCCGCGGCTCGGAAGTTTTCGCCAACGGTAAGAAATACGAAGGCGAGTATGTAGACGGCAAGTTTCACGGAAACGGCTTGTTGCGCAACCCGAATGGCAGCTCCATCGAGGCGACTTTTCGCTACGGTGAACCCTATGGCCAGGTTCGCCTGACCACCGCGGCCGGTGAAATTTTCACCGCCCGCACGACAGAGCCCGGCGTTTGTTATCGGGACAAAAGCTACCGGGCGACACAGTGCCCGAAACTGGAAGGCTGGTAGCTGTAGCAGTAAAACCAGCCCGATAACCAACGCGATTGATGTAACAGCTTGAGGTAGTAAGATGGCGATCAAGAATGCTCTTCTGGTGGATGACTCTAAGGTGGCCAGGTTTGCGCTGAGCAAACTGCTAGAAAGCCGCGACATGAACGTCAATATGGCGGGCTCTGCGGAAGAAGCCTTGGATTTCCTCAATAGCAACGAACATCCAGACGTCATCTTCATGGATCACCTGATGCCTGGTATGAACGGCGTAGAAGCTACCAAGGCCATCAAAAGCAATCCCGACACGGCCAGCATACCCATCATTATGTGCACGTCTCAAAAATCCTCTTCGTTCACTAAAGAAGCGAAGAATTTCGGGGTTTACAATATTCTGACTAAGCCAACCCAGCCTGATGGCCTTGGCTTGGTTCTCGAGCAGCTGGCAATTGATGTGAGCGAGGGCGCTCTACCAACCGCGCCTCTTGTTGATTCCGAACCTGAAGCGGAGAGCCTGTTCACAAGCATCCCAGAGGACGCATCGCTGGACATGCCTTCACGCCAGACAGAAAGCGAACCAGCTCTTAGTGATAGCAACTCGGCTACTAGTGTCCCGCTTACCAGCGATCTAATCGAACAAATTTCCCGATCTGCTGTGAAAACTCACGTGAACAATCGTCTCCACGAACTGCTCAGTTCTTTGTTTGATGAGCAATTCGACCATCTGAAGCGTGCGCTGGAAGAATCCCGAAGCAAGCAGGAAGCTATGATTGAAGAGCGCTTGGGCGCCATGAGCGGGGTGATAGAAGAGCGCACCCGGAACCTACGCGATGATGTAGCAGCGGAAGTAAACCTTAATCTGGGGCGCGAACTTGCGAACCTGAAAAAGGAGCTTTCCCGCAGCTCCGGCTTTACCAACGACCATTTGGCCGAGTTGAAGGATCACATTACCAGCGTACAAACAATCGACACCGAGTTTTGGCAAACCCTGCAATCGGAAGCTATTCAACAAGCCCACGAAATATCACGGGAGACTGCCGAAGATATTGCCCAACGCACGATCGACTTGTTCGTATCCCAACAGCGTTCTGCTTCCTCCAAGCTCTACACCGTTGGCCTTGCCGTAAGCCTTGGGGTATTCAGTTTGGGAATCGCCTGGCTTGCAGGCTTGTTTGGTTAAGCAACTCGCGAATCCTCACCCAATCCTCCGGTGTGTCTATGTCATCATGGACACCCGGAATGATAAGCCGAGTCGCATTCGCCTCCATCAACAAGCGACCAGCGCCCTGATCTCCCTCTAGCTCGAGCACCTGAGGCCATAACCAACGGGGCAGATACGCTGGCACACCTGGACGCCGCCCGTAATCAGCAGCAACTGGCAACTTGGGAAAACCTCTCGCTGCTTCACCAAACGCCCGAAGTGCGTCTTGGTCTAACAATGGTTGATCCGCAACCAACACAAAGACACCTTTTACCCGAGGGCCAAGGCTTCGGATACCTGCCGCCAACGAAGCCGACATACCTTCGCGCCAGTCAGCCACAGGCACCCAACGAGACGGCTGCACACGGCAACGAAAACGTATCAATGGGTACCAGGCGCCACAAACAACGCGCACATCTCGGCTAAGCACCCTGCCCTGCCCAATGGCGCAATCCAGCAGAGTTTGCCCCCCACCAACATGACCACTGAGGCTTAACATAGCTTTAGGGCGCCCAAACCGGCTGGATGCACCGGCAGCAAGAATAAGTGCCGGAAACTCCTGATCGATGTCATGGCAAGAGGCCGCTATGATGTCTCTCCTGATATAAAGATGAAAATGAAAAGAGTGGCAGGAAATGGCGTGTGCTAATTGCGTGACAAGACACTCACCCATGGATTTTTGCTAGAATCTCCCCATCATTCAACCCTACCCGCCCGGAAATTTGATGAACCACCTGTTTGTAGACAACCTCACTGTTATTGACTTTGCTTATCTGGATCCCACCCGCGGATTAGTCGGGGAAAGCTGGATTGCAGACGTGGTGCTAGGAGGCGAGCTTGATGATCAGGGTATGGTATTCGATTTCAGCAATGTGAAGCGCACCATAAAGCGCATCATAGACGAGCGCGTGGATCACCGGCTGGTTATACCCCGAGGCTACGAGGGCTTATCCTGGAATCAGGACACGCCTGACACTTTTATCTGGAACCTTACCGACGGTAGCCACATCATTCATCGCTCTCCCGACGAAGCCGTTGTTTGGCTTTCTTCAGACCGGGTTACACCGTCAGCCGTGGCTACCCTACTTGAGCGTGAGCTTTTGGCGGTGCTACCTGCAAACGTCACGTCGGTACAAATTAGCCTTCGAGAAGACACCATAGAGGGCGCTTACTATCATTATGTTCACGGCCTTAAAAAGCACTTGGGCAACTGTCAACGCATAGCCCACGGCCACCGCTCGCCGATTCGTATTGATCGCAATGGCAAACGCGATGAAGTGCTGGAGCGTTCTTGGGCAAAGCTGTGGGAGGACATCTACGTCGGTTCTGAAGAGGATGTAGTGCGTCGCTATGTTAAAGAAGATGGGACGGCTTACATAACCTTCGAGTACGAGGCCAATCAAGGCGAGTTTGCGCTTACCCTGCCTGAGAAGCGGGTTTACATGATGAGCACTGACACCACTGTCGAATTAATCGCTGCACACATCGCCAGCCAGCTGAAATCGGAACTTCCTTCAGACACAATTCTGGTCAAAGCCTACGAAGGCGTAGGAAAAGGCGCCATAGCCTCTTGCTAAAACAAAGGCTCAGGAAACAGGCCACTCCCAAGCTTAGTGAGCAGGGCGCCACCTCCCAAAACTGTGTGTTGCCATGGATGGCAACACCAAGCCCCCATGGACGGGTTCACGGCGTGTTTTGGGAGGTGGCGCCCTGCTCACGGTCCGAGGCACAAAACTAGACTTAACTTTTATCCAGACACAAAAAAACCGCCCGAAGGCGGTTTTTTTGATGGCTATCCGGTGGACTAAACCGTCAAGCCGTATTGGCGTCCCCTAGGGGGTTCGAACCCCTGTTGCCGCCGTGAAAGGGCGGAGTCCTAGGCCACTAGACGAAGGGGACTAGAAATTGGTGGAGCCAGACGGGATCGAACCGTCGACCTCAACACTGCCAGTGTTGCGCTCTCCCAGCTGAGCTATGGCCCCCAACGGCTGCGTATATTAAGGATCCGCCCTATGGGCGTCAACCTTTTGCCGTACTTTTTTTCGGTTTTCTGAACTTCCCTGTCCAGACCGCTTACTTCTTCGCCAAAGTGATCATTAAGCACCCAGCGCGGCGTACTCTTTCTCCACCTTTTTGATTTCCTTCTTGGAGAAGCCTCCCAGCACGTCCAAAGCCTGGCGCAAACGGGCACGGGTCATATCCGGGCCGAGCATTTCCATGGAATCCATAACCGACCAGGAGTTTGGCGTACCGGCGATGGCCACAAATACAGAGAACATAAAATCACCCATTTTCAAATCCATGGCTTTGGCCAAAAACTTGATATCGGCGAAAATAGTTTCCTTGCTCCAATGACGCTGCGCTTCGAGCTTCCACAAGGTGAACTGGAGCACACGCTTAATCTGCCCTTCTTCCAGCTTATTGTGTGCAAAGTCTTCCGGCTTTAACCCAAGCATGCCAGAGAACATAAACTGAGCCATGGG
>Ga0209075_1000372_pt1 | contig 43499 bp, 40 predicted proteins | sample Stecom2011_FD_187523 | JGI IMG/M metagenome (GOLD analysis project Ga0209075, IMG submission 187523) | Agricultural soil microbial communities from Utah to study Nitrogen management - Steer compost 2011 (SPAdes) (version 2) | ecosystem: Environmental > Terrestrial > Soil > Agricultural land...
CGGCAGCGGGACGACCCATCCCGTCGTCGGCAGCGGGACGACCCATGTAGGAACCGGGCAGCACGCTGACGTGCTCCTCGGCGAAGAGCTCACGGGTGAAGGCCTCGTCGTCGCCGCCGGGCACCGCCGGCCACAGGTAGAAGCTCGCCTCCGGCGCGGGGAAGTCCATCACCGGGGCGAGGATCTCGGACACCGCGGCGAACTTCTCGCGGTAGGCGTCGCGGTTGGCGCGCACGTGGGCCTCGTCGTTCCAGGCGGTGATGGAGGCGCGCTGCACCGGCAGGGCCATGGCGCAGCCGTGGTAGGTGCGGTAGCGCTTGAAGGGGGCGATCAACTCGGCGTCCCCGGCCACGAAGCCGGAGCGCAGCCCCGGCAGGTTGGAGCGCTTGGAGAGCGAGTGGAACACCAGGCAGCGCCGGTAGTCGTGGCGGCCGAGTGCCGCGCAGGCCTCGAGCAGCCCCGGCGGCGGGGCGGCCTCGTCCAGGTAGAGCTCCGAGTAGCACTCGTCCGAGGCGATGATGAAGTCATGCTCGTCGGCCAGGCGGATCAGCTTCTGGAACTCGGCCAGCGGCGTCACCGCGCCGGTGGGGTTGCCCGGCGAGCAGAGAAAGAGGATCTGCACTTCCCGCCAGGTCTCGGCGGGCACGGCGTCGACGTCGGGGCGAAAGCCGCTCTCGGCGGTGCAGTCCAGGTAGAGGGGCTCGCCGCCGGCCAGCAGGGTGGCGCCCTCGTAGATCTGGTAGAAGGGGTTGGGCATCGCCACCCGGGCGGGGCGGGTGCGGTCGAGTGCCGCCTGGACGAAGGCGAAGATCGCCTCCCGGGTGCCGTTGACCGGCAGCACCTGGCGCTCGGGGTCGAGCCCCGCGAGCCCGAAGCGCCGCGTCGCCCAGCCGCCGATCGCCTCGCGCAGCTCGGGAAGCCCGGCGGTGGCCGGGTAGCGGGCGAACTCGGCCTGGTGCTCGACCAGGGTGGTCAGCGCCGCCGGGAAGGGGGCGTGCTGGGGCTCGCCGATGGTCAGCGGCACGTGGGCCAGCCCCTCGGGGGGCGTCACGCCGGCCTTGAGGGCGGCGAGCTTCTCGAAGGGGTAGGGCTTGAGGGCGTCGAGATCGGGGTTCATGGGTATCCAGGCGCGCCTCGCCGGCCGTGGCCTCGGGCGTCGTAGTTGTGATGAATCGTGATGAGTCGTTGTCGTCGGAAGGGGCTCGATTATAGGGAAGGCCGCAGAAGGCCTCAAACGCCGCTACCCTGAGACGTCCAGCACTTCCACCAAGCGCTCGCGCAGGCGCGCCTGGCGCTCGGGGTCGGTGAGGGGCTCCCCGGCCTTGGTGGTGATGAAGAAGACGTCCTCCACCTTCTCGCCCAGGGTGGCGATCTTGGCCGCCGAGAGGGCGATGTCCTGCTCCATGAAGATGCGCCCCACCCGGGCCAGCAGGCCGGGACGGTCCGGGGCGATCAGCTCCAGCAGGGTGCGCTCGTTGGCCGGGTCCTGCTCGATGATCACCTCGGTGGGGACCCGGAAGTGGCGCAGCTGGCGCGGGGTGTGGCGGGTGACGATCTCCGGGTAGTCGTCCGGGTCGTCGAGCTCCTCCACCAGGTGGGCGCGGATCTCCTCGATGCGGGCCGGGTCGTGGATGGCGCGCCCCTGGTCGTCCAGCACGATGAAGGTGTTGAGCGTCCAGTCGTTGCTGGAGGTGGCGATGCGGGCGTCGTGGATGGAGAGGCCGAGCTGGTCCAGGGCGGCGGCGGTGGCGGCGAAGAGGTCGTCCACCGAGCGGGTGTGGATGAACACCTTGGTGCCGCCCTCGGCCATGTCCTCGGCCGGCGCGCTGATCAGGATCAGCGGCAGCTGGCTATCGCCGTGGGCCAGGATGCCCTGGGTCTGCCAGGCGATCTCGCTGGGGGCGTACTGCAGGAAGTACTCCTCGCCCAGGGACTCCCAGAGGCGCTCCACCCGGGCCATGTCGGCGCCTACCGAGGCGAGCAGCGAGAGCGCCTCGTCGCGGGTCTCGTTGACCCAGTCGTCGCGCTCCAGGGGGTTCTCCAGGCCGCGGCGCAGGGCGCGCTTGGCCTCGCCGTGGAGCTGGCGCAGCAGGGTGGCGCGCCAGCCGTTCCACAGCGTGGGGTTGGTGGCGTTGATATCCGCCACGGTGAGCACGTAGAGGTAGTCGAGGCGGGTCTCGTCGCCCACCAGGCGGGCGAAGTCGGCGATCACGTCCGGGTCGCTGATGTCCCGCTTCTGGGCCACCATGGACATGGTGAGGTGGTGCTCCACCAGCCAGCTCACCAGGCGGGTGTCCCGGCCGGAGAGACCGTGGCGCTCGGCGAACACCTCCACGTCCCGGGCGCCGAGGATCGAGTGGTCGCCGCCGCGCCCCTTGCCGATATCGTGGAAGAGGCCGGCGATCCACAAGAGCTCCAGCTTGGGCAGCTGGTGGACCAGGTTGGCGGCCACCGGGAACTCCTCCCTGGCCGCCGGCTTGCGGAAGCCGTGGATGAACTTCAGCAGCCGCAGGGTGTGGGCGTCCACGGTGTAGATATGGAAGAGGTCGTGCTGCATCAGCCCCACGGCGCGGCCGAACTCCGGCAGGTACTTGCCGAGCACCCCGTAGCGGTTCATGCGCCTGAGCTGGCGGGCCACGTTGCCGCCGGAGCGCAGCAGCGCCATGAACAGGCTCTGGTGGCGGACGTCGTCCCGATAGAGGTCGTCGATCAGGTGGCGGTGGTCGCGGATCAGGCGGATGGTGTCGGCGCGGACTCCCTCGATCTCGGGGTGCTCGGCCATCAGCAGGAAGAGCTCCAGCAGCGCCGCGGGGCGGTCGCGGAAGACGGTGCGCGAGCGCACCTGGATATAGCCCCCCTTGATCTCGAAGCGGTCGTTGAGCGGGGTGGTCTCGAGCGCCTCGCCGGCGTGGAGGATCGCCTCGTCGAAGTGCTGCAGCAGCATGTCATTGAGGCCGGCCAGGGCGGTCACGTGGCGGTAGTAGCGCTTCATGAACTGCTCGACGGCCAGGCGCTCCGGGGTGTCGCGGAAGCCGAACAGCTCGGCGATGGTGCGCTGGAGGTCGAACTGCAGGCGGTCCTCGGCGCGGCCGGTGAGCATGTGCAGGGCGTAGCGTACCTGCCAGAGGAAGGCCTGGCCCTGGCTGAGGATGCGCAGCTCCGGGTCGTTCATGAAGCCGTTGGCGACCAGGTCCTCGTAGCGCTGGCTGCCGAAGTGGCGCTTGGCCACCCAGCCGATCATCTGGATGTCGCGCAGCCCCCCGGGGGAGCTCTTGAGGTTGGGCTCCAGGTGGTACTCGGAGTTGTTGAAGCGGCGGTGACGGCTGATCTGCTCCTGCCACTTGGCCTCGAAGAAGCGGTCGGCGGGCCACAGCTGCTCGGGCGCCAGGCGCGCCTTCATGGCCGCCCGGAGGCGCTCGGGGCCGGCCACGGTGCGGCTCTCCAGCAGGTTGGTGATCACCGTGACGTCGCTTTCCGCCTCCCGGGCGCAGTCATTGAGCGAGCGTACGCTGTGGCCGATCTCCAGGCCGATGTCCCACAGGAAGGTGATGAAGGCGGTGAGCGGCTCCCGATAGGGCGCGTCGTCGTCCTCCTCGAGCAGTAACAGCAGGTCGACGTCGGAGTGCGGGTGCAGCTCCCCGCGGCCGTAGCCACCCACGGCGAGCAGGGCGACGCCCTCGTCGGGCCAGGTGTGCTGCTCCCAGGCCACCGCCAGCAGCCGGTCCAGGCACCAGGCGCGGCCGTGAACCAGGTCGCGGATATCGGCGCCGTCCCGGAAGCGCGCGTCAAGCCGGGCCTGGATCTCGCGCAGCGCCGCCTTGAAGGGGGCGATGGGCGAGCGGCTGCCGGCGAGCTCCGCGCGAAACGCCTCGACGTCGAACAGGCTCTCGTCGGGGGCGAAGCGGTAGTGGTGGAGCAGCATGGGCTCAGGGCTCCAGGAAGGAGAGGTCTTCGTCGCTGCGTGCGGTCAATACCTCGACGCCGGTCTCGGTGACCAGCAGGGTGTGCTCCCACTGGGCGGAGAGGCTGCGGTCCTTGGTCACCGCGGTCCAGCCGTCGCGGAGCACCTTGGTGCGGTGGTCGCCGACGTTGATCATCGGCTCGATGGTGAAGCACATGCCGGCGGCGAGCTCGATGTCCGCCTCGGGGGCGTAGCCGTCGTAGTGCAGCACCTGGGGGTCCTCGTGGAAGCCGGCGCCGATGCCGTGGCCGCAGAAGTCCCGCACCACCGAGTAGCCGCTCACCTCGGCGTGGCGCTGGATGGCGCGGGCCAGCGTGGAGAGGCGCACGCCCGGGCGCACCAGGGCGATGCTGCGGTAGAGGCACTCCTGGGTGACGCGGCAGAGGCGCTCGCCCTGGATGGTCTCGCCGATCACGAACATCACGCTGGAGTCGCCGTGGTAGCCGTCGGCGGTCCTCACGGTGATGTCCAGGTTCATGATGTCGCCCTTCTTCAGCTTCTTGCCGTCGTCGGGGATGCCGTGGCAGACCACGTGGTTGATGGAGGTGCACACCGACTTGGGAAAGCCGTGGTAGTCCAGCGGTGCCGGGGTGGAGCCGAGCTCGTCGACGATATAGTCGTGGCAGCGGCGGTCGATCTCGCCGGTGCTGATGCCGGCCTTGACGAAGGGGGTGATCATCTCGATCACGCTGGCGGCCTGACGGCCTGCCTCGCGCATCTTCTCGATCTCGTCGGGCGTCTTGATGGGTACGTTCATGGAATCTCGAGGCTGGGGTGGGGTCGCCGGGCGCCGATGGGCCCGGTGACTTCAACTTGCGGATGATCCATGGTATAAAGCTGCGCGCCTTCCTGCAATCGTCCGACTCCCTTCGCCCCGGAATGCTGAAGCCCCAGCGCACGGGTTGATCGGGGGGTGGCGATCTCGACGGCGTCAATCAATGTAATGCCTTGAAAACACACATGCACCGGCACATGGTCCCGGGTGCTGTCGTTGTCTCCCTGCGAGGCGCGGCGGTCGGATCCATGGGGTGCGTGGAGGCCTAACCCGATTTTCCAGGAGTCATCCATGGCACACGTCAACATGCGCGACCTGCTCAAGGCAGGGGCTCACTTCGGTCACCAGACCAAGTACTGGAACCCGAAGATGAGCAAGTTCATCTTCGGCGCCCGCAACAAGATCCACATCATCAACCTCGAGCACACCCTGCCGGCCCTCAACGAGGCGATCGACGTGGTCGAGAAGATGGCGGCAGCCAACAACAAGATCATGTTCGTTGGCACCAAGCGCAGCGCCAGCAAGATCATCAAGGAAGAGGCCAATCGCGTTGGCATGCCCTTCGTGAACCATCGCTGGCTCGGCGGCATGCTGACCAACTACAAGACCATCCGCGTTTCCATCAAGCGCCTCGGTGAGCTCGAGGCCATGCACCAGGACGGCACCTTCGAGAAGCTGACCAAGAAGGAAGTCCTGATGGCGACCCGCGAGCAGGCCAAGCTCGAGCGGTCCGTGGGTGGCATCAAGGAGATGGGTGGCCTGCCCGACGCCCTGTTCGTGATCGACGTCGACCACGAGCGTATCGCCATCAACGAGGCGAACAAGCTGGGCATCCCGGTCATCGGCGTGGTGGATACCAACTCCGACCCGGACGGCGTCGACTACGTGATCCCCGGCAACGATGACTCCATCCGTGCCATCCAGATCTACGTGAAGGCCATCGCCGACGCCTGCGGTCGTGCGAAGGAAGGTCGTCCCGACGAGTTCGTCGAAGTCACCGACGAAGCCGTCCAGGAAAGCGACAGCGCCGCCGAGTGATCGCGGCCCGTCTGGTCGGCAGTCGTGCTGCGGCAGCCGTCGCCACGATGGCCGGGCAGACGAGAAAGGGGGCCGCGGCCCCCTTTTTTCCCATTATTCGCCGGATTCGTCCCAGCGACGGGTCCGCTATCCGTTGACACACATTCAGAGGTGAATCCCCATGGCAGCTATCAGCGCCTCCCAGGTCAAGGAACTGCGCGAGCGTACCGGGCTCGGCATGATGGAGTGCAAGAAGGCCCTCACCGAGGCCGGCGGTGACATCGACGTCGCCATCGAGAACCTGCGCAAGAGCTCCGGCCTCAAGGCCGCCAAGAAGGCCGGCCGCACCGCCGCCGAGGGCACCGTGGTGACCCGCGTGGCCGAGGACGGCAGCTACGGCGTGATGGTCGAGATCAACTCCGAGACCGACTTCGTCGCCCGCGACGACAACTTCAAGGCCTTCGCCGGCAAGATCGCCGACGCCTTCTTCGCCGCCAGGAGCGAGGACGTTGCCGCCGTCATGGCCGGCGACCTGGAGGCCGCCCGCGAGCAGCTGGTCCAGAAGATCGGCGAGAACATCGGCGTGCGCCGCTGCGTGGTGGTCGAGGCCGTCGAGGGTGGCCTGGTGGGCGAGTACGTCCACGGCGGCCGCATCGGCGTGCTGACCGTGCTCACCGGCGGCAACGCCGAGGTGGCCAAGGACATCGCCATGCACGTGGCCGCCATCAACCCGCTGGTCGCGCGCCCCGAGGACATGCCCCAGGCGCAGCTGGACCAGGAGAAGGACATCATCCTGGCCCAGCCCGACATGGCCGGCAAGCCCGCCGAGATCGCCGAGAAGATGGTCCAGGGCCGCCTGAAGAAGTACCTGGCCGAGGTCAGCCTGACCGAGCAGCCCTTCGTCAAGAACCCCGACCAGACCGTTGCCCAGTTCGCCAAGGCGGCCGGCGGCGAGGTGGTCGGCTTCACCCGCTTCGAGGTGGGCGAGGGCATCGAGAAGGAAGAGGTCGACTTCGCCAAGGAAGTGATGGAACAGGCCAAGCGCAGCTGAGGTCTCAGGTTCCTGAATAACGATGGCGTGCGCGCAAGCGCACGCCTTCGCGTATCCGGCCGGTGTATTCCGGCCACCCCGACATGCCACCGCTGATGCCAGGAGAGATGCCATGCCCACACCCGATCACGTCGAGTCGTCACCCAAGGCCCGCGCCGAGAAGTCGAAGTACAAGCGAATTCTGCTCAAGCTCTCCGGCGAGGCGCTGATGGGCGAGCACGACTTCGGCATCGACCCCAAGGTGCTGGACCGCATGGCCCTGGAGATCGGCCAGCTGGTCGGGATCGGGGTGCAGGTCGGCATCGTGATCGGCGGCGGCAACCTGTTCCGTGGCGCCGCCCTCAACGAGGCGGGCATGGATCGGGTGACCGGCGACCATATGGGCATGCTGGCCACGGTGATGAACGCCCTGGCCATGCGCGACGCCCTGGAGCGTTCCAACATCCGCTCCCGGGTGATGTCCGCGATTCCCATGAGCGGCGTGGTGGAGCACTATGACCGTCGCACCGCCATCCGCTACCTCACCTCCGGAGATGTGGTACTGTTCTCCGCCGGTACCGGTAACCCCTTCTTTACCACCGACTCCGCGGCCTGCCTGCGCGGCATCGAGATCGACGCCGACGTGGTGATCAAGGCCACCAAGGTGGACGGGGTCTACGACAAGGACCCGGTCAAGCATGATGACGCCGTCAAGTACGACCAGCTCAGCTATGACGATGCGCTGGACCAGAAGCTGGGGGTCATGGATTTGACCGCCATCTGCCTGGTGCGTGACCATGACATGCCGGTCCGCGTCTTCAACATGAACAAGCCCGGCGCCCTGCTCAACCTGGTGGTGGGCGGCGAGGAAGGCACGCTGATAGACAGAGGTTGACACCGTGATCAATGATATCAAGAAGGATGCGGAATCCCGCATGAAGAAGAGCGTCGAGGCGCTTCATGGCAACCTGAACAAGATCCGCACCGGGCGCGCCCACTCCAGCATCCTGGATGCGGTGACCGTGGACTACTACGGTAGCCAGGTGCCCCTGAACCAGGTCGCCAACATCAATACCGAGGATGCCCGCACCCTCTCCGTGGTGCCCTGGGAGCAGAGCATGGTGCCCAAGGTCGAGAAGGCGATCATGACCTCCGACCTGGGCCTGAACCCCTCGACCGCCGGCAACAACATCCGCGTGCCGATGCCGATGCTCACCGAGGAGACGCGCAAGGGCTACATCAAGCAGGCCCGCGCCGAGGCCGAGCACGCCCGTGTGGCGGTGCGCAACGTGCGTCGCGATGCCAACGGGGACATCAAGTCGCTGCTCAAGGAGAAGGAGATCTCCGAGGACGAGCAGCACCAGGCCGAGGAGGCGATCCAGAAGCTGACCGACAAGTACATCGCCGAGATCGACAAGACGCTGGAGCTGAAGGAACAGGATCTGATGCAGATCTGAGCAAGCTCGGGGCCGCCAGGAGGGCGGCCTCCTGCCTTCTCATTCACTCCCGCCCGATGCGAGACCCCATGACGTCACCGCACTCCCCAGACTCCAGCGCCATGGACGGCACGCCCGTTGCCCCCGGGGGCGCGCTGCCACGCCACGTGGCGATCATCATGGATGGCAACAACCGCTGGGCGAAGGCCAGGGGCCTCTCCGGCGTACGCGGCCACCATGCCGGCGTGGAGGCGGTTCGCGCCACCATCCGCCGCGCCGCCGAACGGGGCATCGAGACCCTGACCCTGTTCGCCTTCTCCAGCGAGAACTGGAAGCGCCCCCGGGCCGAGGTGAGCGCCCTGATGGAGCTCTTCCTGCTGGCCCTCAAGCGGGAGGTGAACAAGCTGCACGCCAACGGCATTCGCCTCTCGGTGATCGGCGATACCTCGGCCTTCTCGGACTCGATCCAGAAGCATATCGCCCGGGCCGAGGAGAAGACCCGCCACAACACCCGCCTGCACCTGGTCATCGCCGCCAACTACGGCGGCCAGTGGGACCTGGCCCGGGCGGCACGCCGCCTGGGTGAGCGGGTGGCGGCCGGCGAGCTCTCGCCCGACGCCATCGACGAGGCCGCCTTCGCCGGCGAGCTGAGCCTGGCCGGGGTGGCGCCGGTGGATCTCTGCATCCGCACCAGCGGCGAGCAGCGCATCTCCAACTTCATCCTCTGGGAGCTGGCCTATGCCGAGCTCCACTTCACGCCACTGCTGTGGCCCGATTTCGATGCCGAGGCCTTCGACCAGGCGCTGGCCGACTTCCAGCGCCGCCAGCGTCGCTTCGGCATGACCGACGAACAGATCGAGGCTCAAGGTGCTTAGACAGCGCATCATTACCGCGGCCTGGCTGGCGCCGCTGATGCTGGCCGGCCTGTTTGGCCTGTCCGGCGGCTTCTTCGCCCTCTTCACCGCGGCCGTCGTGCTGCTGGCGGGCTGGGAGTGGACCAACCTGGCGGGCATTCGCCAGCGCGACAACCGCCTCATGCTGGTCGGCGTGCTGGCCATGGCCATGCTGATGCTGTGGCTGAGCGGCGGGGCGCTGATGGCCTGGCCGCTGTGGCTGGGCGTGGCCGGCTGGCTGGTCAACCTCACCTGGGTCACTCGCTACCCTGAGGGCGTCGACCAGTGGCGGGCCCCCGCCCGCCGCCTGCTGATGGGGCTCTGGGTGCTGCTGCCGGCCTGGGTCGGCCTCAACGTGCTGCGCGACAGCGGCGCCGTCTGGCTGCTCTTCGTGCTGCTGCTGGTGTGGTGTGCCGATATCGGCGCCTACTTCGCCGGCCGCGCCTTCGGGCGGCGCAAGCTGGCGCCGAAGGTGAGCCCCGGCAAGAGCTGGGAGGGCGTGGCCGGCGGCCTGGTCGCCACCGCTGCCCTGGCCCTGGTGTTCGCCAGCTGGCAGGGGCTCGGCCTCGGCGGCGGGCTGGCCCTGCTGCTGGCGACCCTGGTGGTGACCCTGGTCTCGGTGCTGGGCGACCTGTTCGAGAGCATGCTCAAGCGCTTCCGCGGCATCAAGGACTCCAGCCAGCTGCTGCCGGGCCACGGCGGCGTGCTCGACCGCATCGACAGCCTCACCGCGGCCGCGCCGCTGTTCGCCCTGCTGATGATGGGAGGGCTCTAGGGTGTCGCCCGAGGAGCGAGGCGGCCCGCGCCGCCAGTCGGTGACCGTGCTGGGGGCCACGGGCTCCATCGGCACCAGCACCCTGGACGTGATCGCCCGCCACCCGGAGCGCTACCGGGTCCATGCCCTGACCGCCCACCGCTCCCGGGAGGCGCTGCTGGCCCAGTGCCGGGTGCACCGGCCCGCGGTGGCGGTGCTCGGCAGCGAGAGCGACGCCGCCTGGCTGCGCGAGCGACTCTCCGAGGCGGGCCTGGCCACCGAGGTCGAGAGCGGCCCGGCGGCCCTGCTGGCGGTGTCCGAGGCCGGCGAGGTGGACGTGGTGATGGCCGCCATCGTCGGCGCCGCGGGGCTGCTGCCGACGCTCGCCGCGGTGCGGGCGGGCAAGCGGGTGCTGCTGGCCAACAAGGAGGCCCTGGTGATGTCCGGGGCGCTCTTCATGGAGGCGGTGGCGGCGCAGGGCGCGACCCTGCTGCCCATCGATTCCGAACATAACGCCATCTACCAGTGTCTACCCAGGGAGCATGGCGGCGGCCTGGCTCGCCACGGCGTGACCCAGCTGCTGCTGACCGCCTCCGGCGGCCCCTTCCGCGGCTGGTCTGCCGGGCAGCTGGCCGAGGTGACGCCGGAGCAGGCCTGCGCCCACCCCAACTGGTCCATGGGCCGCAAGATCTCGGTGGACAGCGCCACCCTGATGAACAAGGGGCTGGAGCTGATCGAGGCGTGCTGGCTCTTCGATGCGCGGCCCGACCAGGTGCAGGTGGTGGTGCACCCCCAGAGCGTGATCCACTCCATGGCGGCCTACAGCGACGGCTCGGTGATCGCCCAGCTGGGCAATCCCGACATGCGGACGCCCATCGCCTACGGCCTGGCCTGGCCGGAGCGGATCGAGGCCGGCGTCGAGGCGCTGGACCTGTTCCAGGTCGCCCGGCTGGACTTCGAGGCCCCGGACGAGGCCGCCTTCCCCTGCCTGCGCCTGGCCCGGGAGGCCATGGCGGCGGGGGGCACGGCGCCGGCGGTGCTCAATGCGGCCAACGAGGTGGCGGTGGAGGCCTTTCTGGCCGGACGGCTCGGCTTCACCGCCATCGCCGAGCTGGTCTCGCGAGTGCGTGATGCCGAGCCGGTCCAGGCCGTGCGCGACCTCGAGTCCGTGCTGGACGCCGATGCCCGGGCGCGCCGCGCCGCCGAGTCCTGGCTGGCGAGCCGCTGAGACCGATGCCAATCCAACCCGATTCCTGGAGGAGAGCGACTTGGGCCTGATCCAGAACATCCTGGCCGTCATCGTGGTGCTGGGCCTGCTGATCACCTTCCACGAGTTCGGCCACTTCTGGGTGGCCAGGCGCTGCGGTGTCAAGGTGCTGCGCTTCTCCGTGGGCTTCGGCAGGCCGCTCTGGTCGCGCGTCGACCGCCACGGCACCGAGTTTGCCGTGGCCGCCATCCCCCTGGGCGGCTACGTGAAGATGCTCGACGAGCGCGAGGCCCCGGTGGCGGAGCACGAGCTCGACCGGGCCTTCAACCGCAAGACGGTGTGGCAGCGCATCGCCATCGTCGCCGCCGGCCCCCTGGCCAACTTTCTGCTCGCCATCGTCGCCTACTGGGCGCTCTTCGTGGCCGGCACCACCACGGTGGCGCCGGTGATCGGCAGCGTCGAGCCGGGCTCCCCCGCGGAGCGCGGCGGCCTTGCGGCCGGCCAGGAGATCGTCGCCGTGCGCGGCGAGGCGGTGCGCGGCTGGGACGAGATCAACCTCAAGCTGGTCGCCGCCATCGGCATGAGCGGCGAGCTCACCCTCGACGCCCGCGCCGACGCCACCGCGGAGCCCCGGGAGTATCGCCTGCCGGTGGAGAACTGGCTGGTGCGCCAGGACCCGCCCCAGCCGCTGCTGAGCCTCGGCGTCACGCCCTGGCGCCCGCCCTTCCCGGCGGTGCTCGGGCAGCTGGTGCCCGGGGAGGCGGCGGACGCCGCCGGCCTCCAGGCCGGCGACGAGATCCTGGCGGTGGACGGCACCGCGGTCGACGACTGGATGCACTTCGTCGACCTGGTCCGGGCGAGCCCGGGCGAGGCGCTGACGCTCGAGGTGGAGCGTGACGGCGAGCGCCTGAGCCTCGCCATCACCCCCGGCGGCAACGCGCTGGAGGAGGGCGTCACCATCGGCTATATCGGCGCCGGGGTGGCGCCGGTGGAGTGGCCCGAGGAGTACCGCCGCGAGATCCGCTACGGGCCGGTGGCGGCGGTGGGGGAGGCGGTGTCACGCACCGGTGAGATGACCCTGCTGACCCTGGATGCCATCCGCAAGATGCTGGTGGGCCTGATCTCGCCCTCGAACCTCTCGGGCCCGATCACCATCGCCCAGATCTCCGGGGACTCGGCCCGGGCGGGCCTGGAGAGCTTCGTCAGCTTCCTGGCCTACCTCTCCATCAGCCTGGCGGTGCTCAACCTGCTGCCGATCCCGGTGCTCGACGGCGGCCACCTGCTCTACTACTTCATGGAAGTGGTGCGGGGGCGTCCGGTCTCCGAGCAGGCCCAGGCGATCGGGCTGCGTATCGGCCTGGCCCTGGTGGGCACCCTGATGCTGATGGCGATCTATTTCGATCTGATGCGGCTCTGGTAGGCGCCCCTCCGCCTTGTCAGCGAGCCGCACAAATGTATAAGGTGCCTGTCTGGACAGGTTTGGCAGATCAACGCGAGCGAATCGACTGCATGAGAATCAAGACCATCGGACTGGCGGCGCTGCTGCTCGTCGGGGCCGGGACGGCCCAGGCACAACCCTTCGAGGTTTCGGACATTCGTGTGGAAGGCCTGCAGCGAGTCTCCGCCGCTTCCGTCTTCAACGCCTTTCCTGTCAGCGCTCGCGACCGCGTCGATGACCGGGAGCTGGCCGAAGCCACCCGCAGCCTCTTCGCCACCGGCATGTTCGAGGATATCCGCCTCGCCCGGGACGGCGACGTGCTGATCATCCAGGTGGTGGAGCGACCCACCATCAGCCGCCTCAACATCTCCGGCAACCGCCAGATCGGCGACGAGGAGCTGCGCCAGGGCCTGCGTCAGGCCGGCCTCGCCGAGGGCGAGGTGCTGCAGCTCTCCACCCTGGACGAGATCCAGCGCGAGCTGGAGGGCGTCTACCAGGGGCAGGGGCGCTACAGCGCCAGCATCGAGACCAGCGTCCGCGAGATCGACGAGGGCCGGGTGCAGGTCGACGTGGAGATCAACGAGGGGGCCGTGGCGCGCATCCGCCAGATCAACCTGGTCGGCAACCGCGCCTTCGATGACGACACCCTGAGGGATGTCTTCGAGCTCAACGACCGCCCCGGCCGCATCTTCGGCTGGTTCTCCCGGGACGAGTACTCCCGGGAGGCGCTGGCCGGCGACCTGGAGCGCCTGCGCTCCTTCTACCTGGACCGCGGCTACGTCAACTTCAACGTGGAGTCGACCCAGGTCTCGATCAGCCCCGACAAGTCGCAGATCTTCATCACCGTCAACGTCGACGAGGGGCGCCAGTACCGCATCGGCGACGTGCGCTTCGTGGGCGACCTGCAGATCGGCGAGCGCGAGGCCCGCGAGCTGCTCGAGGTGGCCCCCGGCGAGATCTTCTCGCGCAGCGACGTGACCGCCTCCTCTGAGGCGCTGCGCGCGCGGCTCGGCGCCGAGGGCTTCGCCTTCGCCAGCGTCGACGGCATCCCCGAGGTCTCCGCCTCCGGCGACACCGTGGACCTGGCGTTCCGGGTCGACGCCGGGCGTCGCGCCTATGTGCGCCGCATCGAGTTCATCGGCAACACCACCACCCAGGACGAGGTGCTGCGCCGCGAGATGATCCAGATGGAGGGGGCGCCGGCCTCGACCCAGTCGATCACCCAGTCCCGCCAGCGCCTGGAGCGCCTCGGCTTCTTCCGCCAGGTGGACGTGGAGACCCGCCCCGTGGCCGGCGAGCCGGACAAGCTCGACGTCACCTATACCGTGGAGGAGCAGCCCTCCGGCTCGATCTCCGCCAGCGTCGGCTTCTCCCAGAGCGCCGGCGTCATCTACGGCGTGGGCCTCTCCCAGTCCAACTTCCTAGGCACCGGCAACCGGGTGAACGTCGGCGCCCAGCGCAGCGACACCTTCACCAGCGTCAACTTCGGCTTCACCGACCCCTACTGGACCCTGGACGGCATCTCCCGCGGCTACAACCTCTACTACCGGGAGACCGACTACGAGGACTCCGACATCTCCACCTACTCCACCGACGCCTATGGCGCGGGGATCAACTTCGGCTACCCGATCAACGAGATTACCCGTCTCAACTTCGGCGCCGCGGTGGAGGACCTGACGGTCAAGACCTATCGCGACACCGCCCAGGAGATCCAGCAGTACGTGGAGGATCAGGGCGAGGACGCCCAGGCCCTGAAGCTGACCGCCAGCTGGACCCGCAACAACCTCAACCGCGGCATCATGCCCACCGCCGGCAACTACCAGCGCCTCTCCCTGGAGACCGCGGTGCCCGGCAGCGACGCCGAGTACTACAAGCTGCGCGCCCAGGCCCGCCAGCTCTTCCCCCTCGACGACAACCACGACTGGGCGCTGAAGTTCAGCGGCGAGGTGGGCTATGCCGACGTGGTGGGCAGCGACCCCTACCCCTTCTACGAGAACTTCTACGCCGGCGGCCTCGGTTCGGTGCGCGGCTTCACCGCCAACACCCTGGGCCAGCGCACCACGCCGCCGGAAACCGGTGGGCGCGACCGGACCCTGGGCGGCAACGTGCTGATGCAGGGCAGCGCCGAGCTGCTCTTCCCGCTGCCCTTCATCGAGGATCGCCGCTCCCTGCAGACCTCGCTGTTCGTTGACGCGGGCAATACCTTCCTTAGCTCCTGCTATGACGTGCCCGATGGCGTCGCTTCCAACTGCAGCTCCGGCGTCGACCTGGGCGACCTGCGCTACAGCGTCGGCGTGGGGCTCTCCTGGCTGACGCCGGTGGGGCCTCTCACCTTTAGCGTCGCCGAGCCGATCAACGACGAGAGCGGCGACGACACCCAGTTCTTCCAGTTCTCCCTGGGCCAGACCTTCTGATCCAGCCGTCATGACAGACCACTGCCGGGCCGCACGGGCGGCCCCCAAGGAGTGAGAGATGCGTAGATTGACCGCCGCCCTGAGCCTGGCCCTGCTGGTGCTGCTGGCCCTGCCCGCCCAGGCGGCCGACGTCGCCATGCTCGACTGGCGCCGTGCCCTGCTCGAGACCGATGCCGCCCAGCGTTCCATGAGCGACCTGGAGGGCCAGGTGGGCAGCCAGCAGCGCCAGGCCCAGTCCCTGGAGCAGGAGCTCGGCCAGCTGCAGCAGCGCGCCGACAGCCTCTCCGACAGCGAGCGCCAGGAGGCCAACCGCAAGGTGGGCGAGCTCAACCAGCTGATGGGCGAGATCATGCAGGCGCGCCAGCAGGCCGAACAGCAGTTCCTGCAGCGCGCCGAGCCGCATCTCGAGCGGGCCGTGGAGCAGCTGATCACCCGCCACAGCGTGAAGGTGCTGGTGGAGCCCATGGGGGTGCTGCACTCCGATGAGCAGCTGCAGGACCTGACCGCCGAGCTGACCCAGATCCTCAATACGATGCTGTGAGGGCCAGGTTCCGATGACGCGACGCAACGCTCCTGTCTACACCCTGGGTGAACTCACCGAGTGCCTGGGCGCCCGCCTGGTCGGCGACGCCGACCGGCGGGTCGTCGGCCTGGCCACCCTCAGGGACGCGGGCCCGGACCAGGTGGCCTTCCTGGCCAACCGCGCCTACCTCAAGGACCTCGCGGTCACCCGGGCCGCGGCGGTACTGCTCCACCCCCAGCACGGCGCCACCTGCCCCACGGCCCGGCTGGAGCTCGACAACCCCTACCTGGGCTATGCGGCGCTGTCGCGGCTCTTCGACCCCCTGGCCGGCCGCGAGCCCGCCGGCGTGCACCCCTCGGCGGTGGTGGACCCCGCCGCGACCCTGGGCGAGCGGGTCGAGGTGGGGCCCAATGCCGTGATCGGGGCCGGCGTGACCCTGGGCGATGACGTCATCATCGGCCCCGGCTGCGTGGTCGGGGCCGATACCACCATCGGCGCCGGCTCCCGCCTGCATGCCAACGTCACCGTCTGCCACGGCGTGGTGATCGGTGCGCGGGCGATCCTGCACAGCGGCTGCGTGATCGGCGGCGACGGCTTCGGCTTCGCCCACGACGGGGCCCGCTGGCACAAGATCGCCCAGCTCGGCGGCGTGGTGCTGGGCGACGACGTCGAGGTGGGCAGCTGCTCGAGCATCGACCGCGGGGCCCTCGGCGATACGCTGATCGGCAACGACGTCAAGATCGACAGCCAGGTGCAGATCGCCCACAACGTGCAGATCGGTGACCATAGCGCGCTCGCCGGCTGCGTGGGCATCGCCGGCTCCACGAAGGTGGGGAAGCACTGCATGCTGGGCGGCGGGGTGGGCCTCTCCGGCCACCTGACGCTCTGCGACGGCGTCCAGGTCACCGGCATGAGCCTGGTGACCAACTCCATTTCCGAGCCCGGGGTCTACTCCTCGGGTACCGGCGCCATGAAGAACGCCCAGTGGCGCAAGAATGCGGTACGCTTCAAGCAGCTCGACGACATTGCCAAGCGGCTCGTGCGCCTCGAGAAGGGGCGCGACGCTTGAGGGGCGCGCCCGGGGCGCTATAATCCCCCGCCTGTCCGGTGGCCAGACCACCGGCTCGTGCCTGCCGGGACGGCGGGCCTCCCGATACTTCAGAGGTTGTGACGATGGTAATGGACATCAACGAGATTCGAGACTACCTGCCCCACCGCTACCCCTTCCTGCTAGTGGACAGGGTCACCGAGCTGAACCTCGGCGAATCCATCGTCGCCTACAAGAACGTCAGCATCAACGAGCCCTTCTTCAATGGCCACTTTCCCCATCACCCCATCATGCCCGGGGTGCTGGTGGTCGAGGCGCTGGCCCAGGCCTGCGGCATTCTCGGCTTCAAGACCGTCAACAAGCTGCCCGCCGACGGCTACGTCTACTACCTGGTGGGCAGCGACAACGTGCGCTTCAAGCGCCCGGTGATGCCCGGTGACCGGCTGCAGCTGCGTGCCGACGTGATCCGCGAGAAGCGGGGCATCTGGAAGTTCGCCTGCCAGGCCACCGTCGACGGCGAGCTGGCCTGCGAGGCCGAGATCATCTGTGCCGAGAGGAAGGTTGCTTGATCCATCCCACCGCCCTTGTCGACCCCGCCGCGCGCCTCGCCGATGACGTCGAGGTGGGCCCCTTCACGGTGATCGGCCCCGACGTGGAGATCGGGCCCGGCAGCCGCATCGGTCCCCACGTGGTGATCAAGGGGCCCACGGTGCTCGGGGCCCGCACCCGCATCTTCCAGTTCGCCTCGGTGGGCGAGGATTGCCAGGACAAGAAGTACGCCGGCGAGCCGACCCGCCTGGTGATGGGCGACGACAACGTCATCCGCGAGGGGGTGACCCTGCATCGCGGCACCGTTCAGGACCGCGGCGAGACCACCATCGGCTCGCGCAACCTCTTCATGGCCTATGTCCACGTGGGTCACGACTGCGTGATCGGCAGCGACTGCATCCTGGCCAACCAGGTGACCCTGGCGGGCCACGTGAAGCTGGGGGACTTCGCCATCCTCGGCGGGCTCTCCGCGGTGCACCAGTTCTGCCACTTCGGCACCCACGCCATGGCCGGCGGCGGCTCCATCATCACCAAGGACACGCCCGCCTACGTGATGATCAACGGCAACCCGGCCCAGGTGCACGGCCTCAACCTGGTGGGCCTCAAGCGCCGCGGCTTCTCCAGGGAGGCGATCCGGGCGTTGGGCGAGGCCTACAAGCTGGTCTACCGCCAGGGGCTGACCGTGGAGCAGGCGCTGGGCCAGATCCGTGACCGCTTCGACCTGCCCGAGACCGAGGCCTTCGCCGCCTCCATCGAGATCGCCTCCCGCGGCATCGTGCGCTGACCATGGCGGAACCCCTGGAAAGGGCGGCCCCCGAGAAGGGGGCGCTAGCCGAGCAGCAGGCCGTGAGGCGGGTCTACCTGGTGGCCGGCGAGCTCTCCGGCGATATTCTCGGCGCCGGCCTGATGCGCGCCCTGAAGGCCCGCCATCCCGGCGTCGAGTTCCGCGGCATCGGCGGCCCGCGCATGATCCGGGAGGGCATCGACAGCCGCTTCCCCCTGGAGACCCTCTCGGTGATGGGCCTGGTCGAGGTGCTTAAGCACCTGCCCGGGCTGCTCCGGGTGCGGCGCGCCCTGAAGGCCGATGCCCTGGCTTGGCAGCCGGATATCATGGTCGGCATCGATGCCCCGGACTTCAACCTGGGTCTGGAGCGCCAGCTGCGCGAGGCGGGGCTCACCACCGCCCACTACGTCAGCCCCTCCGTCTGGGCCTGGCGCCAGGGGCGGGTCAAGGGCATCGCGAAGTCGGTCGATGCCATGCTCACCTTCCTGCCCTTCGAGGCCGCCTTCTACGCCCGCCACCGGGTGCCGGTGGCCTTCGTCGGCCACCCCCTGGCCGACGAACTGCCGCTTACGACCGACCGGGTCGCCATGCGCACCGCCCTGGGCCTTCCCGCCGAGGGCGAGGTGCTGGCGCTGCTGCCCGGCTCCCGGGCCAACGAGATCCGCTTTCTCGGTGAGACCTTCCTCGCCGCGGCTGAGCGGCTCTGTGCCGCCCGGCCGGGCCTGCACCTGGTGGTGCCGGCGGCCACGCCGGCGCGGCGCGCCGAGCTCGCGGCGCTGCTGGAGGCGCATCCGGCGCTGGAGGGGCGGTTGACCCTGCTCGACGGCCAGGCCCGGGAGGCCATGGTGGCCGGTGATGCGGTGCTGCTCGCCTCGGGCACGGCGGCGCTGGAGGCGATGCTCTGCCACCGCCCCATGCTGGTGGCCTACCGCATGGCGCCCGCGACCCACTGGCTCGCCAGGCGGCTGGTCAAGACCGAGTGGATCTCGCTGCCCAACCTGATCGCCCGGGAGACCCTGGTGCCGGAGCTGATCCAGGAGGCGGCGAGCCCCGAGGCGATCGCCGACCGGCTCGGCGCGATGCTCGACGACGCCCCGGGCCGCGCCGCCCTGGAGGCGCGCTTCGCGGCGATGCATGCGGGCCTGCAGCGCGACGCCAGCCGCCGGGCGGCGGAGGCCATCGAGGCCCTGGTGGCCGGCCGGCCGCTGCCCGCGAGCGTCGCCCCCGAGCGGGCCGAGGAGGTGGCGCCGTGACCCGGCGGCGAGGCACCTCCCGGGAGCTGCCGCCCCTGGTGGTGGAGTACCGCGGCGAGCGCCTGGCCGGGGTCGACGAGGTGGGCCGCGGCCCTCTGGTGGGGGCGGTGGTGGCCGCCGCGGTGATCCTCGACCCGGCGCGCCCCATTGCGGGGCTTACCGACTCCAAGGCGCTCTCCGCCAGGCGTCGCGAGGCGCTCGACCTGGAGATCCGCGAGCAGGCCCTGGCCTTCGCCCTGGCCGAGGCCTCCGCCGCCGAGGTGGACGAGCTGAACATCTACCACGCCACCCACCTGGCCATGCGCCGGGCCATCGACGCCCTGGCCCCGGCCGCCGAGTACCTGCTGGTGGACGGCAATCGCCTGCCCGGGCATCATCTGCCGGGGCAGGCGGTGGTCAAGGGCGACGCCCGCCACCCGGCCATCGCCGCCGCCTCCATACTCGCCAAGGTGGCCCGGGACGCCCAGATGGCCGCGCTCGACGCCCGCCATCCCGACTACGGCTTCGCCCGCCACAAGGGCTACCCGACCCGGGAGCACCTGGCCGCCCTGGAGCGCCTGGGCGCACTGCCGGAGCACCGCCGCTCCTTCGCCCCGGTCAAGCGCCAGCTGGCGCTGTTCTGAACACCCGAGCCCCGAGCCCCCTATGACCACGCCCTTCGTTCATCTTCGCGTCCACACCGAATACTCCCTGGTCGACGGCCTGGTGCGCCTCAAGCCGCTGGTCAAGGCGGCGGGGGAGCACGGCATGCCGGCGCTGGCCGTGACCGACGAGGCCAACCTCTTCGGCCTGGTCAAGTTCTACAAGGCCGCCCAGGGCGCCGGGCTCAAGCCGGTCATCGGCACCGACCTCTGGCTCGCCAACCCCCACGACGAGGAGCACCCCTACCGGCTCACCCTGCTGGCCATGAACGACACCGGCTACCGCAACCTCACCGAGCTGATCTCGAGGGGCTGGATGGAGGGGCAGCGGCTGGGCCGCGCCGAGCTGAAGCGGGAGTGGGTGCTGGCCCAGAGCGAGGGGCTGATCGCCCTCTCCGGCGGGCGCGACGGCGAGGTGGGCCGCTACCTGCTCAGCGACCACGGTGCCGAGGCCCGCGCGCTGCTGGCGGAGTGGAACGCCGCCTTCCCCGGGCGCTTCTACCTGGAGCTGACCCGTACCGGCCGGCCCCTGGAGGAGGAGTGTGTCCATCTCTCCGTGGACCTGGCCATTGAGACCGGCACCCCGGTGGTCGCCACCAACGACGTCCGCTTCCTCCACAAGGAGGACTTCTGGGCCCACGAGACCCGGGTCGCCATCGGCGAGGGCAGGGCGCTGGACGACCCGCGCCGGGAGCGCAAGTACACCGAGGAGCAGTACCTCAAGAGCCCGGAGGAGATGGCGGAGCTCTTCGCCGATATTCCCGAGGCGCTGGAGAACAGCGTGATGATCGCCGCGCGCTGCAGCGTGGACGTGCGCCTGGGCGAGATCTTCCTGCCGGAGTTCGAGATTCCCGAGGGGATGACCCAGGACGAGTTCTTCCGCAAGGTCTCCCACGACGGCCTCACCGAGCGCCTCGACTTCCTGTTCCCCGCCGAGCGCTACCCCCGGGACGGCGCCGAGTACGCCGAGATCGACCAGCGCTACCGGAAGCGCCTCGACTTCGAGCTCGACGTCATCATCCAGATGGGGTTCCCCGGCTACTTCCTGATCGTGATGGACTTCATCCAGTGGGCCAAGGACAACGACGTCCCGGTGGGGCCCGGGCGCGGCTCCGGCGCCGGCTCCCTGGTGGCCTACGCCCAGAAGATCACCGACCTGGACCCCATCGGCTACGACCTGCTCTTCGAGCGCTTCCTGAACCCCGAGCGGGTCTCCATGCCCGACTTCGACGTCGACTTCTGCATGGAGAAGCGCGACCGGGTCATCGAGTACGTGGCCGACCGCTACGGCCGCAACGCCGTCTCCCAGATCGTCACCTTCGGCACCATGGCCGCCAAGGCGGTGGTGCGCGACGTGGCCCGGGCCCAGGGGCGCCCCTACTCCCTGGGCGACAAGCTCTCCAAGCTGATCCCCTTCGAGGTGGGGATGACGCTCGCCAAGGCCATCGAGGCGGAGCCGGCCCTCAGGGAGTTCGTCGAGGCCGATGACGAGGCCGCCGAGATCTGGGAGATGGCGCTCAAGCTCGAGGGCATCACCCGGGGCACCGGCAAGCACGCCGGCGGGGTGGTGATCGCCCCCACCAAGCTCACCGACTTCTCGCCGCTGCTCTGCGACGAGGACGGCTCGGGGCTCGTCGTGCAGTTCGACAAGAACGACATCGAGGACGCCGGGCTGGTCAAGTTCGACTTCCTGGGCCTGCGCACCCTGACCATCATCGACTGGGCCCTGGAGATGGTGGACAAGGTGCGCGCCGTGGAGGGGCAGGGGCCGCTCGATATCGACAGCATCCCGCTGGACGACGCGCCCACCTTCGAGATGCTCAAGCGCGCCGAGACCACGGCGGTGTTCCAGCTGGAATCCCGCGGCATGAAGGAGCTGATCAAGCGCCTGCTGCCCGACTCCCTGGACGACATGATCGCCCTGGTCGCCCTGTTCCGCCCCGGCCCGCTGCAGTCGGGCATGGTGGACGACTTCATCAACCGCAAGCACGGCCGGGCCGAGATCTCCTACCCGCACCCGGACTACCAGCACGAGTGGCTCAAGCCGGTGCTGGAGCCCACCTACGGCATCATCCTCTACCAGGAGCAGGTGATGCAGATCGCCCAGGTGCTGGCGGGCTACACCCTGGGCCAGGCCGACATGCTGCGCCGCGCCATGGGCAAGAAGAAGCCCGAGGAGATGGCCAAGCAGCGTGCGGGCTTCATGGAGGGGTGTGCGGCCAACGGCATCGACAAGGAGCTCGCCGGCAATATCTTCGACCTGGTGGAGAAGTTCGCCGGCTACGGCTTCAACAAGTCCCACTCGGCCGCCTATGCGCTGGTCTCCTACCAGACCGCCTGGCTGAAGGCGCACTACCCCGGCCCCTTCATGGCGGCGGTGATCTCCACCGAGATGGACAACCTCGACAAGGTGGTACCGCTGATCGAGGAGTGCCGCAACCTGGGGCTCACCGTGACCCCGCCGGACGTCAACGTGGGGGGCTACAAGTTCACCGTGGATGACGAGGCCCGGGTGGTCTACGGCCTCGGCGCCATCCGCGGCGTGGGCGAGGGGCCCATCGGGGCCATCGTCGAGGCCCGGGAGGCGGAGGGGCCCTTCAAGGACCTCTTCGACTTCTGCCGCCGGGTCGACCCCAAACGGATGAACAAGCGCACCCTGGAGGCGCTGATCCGCTCCGGCGCCCTGGATACCCTCGGCCCCAACCGCGCCGTGCTGGCGGCGGCCCTGGATGACGCCCTCAAGGCGGCCGCCCAGAGCCAGACCAACCAGAACCTGGGCATGATGGACATGTTCGGGGAAGCCTTCGTCGATGACGCCGCGTCGGACGGCGATGTCTACGCCGACTATCTCGGGGTCCGCGAGTGGACCGACAAGGAGCGCCTGGCCGGCGAGAAGGAGACCCTGGGGCTCTACCTGACCGGCCACCCCATCGACGAGTACGAGGGTGAGCTTGCGCGCTTCGTCTCCACCCGCATCAGCGACCTCAAGCCGTCGCGGGAGCCCCAGCGGGTCGCCGGCCTGGTGGTGGGCATGCGCACCATGAAGTCCAAGCGCGGCGACACCATGGCCTTCCTGACCCTGGACGACCGCACCGGTCGCATCGAGGCGTCGCTGTTCGGCGAGCTCTTCGATCAGCTGCGCGGCCAGATCGAGGCCGACCAGGTGCTGATCGTGGAGGGAGAAGTCTCCTCCGACGACTACTCCGGCGGGCTGCGCCTGCGCGGCAAGGAGGTCACCCCCATGGTGGCGGCGCGCACCCGCTACGGCCAGGCGGTGGAGCTCTCCCTGGATGGCGCGGCCATCAACGGCCGGCTGGTGGACTCCCTCCGCGAGAGCCTGGAGCCCCATCGGAACGCCGCGGGCCTGCCGGTGCGCCTGCGCTACCGCAACGCCGAGGCCGCCGGCTGGCTGGAGCTCGACGCAGACTGGAGGGTCGCGCCCACCGACGAGCTGCTGATCCGCCTGCGCGAGGTGCAGGGGCAGGATGGGGTGCGGCTCAAGTACCGCTGAGGTGCTGCCTTGCGCCGCGCGTTGAGGGTGCGATAATGCCAGCCACTTCTTTTTTCGCGCCGCCTGCCACGGGCCGGGCGGTGAAACACCACAAGGCCGTCCGCCAATGAATCCCAACTATCTCGACTTCGAACAGCCCATCGCCGAGCTCCAGGCCAAGATCGAGGAGCTGCGGCTGGTCGACAACGACAGCCAGGTCAACCTCAGCGACGAGATCGAGCGCCTCGAGGAGAAGAGCCGCAAGCTCACCGAGTCCATCTTCAAGGACCTGACCCCCTGGCAGGTCTCCCAGCTCTCCCGCCATCCCCAGCGCCCCTACACCCTGGACTACCTGGAGCACGTCTTCACCGACTTCGACGAGCTCCACGGCGATCGCCACTTCGCCGATGACGCCGCCATCGTCGGCGGCGTGGCGCGTCTCGACGACCGCCCGGTGATGGTGATCGGCCACCAGAAGGGGCGCGACGTGAAGGAGAAGGTGCGCCGCAATTTCGGCATGCCGCGCCCGGAGGGCTACCGCAAGGCGTGCCGGCTGATGGAGATGGCCGAGCGCTTCCGGATGCCGGTGCTCACCTTTATCGATACCCCGGGCGCTTACCCCGGCATCGACGCCGAGGAGCGCGGCCAGTCCGAGGCGATCGCCTACAACCTGGCGGTGATGTCCCGGCTGCGCACGCCGATCCTGGCCACCGTGGTGGGCGAGGGCGGCTCCGGCGGAGCCCTGGCCATCGGCGTCTGCGACGAGCTGGCCATGCTGCAGTACTCCACCTACTCGGTGATCTCCCCGGAGGGCTGTGCCTCCATCCTCTGGCGCAGCGCCGAGAAGGCCGCCGACGCCGCCCAGGCCATGGGCGTGACCGCCGAGCGCCTCAAGGAGCTGGGCTTCGTCGACACCCTGATCCAGGAGCCCCTGGGCGGCGCCCACCGCCAGCCCCTGGCCACCGCGGAGCGGGTCCGGGAGTCCCTGCTGGCGAGCCTCGACCGCCTCGAGGCGATGGACATGGAGAGCCTGCTGGCGCGCCGCTATGAGCGACTGATGAGCTATGGCGTGCCGGCCTAGCGGGAGCCTGCCCCTCCAAGCCGTTATCGATAGCGCCCTGGCGGAGACCCCGCCGGGGCGCATCGTCTGGGTGGCCCTCTCCGGCGGGCTCGACTCCGCGCTGCTGCTGACGCTCGCCGCCGAGGCGTGCCGGCGCCATCCCCGCCCGCTTCACGCCCTGCACGTCCACCACGGCCTCCAGGCCGCCGCCGACGAGTTCGAGCGCCACTGCCGCCGGCTCTGCTCGCGGCTGGGCGTGCCGCTCTTCGTCGAGCGCGTGGCGGTTGACCTCGCGGCGGGCCGGGGGCTCGAGGGGGCGGCCCGGGAGGCGCGCTACGCCGCCTTCGCCCGACGCGTCGCCCCGGGGGAGACCCTCTGGCTGGCCCAGCACCGCGACGACCAGGCCGAGACCTTCCTGCTCGCCGCCCTGCGCGGCAGCGGGGTGCGCGGCCTGGCCGGCATGCCGCCGCTGCGGGCCTGGCGGGGCAGGGCGGTGGCGCGCCCGCTGCTGGAGGTGCCCCGGGCATCCCTCGAGGCCGAGGCGTCACGGCGGGGGCTGGCCTGGGTGGAGGACCCCTCCAACGCCGATGAGGCACTCGATCGCAACTTCCTGCGCGGCACCCTGCTGCCGCAGCTGGAGGGCCGCTGGCCCCACGCCGGGGCGGCGCTGGCCAGGAGCGCCGCCCTCGCCGGGGAGGCCGATGCCCTGCTCGGCGAGCTGGCCGAGCTGGACCTCGCCCGCCTCGGCGGTGACCCCGCCTGCCTGGCGGCGGGCGAGCTTGGCGCGCTGTCGCCGCCCCGGCAGCGGCTTCTGCTGCGCCACGCCTGCCAGCGGCTGGGGCTGCCGACCCCGCCGGCCTCGCGGCTGGAGACGCTGCTGGCGCAGCTGGGTGCGCGCCTCGACGGCGAGGCCCGTGTGGCCTGGCCCGGCGCCGAGGCGCGGCTATGGCGGGGTGTGCTGCACCTGATGGCGCCGCTGCCGGCGCTGCCGGCGGGCTGGGCGTGCCGCTGGGACGGGGTATCGCCGCTGTCGACCCCCCTCGGGGAGTGCGCGGTGCGCCTGGCGGGGCCGCCGGAAGCGACCGGGGCGCTGGCGCTGCGCCCGCGGCGGGGCGGCGAGCGACTGCGCCTGGCGGGCCGGGGGGCACGGGATCTCAAGCGGCTGCTGCAGGAGCTCGACGTGCCGCCCTGGCGGCGGCAGCGGCTGCTGGTGGCCTGGCATCTCGACGAGCCGGTGGCGCTGCTCGACCCCCTGGCGGGGCGCTGGCTGGCGGCGGCCGAGGGGTGGCGGGCTCAGGAGGAGAGGACCTCCAGGGAGAAGCCCGCCGCCTGCTGATAGGTGCACTCCTGCTCCAGGTCGGTGAGCAGCAGCATGGGGTCCTCGCCGCCGGGCAGGGTGAGGCGCAGCGCCTCGCCCTCCGCTTCCAGGCGGGGGAGGGGCGCGGCCTGCTCCGGGCGGCTGTGGTTGAGCAGCACGGCCAGGCGCAGCAGGCGGGCCAGGCGGGCGTGGGAGTCGCGGACCGAGGCGGGCAGCGCCTGCCACTCCCGCAGCGGGAACTTGCGGCGATGGGCGCGCACCAGGAAGGCCAGCAGGCGCTGCTCCGGGCGGGAGAAGCCGGCCAGGTCGGAGTGCTCCAGCAGGTAGGCGCCGTGGCGGTGGAACTGGCTGTGGGAGATGGCCAGGCCGATCTCGTGGAGGCGCGCCCCCCAGGTCAGGAAGCGGGCCTGGTCGTCGTCGAGCCCCCAGGCATCGCGGACCTGGTCGAGCAGTGCGCGGGCGGTGGCGGCGACGTTTCCGGCCTGGCGTTCGTCCACCCCGTAGCGGCGCTCGAGCAGCTCCAGGCTCTTGAGCCGTGAGTCCTCGGGGCTGTTGCGCCCGGCCATGTCGTAGAGCACCCCTTCGCGCAGGGCGCCGTCGGCATAGCGCATCTGCTCGAGGCCGAAGGCCTCGAAGACGGCGCCGAGCACGGCGATGCCGGCGGGGAAGACCCGGGCGCGGTCCGGCTTGAGCCCCTCGAGGCTGACCCTGTCGAGCCGCTTGAATCGGATCAGCCGCTCGCGCAGGGCCGTGAGCCCCTGCCGGGTGATGACGCTCTCGGGGCCGTCGCCGGCGGCGTGGATCACGGCGGCAGCGGCCTTGATGGTGCCGCTGGACCCCACCGGGTCCTCCCAGCCCAGGGCCAGGTAGTGGCGGCGGATATTGGCCAGCTCCGAGAGGGCGGCGAGCTCCGCGCGGCGCATGCGCTTCTCGGTGATCTCGCCGCCGTCGAAGAAGCGGCGGGTGAAGGTGACGCAGCCCATGCGCAGGCTCTCCAGCGCCTGGGGCTCGAAGCGCTCGCCGATGATGAACTCGGTGGAGCCGCCGCCGATATCGACGATCAGCCGCCGCCCCTCCTCGGCCAGGGCGTGGGCGGCGCCCAGGTAGATCAGGCGCGCCTCCTCGCGGCCGGCGATGATCTCGACCCGGCAGCCCAGCAACGCCTCGGCGCGTTCGATCAGCGTCTCGCTGTTGGCGGCGTCGCGCAGGGCGTTGGTGCCCACCACGCGCAGCTGCCCCGGGGCGATGTCGGCCACGAAGGGGGCGAAGCGGGCCAGGCAGTCCAGGGCGCGCTGCATGGTGGCCTCGTCGAGCAGGCCCTCGTCGTCGAGTCCCGCCGCCAGCTGCACCTTCTCGCCCTGCCGGGCCACCACCTGGAGGCGCTCCTCCTGATAGTTGGCCACCAGCAGGTGGAAGCTGTTGGAGCCGAGGTCGATGGCGGCGAGCCGCCGGGTGGTGGGCTGGGCCGGGTCCGCTGGCGAGGTCATGTGAAGTTCCTTCTGGTTGGCTGGGGGAAAGGTTGCGGTCCGGCCGCGGCCCTGTCAATCGCCGAGGACTTGCGTTCGGCTCCTCCCTTGTCTAGTATCGAAGCGTTCGCCTGTTCCGAATGCTTTCCGACCGTTCCACGGCGATCCCGTCTCGGTCATTTCCAAGTCGTCAGACAGCCCACTGTACTCAGCGGAATCCCGGCGCCTGCCGCGGCCGCTGGTCAGGCGAAAGCGAATCTGCTCCCTCGACTCCCTATCGGCCGGCTGCCCCCTGCGGTTGCCTTCCCCATGGCCATCTGGATGAAAGACGACGAGTGGCAGCCTGTCCGGGCTCTGAACGCACCCCATGCGGCGTTTTCGTCTCGCCCCCCGTCATATGCGGCGCATCGACGCCCGGCTTCCACGAGCAATTTCTGAACACACCGATGAATCTTACCGAACTCAAGCAAAAGCCCGTGCCGGAACTCCTGGAGATCGCCCGCGAGATGGGCATCGACAACCTGGCGCGCTCCCGCAAGCAGGACATCATCTTCGCCATCCTCAAGAAGCACGCCAAGAGCGGCGAGCCGATCTACGGTGATGGCGTCCTCGAGATCCTGCAGGACGGGTTCGGCTTCCTGCGCAGTGCAGACAGCTCCTACCTGGCCGGCCCCGACGACATCTATGTGTCGCCCTCCCAGATCCGCCGCTTCAACCTGCGCAAGGGCGACTCCATCTCGGGCAAGATCCGCCCCCCGAAGGAGGGCGAGCGCTACTTTGCCCTGCTCAAGGTCAGCGAGATCAACTTCGACCGCCCCGAGAACGCCAAGTCGAAGATCCTCTTCGAGAACCTGACGCCGCTGTTTCCCGACGAGCGCCTGCGCATGGAGATCGGCAACGGCTCCACCGAGGACATCACGGCGCGCATCATCGATCTCACCGCGCCCATCGGCAAGGGCCAGCGCGGCCTGCTGGTCTCGCCGCCCAAGGCGGGCAAGACGCTGATGCTGCAGAACATCGCGACCTCGATCACCCGCAACAATCCCGAGTGCCACCTGATCGTGCTGCTGATCGACGAGCGGCCCGAGGAGGTCACCGAGATGCAGCGCACCGTGCGCGGTGAGGTGGTGGCCTCGACCTTCGACGAGCCGCCGGCGCGCCACGTGCAGGTGGCCGAGATGGTGATCGAGAAGGCCAAGCGCCTGGTGGAGCACAAGAAGGACGTGGTGATCCTGCTGGACTCCATCACCCGCCTGGCGCGGGCCTACAACACCGTGGTGCCGAGCTCCGGCAAGGTGCTGACCGGCGGCGTGGACGCCCACGCCCTGGAGAAGCCCAAGCGCTTCTTCGGCGCGGCGCGCAACATCGAGGAGGGCGGCAGCCTGACCATCATCGCCACGGCGCTGGTGGATACCGGCTCCAAGATGGACGAGGTGATCTTCGAGGAGTTCAAGGGCACCGGCAACATGGAGGCGCACCTGGACCGCAAGCTGGCCGAGCGTCGCGTCTACCCGGCGATGAACATCCGCCGCTCCGGTACCCGCCGCGAGGACCTGCTGGCCTCCGAGGACGAGATGCAGCGCATGTGGATCCTGCGCAAGCTGCTCAACCCCATGGATGACACCGCGGCCACCGAGTTCCTCATCGACCGCCTGAAGGATACCAAGACCAACCTCGAGTTCTTCGAGGCGATGAAGCGCCGCTAGGCGGCACCGGCGGTATCAAGAAGGGGCGGCATGCTATGCTGCCCCTTTCGTCGTACTGGAACCGGGAAATCCGAATGAAGTACAAGGACCTGCGGGAATTCATCAGCGCCCTGGAGGCCCAAGGCGAGCTCCAGCGCATCACCGCCGAGGTGGACCCCTACCTCGAGATCACCGAGATCTGCGATCGTACCCTGCGCGCCGGCGGCCCGGCGCTGCTCTTCGAGAACGTCAAGGGCCACGACATGCCGCTGCTCGGCAACCTCTTCGGCACGCCGAAGCGGGTGGCCATGGGCATGGGCCAGGACTCCGTGGCCGCCCTGCGCGAGGTGGGCGAGCTGCTCGCCTTCCTCAAGGAGCCGGAGCCTCCCAAGGGCTTCCGCGACGCCTGGGGCAAGCTGCCGATCTTCAAGCAGGTGATGAGCATGGGGCCGAAGAAGGTCCGCTCGGCGCCGGTGCAGGAGCTTGTCCTTGATGGCGACGAGGTCGACCTCGACCGCCTGCCGATCCAGCACTGCTGGCCCGGCGACGCCGCGCCGCTGGTCACCTGGCCGCTGGTGATCACCCGCGGGCCCCACAAGAAGCGCCAGAACCTCGGCATCTACCGCCAGCAGAAGCTGTCGAAGAACCGCCTGATCATGCGCTGGCTCTCCCACCGCGGCGGGGCGCTGGACTTTCAGGAGTTCCAGAAGGCCCATCCCGGCGAGCCCTTCCCGGTGGCGGTGGCACTCGGCGCCGACCCGGCCACCATCCTCGGCGCGGTGACCCCGGTGCCGGACTCGCTCTCCGAGTACGCCTTCGCCGGGCTGCTGCGCGGCTCGCGCACCGAGCTGGTCGGGTGCGGCCATGCCGATCTGGAGGTGCCGGCCTCGGCGGAGATCATCCTGGAGGGCTTCATCTACCCGGATGACACCGCGCCGGAGGGCCCCTACGGCGACCACACCGGCTACTACAACGAGGTCGACCACTTCCCGGTGTTCACGGTGACGCGCATGACCATGCGCCGGGATGCCATCTACCACTCGACCTACACCGGCCGGCCGCCGGATGAGCCGGCGATCCTGGGGCTGGCCCTCAACGAGGTGTTCGTGCCCATCCTGCGCCGCCAGTTCCCGGAGATCGTCGACTTCTACCTGCCCCCGGAGGGCTGCTCCTACCGCATGGCGGTGGTGACCATGAAGAAGCAGTACCCGGGCCACGCCAAGCGGGTGATGATGGGCGTGTGGAGCTTCCTGCGCCAGTTCATGTACACCAAGTTCGTGGTGGTGCTCGACGACGACGTCGACGCCCGGGACTGGAAGGACGTGATCTGGGCCATCACCACCCGCATGGACCCGGCCCGGGACACCGTGATGGTGGAGAACACCCCCATCGACTACCTGGACTTCGCCTCGCCGGTCTCCGGGCTCGGCTCCAAGATGGGCCTGGATGCCACCAGCAAGTGGCCCGGCGAGACCGACCGCGAGTGGGGCGTGCCCATCGTCATGGACGAGGCCGTCAAGGCCCGCGTCAGCGAACGCTGGAACGAGCTGGGCATCGAGCTCCCCGACACCAAGACCCCCTGACAACCCACGAGGCACGCATGACGCCAAGGACCCTGACCTGCCTGGTCGACGAGGTCGAGGACCTCACCCCGGATGTCTTCCGGGTACAGCTGGAGGGCCGCCCGGAGGCGGTGGCCCATGCCCCCGGCCAGTATCTCGAGCTCAGGCTCGACGACGAGACCTGGGTGCCCTTCTCCATCGCCAACGCCCACGGCGGCGACGGCGTGATCGAGCTGCATATCCAGCATTGGCCGGAGCGGGAGAATTCCGCACGGATGCGCGAGCTGGTCCAGGTGGCCAACCGCCTGACCCTGCGCCTGCCCGGCGGCGACTGCGTGCTCGACCCGGACAGCACCCGGCCGCTGCTGCTGGTCGCGGCGGGCACCGGCTTCTCCCAGATGAAGGCGATCGCCGAGGCGGCGCTGGCGGCGAACCCCGAGCGCGAGATCGACCTCTGGTGGGCCGCCCGGGAGCGGCGCCAGCTCTACCTGGAGCGGCTGCCCCGGGAGTGGGCCGAGACCCACCCCGGCTTCCGTTTCCATCCGGTGACCGAGCTCGCCCCGGAGGAGCCCTGGACGGGGGAGGGCGTCATCGGCCATGGCGGGCGCATCGACCAGGCCCTGGCCGCGGCCCTCGAGGATGTCTCGGGCCATGACGTCTACCTCTCCGGCTCGCCGGGCATGGTCTACGCCTGCGTGGATGTGCTGGCTTCGCTGGGGCTCTCGCCCTCGCGGACCTTCTCGGATGTGTTCGCCTATGCGCCCCGGGACCCGCTGATCCCCGTCATCGGCAGCCTGGTGAAGGAGGGGCGGGGATGAGCGCCTCGCCGATCCTGATCACCGGCGGCGCCCAGCGCCTGGGGCGCCACTGCGCCGAGCGGCTGGTGGACGACGGCCATCCGGTGATCATCAGCTACCGCCGAGAGCGGCCGGAGCTCGCGGCGCTGCGGGAGCGGGGGATCGTGACCCTGGCCGCCGATTTCTCCACCGAGGCGGGCATCCTGGACTTCCTCGCGCGCCTCAAGACCGAAACGAGCTCGCTGCGGGCCATCGTCCACAACGCCAGTGACTGGGCGCCGGACTCCACCGGCCCCGAGGCCGGCGCCACCTTCGAGCGGCTCTTCCGCATCCATATGCTGGCGCCCTACCTGATCAACCTGCACGCACGCGAGCTCCTGGAGCGCTGCAGCGAGCCCCAGCGCGATATCGTGCACATGACCGACTACGTGGTGCAGAAGGGGTCGAAGAAGCACGCCGCCTACGCCGCCACCAAGGCGGGGCTCGACAACCTGACCCTCTCCTTCGCCGCCATGCTGGCGCCGACGATCCAGGTCAACGCCATTGCCCCGGCGCTGATCATGCTCAACGAGGGGGACGACGAGGCCTATGTCGAGAAGGCGCGGGCCAAGTCGGCCATGGAGATGGTGCCCGGCCCCGGGGTGATCTATCAGACCCTGCGCTACCTGCTCGACAACCGCTACGTGACCGGGGCGACCCTGCCGGTGGATGGCGGCCGCCACCTGCGCTAGCGCCTACCTGCGACCAAGGTGGCGTGCTCGCCGCCGGGTTCTTCGCTAGAATGCGGACCTACCCTGACAGCAAACCGAAGGAGAGACACATGGCGGGACATGACGAGAACTTCCGTGACAGCAGCGGCGTGCTGTCCATCATCATGGGCCTGATCGTGCTCGTGGCTATGAGTGCCCTGCCGGCCACCATCGGCTGGTACCAGCTGTTTGCCGGCTGATACGGACTTGCCTGCCGCGGCGCGATGCGGCAGGATGAAAGCCTCGCTCAGGAGACGACCATGACCTCACTCGCCACCGCCATGCACTGCCACAGCGCCGCCCACGCGGGTGACGCTGGCGCGTGCACGGGGGCGGGCGCGGGCTTCTGGTGGTATGGCTATTTTATGACCGGTGTGCCCGGCGGCCATGTCTGATGAGAGAATCCTGAGCAGCAGACACGACATCGCCGAGAGGCACGCCCCGCCAGGGTCGCCTCCCGACAGAACCCCCGGAAGGCACCCGCCCCGGGGGTTCTGCGTTTCACGGCATGCCACACAGAGATGACATCAAGGAGAGAGACCATGACCGCATCCATCGCCATTCGCCCGCTGACCGGCTTCATCGGCTATTACGGCTATTGGCGATTTAGCGAGCTGCGGTCGGCTCACTCCGCCACGTCCGGCCGTAGCGAGTTCGGTGGCACCCGATCGACACGATGTACGACCGCTACCCGGAGCTGATGACACCATGAACGCCACGCTTGCCGCCGCCCTGAACCCCGCCCATCCTGCCGCTGCCCCCGTGCGCCGCCTGCCCACGCCGGACGCCCTGCGCCGCGAACTGCCCCTGGCCCCCGAGCTTGCCCGCCGGGTCGCGGCCCAGCGCCAGGCCATCCGCGATATCCTCGCCGGCCGCGACGACCGCCTGCTGGTGGTGGTCGGCCCCTGTTCCATCCACGACCCCGAGGCGGCCCTGGAGTACGCCCGCCGCCTGGCCGAGCTGGCGCCCCGGGTTGCCGACCGCCTGCTGCCGGTGATGCGGGTCTACGTGGAGAAGCCGCGCACCACCGTGGGCTGGAAGGGGCTCGCCTACGACCCCGACCTCGACGGCAGCGGCGACATGGCCCGGGGGCTGGAGGTCTCGCGCCGGCTGATGCGCGACGTCGCCGCGCTGGGCCTGCCGGTGGCCACCGAGCTGCTGCAGCCGATGCTGGCCCCCTACCTGGAGGACCTGCTGGCCTGGGTGGCCATCGGTGCCCGCACCACCGAGTCCCAGCTGCATCGCGAGATGGCCAGCGGCCTGGACGCCGTGGTGGGCTTCAAGAACGCCACCGGCGGCGATATCGGCGTGGCCCTGGACGCCATGCGCGCCGCCGCCCACCCCCACAGCCACTTCGGCCTGGACGGCGACGGGCGCCCGATGATTCGCGACACCGACGGCAACGCCCATACCCACCTGGTGCTGCGCGGCGGCCACGGCGAGCCCAACTACCAGGCCCCTCACGTCCAGGCGGCGCGCCGCGCCCTGGAGGAGGCGGGCCTCACGCCGCGGCTGATGGTGGACTGCAGCCACGCCAACGCCCGCAAGGACCACCGCCGCCAGAGCGAGGTGCTGCTCGACGCCCTGGCCCAGCGCGAGGCGGGGGAGACGGCCCTGGCCGGCCTGATGCTCGAGAGCCACCTGCACGAGGGCAAGCAGCCCCTGGAGCCCGGCCGGCTGCGCCCCGGCGTCTCGGTCACCGACGCCTGCATCGGCTGGGAAGCCACCGAGCGCCTGCTGCTCGGCGCCGCCGAGCGACTGAGGTAGCCCTGTACCCCGGGGGGGCGAGTCGGGATAATCACCTCGATTTCCGACTCGCCACCCTGGAGGCCCCATGTCATTCCGGTTCGAACAGCACGACCCCGAGACCTACCGCCGCAAGGCGAAGATGATCAGCCTGGCCATGGCCGGCCAGCTGATCGTCTTCGGCCTGGTCTTCGCCCAGCTGCTGCAGGCCACCTTCGATGGCGGCTTCTGGCTGAACGTGGTGGGGGTGCTGCTGGGCCTGGTGGCCACCAGCCTGACCTTCGCGGTCCTGCGCGAGCGCCCCTGGATGACCGAGATGCGCTACGTCTGGCAGCTCAAGCACCACCTCTCGCGGGTCAGCGGCTACCTCCCCGGGCTGCGCCGGGCGACCGAGGAGGGCAACGGCACGGCGCTGGCCATCCTCACCTTCTACCACCAGGGCATGGCCCAGCTGGCCGAGCTCAACGGCCGGACCTTGGACGACGACGCCGAGCTGCTCGCCGAGCGGCAGAAGCTGCGCCTGCTGCGCCAGGAGCGCGGCCTCCCCGAGTCGGTCGACGGCTTCGACCCCCACGACCTGGCCGCCTTCAAGCGCGGCTGACCCCGCTCTGGCCCCGCCAGCGGCGCGCTGCCAGGCAGCGAGGTCGCGCCCCTCAGGTCTTGGCGGCGTAGGCGTAGAGCAGCGTCTCCTGGGCGCTGATCGGCGCGGCGTCGCCGGGCGTCTGCTTGACATAGCTGCCGTCGGGCTGCAGCAGCCAGCTCTGGCAGTTGTCCACCAGGTAGGTCTCCAGGTCCTTGCGCACCCGGGCGGCCAGCTTGCGGTCCAGCAGCGGGAAGCAGGTCTCCACCCGGTGGAACATGTTGCGGCTCATGAAGTCGGCGCTGGAGCCCCATACCTCGGGCCTGCCGTTGTTGTGAAAGTGAAAGACCCGGGTGTGCTCCAGGAAGCGGCCGATGATGGAGCGCACCCGGATGTTGTCCGAGACCCCGGGAACGCCCGGCCGCAGGCAGCACTGCCCGCGAATGATCAGGTCGCACTCCACCCCGGCCCGGGAGGCGCGGTAGAGGGCCTGGATCAGCTTCGGCTCGGTCAGGGAGTTGCACTTGATGATCAGGTGGGCGCGTCGCCCCTTGCGGGCGTGTTCCGCCTCGCGGTCGATCATCGCCACCATGCCCTCGTGCAGGGTGAAGGGGGCGTGGAGCAGCGTCTCGATATGGCGGGCGCGGCCCATCCCCGAGAGCTGCTGGAAGACCTGGTGGACATCCTCGCAGAGCGCCTCGTTGGCGGTCAGCAGGCTGTAGTCGGTATAGAGCCTGGCGGTCCTGGAGTGGTAGTTGCCGGTGCCCAGGTGGGCGTAGTGGCGCAGCCGCCCCTTCTCCCGGCGCACCATGTGCATCATCTTGGCGTGGGTCTTGTAGGCCATCACGCCGTAGATGACGATGGCGCCGGCCTCCTGCAGCCGCGACGCCAGGGCCAGGTTGTCCGCCTCGTCGAAGCGGGCGCGCAGCTCCACCACCACGGTGACCTCCTTGCCGCCCCGCGCCGCCTCCACCAGGGAGTTGACGATGGGGGAGTCGGCGCCGGTGCGGTAGAGGGTCTGCTTGATGGCCAGCACCGCGGGGTCCCGGGCCGCCTCGGCGAGCAGCTCCTCCAGCGGGGAGAAGGCCTGGAAGGGGTGGTGCAGCAGGATGTCGCCGGCGGCGATGGCGTCGAACAGGCTGCCCCCCTTCTGCAGGTTCTTGGGCAGGCCCGGTGTATAGGAGCGGTAGAGCAGCTCGGGGCGGTCCACCTCGCCGAGCAGCGACATCATGCGGGTCAGGTTGACCGGGCCGTTGACCCGGTAGAGGTCCTCCTCGGCGAGCTCGAACTGCCCGAGCAGGAAGGTCGCCAGCTCATCGGGGCAGGTGTCTACCACCTCCAGGCGCACGCCGCTGCCGTAGCGCCGCGCCAGCAGTTCGCCGCGCAGGGCCGAGGCCAGGTCCGAGACCTCCTCCGGGTCCACCGTCATGTCGGCGTTGCGGGTGAGGCGGAACTGGTAGCAGCCGCGCACCTTCATGCCGGGGAAGAGCTCCGCGGCGTGGGCGTGGATCATGGAGGAGAGGAACACCGCCTCGTCGAAGCCTTCCTCGCACAGCTCGCGGGGCAGGGCGATCACCCGGGGGAGCGAGCGGGGCGCCGGCAGGATGGCGAGCCCCCCTTCGCGGCCGAAGGCGTCCTTGCCCTCGAGCTGGACGATGAAGTTGAGGCTCTTGTTGACCAGCCGCGGGAAGGGGTGGGAGGGGTCCAGGCCGATGGGACTGATGACCGGCAGGATCTCCCGCTCGAAGTAGTCGCTCACCCAGTCGCGCTGGGCCTGGGTCCACTCGCTGCGGCGGCGGAAGCGCAGCCCCTTCTCCTCCAGCGCCGGCAGCAACACCTCGTTGAGGATGCGGTACTGCCGCTCGATCTGCTCGTGGGCCACCCGGGAGATCTCCGCCACCACCGAGCGCGGCGAGCGCCCGTCGAAGCCGGCGCTCTCGTCGCCGATGGCGATGCGGCGCTTGAGGCCCGCCACCCGGATCTCGAAGAACTCGTCCATGTTGGAGGAGAAGATCAGCAGGAACATCAGCCGGTTGAGCAGCGGATGCGCCTCATCCAGGGCCTGCTCCAGCACGCGGATATTGAACTGCAGGTGGGAGAGCTCGCGGTTGAAGTAGAGGCCGGGGTCGGCGAGGTCGGCCTCGGCCTCCGGCGGCGCCTTGGGCTTGATGCCGGTGCGGGTCTGGTTGAGGCGCGGGGCCGGCAGGTCGCTGCCGGCCTCCTCCCCGGGGGTGAGCTGGGGGGCGTCGGGGAGTGCGGGGCTGCGGTCTTCCATGGGCAACTCTCATGGGATCATGGAAGGGGCCGAGCCCCTTCCGTTACTGGGCGGCGAGCAGGCGGGCCGCTCGCTTGGCGAAGTAGGTCAGCACGCCGTCGGCGCCGGCGCGCTTGAAGCAGGTCAGCGACTCGAGGATCACGCCATCGGCGTCCAGCCAGCCGTTCTCGAAGGCGGCCATGTGCATGGCGTACTCGCCGCTCACCTGGTAGGCGAAGGTGGGCACCCTGAGCTCGTCCTTCACCCGACGCACCACGTCGAGGTAGGGCATGCCGGGCTTGATCATCACCATGTCGGCCCCCTCGGCGAGGTCCATGGCCACCTCGTGGAGCGCCTCGTCGCCGTTGGCGGGGTCCATCTGGTAGGTGCTCTTGTCGGCCTTGCCGAGGTTGGCAGCGGAGCCCACGGCGTCCCGGAAGGGGCCGTAGTAGCGCGAGGCGTACTTGGCGCTGTAGGCCATGATGCGGGTGTTGACCAGCTGCTCCTGCTCGAGTACCCGGCGGATCTCGCCGATGCGGCCGTCCATCATGTCCGAGGGGGCCACCACGTCGGCGCCGGCCTCGGCGTGGGAGAGCGCCTGCTTGAGCAGGGTCTCCACGGTGCGGTCGTTCTGCACATAGCCCTGCTCGTCGATGATGCCGTCCTGGCCGTGACTGGTGTAGGGGTCCAGGGCCACATCGGTCATGATGCCGAGCTCGGGCAGGGCCTCCTTGAGGGCGCGCACGCTGCGCTGCACCAGGCCGTTGGCGTTGAAGGCCTCCTCGGCCAGCTCGCTCTTGAGGGAGGCGTCGATGACCGGGAAGAGCGCCAGGGCGGGGATGCCCAGTTCGACCGCCTCCCGGGCCTCCTCGATCAGCAGGTCCAGCGACAGGCGCTCGACGCCGGGCATGGAGGGCACCGCCTCGCGGCGGTTCTCGCCCTCCAGCACGAAGACCGGCCAGATCAGGTCGGCCGGGGTCAGCACGTGCTCGCGCATCAGGCGGCGGGAGAAGTCGTCGCGACGCATGCGGCGCATGCGGGTGGCGGGGAACTGGCGAGTGGTCATGAAGCTCAAGGTGGTTCTCCAGCGTTGGTCGCCGCTCGGCTGAGTATGGCGACACAAGATGACATTGGGGTGACACTGTCTCCCGTGTGTTCTCGAGTATATCAGTGTGCCCGTGCGCCGAAAGTCTCGCCTTGTCGCCTACCGGTGTTCACTCTAGAGTGTGATGTTCGATTATCGGTCCTGCCCCGGCGGCGGGCGAATCCTGCAAGGAGACAGGCATGAGCAAACAGGTGGCGGTGATCCTCTCGGGCTGCGGCGTTCAGGATGGCTCCGAGATCTACGAGACCACCCTGACCCTGCTGCGTCTTGACCAGCTGGGTATCGGCTATCGCTGCTTCGCGCCGGACATGGCGCAGCATCACGTCATCGACCATCGCAGCGGCGAGGTGGCCGAGGGCGAGACCCGCAACGTGCTGACCGAGGCGGCGCGGCTGGCGCGGGGCGAGATCTCGCCGCTGTCCGAGCTGGCCGCCGACGAGTTCGACGCGGTGGTCCTGCCCGGCGGCTTCGGCGCGGCCAAGAATCTCTCCAGCTTCGCTGCGAAGGGCGCCGAGATGGAGGTGCTCGAGGAGCTGGCCGAGGCCCTGGGCGAGTTTCACGAGGTGCGCAAGCCCATCGGCCTGATGTGCATCGCGCCGGTGATGGTCCCCAAGCTGCTGGGTAACGGCATCGCCGTGACCATCGGCCACGACCCGGGCGTCTCCGGGGCCATCAGCGCCATGGGCGGCCTGCACCGCAGCTGCGGCGTGGAGGATATCGTGGTGGACTTCGAGAACCGCGTGGTGACCACCCCCGCCTACATGCTGGCGACCCGCATCAGCGAGGCGGCCACCGGGATCTTCAAGCTGGTCGACCGCATCGACGAGCTGATGGATCTCTGACCCGGCTTCGCCGGGAGCTGTAAGCCGTAAGCTGTAAGTAAAACCCCCAGAGCATTGAATTGAGCCTTGGGGGTTTTCTTATGGCTAGCAGCTTAAAGCTTAGGAGTCGTCTTCCGCCTCGCGCCGCTCCTTCTTGCGTTGCGCCAGCCGGCCGAACAGCAACCCCACCTCGTAGAGCAGGTACATGGGCACCGCCAGCAGGCTCTGGGAGATCACGTCCGGCGGGGTGAGCAGCATGCCCACCACGAAGCAGCCGAGGATGATGTAGGGGCGCTTCTGGGAGAGGCTCTCCACCGTGGTGATGCCGGAGGCGATCAGCAGGAAGGTGGCGATGGGGATCTCGAAGGCCACGCCGAAGGCGAAGAAGAGCTTGAGGACGAAGTTGAGGTAGGCGTTGATGTCGGTCATCACCGCCACGTTCTCCGGCCCCGTCTGGGTGAAGAAGGAGAACAGCAGCGGGAAGACCACGTAGTAGGCGAAGGCCGCACCGGCGTAGAAGAGCAGCACGCTGGAGGTGAGGATGGGGATGGCCAGGGCCTTCTCGTTGTCGTAGAGCCCCGGGGCCACGAAGGCCCACGCCTGGTGGAGCACATAGGGCACGGCGATGAAGACCGCCGCCACCAGGGTCAGCTTGAAGGGGGCCAGAAACGGCGAGGCCACCTCGGTGGCGATCATCTGGGACCCCTCCGGCAGCAGCGCCATCAGCGGCTGGGCCACGAAGAGGTAGATGTCGTTGGCGAAGGCGTAGAGGCCCAGGAAGATCACCAGGATCGCCACCACGGCTCGCAGCAGTCGCGAGCGGAGTTCGATCAGGTGCTCGATCAGCGGGGCCTGCGGCTGTTCCGGGCGGTCACCGGTGTTGCTCATCGTGAGGAAGCGTCCTTGTCGGCGGCGGAGGGCGCGGCGGGTTCATCGGCGCCCGGGGCATCGGCCCCGGGAGCAGCGTGGCGGGCGCGGGCCAGGGCGTCGTCCAGGCGCTGTTCGGCGCTGGGAGCAGGTGCCTTGTCCGGCGCCTCGGCGGGGCGGTCGGGCTCGGCGATGCTCTCCACGTCGCGCTGGACCTGGCGCACGCTGTCGTCGAGCTTCTTCTGCTGCTCGTTGAGCTTCTGGCGCAGCTCCTCCGCCTCGAGCTGGGCGCTGATCTCGCGCTGCATGCCGGTGACGCTGCGCTTGATCTTGCCGAGCCACAGGCCCGCCGTGCGAGCCGCCTTGGGCAGCCGCTCCGGGCCCAGCACCAGCAGGCCGACCACGCCGATGAACATCAGTTCGAGAAAGCCGATGTCAAACATGGCGGCTTACTTGCGCTCTTCCTGTTCCTCGGGCTTGCGCTCGGCCTGGACGTCGTAGGTGTTGGTCTCCTCCTTGTGGTCCACGCGAGCCTGCGCCTCGGCCTCCTCTTCCTTCTTCTTCTCGGCCTTCTCTTCCTCGCTCATGGCCTGCTTGAAGCCCTTCACGGCGCCGCCGAGGTCGGTGCCGACGTTGCGCAGCTTCTTGGTGCCGAAGACCAGGATGATGATGCCGAGTACGATCAGCAGCTGCCAGATACTGATACCACCTAACATGAGTGCTTCCTCTGTGTCGGGGCCCCGGCCTGTCCGGGTGCCTTTGTCTTTGATTCGGGTCTGCCCTGCGGGCTCAGCTGGGCCTGGCGGCCTTCTCGTCGTGGCCGGAGATGCCGAAGCGGCGGCCCAGCTCGTCGAGCACGGCGCGATGATCGAGGTCGAGGTGCGACAGCATCACCAGGCTATGAAACCACAGGTCGGCGGTTTCGGCGATGAGTGCCTCGCGCTCGGCCTCTCCGCCACGCTCGGCGTCCTTGGCGGCCAGCAGGGTCTCCGTGGCCTCCTCGCCAACTTTCTCGAGTATCTTGTTCAGGCCCTTGTGATGCAAGGCGGCGACGTAGGAATCATGGGGATCCGCCTGGCGGCGTTGATCCAGGACAGCTTGCAGGCGGTCGAGAATATCGCTCATGAGTGAAGGTTCCGTTGCAGTGGGCGAGGGGCCGGGCATCAGTGCCAGGCCAGCAGGAGCAGGCCGAGGGCCGCGGCGGCCAGGGCCGGCCAGGGCTGGCCCGCGGCCCAGTCGGCCAGCGGCTGCCAGGCCAGCGCCAGGGCCACCAGCAGGAGCCCCAGGCGCAGGCGGCGGCCGCGCCGCCCCTGGCGTGCCAGATGGTGCTGGATGCCGCCGATGGCCTCCCCCTGGCGGCGACGCTGGCGCTTCTCCAGATCGACCCGGGAGAGGGCCTGGTGGGCCAGCACCGGCAGCTCCGGCAGCTGGCGGGTCAGTTCCGGCGCCTGGCGCTTGAGGGACTCCCAGAAGCCGCTGGCGCCGGCGCGCTCCTGCATCCACTGCTCCAGGAAGGGCTTGGCGGTCTTCCAGAGGTCAAGCTCCGGGTAGAGCTGGCGCCCCAGCCCCTCGATGTTGAGCAGGGTCTTCTGCAGCAGCACCAGCTGGGGCTGCACCTCCATGTCGAAGCGCCGGGCGGTCTGGAACAGCCCCAGCAGCACCTGGCCGAAGGAGATGTCCTTGAGGGGCTTCTCGAGGATGGGCTCGCAGACGGTGCGGATCGCCGCGGCGAACTCGTTGGCCCGGGTGTTCTCACCCACCCAGCCCGACTCGATGTGCAGGGCCGCCACCTCGTAGTAGTCCTGGTGGAAGAAGGCCAGCAGGTTGCGGGCCAGGTAGTCCTGGTCCTCCCGGGTCAGGCTGCCCACGATGCCGCAGTCGATGCCGATGTACTGGGGGTCCCGGGGGTGCTCCCGGGAGACGAAGATGTTGCCGGGGTGCATGTCCGCGTGGAAGAAGTTGTCGCGGAACACCTGGGTGAAGAAGATCTCCACGCCCCGCTCGGCGAGCTTCTTGAGGTCGGTCTCCTGGGCCTCCAGGGCCGCCACGTCGGCCACCGGGATGCCGTAGATGCGCTCCTGCACCATCACCCGCTGGCGGGTCAGCTCCCAGTGGATGGCCGGGATGTAGAGCAGCGGGGAGTTCCTGAAGTTGCGCTTGAGCTGGGAGGTGTTGGCCGCCTCCTTGTGCAGGTCGAGCTCGTCGAACAGGGTGGCCTCGTAGTCGCGTACCACCTCCACCGGGCGCAGGCGGCGCGCCTCGGGCACCAGCGTCAGCAGCCGGGCGAAGCGGTACATCAGCGCCATGTCCTGGCGCATCACCCGGTGGATGCCAGGGCGAATGATCTTGACTACCACCTCCTCGCCGCTGTGCAGCCGGGCGCCATGGACCTGGGCGATGGAGGCGGAGGCCAGCGGTTCGGCGTCGAAGCGGGCGAAGGCCAGCGCCACCGTCATGCCGAGCTCTTCCTCGACCACGGCGCGGGCCTGGTCGCCGGGGAAGGGCGGCACCTGGTCCTGCAGGCGCTTCAGCTCGTCGGCGATATCCGGCGGCAGCAGGTCGCGGCGGGTGGAGAGCATCTGGCCGAACTTGACGAAGATCGGCCCCAGGGACTCCAGCGCCAGGCGCAGCCGCGCGCCCCGGGAGCGTTCGCCGATGGGCACCAGGCGCAGCGGCGAGAGCTTGAAGAGGGTGCGCAGCGCCCAGGGCAGGCGCTCCAGGGGGATCAGGGTATCCAGCCGGTAGCGGGTGATGACCCAGAGGATCCGCAGCAGCCGCAGCAGCATCATGGGGTCACCTGCGGGTCGCGCCGGGCCGCCAGGCGGCGGTGCAGCCGGGCCAGCCGCGCCTCGAGGCGGTCGGCGGCGACCTCCAGCTCGGTGAGGTGGTCGCGCAGCACCTCGAGCTGGGGGCGGCCGGGCAGCAGGCGTGCCTCCTCCACCAGGTACTCGGAGAGGTCGGCGCAGAACTCCTCCCGGGTGCGCAGGCCGAAGCGGCCCAGGCGGCGCAGCCCCTCGGCCAGGCTGTGGGCGGGCATGTCGCCCAGCCAACGGGCCAGCTCCCCCTCCCAGTCCAGGTCGAGGTCGAGCAGCAGGTCGCGGGTCGCCTCGAGCAGCGCGATGCGGCCGCGCACGGCGAGGCGCCCCTGGAACATCAGGCGCTCCATGGAGGCGCCGCCCAGCAGAGCGCCTGCGGTCTCCGCATCCAGCTCAACGACCGCGTCGAAGGCCGACTCGTCGGTGTCGTCGGGGCGCAGCAGGTCGAGGCCCTGGGGGTGGAAGTGCACCGCCAGGGCCAGCTCGGGATGCTCCAGGCGCAGCAGCAGCCGCTGGCCGGCGAGGCGCGCCAGCCGCGAGGGGGCGGCCGGGTCCCGGGCGAGCAGGGCGTTGAGGGTGCGTTCCAGGCCAGCTAGCAATAACATTATAACTTGATGCCGCGGTGCAGGGCGACGATGCCACCGGTCAGGTTGGTGTACTCGACCCGCTCGAGGCCGGCCGTTTCCATCATCCCCTTGAGGGTTTCCTGGTCGGGGTGCATCCGGATCGACTCGGCCAGGTAGCGGTAGCTGTCGGCGTCGCTGGCCACCACCTCGCCGATCTTCGGCAGCAGGCGGAAGGAGTATTCGTCATAGACCTTCGAGAGCAGGGCGCTGGGCGGCTTGGAAAACTCCAGCACCAGCAGGCGGCCACCGGGCTTGAGTACCCGGGCCATGGAGCGCAGGGCGGCATCCTTGTCGGTGACGTTGCGCAGGCCGAAGGCGATGGTGATGCAGTCGAAGGTGTTGTCGGGGAAGGGCAGGCACTCGGCGTTGGCCTGCACGTACTCGACGTTGCCGCCGACGCCGTTGTCGAGGAGCTTGTCGCGGCCGACGCGCAGCATCGACTCGTTGATGTCCGCCAGTACCACCCGCCCGCGGGGGCCCACCATGCGCGAGAACTTCAGGGTCAGGTCGCCGGTGCCGCCGGCGATATCGAGGACGCTGTGGCCGGGCCGGACGCCCGAGCGCTCGATGGTCAGGCGCTTCCACAGGCGGTGGATGCCGAAGGACATCAGGTCGTTCATCACGTCGTAACGGGCCGCCACGGAGTGGAAGACGTCGGCCACTCGAGAGGCTTTCTCCTCGACGGGCACTTCCTGATAGCCGAAGTGGGTGGTCTGCTTGTCCCTGGAGCTGGGGTTGGCGCTCATGCGATGGGGCTCCCGAATCGCTGCATGGGAGAGGCCGCTGCCTCGGATGGGCGCCATTGTAGCCTTCCGCAGCGGCGATTGTCTTGAC
>Ga0209075_1000373_pt1 | contig 43495 bp, 37 predicted proteins | sample Stecom2011_FD_187523 | JGI IMG/M metagenome (GOLD analysis project Ga0209075, IMG submission 187523) | Agricultural soil microbial communities from Utah to study Nitrogen management - Steer compost 2011 (SPAdes) (version 2) | ecosystem: Environmental > Terrestrial > Soil > Agricultural land...
GCTTCAGCATCTCGTAGACAGCAGGATCGCTGATCTTCTTCGGCTTGCCTTTCTTGTCGGTTTCATACTTGTAGAAACCTTCATTGCTCTTCTGGCCCAGACGCTTGGCTTCGAACATAACGTCGATCGCGGTGGTGCCTTCGTGCTTCATGCGCTCGGGGAAACCTTCAGCCATCACGTCGCCAGCATGCTTGGCGGTGTCCATGCCCACAACGTCGAGCAGGTACGCCGGGCCCATGGGCCAGCCGAAACGCTCCATGACTTTGTCGACTTTCTGGAAGTCTGCGCCATCACGCACCAAGCCAATAAAGCCGCCAAAGTACGGGAACAGTACCCGGTTAACCAGGAAGCCTGGGCAGTCGTTGACCACAATCGGGGTCTTGCCCATCGCTTTGGCGTAAGCAACGGTGGTGGCGATTGCGCGCTCGCTGGACTTCTCACCGCGGATAACTTCTACCAGAGGCATCATGTGTACCGGGTTGAAGAAGTGCATACCGCAGAAGTTTTCCGGACGCTTCAGGTTCGTCGCCAGCAAGTTGACGGAAATGGTAGAGGTGTTGGTGGTGATGATGGTGTCTTCACGAACCACATCTTCCACTTCACGCAGAACGATGTCTTTAACTTTCGGGTTCTCAACAACCGCTTCAACTACCAGGTCAACGGTTTTGAAGTCGCCGTAGCTCAGGGTCGGAACGATACGGTTCAGAACATCAGCCATTTCGTCTGCTTTCATGCGGCCTTTTTCGACGCGACGAGCCAGCAGCTTCTTGGCTTCGTTCAGACCGGTATCGATACCTGCCTGGTTAATGTCTTTCATCAGGATCGGGGTGCCTTTCAGGGCAGACTGATAAGCTACACCACCACCCATGATACCGGCACCCAGTACAGCGGCTTGCTTAACAGGGCTAGCCTTGGGCTCCAGCTCCTTGGCTTTCTTCTTCAGCTCCTGGTCGTTCAGGAACAGACCCACCAGGCTGGCAGCAACGCTGGTTTTCGCCATTTTCGCAAAGCCCTTGGCTTCTACTTCCAAAGCCTTGTCACGGGTCATGCTGGCATGCTTCTGCATGGTTTTGATGGCTTCTACAGGCGCCGGATAGTTGGGGCCCGCTTGGCCAGCCACGAAGCCCTTCGCAGTTTCGAAGGTCATCATGCTTTCCATTTGGTTCAGCTTCAGCTTGCCGGTTTTCTCTTCACGACGGGCTTTGTAGTCAATCTTGCCGGCAATGGCCTGTTTCAGCAGATCAATAGCCGCAGCCTGCAGTTTCTCAGGGGCTACCACTGCGTCGACCGCGCCGTCTTTCAGTGCATTTTCGGGGCGTTTCTCGCCACCGGCACAAATCCACTCAATGGCGTTGTCTGCACCAATCAGACGGGACAGACGAACGGTTCCACCGAAGCCCGGGAAGATACCCAGCTTGACTTCAGGCAGGCCAACTTTCGCCTTGGTAGACATAACGCGGAAGTCTGTTGCCAGACACATTTCAAAGCCGCCGCCCAAGGCGATGCCGTTAATGGCAGTCACAGTGGGGAAAGGCAGATCTTCGATGTCACTGAAGATGGCATTGGCTTGCAGGTTGTTTGCAACCAGGTCTTCCTCGGATCCCGCGAAGAGTTCCGTAAACTCGGTGATGTCCGCGCCAACGATGAAGCAATCTTTGCTGCTGGTGACAATCAGACCCTTAATGCTGCTGTCTGATTTCAGCTTATCTGCAGCCTCTCGCAGTTCTGACAGTGTTAGTCTGTTGAACTTATTTACCGATTCACCTTTCAGATCGAAATCCAGCTGTGCGATGCCGTCTTCAATCTTCTTAACCGTGATGGCTTTACCTTCGTAAATCATCAACTGATCTCCAAGCTATAAGTAGCACTGAACTAAAAGTCGATAGCTGCTGACGTTCGATGCACAAAACGTAGAGCGCGACCCCCCATCCACTGAGCTCCGGACAAATATATGAACATTCTTTGGCCAAAGCCAAAATTCATACGCTCGTTTGAATTAGGTGTGCTCACCATGAAAAAAAACCAAGCGTTTGTCAATTATTTCCGCTGGTTTTTTCACATCCGAGGCCGGGCGGAATGATGCAACCCGCCGTTTATCCTCACGATCAAGCTGTTATAATCGCTTCCAGCCAACCACGTGAGCTGATCAGGTGCCGTTGAAGGTCAACACAAAAGGCTCTAAGCCCCGAAGAACTTTGACTTTAACCGTATCTGCGCCTAACGTGATAACACAACCCTTTGTGTTCCCAATGATTAAAGGGCGCAAGCATGGGTTGGGCTGTCTTCGAGCATCGCTATCCCGTTCCAAACGCTCAAGAATAATAAGTATTGGAGGCAAACATGAGTTTTTCCGGGATCATACGCAGCATTCTTCTGTCCTTTACACTGATGGCCGGGCTTCTCAGTGCCCCCTTTGCCCAGGCTTTCACCCAGAAGCAAGCGGATGACTTGCTATCCATACTGCATCAGATGAGGGTCGACTCCTACCTGGCCATCAATGCCTACTACAGTTTCGCCAACAGCGCCGGAGACAAGGGCATGGCCCAGGAGGCCAACAACACCATCAACCGGCTCGACAGCCTCTTGGAACAACTGAATGGCGCACCGGAAGCCGGACAACTCCAGGAAAGCCTCACCTCCATCAGCGGCCAGTGGGAAAAATACCGCAAGCTCCTGATTACCAACATGCAGGATCTCATTAAGAGGGGCTATCCCGACCTGCGGCTGATGGTGGAGATGGCGGAAGCCAACGTGGATTTCATTGCCCTTCTCGGTGACACCGCCTCGGCCATCAAGAAGACCAGCGGCTACCAGCCCAACGAGTTGCTTGAACTGGTCCGCGAAGCCACCCTCAAGATCGAGCAAATCATGACCGCCTATGCAGCGCGTACGGCTTCCAACGTTGCCCAGATTGCTCAAGGTGCAGAAACCGATGAGCCCTTGAACGTACTGGCAGAGCAGTTCACCCAGCAGCTCCAGGTCCTGCAAAGCAAGACCACAGCCAACCGTGAAGCGGCCAAAATCGTAGACGACATTGCGACCAAGTGGAACTTCATCAAGAGCTCCTACATCAACTTCAACGAAAACAATGTCGCCTATATCGCGAACCTCTACTCCAAGCGCATTATCGAAGGCCTGCAAAGCCTGGAAGATAGCGCCCAGCTCTAATTGCCCTTCCCTTTCCGGCGCGCCATCCCGGTTACTTGCGGGATGGCGCGTACCCGACGCTAATATTGACGCAATTGTTTCAGCCCATTGATAGCCTCTTGCAACTGTTCTGCATCGCCCTGCTCAAACCAATAGAAGCTGTATTTCTGGTGTCGGCGACGCCACAGAACGAGATCCTCTGGCAACTTGCCCCAATCAAGATGCCCCTGGGCCGGATGAGACTCTTCTAAGAGCGCAGCTTCCTCCAGTTTTCCTGTCAAAGCCCCGGGCCGGACAATATCCCATTGGCCATTTTTTGCCTCATCCCGGAACAGGTAATACTCCATCAAAAGCCCCCGTTCGTGCTCAGAAATTTGCCATTCAGCCATTTCATCGCGAGCTTCCCGTACCTTGAGGCCCTGGGAAAAAGCCTGTTGGCGCAGTTTCATCCGACGTCTTTCAGAGGGGCTCGGCAACAGCCACCAGAGCGATCCGACCATCGCCAACAGCACCAAAACCATTACCGTTATTGCAACCGCCATCGAAACCAGGCCTCCACCGAATTCGTTCAATTATTGACTGCAACACTCCACCCCCTCACCCCTTTCCCTCGGAATAACATGGGGAAACCCAGTGAAAGCGGTGAATGTCGCAACACCCTATCCTGATTTTCCTCAACCTCGCCAAGGATTGAAACTGCCGGGGCAAAATTCTGGCCAAAACTAAAGGGGATTCCCTATCCTTAGATATATATCAAGGTCATCTGGAGGCCATGCCGTAGACTGTACCTAACCTAATGCAGCGAAAGGGTTCCCTGTATGAACGAATACACGCATATTCTGGTAGCCTTGGATCTGACCAGCGATTCCAATCAAGTCATTGATCGCGCCTATGCCCTAGCACAGGCCAACAATGCGCGCCTGAGCCTGATCCATGTTCTCGAACCCCTGGGCTATGCCTATGGAGGGGACATTCCCATGGACCTGACCGAGGTCCAGGCCCAATTGGACAAACACACCCACAAGCAACTGAAAGCGTTGGCCGCAGAGATCGGGCTGGGTGAAGAGCACACCCATGTGTTGATTGGGCGGCCTGAAACTGAAATCCATCGCTTTGCAGAGGAGAACAACGTGGATCTCATCGTCGTCGGCAGTCATGGCCGCCATGGCCTGCAACTGCTGCTCGGCTCCACATCCTCGGCCACATTGCGTGGCGCCAAATGCGATGTGCTGGCAGTACGTATCAAGAGCTAGCCCCTAGTTAGGCGCCACAACGGGAGCCTAATAGGGAACGGATATGCGCCTCAGGTTAGATCTGGGGTGCGTTCCACTCTCCGGCTTCGAAGGAGTGGCGCAATTTCTGGAGCTGGGCCTCCAGGGAAAAGGTCACACTGGATGCCATGGAAAAGAAGCTGAGCAAGGCTTTGAGATTGGCATCCCGCTCGCAGGCCGAGTGGATTCTTTGCCACAGGGCCTGGTTCACCAGCTGCAACTGACGGTTGCGCTCCACCAGCCCTTTCAACTCCCAGTCAGGCTTGGCCCCGGCACGGTAGGCAAAATACTGCTGCACCAGATAGATCGAAACCGAGCGGAGGATAAATTCGTCATTGGTGGCAAAGGGCATATGATGAATCGCCATCGGACGAAGCTCTGACAAAAGCGGACAATCACTGGTAGCCATGACCAGCCCCAACAGTGAGCGCAAGGCCTCTTCCAGGCTGGTATGTTTGCTGTAGGAACGCTCCGGCGTACTGACCGTCACATCCACTTTCTGGAACGCCGCCTGATCTTTAAAGCTATCCACCAAAGGCTCCAGGTCTACAGCGACCGGACAGTTGGTCACCCCCTTGCCCGCCAGGGGACAATTGCTGCAACGGCAATGATCCAGATGTACCCATTCAGCACGGGCGGCTTGGCCTTGGGTTCCGGCCTCGTCATCCACTTCTCGTTCCGTGTCTACCACAAACTCTTGAGTCTTGCCGTCCGCAAAGCGAAATTCATACTTCACTTTCATAGGAATTCTCGACCACCTTCTCTCACAACGGTCAAAAGAGAACTAAAGCTTTTCGCAGTCTGCAAATAAATGCCGCCAGCACCTTAAAAAAGCAGGCTATACCAACAATTGGGAAAGGTAATGCCACCAGCTTCTGTAGGCTTTTTAAGTGTAGACCAACTTATCACTTTTCATGTGAACACGGCCTGTCCTGGCTCAAAAAACATATCTCTATCAATACAAAAAGCCGGCCTTTCGGGGCCGGCTCGTTCATTTGTGCAAATAACCAAGAAACGGGCGAAAGACTACTGCATGGCTTCCAATTCGACCCAGCGCTCCATAGCTTCATTGATTTCCTGTTCCAGTGCCGTTAATTCCTCAAGCGTCTGGCTTACCAGAACCGGGTCACCTGAATAAAAGTCCGGCTGCACCACCTGATCCTGAAGCTCAGCCTGACGGGCTTCCAAGGCCTCAATCCGAGCCGGCAGCTGTTCCAGCTCTCGCTGAAGCTTGTAACTAAGCTTCTTACGGGGCGCTGCAGTGGGCTTTTCTTTGGCAGGCGCCTCGACAGCCGGCTTGGCTTGCTCCTTCACTTCAGGAGCCGATGCTTCATCCTGCCCCAAGGCATCGAATCCCCCGCCTTGGCGCAACCAATCATCAAAGCCGCCCACATACTCCTGAACGTTGCCGTTACCCGTAAATACGATAGTGCTGGTGGCGACGTTGTTGAGAAACTCCCGGTCATGACTGACGAGCAGAACCGTTCCCTTAAAGTCCAGGAGAATGCTTTCCAACAACTCCAGGGTTTCGATGTCCAAGTCGTTGGTAGGCTCATCCAGCACCAGGGTGTTGGCAGGTTTGCTAAACAGCTTGGCCAGCAACAGTCGGTTGGTCTCCCCGCCGGACAACGCCTTGACGGGTGTGCGCATACGCTCCCGGGGAAATAAAAAATCTTCCAGATAGGCAATCACATGGCGCTGCTGCCCATTGAGCTCAATGAACTCGCGGCCGTCGTCAATGTTTTCCATGACGGTCTTTTCTGGATCCAATTGCCCCCGGAGCTGATCAAAGTAGGCAACCTCCAGGTTCGTGCCGCGCCGGATCTTGCCCGAGGTCGGCTCCAACTGCCCAAGAATCAGCTTGAGAAAAGTGGTTTTGCCAGCCCCGTTCTTGCCGATCAGCCCTACCCGATCGCCCCGCAAAATGACCCCGGAATAGTCCCGGATGATTTCCGGTTGGCCCGGATAGGCAAATCCCATGTTTTCAGCTTCCACGACAAGCTTGCCAGACTGGCGCGCTTCCTCCAGGCCAATCCGGGCCTTACCCTGCTGCTCGCGCCGCTGGGTGCGCTCTACCCGTAGCCGCTCCAAGGCCCGTACCCGACCTTCATTACGGGTACGACGCGCCTTGATGCCCTGCCGGATCCAGGCTTCTTCCTGGGCAAGCTTTTTATCGAACAAGGCGTTGTGACGCTCTTCCTCGGCCAACAAGGCCTCTTTCTTCTCGAGGAAGCGGTCATAGTCGCCCGGCCATGAGGTGAGATTTCCCCGATCCAGCTCCAACAAGCGGGTCGCCATGCGGCGCATAAAGGCACGGTCGTGGGTAATGAACAGCAAGGCTCCGCCAAATTGCAGCAATTGCTTCTCAAGCCAATCAATGGCGGGAATGTCCAAATGGTTGGTGGGCTCATCCAGCAGCAGAATATCCGGCTCGGACACCAGCGCGCGCCCTAACACCACACGGCGGCGCCAACCACCGGACAGTTCCGACATCCGCTTCTCGCCAGGCAGCTCAAGGCGGCTGATGATGTTTTCCACCTTCTGCTGGAGCTTCCAGCCGTCCAGGGCTTCCAGCTTCTGCTGTACCACCCCCAGGCGTTCCATATCCACCTGATCCTTGCGGCTGAGCAAGTGGTGGTACTCCTGCAAATAACGCCCAGCTTCCGGCAAGCCTTCCGCAACGACGTCATACACCAGACGATCATCCGCATCGGGAAGGTCCTGGGGCAAATAACCAACCCGCAACCCGGGAGCGATCCAAATCTGCCCGCTATCCGGCTGCTGCACTCCTGTGATCAGACTCAGGAGGGAGGATTTTCCGGCGCCATTGCGCCCGATCAAGCAAACCCTTTCGTTTTCCTCCAGAGTGAAGGAGGCGTCCTCTAGCAAGGGCTGCATGCCAAAAGCCAGAGATACCTTTTCAAACCGTAACAAACTCATCGTAAACACCACCCTCCAGGTAGTCGTTCTACTGCTCCCGAGCGCCGCATCCCTGTTAGACCACCGGCTGAGCCGGATTTCTACGGAAACAGTAACTTAGTCATCAAACTCCAGCACTTCCACGGCATCTCCAACTTGAAGAAGCCCCTCATGGCAATGCACCAGATTCTGTCCGAAGCACACCCCAAAGTCATTGGTCCGGTAACTGGCCAGTGTCAGATAGGGCTCCCTCTCCCGTACACCAGTTGCCGGATTGATGTTGGGGATTGCGCAGCGGGAACAGGGCTTGACCACCTCGAACTCAATCATGCCGATCCGTACCCGCCGCCAGTAATCTTCCTCATAAGGTTCACAGCCTCGAACAACCAGGTTGGGACGAAACCGTTTCATTTCCACCGGCTGCTCCAAGCGGCTATTAAGGTCGTCCAGTGATGCCTCGGAAATCAGCATAAACGGAAAACTATCTGCAAAACTGACAGGCTGTCGATGCCGGACATACTTTGGATTGATTGGCCTGAAGGTCTCATCCGGCATATAAACCAGGCGACAGGGAATATCCAGAAACCGGCTAAACCAGTTAGCCGCGACCTCTCCTGCGTCCCGGGCCTCACATTGATCCTTCCAGACCGTCACCAGCCTGGACTCTCCAACCTCAGGCCGAGCCACAAGAAGCTCTTCCATGGCTGGTGCTTGAAACTGGAGCCCTTGTTCCGTGAGAGCGACATCAATCAAGGACATCTGCGGATATTTCCGCTGGGTCAGGAAATGGCCCGACTGATCCACCAGCATCCAGCGGCGATCGTACTCTGGCCCGAACGCTCCTACTCGACTGACGGAGACACTAAGGCCCCGGGCTGATTTGAGAGGAAAAATATTGATCTGGGTTAACTGCATACCAGGACTCAGCACGAAACAGACAGAGGGAAAGGTCACGGACCTAAGCCAGCCCGCAGGGCCAGTGGCACCGAAACAGTACGGATCGTCAATAAATCAGCCTGTTAGCTGCATGACTTAAGAGACATGATAACCCGAAACTCTGACCGGAAAATACCGAGAGATGTGCCCGCTTGGGTTTACAGACCACAAAGGCGGCAATGGTGCTGGCCTAGCCTAAGGCTGCTAAAAAATGAAAACTAATGAGACTGGAGGATTAGAAGGAGAGATTGGAGCGGGAAACGAGACTCGAACTCGCGACCCCAACCTTGGCAAGGTTGTGCTCTACCAACTGAGCTATTCCCGCTTTAAGGAGTTTTCGTTAGCTCTTGTCTAACGAAGTGCGCGCATTATACGAACCGTTTTTTGCCGACGCAAGCCCCTTTTGAAAAAAACTTTGATTTTCTCTAAGCCACTGTTGCCAAAGGCATTGAATGGCAAGAAACAGGCTATTTTATAGCCACCTCTTGCCATTCATCTGCCCGTGGGACGGTTTGCCAACGCCCGTTAAAGATTCAACAATACATGAATCATCCGGCGCCAGATGGAGCGCAGGATATCTTCCTGAATCTCCGCTTCATGCAGTAGGCCGTTATAGACTAGGTTGGTCACCATGCCCATAACAATTTCTGCATCAGTTTCTGGTGACGGCGCTTTCAGACTACGCAACAAATCCACCAAGCCCGCATACCACACCGCCCGGTACTTGCGAGCCAGCACTTTGAGGCTCTCATCCCTTAGGGATTCCAAGAGAAATGCTTGCTCCGATAGCAGCTCATCCCTGCGGAAACGCACCTGGGCTTGGACATAACGCACGCCCAGGTCAATCAGGTCGTCCGCCAGCTGTTGGCGCAACGCCCGATCACCCTGGACGGCATCCAGGTCATATTTGGATACACAGCGGTGAAGTTCGCCATAGAACAGCTCAAACTTACGCTGGCTGTTCTCCGCAAACAACATGAAGGCATCCGTAATCAGCTCGCTGATATCTTTAAAGTAGTAGGTGGTCGATGCCAGCGGCACCCCCGCCTCCCGGGCAATAGCTCGATGCTTGACGCCACGGATACCTTCACGGGCGACGATACGCAGTGCCGCCTCCAGAATGAGGCGCCGGCGCTGTTCACTCTTGGCCCGTGCCGCCTTGCGGCCTTGATAGTTAATGGAGTTGCGCAGTGACACATCCTTGCGCAGTACAGAAGGACTCATCAATGATTGTGTCATGGGACTAACCTTGTCTACCTTGCTGGTTGATTCCGTCTTCTTATAGTTTTAGAAGCCCTACTTATGGAGCTTTCGGGGCAAGTGTAACAATTCGTTCCAAATTTCGCATGGCGAAATTAGTGGTGAGCATCAAGGTTCTGTAAAATCGTCCCAAAAAATGTAGGTTATTGGCCGTAACGGGGGGCTCCCCCATCCAGATAAGCGATCTCCGCCTCCGTACTGGGTCGTTTCAGGACTGCATTGCGGTGGGGAAAACGACCGAAACGCTCGATGACCTGGAGATGGTCGTGGGCATAATCCAGAAAGCCTTTCAGAAGTTCCTTCACTGGCCCTTTTCCGGTTGCATGGAGCTGTTCGAAAAGCTCCACACTCCGTTTTTGGTCCTCGCGCCGCTCGGAGTGCTGTAATGGCATATAGAAGAAGGCCCGCTGCACCAGGGGCAAATCCACATCCATTCCCCGAGCCACACCATCCAAACACAATGCCCGGGCCTGGCGGTCATTGGAAAAGGCCAGGGCCAGCCCGCGATAGATGTTCCGGCTAAACTGGTCGAGCAACAAAATTAGCGCCAACCGCCCTTGGGGTGTTTCCTCCCAATCGGGCAAGCCATTCTCTGAGGCCAGGGTGACGTAGGAATGGAAACGGCGGCGGATCAACTGATCCGTTTGTTTGCTGCCACTAAACCATAAGCTGTACTTCTCTTTGGCCGGCATGCCCTCGGCATCCAGAGGACCAAACCAAAAATCTAGAATCTCGTCAGGCTTAAGCATCTGCTTCTCCATGCAATCCCCATTCTCTGATTCCCATTCACCACAGACAGAACGCAACCTTCAGGATACAATGCAGGGGAAATCCTGTATGTTGGTTCTCGCTTCATGGCTGCCTCTCATTTTGTTATCCTGCTCGCTCATGGCTCCAGCGATCCCCACTGGATTCAACCCTTTGTGCAGTTGGAGCAGACCCTTCGCCAGCAGGAACCTGCCACGGCCCTGGCCTTTATGGAGCTGGCAGAACCTTCCCTGGAGGCCGTCATTACCCAAGCCCGCACGCAAGGTTATCGGGAGTTTTCCGTGCTGCCCCTCTTTTTTGCGGCCGGCCGCCACCTTCGCCAGGACGTTCCCAGGCAAATCCAGCAGCTGGAAGCCCAGCTCCAGGTCAACATTTCCTTGCTCCCTCCCATCGGGGAGCATCCCCTGCTGACTCAAGCCGTTCTGCATATTGCCCAGGACCTTATCCGCACTGGTCGTTAGCAAGGCCCGGCATGGGTTAGGCAGGCTTACAGGCTTTTTGCTAGGCTTATATTCAAACAACAATAAGGGAAGCGGCCACTGATGGAAACTGCATTGAATTTCATGCGCAAGCGAATCGCGTCGACCCTGCTCGGATTGGCTTTCGCCCTGCCCTTCTTGAACCATGCCTGGGCAGACCACCTGCCAGCCTCGGATGACGACCACCACATCGAAGTTGCTTACGTGGAATTCCCACCGTATTCCTATACCAATGATCAGGGCGAGGCCGATGGAATCTATATCAACGTCACTCGGCGCATCCTGGAACATACGGGCTATCATCCGCGCTTTCACCCTCTGCCCATTGCCCGCACCTATCTTTACCTGAAGGAAGGTAAAATTCACCTTTGGCCCGGCTTGGCGGAAATCCCGTCCCTGCAAGGGCATGTGCTGGAAAGCAACATCAACCCCATTACAACCCACTTAAACGCCTGGTTTCTGGACGGCACGCCGACCATCCAAAGCATCGATGACCTCCGGGGGCACCAGGTCATTCTGATCGCCGGCTACACCTATGCGGGCCTTTTATACGACATACGGGATCCCAAAAGTCAGATCAACGTCATTACCACTCCCACTCACCGAAGCGCACTGCAGATGCTGCAGCTCGGCCGCGGCGATTACCTGCTGGACTACGTTGACCCGGTGATGGAAGTGTTAAGCGAAAACCCCATCCCTAACCTGAAGAGCGTGCGCTTGATCAGCCAGAAAGCCGCTTACCTGGTGCCCAAGCAATTGCCCAATGGGAAGGATTTAATGGAAAAGATCGAAGCCGCCTATTACGAACTGGGGATCGATCAGGAAGCCAAAGCCCCTGATCCCGGCCTAACGAGTGACTTTTAGGTGTTCCACCAAGCGGTCGAAACGGTCAGGGTCAAACCCGTGATACCGTTTTCCTTCGATGAGGAAAAATGGCGCTCCACGCCCTCCTAACCGTTTGAAGACATCCTTGGCCTTGGGAGATTGGTCAATATTGTATTCGGCAAAGGGGACTTCCTCCTTGGTGAGATATTCCTTGGCAGCCAGACAGGATGGGCAGTGGTCAATACTGAACATCACCACCGGAGGTACGGACTCCGCCCTGACTCCCGAAGCAAAAGCCGTTGTCAAGAAAAGACAGCCCAAGAATTGATACAACCGCCCCATCACCGATCCCCTGAAGTTGCAGTTATTCCAGCTTGCCAGGCATCCAGCCCCTGCTCTTATCCTACCTCTGCCACGGGCCAGCCGCCACCCAGGGCACGGTAAAGGTCCACCAGGGCCTGCAGGGCCGCCAACTCCAGTTGTAGTCGCTGATCCTGGGCCGAATAATAGGTGCGCTGGGCATCCAGCACCGTTAGCAGATCCTCTGCCCCTTCCCGATAACGGATTTCCGCCAGGCTCAGGGTCAACCGGGCCTGTTCCAAAACCTCATCCTGCAACTGCCGCTGCTGGCGCAAATGTTCAATGGCCGTCAAAGCGGTGTCCACATCGGCAAAGGCATCCACAATCGCCGAACGGTAAGTCTGGATCAGCTCCAGCTGACGGGCCTCCGCCAGCTCCTTTTGTGCCTTCAAGCGGCCTGCGTCAAAAATCGGCTGCAACAGGGAAGCGCCGAGACTGTAGGCGGGGTTCCCATCGAACAAAGAGGAAACCTCCTGCCCCTGTAGGCCCAACGACGCTGTCAACCGGACACTGGGAAACAGGGAGGCCCGCGCCGCTGCCACGTTGGCTGCAGCGGCATAGAGCTGGGCTTCCGCCCTGCGGATATCCGGACGGCGCTGCAGTAGTTCAGAAGGCAGGCCCGCCACAACCGGTGGCGCCTGCAGGCCAACCAATGTATCCCCTTCAATCTCCAGCAACTGGGGCGGCTTGCCCAGTAGGGCCGCCAGGGCTGCCATGGCCTCCCGCTCCTGCTGCCGGATAGCGGGGATGCCCGCTCGCTGCTGGGCCACCACGGAGCGCTGCTGGGCCAGCTCCAGGGGCGAGGCAGCGCCGGTATTAACCCGCAATTCAGTCAGCTCCAAAACGCGCTGTGCATTCTCCAGGTTCAATTGGGCGATGCGCAGCCGGTCACGCAGGGATAAGACCTGCAGATAGGTGTTTGCGACAGCAGCAGTTGTGGTGAGCCTAACCGTATCCTGGTCAAAGCGACTCGCCTCCAGGGAAGCCTCGCTGGCGCTGAGGGCAGACCGGTTCTTGCCCCAGAAATCAATCTCATAGCTGGCACTCAGGCCGGCGCCATAGGACGAAGAACCACCCTCGCCCACCTCACCCTGGCGGCTTGACCGCAGGTCCAAATCAATACCCGGCAGCAAGGTCGCCCCCGATACCCGCACCTGGGCTTCAGCCTGCAACACCCGTGCAGCCGCGGCGGCCAAGTCGAAGTTATGGGACAGCGCCTCCTGAACCAGTTGGGTCAACTCGTCGCTCTGAAAGCCTTGCCACCAATGCTGGTCCGGCCACCCCTGTTCACTGCCCAGAGGCGAGCTCCACTGCTCCGGCAGGCTCTGATCCACCTGCGGCATGACGGGCTGCTGAGCACAGCCACCCAGCGCCACAACGCCAAATACCAGTGCCAAGGCAGGCCACTTAGAAAACAGACCCGACAAACTACCTTTTACATACGCTGCCATTTACAGTGCCCTCAGTCACTCGCCAACGCGACTACCGGATCCAGCCTGGCAGCCTTGTGGGCCGGTGCGAAGCCAAAGATCAAGCCAGTCAAAAGAGCGCAACCAAAAGCCAACAAGGCCGGCCCGCTGCTGAAATAGGTGGGCATGCCGATAAACTGCACTGCAAAGCCGGCAGCATACCCCATCACCACACCAATAATGCCGCCCAAGGCAGACACCACGGTCGCCTCCGTCAGAAACTGCAACAGGATATCCTTGGTCCGAGCGCCAGTAGCCATCCGGATACCGATCTCCCGCGTCCGCTCGGTGACACTGACCAGCATGATATTCATCACACCGATCCCCCCAACCAGCAGAGAGATCGCCGCAATAGAACCCAACAGGACGGTCAGGGTATTTTGGGTGGCACTGGCGGTTTCCATGATGGCCGCCATATTACGGATCTGGAAATCCTCTACTCCATGACGGGCACGGAGCAGTTCGGTGATCGCTTCCTGGGTCGCGTCCATCTCATCGACGTTTTCCACCGCCACCGTAATGGAACGAAGATGCTGTTGACCAAAGAGCCGCAAGCTACCTGTGGAGAGGGGGACAAAAACCACATCATCATTATCGGAGCCCCAGGGGGTTGCCCCTTTGGCCTCCATTACGCCCGTAATCAAAAACGGGATGTTGTTCAACAGGATAAAATGTCCCACCGGATCGGTACCGTCGGGGAAGAGGTTTTTCGCCACGGTCTGGCCAATGGCGGTCACCGCCCCATAGCTAGTATTGTCTTCGGGTGTAAAAAAGGTTCCCCAGGCCACCGGCCAGTTCCGGGTTTCCGGGTAATCCGCAGAGGTTGCCGTGGCCTGGGTGCGCGTATCCAGGTTGCCATTTCTCGCCGTGAGAGAGCCATTGATCTCCGGTACGGCGGCGGCCACGTTGGGAAGCTGGGCGATGGCTTCGGCATCGGCCGGTACCAGGGTCGCCACATCTCCGGAACCCCTTTGCCCCGGTGCACCGGCCCGGATCAGCAACAGGTTGGTTCCCATGGAGTTAATCTGATCCATCACCTGCTGCTTAGCACCTTCACCAATGGCCAGCATGGCCACGACCGACCCCACACCGATTACAATCCCCAGCAACGTCAAAATGGTACGGAACAGGTTGGCATATAAGGCACGGAAGGCCATTTTTGTGGATTCAGTGATATCGCCCAGGGTGGAACCACCGGAGGCCTCGGTTTGAGGAAACGACGCCTTGGAAGCCATCTCGGCCGCCGCAGGCTTAGCTCCGCTATCGGCGATCACCTGACCATCCCGTACCTCGATCAACCGGTGGGCATGACGAGCCACTTCCTTGTCGTGGGTAATCAGGATCACCGTGTGGCCCTGCTCCGCCAGATCCCGCAAAAGCGCCATCACATCCTTACCGCTCTGGCTATCCAGGGCACCGGTCGGCTCATCCGCCAGGATAATATGGCCCCCATTCATCAATGCGCGGGCGATGGAAACCCGTTGCTGCTGCCCACCCGACAGCTGGCTGGGCCGATGCCCCAAGCGCTCTCCCAAGCCCAGCGCTGTCAACAGCTGCTCGGCCCGTTGCCGGCGGGCTTGCGGACTGACGCCCTTGTAGATTGCCGGAATCTCCACGTTCTCAGTCGCAGTGGCACCACTGATCAGGTTGTAGCTCTGGAATACAAAGCCAAAGGCTTCCCGGCGCAGCCAGGCAAGCTCATCCGTATCAAACCGGGAAACATCCTTGCCGGCAAAGTGATAACTGCCGGACGAAGGACGATCCAGGCAGCCGATAATGTTCATCAGGGTCGACTTGCCGGAACCTGAGGCCCCCATAATGGCGACAAACTCCCCCGGATAAATTTTCAGGGAAATGCCTTTCAGCACCTCCACCGAAACCTCTCCCCCCGTGGTATAGGTCTTACGGATATCCCGCAGCTCAATCAGAGGAGTTGCCAGATCTGCTTTGACTGCCAGATTCGTCATCAGAGACCCCGGAAACGCGGAGAGCGGTTAGCAGCCTCACCACCGGCCAAAGGCCGCTGACCACCTATAACAATCTTTTCGCCCACCTGGAGCCCTTCGGTAATCTCGGCTGTCACCCGATTGCTCACTCCCACTTTCACTTCCCGCCATTCGGGCACCCCGCCGGCAGTCAGCACCTGAACCTGGTAGCGCTTGGCTCCGCGATCAACAGGGTTCAAGGCAGCCATGGGCACTGTCACCACATCTTCCGCCTTGGCAATCACGAAGAAAACCTGGGCACTCATTTGAGTCATGAGTTCTTGCTTGGGGTTCGCCACATCAAAGAGTGCCGTATAGAGAACCACGTTATTCAGGACCTCCGGCGTAGGCAGGACCTGACTCAGGGTGCCGTGCCAGCGGCGGTTGGGTGAGCCTAAGGTGGAGAAATAGACTTCCATACCTTCTCTCAACTTGGGCACGTCCGCCTCCGAGACCTGGGTCCACACCGTCATGGTGGACAGGTCTGCAATCCGCAGGATGATGGGCGCCTGCTGGTTGGCATTCAGAGTTTGCCCCTCCCGGGCCTCCAAAGACACGACGGTACCGGCCATGGGCGCATAAATCCGGGCATAGCCAAGGGTCGCCTCCTCCCCTTTCAGGCTGGACTCTGTCTGCTGGATTTGGGCCTTGAGCATTTCAATCTGGGCCTGGGTCACTTTGACGCTGGCCAGGGCGCTCTGGTAAGCCTCCTCGCTTGTCGCACTTTGGCTCCTCAGGCGCTGCTGGCGCTGGAACTGGTGCTGCGCCAGTTCCAACTGGGCCTCCCGTTCCGCCAACTGGGCCTGTAATCCCTTCAACTGGGCCCGACTGGCCTCAACCCGAGCCAATTGCACCGTTGCATCGATCTCGGCCAGCAAGTCCCCTTCCTTCACCTGATCGCCAATGTCCACATACAGCTTCTTCAACTGCCCGGACACCTGGGCCCCCACATCCACATAGCTCCGTGGTTGCAAGTTACCAAGTGCGGTTACGTTCTCTTCAACTGTGCCTTTTTCCACGGTCAGAATGTTTTGGGGATTTACGGGATTGCTCTTGCTGCCCCAGAGCCAGTAGGCGCCCGCTACCAAGCAGGCAATGATGGCCAATAGGAAAAGCAAGCGGGGCAACAGACGTTGGTTTTTCTTTGCAACAGGCAGATCAAGGGAAACTGCGACTTTATCATTCATAGGATGAAGGACTGCAAATAGATAAATTTGGGGGAGCCTGGTGGCATCCGGTTTGATTGAACACTGTCCTGCAAGTTCAGCGTCCGCTTCTGACCAACTGTACGGCCCAGAGAGCCTATAAAGTTGACCACACCATCCACTAACCTCGCCCAGAATAATAACCGACCTCAACTACAATGGAAGTCATCAGCAGGCCCAAAGACGGGTCTGACCCAACATTTCCTTATTGTTTACACATTCCTAATCCATTGTTTCCACATTCCGGCAAGGCTTTTGGAATCAGCTGCTGGCATCCTCCTTCTGCAAACTTTGGAACAAACCAAAGGTGCGTATTTACCCTCTTCACCAGCCACCCTGAGCCCATCCGTAGGCGGCCAACCAGATTCTAGCAGCCCAACTTTTAGGTCAGCATTGCTGGAATCGCGTACGTCAAACCGCTATATTGTCGCGGCAAAGGTGTGTCGCCGCGATGTTGCGGGTAGGACAGGTTTTACGCATGGGTCGGGCCGCCCGTGCAGGAGATTCTTACCATGACTCACCGCCAATCCGGGCAGGATTTGCCACGCGCCCAGCTTTTGGCCCAAAGGGCGTTTGCCACTGTTGAACGTTTTATGCACATTGAGGCTTCCAGCGGAATTATCCTGCTGGTCGCAGCCATTATCGCCCTGGCCTGGGCCAACTCCCCATACGCTCCGTCTTACTTCACACTCTGGCATACACACCTCTCCATCGGGCTGGGCAGTCTGAGTTTTTCACAACCGCTGCATTTCTGGATCAATGATGCGCTGATGACGGTGTTCTTCCTGGTCGTTGGCATGGAGGTAAAACGGGAGATCCACGAAGGCTCACTAAGCGATGTGCGCCAAGCGATACTGCCGATCGCCGCAGCCGCAGGTGGCGTGCTGGTGCCGGCCATCATCTATATCACCTTCAACCCAGGAAGCCCCGGGTTGAATGGCTGGGCCATTCCCACCGCCACGGATATTGCCTTTGCAGTTGGGCTGCTAGCCCTTTTGGGCCGCTCCATGCCCAGCAGCGTGCGAATCTTTCTATTGGCCCTGGCAATCATTGATGACGTCGTAGCCATCTTGATCATTGCGCTGTTCTATTCCGAAGGGTTGGACTTCAGCGGCTTCCTGATCGCCGGCCTGGGCATACTGATGGTGTTGGCGTTGCAGCAGATCGGGATTGGCAGCGCCTATGCCTATGTGATTCCTGGTGCAGTACTCTGGTTTGGAATGCTGAAGACCGGCGCTCACCCAACCCTGGCCGGCGTGGTTCTGGGCCTGATGACACCAGTGGTTCCGGTGCGTATGCACGAGCGGCCACTGGATATGCTGGCACGGGTTGTCAACGATCTGATTGGACGCGGCTCCGCAGCGAATAGCAACCCGGAAACGATGAGCCAGCAGTTACGACAGCTGCGCCTGGCCCAGCGGGAGTTACTGCCGCCGGTGGTAAGGATTCAGTCTGCTCTGCACTACTGGGTAGCCTTCGCCATCATGCCCATATTTGCCCTAGCCAATGCAGGGATCTCCCTGGACGGAATTAACCTGGAGGTAGATGGCGCCCGGTGGGTAACCTTGGGTGTAATTACAGGGTTGGTGTTAGGCAAGCCTCTGGGCATCTTTGGCATGACATGGCTTATGGTGCGTCTCGGCCTTGGTACGCTACCAAGAGGCGTTAGCTGGGCAGGCATCATGCTGATCGGCCTCTTCGCCGGAGTCGGCTTTACCATGTCCATCTTCATCGGCATGCTGGCCTTCAACGACCCCAACCTGCTCAGTGCTGCGAAGTTGGGCGTTCTGATCGGTTCGTTGATAGCAGCAATCTTGGGACTGATCTGCGGCACAATTCTGATACGCAAGCGGGCACGAATGAACCATTAGGCCCTCCCATGAACAGCTTTTTGGTCAGCCCCTCTAAGAGGGGGGGCGACCAAATCCCAAGTCCCAGGCACTTTCTAAAACTCTGGAGCCTTGAGCTCCGGAGCAATCCCAGGAATTAGCTACGGGAACTTCCCATGACACAGCTATTCTGTGGCAGACGGAGGCCTGCACAAGACAGCAAAGATAAGCACCAGAAGAATAATTTGTTTTGAAAAAAGTATTTCTGAAGGGATTTGAGGAATCTTGGGAGGAATTTAAGAAGAGCCTATGACCCGGAGGATGAGTCATCTTGCAGCTTATTCATCTCAGGAAAGAGATGGCGTCCCCTAGGGGAGTCGAACCCCTGTCGCCGCCGTGAAAGGGCGGTGTCCTAGGCCTCTAGACGAAGGGGACGCTGCTGCTTTACGCGTTACCTCGTGAGGTGGCGCGTATAATATGGAAGCGAACCCTGGCTGTCAACCTCTCCTTTAAAAATTTGTTTTTACAGCCCTTGCGACCAAAGTGGTATCTACAGAGCTATCTGGTCAGCATTATAGTATTTTGCCGCCGCCACATATGGCCTTTCGGGTCGGCACTGATTAATCTAACTACCCGTAAAAACACCCGACAATCGTAAATGCATATCCCCTGTTCGTCCCTGGAGGCGTTAGCAGGCGGGAGTTATGAGCCTGGAGCACGGCCGGATCAGTGCAGGATTGAGCTCAAGCACTGGAGTGTACAGAAAGTACAGGAGGCGACTGCCTTTCAGTCGCTCTTTTCTCAGTCACTCTTTTCCAGAGTCCGAGCACAGTCCTTCCCTGAGCCGGGCGGTTTCAGCTTAATGTATCGGGCTCCCAATGAACGTCGTGAAAGTACAGTGCTGCACTGGTGCACCTAGAATGCGTCACGACAATTCCATAACCAGCTTGGATCAAGTGATGTCTGACCAATCAATTCTTGTCATTAACAGTGGCAGCTCCTCCATCAAGTTTGCCGTTATCCGTCTCAACAGCCATGAAACCATTGTTTCCGGAATTGCCGAACGTTTGGGCAGCGACGATGCACGCATCGTCATTGATCCCCCCAAAAAAGGCACGGACAAACCGGAAAAAGTGATTGTCCATGCCCCTGGCTGTAGCTATGAGCAAGCCATGGACAAGGTCCTGGCCGAGCTGAGCATTATGGATCTCCATCCCAAGCGCCTGTTGGGTATTGGTCATCGGGTAGTCCATGGCGGAGAATCGTTCCGAAGCTCCGTTATCATTGACGATCTGGTGGAAGACAAGATTGAAGCCTGTGCCAAACTGGCACCCTTGCATAATCCTGCCAACCTGCAGGGTATCCGCTTTATGCGCAAGCTCTACCCTCACCTGCAGCAAGTTGCAGTATTCGATACCGCCTTCCACCAGACGCTTCCCCCCAAGGCTTTCCTCTACGCCATTCCCTACAGCCTCTATCAGGAACAGGCTATCCGCCGCTATGGCTTCCATGGCACCAGCCACCGTTTTGTTGCCGAACAAGCGGCCAAGCTCCTTAATAAACCGCTGGAGGAGTGCTTTTTGATCAGCGCCCACCTGGGCAATGGGTGCAGCGCCACCGCCATTGCCCAGGGGCAGAGTGTGGATACCACCATGGGGCTAACGCCCCTGGAAGGATTGGTCATGGGCACCCGCAGCGGCGACGTAGACCCGGGCCTGCTGATTCACCTGGCCACCAGTTGTGGCTATACCATTGATGAGCTGAACCGTCTGCTCAACAAGGAAAGCGGCCTGCAGGGCCTCTCCGGGTTGAGCAATGACATGCGCGCCTTGCAGGAAGCAGCCGCAAGTGGCCACGAGCTGGCCCAGCTGGCCATCGAAATCTTCTGCTATCGCCTGGCCAAGGCCATTGGTGGCCTGGCGGTTGCCCTCCCCCGCATTGATGCGCTCATTTTTACCGGAGGCATCGGCGAGAACTCGGCTCTGGTTCGCACCAAGGTACTGGATCAGTTGAAGATTCTTGGCTTTACCCTGAACGAAACTGCAAATGGCGAAAATGGTCGTAACACTGAGGGCCGCATCAGCGGCGAGTCCGGACCGACAGCCCTGGTGGTTCCGACCAATGAAGAATTGATGATTGCGCTGGATACAGCGAACCTCATTTTAAAGGAAAGGGACATAGAACGTGGCTAAACAAACTACTGCTGCCAAGGCACTCTTCGTCGCCCCAACCGGCCTGAACTCTGGACTGACTTCTATCTGTCTGGGCCTGGTGCGCGCCCTGGACAGTGTCGGCCTACGGGTGGGGTTTTGTAAGCCGGTTTCCCAACCTCGGGAAGCGGGCGATACGGTAGACCGTTCCATACACTTTGCACGGGCCAAAACGGACCTGAACCCTCCCCAGCCCATTGCTCTTAAATACGCACAGCGCCTGATGAGCCAGCAGCAAGGCGAGTTGCTGCTGGAGCAGGTTGTGGGACTTTACCAATCCTGCGCCACCAATGCCGATGTGGTGATCGTCGAAGGGCTGGTTCCTGACCGTAGCGAAGCCTACACCGCACGGATCAACGCGGAAATAGCCCGTGCCTTGAATGCGGAAGTCATCCTGGTGGCCACCCCCGGTGACCGTACTCCCCAGGAGCTGGATGAACATATTGAAATGGCGTCCCGGCTATACATCAGTGCAGATGCACCGGATGTGATCGGTGTGATTCTTAACAAGGTCGGCGCGCCTGCCAAGGAAAACGAATACCCCTACCGGATTGAAGCCGAAGTGACCCCTGAGCCCCCCGTGGACTACGCAACGGCATGTCAAATCTTCCATCCCAGCCGGTTGCGTCTGTTGGGCTGCATTCCCTGGCAACGGGAACTGATTGCTCCCCGTACCAGTGACATGGCCCGGGCCCTGAAAGCCCGTGTCCTCCATGAAGGCAAGCTCCACTACCGACGGGTCAGCCATGTCTCGTTGCTGTCGCGCACCACCCGCAATATCGTGGACCTGTTGCGTCCTGGCGCCCTGATTGTCACCCCAGGTGACCGGGACGACCTGATTGTGGCCACTTGCATGGCAGCCCTAAGCGGTATTCCCCTGGCCGGGCTGGTACTGACCGGCAACCTGGAGCCTGACCCACGCATTGCCAAATTGTGCAAGCCCGCCCTGGATACGGGCCTGCCGGTACTGCTGACCGAGCACGATACCTATGGCACTGCCAGCTTGCTCGTCAGCATGAACACCGAAGTGCCCATTGACGATACCCAGCGTATCGAACAAGTCATGGAGTCTGTCTCCCAAGCACTGGATGTGGATTGGCTGCGCGAGCACTGCGCCACCTCCCGGGAGCTCCGTCTGTCCCCTGCGGCATTCCGCTATCAACTGACAGAACGGGCCCGGGCCGCCAACAAGCGGATCGTCCTGCCGGAGGGTAACGAACCCCGCACCATCCGCGCCGCAGCCATCTGTACCGAGCGCGGTATCGCCCGCTGTGTGCTGATCGGCAAGGCCGATGAAATCCATGCGGTTGCAGAAACTCAAGGCATCAAATTGCCGGCTGAAATTGAGATCATCGATCCGGATTCAGTCCGCTCCCGTTATGTGGAGCCCATGGTGGAGCTTCGCAAGCACAAAGGGCTGACCGCGGACATGGCCGAGGCCCAACTGGAAGATAACGTCGTACTGGCCACCATGATGCTGGCTCAAGACGAGGTGGACGGCTTGGTGTCTGGCGCCGTGCATACCACTGCCAACACGATCCGTCCGGCCCTGCAGTTGATCAAATCGCCCCCTGGCGTCCAGGTGGTTTCGTCCGTCTTCTTCATGTGCCTGCCGGAGCAGGTCTTGGTTTATGGCGACTGCGCCATCAACCCGGATCCCAATGCGGAAGAGCTCGCGGACATTGCCATCCAGAGTGCCGACTCAGCAGCCACCTTTGGCATTCCGCCTCGCGTCGCCATGATCAGTTACAGCACCGGCAGCTCGGGCGCCGGCGTCGACGTGGACAAAGTCCGGGAAGCGACGCGCATTGCCCGGGAAAAACGTCCCGACCTGCTGATCGACGGCCCGCTGCAGTATGACGCCGCCGCCATCAGCAGCGTGGCACGGGCTAAGGCTCCCAACAGCCCTGTGGCCGGCCGCGCAACGGTCTTTGTCTTCCCGGATCTGAATACGGGCAATACGACCTATAAGGCGGTACAGCGTAGCGCCAACGTGATCAGCATCGGCCCGATGCTGCAAGGCTTGAGAAAGCCGGTCAACGACCTGTCCCGCGGAGCTCTGGTGGACGACATCGTGTTCACTGTCGCCCTCACCGCTGTACAGGCCACGCAAGCCGAAGGCTAGGCCTGACTACTGGCTGCTCCTCCTCGGAGCAGCCAGGTCAGCACCCACCGATGTATACAAAAAAGCGGCTTTTGAAAGCCGCTTTTTTGTTGCCCGCAATTTTCTACTTCTTCGTCTTGCGGATATGTTGCTTCATCCGCTCTTTCTTGTATTGCTGGCGCGGGGTGAGCTTATTGACCTTGTGGGCGTATGGGTTCTCACCCGATCGGAACTCGAAGCGGATGGGAGTCCCCTTCACCTTGAGCACCCGGCGATAGACGTTCTCCAGATAACGCTTATAGCTGGTGGGCAATTCGTTGGTCTGGTTACCATGCACCACCACAATTGGCGGGTTAGAGCCCCCCTGGTGGGCATAACGCAGCTTGATACGGCGCCCCCTTACCATCGGCGGCTGATGCTCCGTTACGGCGTCTTCCAGGATACGGGTCAGCTGGTTGGTGGACCACTTGGCCATGGCCGACTCGTAGCACTGCTGAATGGGCTTGAAGAGATCCCCCACGCCTGTGCCATGCAACGCGGAAATAAAGTGGATGGGTGCATAGTCGACAAAGTTCAAGCGCCGGTCGATATCCCGTTTAATGTCATCCTTGGCGTCCTTGTCCATGCCGTCCCACTTGTTGATCGCAATGATCAAGGCCCGCCCTGCATCCATGGCAAACCCCAGTAGGTGCAGGTCCTGATCCACCAAGCCTTCCCGGGCGTCTACCACGAGGATCACTACATGGGCGTCATCAATGGCCTGCAGGGTCTTGATAATGGAAAATTTCTCCACCGCTTCCTGAACGTTCTTGCGCCGGCGTACACCGGCCGTATCAATCAGCGTATAACGCTGTCCGTGACGCTCGAAAGGAATGTAAACACTGTCGCGGGTAGTGCCCGGCTGGTCGTAGACCACGACCCGATCCTCACCCAACAAGCGGTTGACGAGCGTGGACTTGCCCACATTGGGACGCCCGATGATTCCCACCCTAATCCCGTCATCCAGACGCTCTTCTTCGGTGAGTGTTGGGGGAAAGGGTTCCATCACCTCTTCAATCAGGGACTGCACGCCCTTGTTATGGGCTGCAGCCGTAAAGCGGATATTGGGCAGACCGAGCGTATAGAAATCTGCCGCGGCCAGGTCAGGATCCATCCCGTCGACCTTGTTAATGACCAGCCAGCTTTCCTTGTTATTTACACGCAGATGGTGCGCGATCAGTTCATCGGCGGCGGTTAGGCCGCTTTGGGCATCCACCACAAACAGGACAATGTCCGCCTCCTGGATCGCCGCCATGGACTGGGCTGCCATCGCTGCGTCGATCCCCTGCTCATCTCCGGAAATACCACCGGTGTCGATAACAATAAAACGCTTCTCTGCCACCTGGCCTTCCCCGTATTTGCGGTCTCGGGTCAAGCCGGGAAGATCGGCGACCAGGGCATCGCGGGAGCGAGTCAAGCGGTTAAAGATGGTGGATTTGCCTACATTCGGTCTGCCGACCAGGGCAATGACAGGGATCATGAAGTTACCTGACTGAAAACTGAAAAAGGGTCTGTCGACCCGTCTTACTCTTTGTTGGATTCCAGAACGCGCCAGGCTGAGAGCTTGCCATCGTTTCCGAGTATATAAATTACACCATTAGCATACAGAGGCTGGGACCTGACTCCTTTCGAGTCGGGGCGAATCCGCGCCACAAAGCGGCCATCCAGTTGCGACAAAAAGTGCACATAGCCTTCAAAGTCGCCCACCGCAATCAGGTCCAGGAATGCCGCAGGCTCGCCCAACGCCCGGTGTTTCAGTCCTTCCTGTCGCCAAACGTCGGCTTGGCTGGCCTTGCTCAGGGCCACCACATCACCGTCATCGGCGACGTAATAGAGGTTGGAGTAGCCGGATGCGGGAGTCCGCAAACTGGATGCCGGCTTCGACCAGAGCTCCCGGCCATTTACAGCATCCAGGGCTGCGACCTTGCTTTGGTAGCCCACCGTATACAGCACTCCATCATCCAAAAGCAGGCCGCCATCGATATCCACCAGCCGCTCCAGTTCCGTACGTCCGGTGGGCACTCCCACCTTACGCTGCCAAACGGTGCCACCGGTACGATTCTCGATCGCCACCACATCACCATTGGCAAAGCCCGCGTAGGTTACCTCGCGAATGATCAGCGGTGTTGCACTGCCTCGTAGGCTTAAGGTCGGCGAAGCGCTGCTATAGACCCAACGCTGGGCGCCAGTGTCAGCTTCCAGGCCGAACAGCTTGCCGTCGATGGTTTGCACGGCAACCAATCTGCCATTGCTTTGGGGCGGTGCCAAAGCCTCACTGGACACCCGCCCCTCCCAAACCACCTGCCCATCGGCCTGATCCAGTGCAATCACCCGGCCATCGAACAAGGCCAGGTACAGATGCTGCCGGTCGGCACCGAGTCCGCTACTGGCCTCTGCCTTGAGCTTTTGTTCCCAAATCTTTTTGCCGTTCGCCAGGTTCAGGGCTACAACATTCCCCTTATGGCCCAAGGCAAAAATTCGGTCTTCAACAATAACCGGGCTGAAGGTTAGCAATTTGCCATCGTAGCCACCGACGTTGACGTTCCACAGCCTTTTCAGCTCGATTTCCGGCTTGATGGAGTGCAATTTGGCGGGCTCGACCTTTTCCGTAGAGCTACAGCCAGTCAAGCCCAGCAATGCCAGGCACAGTACCATCGCCGCACGACGTAACGTCAGCATCAATTTCAACCCTTTATCAACGCGTAATTATTGAGAAGCAGTGGCCAGATCAGCCAGCTTGATCCGCAGCAGCGGCGCCCCTTGGCCTTCGGCTCCGGCTTGATCAAGAGCGGCCTGATAGGCCTCCCGGGCAGCTTCTGCCTGTCCGGCAGCTCTCAGAATGTCCCCCTTGATCTCCTGGAAGTACACAAAAAACGCATCTTCTGCCGGTACGGAAAGCAGTGCTACAGCGTCGTCATAGCGTTGTTGCTCGCCCAGCACCCGGGCCAGTCGGGCCGTGACAACCCGTTCAATTTCAGCCTGCGGTTTCTGGCTGAGCACCCAGCGCAGTTCCGCTTCCGCCTGATCCAGGTTGCCTTGCTCGACCGCCAACTTCGCCAACACGAGAGCCGCATATTGAGCATAAGTGCTGCCACCATGCTCGGCCTTGAGCTCTTGGGCCTGCAGCTGGACTTTGGCAACCGCCTCATCCTGGCCGGGATCCAAGGTTGCCAAGGATTGAATTAGCATCTGATAACGATTGGAAGCAGCTTCAGCGGCCTCTTGGGTATAGTTTTCATAGGCTTTCCAGCCAAATACGATGGCCAACGCCAGTACAACACCGGTTACCAAGGAGGTACCGTTTTTTTGCCACCAGCTTTTCAGTGCGGCTAATTGTTCGTCTTCACCTTGCACAGTCTTCCTGCTCCCGTGTCCTATTGGTTTTTATATTTTCTCGGAGTTCTGCAAAAGCTGGTTTTGCGAGAGACTCCAGGCATCGTCAAGTCGACGCTTTATGCATGATTCCGGCCGGTATTAGAGCCGGTCACATCCTTTCTTGCAACAAATTCCAGTGGTCACCCGTAGCCTTTGAGGCGCACCAGCCGCCTCAGGCCTGCATCATCTTCCGCAAGGTCGGAGACAACTCCGCCAAGGCGACACTCACCTGGTCGCCCTGCTCGCGCAGCGGCTTGACCGATGCATTGGTTTGCTCGGCTTCCGTTTCGCCTAAAATCACTGCAACCACCGCTCCGCTCCGGTCGGCCTTTTTGATCTGGCTCTTGAAGCTGCCGCCGCCACAGTGCATCTGGATCCGCAGATCCGGCAACTCATCCCGAAGCTGCTCGGCAACCCGCAAGCCATAGGCCTCAACCTGCTCTCCGCCCACTGCGACGATATAAACATCGGCATTGTTATTCGCGGTAGCGGGTATTAGCTGAAGGGTTTCAAGGAGTAGCACCAGCCGCTCCATCCCCATGGCAAACCCTACGCCGGGCGTCGGCTTACCGCCGAGCTGTTCCACCAGCCCGTCGTATCGTCCACCGGCACATACCGTCCCCTGAGCCCCCAGGCTGGTGGTTACCCATTCGAAAACAGTCTTGCCGTAATAGTCCAGGCCTCGCACCAAACGGGGGTTGACCCTATAGCTGACACCGGCACCATCCAGCAAAGCCAGCAGACGCTCAAAGTGGTTCCGGGACTCCTCGTCCAGGTAGTCCAGCAGGGAGGGCGCGCCTTCCAGTACGGCCTGGGTGCCCGGATCTTTACTATCCAGCACCCGCAATGGATTGGTTTGCAACCGGCGGCGTGAGTCTTCATCCAGACTGTCGAACCGCTCCTGCAAATAGGCTACCAGATCGGCCTTGTAGCGCTTGCGATCAGCGCTACTGCCGAGGGTATTGATCTGGAGTTCAAGATGAGACGTCAGCCCCAGGCGCTTCCACAGCCGCGCCGTCATGATAATGAGCTCTGCGTCGATATCAGGGCCTGGCATGCCAAAACACTCGACCCCGATCTGGTGGAACTGACGATATCGGCCTTTCTGGGGACGTTCGTGGCGGAACATGGGGCCTGCATACCAAAGCTTCTGGGTTTGGTTGTAGAGCAAGCCATGCTCTTCAGCGGCACGCACACAGCCTGCCGTGCCTTCCGGACGCAAGGTCAGGCTATCACCGTTGCGATCCTCGAAGGTATACATTTCCTTCTCGACGATATCCGTAACCTCGCCAATGGAACGCTTGAACAGATCGGTCTGTTCCACGATCGGCATCCGGATCTCATCGAAGCCATAGGCACGCAATGTGTCCCGGACCACGGCCTCAATGTACTGCCAAACCGGTGTTTGGGTGGGAAGGATATCGTTCATCCCACGAATTGCTTGAATCTTACTCAACTGTCACTTCCTAAATATACGTCTTGGCCATACCTGTCCGGTGTTGTTTCCTGGATTTGGTAGCTGTGGACCTACCCCCGCGCAAAAACAGCGCTGTCTTGCTTTTCCTTTTCCGCAACCCGCTCACGGATCAGTCGCTCAAAGCGCTCCACCAGCTCCTCATTTGTTACTTTCTGGTCCGGCTTGCCGTCAATATAGATCAGGTTATTTGGCGTTCCGCCCGTGAGACCAAGATCTGCCTCTTTCGCCTCACCCGGTCCATTCACCACGCAGCCAATGACCGCCACATCCAGAGGGGTAATCACGTCCTCGAGGCGGGCTTCCAGCTCGTTCATGGTCTTGATCACATCAAAGTTCTGGCGCGAGCAGCTGGGACAGGCAATAAAGTTGATACCCTTGGCACGCAGGCGCAAGCTCTTGAGGATGTCGAACCCGACCTTGATCTCTTCTACCGGATCCGCGGCCAGCGAAACTCGGATGGTGTCGCCAATTCCGTCCATCAGCAGCATACCGAGTCCAATGGCGGACTTGACCGCGCCGGAGCGAAAACCACCGGCTTCCGTGATGCCCAGGTGCAGTGGCTGCTCGATCTGGCGGGCAATTTCCCGATAGGCCGCCACAGTCATAAACACATCGGATGCCTTCAGGCTGACCTTGTAATTCTGGAAGTCGAACCGATCCAGATAATCGATATGGCGCATGGCAGATTCCACCAGCGCAGCCGGCGTGGGCTCGCCATATTTTTTCTGCAGGTCCTTTTCCAAAGAGCCGGCGTTGACACCGATGCGGATCGGAATGTTCCGGTCGCGGGCCGCATCCACTACGGCTTTAACGCGATCCTCACGCCCGATATTACCCGGGTTGATCCGCAGGCAATCGACGCCGTACTCAGCAACCTGCAACGCAATTTTGTAATCGAAATGGATATCGGCAACCAGGGGAATATTCACCTGGTTGCGAATCTCACGAAATGCCTCCGCTGCATCCATGGTAGGCACGGATACCCGCACGATGTCTGCTCCGGCTTTCTGCAGTCGCTGGATCTGGGCGACTGTGGCCTCCACGTCACAGGTTTCCGTGTTGGTCATGCTTTGTACGGCGATGGGCGCATCCCCACCCACCGGCACGGACCCCACCATGATTTGCCGAGAATGGCGCCGTTTTATGGGAGATTCATAATGCATTGATGTCTGGCCTCATTGCCCTAATGTCAGTCCGGCCCGATTGTTTCTGACCCGATAATTGGAGAAATCAACCTCAACCCCGTTAAAGCGCATGCTGGTCTCGGTTACCGCGCCCACCACAATCCTGAAAGGCGCCGGCCCCTCATGATTCAAGCTTTGCCCGGCCCGAAACAGACCCATCCGGCGATTACCGTCCGCATCCGTCAGTTCAAACCAGCTATCGCCACTGAAGGTCACTTCCAGCCGGTCCAAAGATTCTGTTTCCGTGGCGCTAGGTGGAGCTGCCTCACTGGACTCCGGCTGAACTGCCAGGTCGGTCACCGCCTCTTCTGGAGCACCGTTTGAAGGCACAGCTTCAACGGTACTGGAACCATTCGTAGCCTGTGGCTGAGAGGCAATCCCTGTGGAGCTCTCCTCTGCCGGCATCTCTGGCAAACCTTCTTCTGCCAGGGGGGCTGTGTCGTCGTCATATGCCGCCGGACGGTCCACGGGCTCTGTGGATTCGGGGTCGTAGTCAAACGCGGCTTCAGGATGAGCGACCTCAGGCTCGTCGATGGACTCTTCACCCGACGGAGTCTGCTCTACCGTCGAGGAAACGGGTTCTGAGGACATAAAGGAATCCTGCTGCTGAAAGGACCAGAGCAAGCCAACCAGCAAAAGGGCCAAGGCCGCCAGGCCTAACCACTTCCCAGCATCTCGCACGCCAGGTTTGGGGGTCGCCACCACGGGTCCCGCCCCTTTGCTTTCTTCTGTAGCTCCCAACTCCCGATCAAGCTGGGCCACGATTTCATCGGCATCGAGTTGGAGAAGGCGGGCATAGGAGCGCACATAGCCCCGCAAGAATACAGTCCCGGGCAGAACGCCGTAGCGTCCTGACTCTAACGCCTTGATGTAGCTCGCCAGGATATGAAGCTGCTCTGCAGCATCGGCAATTGCGATGCCCCGCTGCTCCCGGGCCTGTCGCAACCGCTCACCAACTCGTCGAGGTGCCTGATTTTCTTGGGACATAATATTTAAGGCTTATTTCTTAGATTCTTTGCTTCGGGAGAGTCGGGAAAGCGGTTACGCAACAACAATCCCAGACTCGCTTCGGTATTCCGATCTCCCACCTCGCGCGCCATTGCCACACCAAGACCAAGGCTTGCCGGACTATGGGCGGCGCGCCCTTGGCTCACCTGATTCAAAAACCGGGAGTAATAGCGCCAACCGGTCTCGTGATCACCCTGCTCGTGCAACAGGCGGCTCATTGCCAGCAGGACACCCGGCGGGGGTAACCTGCTCAAGGACAGTGAACGCTGATAGGCCTGCAAGGCCGCGTCCACATTTTCCAGCCGGGTATGAATAAGGCCAAGGTTGGCAAACACCTGAGCGCGGTCTTCGAAGGTTGTATCCTCAGATGCGATCTCGAACTGCCGGACTGCTTCAGTATACCGTTCTTGCTCATAGAGGAAAGCCGCGTAGTAGGTGCGTCCCCGGGTGTACTTGGCGTCATAGCCCAGCGCTCGACGAAAGGCACTCTCTGCCAGCTCCGGCTCTCCCTGGCGCTGATATACCAGCCCCATGGCCGCATGGGCTCCGGCCGACTTCGGATCAATGGACAAAGCCCGCTCCAATCGTTGCTGAGCCGTCACATAGTCACCCTTTTGAATGTAGGCCAACCCTAACTGAATATGACTTTGAACGGCTTTCTCTGAATCCGCCTTACTACTGAAGGGTCCTTCCACGGTTGTGACACATCCTGCCAACCAGAGCGCGAGCAGAGCGGTAATCAGTGATCTTGAAGCTTTCGAAAACGCAATCATCAACATTTCCTTAGATCCACTTTCGGTACATCAAATGACCCATTACCACGTCAAATACTTTTGCAGCACGTCAAGTGGCTTGCAGCACATTGAGCCTTTCCAGTAACCCACCTGAGAGCCTCAGGCCACGCCCCCCTGAACGGTCGGAATCAAGCGTTCACTACGCCGGGTACGGTCTTCCACCCGTCCCACCAACTGGCCGCAGGCCGCGTCGATATCATCGCCACGAGTGGTACGGATGGTGGTTACATAGCCCGCATCGCTCATCATTTTATGAAACTGCATAATCGTTTCACGGGACGGCTTGCGATAGTTGCTGTTCGGAAACGGGTTGAACGGAATGAGATTAACCTTGCAGGGCAATTGCTTTAACAGCTTCGCCAATTGGCGGGCGTGTTCCGGCTGGTCATTGACGCCCTCAATCAAGGTGTATTCCACCGTGACGCGGCGCTTGTCGTCACACTTGGCCAGATAGCGGTTACAGGCATCCAGCAATTGCTGAATGGGATATTTCTTGTTGATGGGCACCAACTGGCTGCGCAACTCATCATTGGGCGCGTGAAGGGAAATCGCCAAGGACACATCGATGACATCACCGAGCTTGTCCAACGCGGGCACCACACCCGCTGTACTCAAGGTGACACGCCGCTTGGACAGGCCATAGGCAAAATCGTCCAGCATCAGGCTCATGGCGTCGACCACATTGTCAAAATTCAGCAGGGGCTCGCCCATGCCCATCATCACCACGTTGGTCACATGGCGTTTCTTGGAAGAATCTTTCTCGCCAAAGGAACGTTCTGCAATCCAGACCTGGCCGATAATCTCATCGGCACTCAGGTTCCGGTTAAAGCCTTGCTTGCCGGTTGAGCAAAAGCTGCAATCCAACGTACAGCCGATCTGTGACGACACACAGAGCGTGCCCCGGTCACCATCGGGAATAAAGACGGTTTCAATGCTGCTGCCACCGGGCATGCGCATGACCCACTTGCGCGTTCCATCACTGGAAAAGTCCTGATACACCACCTCAGGAGGGCGAATCTCAGCCACTTCCTTGAGCTTGGCCCGAAGTCCCTTGCCGACGTTCGTCATTGCATCGAAGTCGGTTACGCCAAATTGGTGAATCCACTGCATGACCTGGGTTGCACGAAAACGCTTCTCGCCGATGGAGACGAAAAAGTCTTCCAGTCGCTTGCGGCTCATCCCCAGCAAATTGGCTTTTTCAGAAACTTGACTCATAGAGACCTCGGGTTAATTCATCAGGGGCGGCAAAGCCGCCCCTTAAAAGCACTTAAGCGCGCGAGCAAATTTCTTCTGCAGTGAAGAAATAAGCGACTTCCCGCTCCGCAGAAGCCGGAGAGTCGGAGCCGTGTACCGCATTGGCGTCAATAGATTGAGCGAAGTCGGCACGAATAGTTCCCGGCTCAGCCTGTTTCGGGTCAGTTGCGCCCATCAGTTCACGGTTTTTGGCAATGGCATTCTCACCTTCCAGAACCTGGATCATCACAGGACCGGAAGTCATGAAGGCAACCAGATCTGCGAAGAAACCACGCTCTTTGTGCTCAGCGTAGAAACCTTCCGCCTGCTCCTTGGACAGCTGGACCATTTTGGCTGCTACGATTTTCAGCCCAGCTTTTTCGAAGCGGCTATAGATTTCGCCAATAACGTTCTTGGCAACCGCATCGGGTTTGATAATAGAAAGTGTGCGTTCAACAGCCATGTGGTTTCTCCGTTTAGTGAATGGACAGTTAAAAAACTAAACCCGCGATTATACGCGGGTTTAGCGAAATTATATACCGATTCCAGGCGACAGCGCTAAGCGCAAACCCATCATGTGGCGCGCCTTTACTGCGACACCAGGGCAAGCCTGTAGGTACTGCGGCGTGCCCTTAGGCCACATTGCGCAACCGCTGCACTGCTTGCCTCACCTGGGCGATAGCTGCATCCACTTCCTCCTGGGTGGTATACCGCCCCAATGAGAACCGCAGCGAGCTATGGGCCAATTCATTGCTCAGCCCTATCCCCTTCAGCACATAAGAAGGCTCGACACTGGCGGAAGTACAGGCCGACCCTGAAGATACGGCCAGATCCTTCAAAGCCATCATCATGGACTCCCCTTCAACACCTGCAAAGGCGATGTTGAGAATGCCGCAGACCCGGGGTTCCGGCGCACCATTCAAGTGAACACCTGGCAAGTCACAAATGCCACTCCAGAAGCGCTCCCGCAAGCCCTGGATACGGGCCGACTCTTCAACGAGTAGCTGACCGGCTATTTCAAAGGCTTCACCCATCCCGACAATCTGATGGGTCGGCAAAGTTCCGGAACGCATGCCCTGCTCATGGCCGCCACCATGGATCTGGGCACTAATCCGCACCTTGGGCTGGCGCCGCACATAGAGCGCACCAACGCCCTTGGGACCATAGACCTTGTGGGCAGAAAACGACATCAGATCGACCGGGGTCTGCTGCAAGTCGATTAGCAGCTTGCCCGCGCTTTGGGCTGCATCCACATGAAACAGCACCCCCGCCTCGCGGGTCAGACGGGCAATGGCGTCGATATCGGTGACCGTTCCCAGTTCATTATTGACATGCATCAGCGACACCAGAATCGTATCCGGCCGCAATGCCTGGGCCACGGCCTCCGGGGTAATCAGGCCTTCAGAAGTCGGTTTCAGGTAGGTGATCTCGTAGCCTTGCTCCTCCAGATACTTACAGGTATCCAGCACTGCCTTGTGTTCAATGGCCGAGGTGATGATATGACGGCCTTTATCTCCATGAAACTCAGCCACTCCCTTGATGGCCAGGTTATCGGACTCCGTCGCCCCGGAGGTCCAGACAATCTCCCGCGGATCGGCACCCACCAGGTTTGCCACCTGACGCCGAGCCCGCTCCACGGCCTGCTCCGCACGCCAGCCATAGACATGGGAACGAGATGCGGGATTGGCAAAATTGCCATCAAACGTCAAACACTCCACCATTTTCTCCGCGACTCGCGGATCAACCGGTGTTGTGGCGGCATAGTCGAAATACAGGGGCAGTTTCATGACATTCCAGATATTTGGCGAAACCGATCCGCCAGGTTGGCGAACCGGTCTGGACAACTTATAAATCAACCTTAGGCAGTCTTAACCTGTAGCTTGGTCTCTTGGAGCCGTGACTGCTGACGCTCCGCGACACTTCGCACTTCCCGCTTGGACATCAGTTCCGCCAGGGTAATGCTGCTTAAAAAATCATGGATTCGATCACTGAGATCCGACCAAAGATCATGAGTCAGGCACTTATCGCCGTTTTGGCAATCGCCCCGGCGCTTACAACGGGTCGTATCCAGAGATTCGTTGACCGCATCCACAACCTGCGCCACGGAAATCTCACTGGCATCGCGCCCTAACCGGTAACCCCCTCCGGGCCCACGCACACTGGAAACCAGATTATTACGGCGTAACTTGGCAAACAATTGCTCCAAGTATGACAAAGAAATGCCTTGCCGCTGAGAAATATCCGCCAGACTCACTGGCGCACCATCCGAGTGCAAGGCAAGATCAAGCATAGCCGTTACGGCATAACGCCCTTTTGTTGTCAACCGCATAACTGATTCACCTAGTTTCCATAGCTTCGAGGAGGATTATCCAATACCCCTACAAGGTAATCAACTATATACCCTAGCACTACGGTAGGTCATAAGCCATGGATCTCCAGGCTATGGGCCGGCCAACTCCAGCACTCATCTAGCGGTTACTTATTTGGAAAAGACTGACTCTCTTCGTCCTGGACACCTTCAAAATCCTCAGTATTCAAAGGGGGCAAATTCGGACTGCGATAGTTCTCGTCCAGACGCTCCAAGGATTTGCAAATCTGCTCAAGACGCATATCCACCGTGTGCATATGATCCAAAATGCTGCGAATGGAGCGGGCTACGGGGTCAGGCATTTCCTCACTCAACCCGTAGGCGTCAAAGCCAATCTTCTCTTCCATATGACGGCGTTTGGAGTCGTCCTTCTCCGGCGTTTTCACAATCACGCGCCCCGGAATACCCACTACGGTTGCTCCCGGCGGAACCGGTTTGGTCACAACGGCATTGGAGCCGATCTTGGCCCCCTCGCCCACTTCAAAAGGCCCGAGAATCTTGGCTCCAGCCCCTACCACCACCCCGTCTTTCAAGGTGGGGTGACGCTTGCCTTTATTCCAGCTGGTTCCTCCCAGTGTAACCCCCTGGTACAGGGTCACGTCGTCGCCAATTTCTGCCGTTTCCCCAATCACCACCCCCATGCCATGGTCGATAAAAAAGCGGCGCCCAATCTTGGCCCCGGGATGGATTTCAATGCCGGTAAACCAACGACTAAGGGATGACAGGAAGCGGGCCAGCCACTTCAGGTTATTCATCCATAGCCAATGGGAAATCCGGTGGAACAGCAATGCATGCAGGCCCGGATAGCAGGTCAAGACCTCAATGGCATTACGAGCCGCAGGATCACGATGAAACACACTTTGAATATCTTCTTTGATTCGAGCAAACATAAGGTAAGCCGCCTTCTGTTGTCCGGAAAAACCAGTGGTTATTGACTGCCTGGCGATTGGGCACCCCAGGTGCCCGCCACTTTCTGCGTCGATCTCAGGATGCCGCGCAGAATGTTGAGTTCCATCTTGTCCAGACAACATCGCTGATAGAGACGCCGCAACCGCGCCATCAACTGACGCGGATGCTCGGGGTCATGGAAGTCAATGTCGATCAAGGTCCGTTCCAGGTGTTCCAGAAACATTTCCACCTCATCCACTGATGCCGGCTCCACATCCCACCCGGAATCCTGTGGTGAAAGCATCGCTTTCATATTGGAATCGCCAGCTTCATTTTCAAGGCTCTCCAGATATTTCATGCGCAGCTCATAAGTCACCACCTGCACCGCCATGGCCAGGTTCAGGGAGCTGAAATCCGGATTGCTGGGGATGTGGACATGGAGATTGCAGCGGTGGAGCTCTTCATTGGTCAACCCCCGCGCCTCGCGCCCAAACAGAATGGCCACTTCGGAGTCATCTTGGGTTAAGGAATGGACCTCCCGGGCCAGATCCCGTGGGTTCACCACCGGCCAGGGGATCTTCCGTCCCCGTGCACTGGCACCTACCACCAAACGGCAGCCGGCAATGGCTTCATCCAAGCTGGACACCACAATAGCCTTATCCAGGATATCAGTGGCGCCAGAGGCCCGACTTTCGGCTATAGGATCAGGAAATGACTCTGGGGCAACCAGGTATAAGCGGGAAAACCCCATATTTTTCAGAGCCCGCGCAACCGCTCCAATATTTCCGGGGTGAGAGGTATTGATGAGAACGATGCGGACCTGCTCAAACATTGCATCACCTGCTAAAAAAACGTCCGGCATGGTAACAGAATTATGTGCATTTATCTGCAATCTCCTGTACCAAATCCGCCGATCTGCTATCATGCCGGCCCAGCTCTTTCAGTTCTTTCACAAAGTGAATTCGCCATGCAACCGATGATCAACATTTCCTTGCGCGCCATCCGTTCGTCCAACGAACAACTCATGCAACTTCTCGAAAGGGACGGCGGTAAAATTGCAACGGCACAGGACCTCAAACGCTTCCTGGCCCAGATCGAAATGAACTATTACGAAAACATTTCCCGCGCCCTGGCCCGCGCCTATCCTGCTCACAAGATTGCCAAGCGTGGTGACTTCCTTGCCGCTGACAAAGGCTTCAGCTGGCATATTTCCAATATCCATAACCCGCTTAGCTTTCTGCGCGGCCTACCCGACTGGGGCATCTCCATTGTCTGCAAAAAAGGCGGCATTGCGGAACACGGGATTTTGACCTTCCCTGCAACCCAAGACGAGTTCACAGCCAGCCGCGGCTCTGGAGCATCCTTAAACGGCAAGCGCATCCGTGTATCCGGCGTTGCGGCTCTGGAAAGCGCTATTATCGCCACGAACGTTCTGCAAGCCCCTCTCACTGAAGACAACAGTGCAAAGTTGAACCTGCTGAAAGAACTGGCAAACGCCAGCTTCCAGGTCAGAACCACTTACTGCGCCCCCCTGGATCTGGCCAACGTAGCAGCCGGCCGGCTGGACGCCGTCGTTCTCGACCAAACCACACCGGCAGACCTTTCAGCTGCGCTGCTTATCTGCAAAGAGGCAGGTGGTCTGGCGGGAGATTTCAACGGGCAACCGGCCACAGAATCATCCAAGCGCATCTTGTGCGCCAATCCCAAGCTGTTCAAGGCGACCACCCAGAAGCTGCATGCCCTAGGGGTTTGAGCCAAAAGACACAGACCTTACAAACAAAAAAGCCGGACTCAAAATCCGGCTTTTTTGTTTGTGCTTTAAGCATAGCGCCTCAAGGACGCGCTTCGACCCCTTCAGCCCCTTCCTTAGGCGGCAGCAAGAAGTCTTCCTTGGAAACCCCCATCATCAGAGCAATGGCCGTTGCGACATAGATAGAGGAAAAGGTTCCAATACCGATACCGATCATCAGTGCGATTGAGAAATTGCGCACTGCATCGCCACCGAAGATGAACAGGATCAGCGTCACCACCATGGTGGTACCTGAAGTGACCAGGGTACGCGCCAGGGTCTGGGTTATGGAGATGTCTATGACCTCTTCTGGCGTGCCCTTGCGGATCTTGCGGAAGTTTTCACGCACCCGGTCAAACACAACAATGGTGTCGTTCAAGGAGTAGCCGATCACCGCCAGAACAGCAGCCAGCACAGTCAAGTCGAAGTCCCACTGGAAGAGAGCAAAGGCTCCGACGGTGATAATCACGTCATGGGCCAAGGCCACTACGGAGCTCATGGCGAACTTGAACTGGAAACGAAACCCCACATAAACCAGGATTGCCCCCAAGGCCAGCAACATTGCCAAGCCACCCTTCTCACGCAGCTCGGAGCCGACCTGACCACCTACATATTCGGACCGACGCAACTCAACCTCTGAACCGTCCGCCCGCAGAGTTTCTACAACCTGCCTTCCAACGTCTTCTCCTTCCTCTTGAAGACGAATGACCAGGCTGGTTTCAGTGCCAAACTGCTGTGCTACAACGTTGGAAAAACCGGCTTCTTCCAACTGCTGGCGCACCGCTTCCAGCTCTGGAGCTTCACTGTACTCCACCTCAACCAAAGTACCGCCGGTGAAGTCCAGACCATAATTAAGGCCATTAACGATCATCGCGGCAATAGAGCCAACAACCAAAACCAGTGCCAAAACCACCATCGGCACCCGAAGTCTCATGAAACGGATTGCGTTAGTCATCATGACTGAGCCCTCTTTATCCAGCCAATGGATAGCTTTTTAACGTTACGACCTCCGTAGACCAGATTCACCATGGCTCGGGTTACTATAATCGCAGTGAACATGGAAACCACAATCCCGATCCCCAGGGTTACAGCAAAGCCACGAATCGGCCCGGTACCTACTGAGTACAAGATCAACGCAACCATTAGGGTAGTTAGGTTACTGTCCATAATCGCCGTAAAGGCCCGGTCATAACCGGCCCGGATCGCCGACTGGGGCGGCAACCCTGCCTTGACTTCCTCCCGGATCCTGGCATTGATCAGCACGTTAGCGTCCACCGCCATGCCCATGGTCAGTACAATACCTGCAATGCCCGGCATCGTAAGGGTTGCCCCGAACAGCGACATCAAGGCAATCATCAACACAATGTTCAGGGTCAGGGCAATATTGGCAAACAACCCAAACAGGTGATATTGGGTAAACATCCAGGCCGCAATGAAAGCAAAGCCAATCATGATACAGAGGATACCGGCATCAATGTTTTGTTGCCCCAGGCTGGGCCCAATGGTGCGCTCTTCAACAAAGTAAATGGGAGCTGCCAGGGCGCCGGCGCGCAATAGCAGTGCCAACTCCTGGGCCTCTGCCACAGAGTTCAGCCCGGTGATGCGGAATTTGCTGCCCAGCGTCGTCTGGATGGTTGCCAGGCTGATAATCTTCTTGTCGATAATGCGCCGCGGAGCCGCTGCTGTTTCACCGGCCTGCGAACCATCATCCAGCAAACGGTGTTCCACGAATACCACGGCCATACGCCGGTGAACGGCACCGGAGGTCACCCGGCTCATCGCACTGCCGCCCCGGCCATCCAGAGTGATATTGACCTCCGGGGCGCCGGTTTCACCAAAGCCTTGGGACGCATCGGCAACGCTGTTACCGGTGACAATAATATCCCGCTCCAAAAATGCCGTCCGCCCCGGCTGGTTGCGGAACTCATACTCCACCGTACTGCTTCTCGGCGCATCCATCCGCGCCTCGAGACGGAATTCCAGGTTGGCGGTCTGGCCAATGACCCGCTTGGCTTGTGCCGTATCCTGCACACCTGGCAACTCCACCACAATCCGGTTGCGGCCTTGGCGCTGGACAATAGGCTCCGCCACACCCAGCTCATTCACCCGGTTACGCAGGGTCGTCAGGTTCTGCTGGACCGAGTAGTCTTCGATCTCCCGGATCTTGGCATCGGTCAGACGCAGGGTCAGCAACATATCTTCGCCCCGTTGTTGGCTGGAGAGCTCAAACTCCGGGTAGTCTTTACGGACCAGACTCTCTGCCTTGGCAAGCTCTTCGCTCTGACGGAACCGCATGACCAGAGAGCGTTCGCCTTGCTGATCAACGGAGCGGTAACGGATCCGCTCATCCCGCATCCGCTGCTTCAGCTCACTGGAATACACATCCAGCCGTAACTTCAGGGCCTCGGGAATATCCACTTCCAGCAGGAAGTGAACACCACCACGCAAGTCCAGCCCCAGCTTCATGGGAGCAGCCCCAATCTTGGTTAGCCACTCTGGTGTGGTTGGCGCCAGGTTCAGTGCAACCACATAGTCGTTACCCAAAGCATTTTGCAGAACAGACTTGGCGCGCAGCTGCTGCTCATTGGTTTCCACGCGAACCATCGCGTTGGTTTCGCCCAGCTCCGGATCCCGATAAGGTATCCCGGCTTCTTTCAGGGCATTTTCAGCACGCCTCAGCACACCTTCGTCAACTTCTGTGGTAGCACTGGCACCACTGATTTGAACCGCAAAGTCTTCCGGATAGAGATTGGGTAGCGCATAGATGAATCCGATCCCGATCAGGACCAGAATCAACAGATTTTTCCAGAGTGGATATTTATTGAGCATGTATCGCCCATTCCTTTCATTATTGTGATGCGTTCGCTAGAGCGCATTCGGCCGCTATAACAGCGGCCGAATACCAATCGAAATCAGATTTCCTTCAAAGTGCCTTTCGGCAGGGCTGCGGCAACAGCAATTTTTTGTACTTTTACTTCTACATCATCGGCGACCTGGATCACTACAAAGTCATCCTTAACACGGACGATGCGGCCCGCAATACCGCCGCTGGTCACCACTTCATCGCCCTTCTCAAGTCCGCCAATCAGCTGCTTATGCTCTTTGGCACGTTTGCTCTGCGGGCGCCACAGCAAGAAGTAGAACAGCAGAATGAAACCACCGAGGAACACAAACTGCATCATTGCACTCGGGGGCTGCGGGGCAGCTTCCTGCGCCATTGATACGGCCGGCAGGGCCGCCACAGATAGGGCCAGGGTTGCTTTGTGGAATTGCGACAGCATAGATTCATCTCCAGTTAAAAAGATTGTGGCCACTACCGTTACAGCGCGGGCGTCGCCTCGCCTCGCCGCTGATAGAAGGCATCGACGAAGTCGCTCAATTTACCTTCTTCAATTGCTTGACGCAAACCTGCCATCAAGCTTTGGTAGTACCTTAGGTTATGAATAGTATTGAGTTGGGCGCCCAGCATCTCACCGCACCGATCCAGATGGTGCAAATAGGAGCGGCTGAAGTTTTGACAGGTGTAGCAATCGCAGGCCTCGTCCAATGGACTCAGGTCGTGCCGATGCTTGGCGTTACGGATCTTGACCACACCCGTGCTGGTAAACAGATGTCCGTTGCGGGCATTACGGGTTGGCATCACGCAGTCGAACATATCCACGCCGCGGCGCACTCCCTCCACGATATCTTCCGGCTTGCCCACTCCCATCAGGTAACGGGGCCGGTCGACCGGCAGCAAGGGAGCGGTACCGCCCAATACTCGCAGCATATCTTCCTTGGGCTCCCCCACTGACAAGCCACCAATGGCGTAGCCGTCGAAACCGATCTTGGTCAGCCCCGCCAGGGACTGCTCCCGCAACTCCTGATACATCCCCCCCTGAACGATCCCAAACAGAGCCGAGGGATTATCCCCATGGGCCTCCTTGCTCCGCATTGCCCAGCGGAGCGAAAGCTCCATGGAACGCTGGGCCTGTTCTGGGGTTGCCGGATATGGCGTACACTCATCAAAAATCATCACAATATCCGAGCCCAGGGCGCGCTGGACCTCCATGGAACGCTCTGGCGTCAGTTCCACAAGGGCACCGTCCACCGGTGAGCGGAACTTGACCCCCTGCTCGGTAATTTTACGCAGCTCCCCCAGGCTAAACACCTGAAAGCCCCCAGAATCGGTCAGAATGGGCTTCTGCCACCCGATAAAGTCATGCAAATCGCCATGTTGGCGAATCACCTCGGTCCCGGGCCGCAACATCAGGTGAAAGGTATTGCCCAAAATAATGTGGGCGCCGATTTCCTCGATATCCCTGGGCAGCATGCCCTTAACAGTGCCATAGGTTCCAACCGGCATAAATGCTGGCGTCTCCACAACACCTCGGGGGAAGCTCAGCCTGGCGCGCCGCGCCTGACCATCTGTATTCAATAACTCAAAGCGCATAAAGCCAGAGCTGCTCACTTCAATACTCCAGAAACCAAGATTTACTCACGAAAGGACGCGGAACGCTCAATAAACATGGCGTCGCCATAGCTGAAGAAGCGATACTGTTGCTTGACGGCTTCGTCATAGGCGTGAAGGATGCAGTCCCTGCCCGCAAAGGCTGAGACCAGCATCAGCAGGGTTGAACGCGGTAAATGAAAGTTGGTGATGAGGGCGTCTACGCTGTGAAAGCGATATCCCGGGTAGATAAAGATATCTGTCTCGCCGGTGAACGGCTGTAACTGCCCTGAACGACTGGCGGACTCCAGTGCACGGACGCTGGTAGTCCCTACGGCAATAACCCGCCCGCCACGCGCTCTGGTCTGAGCAACCTGTTCACACACCTCGGCACTGACTTCAGCCAGTTCCGAATGCATCTGATGCTCCTCGACCCGATCGACACGTACCGGCTGAAAGGTTCCCGCCCCCACATGGAGGGTCACAAAGGTAGTGCGGATGCCCTTAGCCCGAATTGCCTCCAGCAGGGGCTCATCAAAATGCAGACCTGCGGTTGGCGCCGCCACCGCTCCCTCTTTTCGCCCATAAACCGTTTGGTAGCGCTCCCGGTCGGTCAGCTGGTCGGCCCGGTCGATATAGGGAGGCAACGGCATATGGCCAATACGGTTCAGAACGGACAGGACCGCCTCCCCCGGCGGAAAACGCAGCCGGAACAAATCTCCCTGACGCTCGACCATCTCCAGCACAACCTGCTCATCCAGCAGGATTTTCGAACCAGGTTTTGGGGACTTGCTGGCCCGCACATGGCAAAGTGCGCAGTTTTCGCCCTCGATCCGCTCTACCAGAATTTCAATCTGTCCCCCGGTTTCCTTCTTACCGAACAGCCGCGCCGGAATGACCCGGGTGTCATTGAACACCAGCAGATCATCAGGGCTGAGCAACTCTAGAATATCCTGGAAATGCTTATGCTGGATAGAGCCCGACACGGGGTCGACACAGAGCATACGGCTCCCAGTACGCTCCGGTGCCGGGTAGCGGGCAATCAGCTCGTCGGGGAGGTTAAAGTCAAAATCGGAAACTTGCATGAATAGGTCGTGCACGCTGGTTGCAAGGGTTGTCTAGCTTAACGGAAATGCCTAAAAACGGCTAGGTATTACAATATTTCAAACAAGCATTGACGACACTGCGTGAGCGGTTATAATGCCGAGCCTAAGCAGAGACGCATGGCTTGTCCTAGTCAGTTTGACAGTGCCAGCCATTAAAAGTCCTGCTGTTATTCAAAGTTTATGGCAGCGTGGTGAAATTGGTAGACACGCCGGATTCAAAATCCGGTGGGGTAAAACCCGTGTCGGTTCGACTCCGACCGCTGCTACCATGCCTTTCGGCTTGGTTCACTCTCCCCAGGCTCAGCCTACTCCCTTCTTCTGGCTACTTTCATCAAATACTTTCCTAGCCTGTTCGCGTCATTAACGCGTCTGTGCGTTTATCTCCCAATCCCGCTCATCTTCCAATACTTTTCATCTGGTTATGACAGAAAGGTCCAACGGGATGGCACTATGGGGCAGACACCCAGGCCTGCCCTACCCTTGCTGCTGACGATGCCCCTTTGAGCCGCTCAAACCGGTAACAAGCGAAACTGACTCAAAAGAGCAGGCACACCACAGCGCGCCATCATCACACAGCAGTTCTCAGTTGCTGCGCAAATTGAGATTCAGCAGTCGGAACTCATGGGACAGCATAATCTTCAAGACGTCGATTCCATTTTCCTCCACCAGGACCGCAACACCGCCATAGTCGCCCCGCAGGAAGTCTTGCGGGTTTTTTCCGAAGCACCGGCCCGACGGACTATGGTCAACGGTTACGCCGGTCAGGCGGTAAAGGTTCTGCGCCCGATCCGGAACCGACACTTTGCCATTGTAGAGGCAATTGCCACTGGCATTAACATCTGTTTCGAAGCGCCCATCAGAGTGAAACTGGATGGTCAGCGGCTCCGCCTCATCATCGGCGTTTTGCCAGATCCCTTCCAGGCGAGTCAGACTCGCTCCCCGTTGAGACTCAGCTTCGTCATAGGCGAGGTCAAATTTGAAATAGTCGAGATTCTCCCAAGAGATCGTGCCCCGCCAGGATTCCGCCGTTACCATCTC
>Ga0209075_1000374_pt1 | contig 43406 bp, 33 predicted proteins | sample Stecom2011_FD_187523 | JGI IMG/M metagenome (GOLD analysis project Ga0209075, IMG submission 187523) | Agricultural soil microbial communities from Utah to study Nitrogen management - Steer compost 2011 (SPAdes) (version 2) | ecosystem: Environmental > Terrestrial > Soil > Agricultural land...
TGGGGGGAACTGGCTGGCGAGGAAGGGCTTGGGTTGGTCTCGGCCGATGACCTGGTCGATTTTTTGGCCAAGGTTGAGCATTACGACGCGCAAAAGGATGACGTCGAGGTCGCGGAGGGGCCGGAATTCGACGATGAGTATAGCGATGAGTATAGCGATGAGTATTACGACGAATACGGCGATGAGTATTACGACGGCGGCAATCAGCAGCCTGAGTACAAATCGCCGCGGCTGGTTTCGTTCTGGCCGGAGCACCTCGACGCGATGGCGATGCGGGCCTACGCCGAGGATGCCGAATTGGTCGAGTCGCGCGCCTGGGAGTTTGCCACTGATATACAAAAGGGCCTGCAGCTTGTACGTCGCCGGTTTGGCGTGATCGGGCGCGACGAACTCCCCGAAGACACCGTCGCCTCCTTTGCGCAAATCCACGTTGGGCAGGGCCTGCCGTGGTACGTCTGGGACGTGGTCGACGGAGCGCTGAGCAAACGCGAGATCGGTCGGGCCGACGGCGGCGGCCCCGAGGCGAAACAGGAGTTTCTGGCGAATTTCGTCGACGAGGATAGCTGGGCAAATGCGGTGCTCAACGCCATTTTCGAGCAGGATTACGCCCCTCGCTTTCACGCGACGATCGATGCCTGGCCGGTGGCCAGCACCGAGCAGCTTGAGTGGATGCTCTCCAATATCAGTCTATTTAATCAGGAGCGCGTGCGCGCCGCGGACCTGATTATTGGCCGAGACGACGCTCCCGAAGACTTACTTCTCGTCGCCCAGAATCTCGTTGCAGCCGGCCGTCATTCGGACGCTGAGCTCGCCGCAGTCTGCGCGGTGCTCCGGGCGAAGGCGCTCGGCGTGGAGGCCCCGGAAGCGGCGCTTGGGTTTATCTCGTTTAAGATCATCGATAACCCAACCGGCCGCGACGGCTACCATAGCCTGTCCCTGCTGATGCAGGCGCTGCATGCCTTTGACGAGGACAAGGCGGTGGCGCGATTTTTCACCGTCTTCGACGGTGAGTTCACGAAGACCGACCCCTTTCCTGCCCTGAAGGCTTATCCGGCAAATGGCGCACTGCTCGACAAGGCGCTGCAAACCGTCGAGGTGGTGGCCAGGGGCGCCTACACAAGCTTCAGCTCGATGAATAAGGTCGCCTTCGGCCTGGCGATGCTCGGCCCAAACGCTCTCGCTCCGCTCGCCAAGGCCTTCGAGGCGACCGACTCCCCGGTCGCCCAGAACACCTACCGCCGCGCCATACTCGGGGTCCTCGCCGACGCCGAGGCGGCTCAAGATCCCAGATTCGACCGTTTCGTCTCGCTGAGCGATTTCGTCGACGACGAGGGCGTGCGCGAGAATGATCTCGGCATCTACGCCGCGCGCGACTACCGCGCAGCGCTGGCTGCAATGCCCGAGGAGCGCGCAATCGCGCGCGTTCTCGAAGACCTCGACCATGATCTTCGCTGGTACCGCGCGCTCGCCGCGCTCGAGAGCCTGTCGCACCCCGAACTCCTGGCGCGCGCATTCGGGCGCATCGGCGAGGACGGACTTCCGGCAAGCGACGGATACGACTGGTTGCGCCCGCTACTCGCCAACCGTCGCGACGAAGTCACCCCATATCTCGGCGCCGCGCTCGCCGCCAATGACTCCCCCGATTTTCACAACGCGGTCAAAAACCAGATGGGTGAGGCCACGTATAAGGAGCTGCTTAAAGAGGCCGGCGGGAGCAGCGCTGCCGACAGCGGCCCGGTCGACAAAATTCGCCGGCTTTCCCAGGTAGTTTTCGCGGCCGATCCCGACCACCCCTCGACGACGATTTACGTCTTCGAGCGCCTCGACCACGCACCGCTCGGCGACACCCTCAACCGTCTTGGCGGGCGCCCATTCGGCATCACCGCCGAGACATGGCCGCTCAAATGCGACGACGCCGACAGCCCCATGGAGCATATGCTCACCCTCGACCTCGACACGGTCCCGGCGCTGCGCTCGTCGTTCAGCGACGACGTGCGCGCCCTGGCGCTATTCGTGCGAAGCCCCGAATATAACGAGGCCTGGACCCCCGGCAACGAAGACTCTCAGGTCGTCTCCATCACCCGCGACGCCATCGCCGAATTCCCCGGCGCGCTTCCGACAGGCAACGACTCCGCCGTTGGCTTTGCGGTCCACGAAGTCGAGGTCCCCGCAGGCGCCTTCAGCGTGCCGTACGACGGCGACAAAGACTTGCGCGCCGTGCGAAGCGCCATCTACTCCGCCTGCGCCTGGGGCGGCCCCGAGCCCATGTGGCTGCAGGGCGACGAATATTTCGGCGTCTTCGCCATGCAATTCGACGAGGGATTCGCGTATATGAACCTCGGCGATAGCGGCATCATGTACGTCTTTGCGGACACGGCGTTTTGGCAGTGCCACTGACACGAGGTTTGAGTCTGGGACGCGGGGAAAAATCGTAAAAGGCCGCAGGAACGGCGTTCGCAGCAAGAAAAGCGAGCTCTTCTACCCGCGCATAACCGCATCCGCAACAACGCTGCGAAACAAATCAAGTTGTGAAGCCGCGAAATCTATTATATGCGAATACTGTAGATTCGGGGCGTATGATCTGTTTCGGAGAGCGCAATGAAGAAAGCGAATCAGGGCAAGGTCGTGGCCATCCGCGGCAGCGTGGTCGATATCGAGTTTGAGCATTTTCTGCCTCAAATCCACACCATTTTGACCGCTCACGATGGCCAGATCATCATTGAGGTGCTGGCCCAGCGCGACGCGAAGCTCGTCCGCGGGATCGCGCTGACGCCGACGCAGGGGTTGAGCCGCGGAGCGATCATCGAGGATACCGGCGAGCCGCTGAAAGTGCCGGTTGGGCCGGGAATTCTGTCGCGAATGTTCGACGTCTTTGGCCAACCCATCGACCGTCTTGGGCCCCCCGAAGATATCGAATGGCGCTCGGTTCATAACGCGCCGCCTCCGCTGGCGCGTCGCTCGACAAAATCCCAGGTATTTCAGACCGGAATCAAGGCCATCGATGTGCTCGTTCCGCTTGAGCGCGGCGGCAAGGCCGGCCTATTTGGGGGCGCGGGCGTGGGCAAGACTGTGCTGCTCACCGAGATGATCCACAATATGATCGGCCACCACGAGGGCGTGAGTATTTTTTGTGGAATTGGCGAGCGCTGCCGCGAGGGCGAGGAGCTCTACCGGGAGATGAGTGAGGCGGGGGTCCTGTCGAAGATGGTGATGATCTTCGGGCAGATGAATGAGCCGCCGGGCTGTCGTTTTCGGGTCGGGCACGCGGCGCTCACGATGGCGGAGTATTTTCGCGACGACGAGCATCGCGATGTGCTCTTGCTGATCGACAATATCTTCCGCTTTATTCAGGCAGGCTCCGAGGTCTCGGGCCTGATGGGGCAAATGCCCTCTCGGCTGGGGTATCAACCCACGATGGGCACCGAGCTGTCGGCGCTTGAGGAGCGAATCGCCAATACCGAAAACGGTGCGATTACCTCGATTCAGGCGGTCTATGTTCCCGCCGATGACTTCACCGATCCGGCCGCGGTCCATACATTTTCGCATCTTTCGGCGTCGCTTGTTCTGTCCCGAAAGCGCGCCAGTGAGGGTCTCTTCCCGGCGGTCGATCCGCTGCAATCAAACTCGAAGATGACCGCACCGAATATCGTCGGGGAGCGCCATTATCGACTCGCCCAGGACGTGCGGCGCACGCTGGCGCAATATGCGGAGCTCAAGGATATCATCGCGATGTTGGGCCTCGAGCAGCTCTCCGGCGAAGACCGCAAGGTCGTGACGCGCGCGCGACAGTTGGAGCGCTTTTTGACCCAACCGTTCTTTACCACCGAACAATTCACGGGCATGTCCGGCAAGCTCGTGCCGCTTGAAGACGCGCTGTCGGGCTGCGAGCGGATCTTGAACGACGAGTTTTTGACCTACCCGGAGAGCGCTTTTTATATGGTCGGCACGGTCGATGAGGCCGTGGCAAAGCATGCAGCCGCGACCAAGACCGAGGCGGCCTGATTGTGAGTAGGATGAACCTCAAAATCCTGTTGCCCGCCCGGGTTTTTGCCCAGGAAACCGAGGTCCTGCGCATCGTGGCGGAGACGCCCAGGGGCTCCTTCGGCCTATTGCCGCGCAGACTCGATTGCGTGGCGCTGCTGGAGCCAGGGATTTTGACCTATGAGACCGAAGATGCGGGCGAAGTTTTTGTCGCGATCGACGAAGGCGTGCTGGTCAAAGCCGGCGCCAACGTGACAGTTTCGGTGCGCCGCGCGATCAGCGGTGTGGACCTTGAGGGATTGCGAAACGCGGTGGAGACCGAGTTTTTGACCCTGACCGAACACGAGCAAGTGTTGCGCTCGGTCATGGCCAAGTTGGAAATTGGCTTTATGCGCAGACTGGTGAGCTTTCATAATGAGTGAGGCGCCCAAAAAACAGCCTGAAAGCGGTGAGCCGACCCTGGCCGAGCGTGTTGGGAAGAAGGCGGCTCGAAAGGTTAAGGCCCGCAGAAGAGGGACGCAAAGCGTTTGGTTTGGTCTGGGCATGATGGGGTTGGTAGGCTGGTCGGTCGCCGTTCCCGCCCTGCTGGGGGCGGCGCTGGGAATATGGCTTGATGAGCATGACCCCGGTGGAAGATCGTGGACACTGGCGCTGTTGACGCTCGGTCTTGTGATTGGGTGTCTGAACGCCTGGCATTGGATCAATAAAGAAGCCAAAGAGATAAACGAGGAGAGCGATGAATGACGCACTGATATTATTGCTCGCCGCCGCGGCGGGCGCGGCGTTGGGGGCGTTCTTTTTTGGCGGGCTTTGGTGGACGGTCCAAAAAATCACGTCCTCGTCGCGCGCCCCGCTCTGGTTCTTCGCCAGCTTTATCCTGCGGATGGGCGTGACGATCGGCGGGTTTTATCTGGTTGGAGGTGACCAGTGGCAGCGGATTATCGCGTGCCTGGTCGGTTTTCTGCTCGCGCGTGCGCTGGTGACGCGCCTCACCGGCAAAGGCCCTCGCCTAGCGCCTGAGGTAACCCATGCGCCTTAGTCCGGACGAAATGATCTTCTGGGAGCAAGGGGATTTCCGGCTCAACGCCACCATTCTATTCACCTGGCTGGTGATGCTGATGCTGGTGGTCGGCTCCAAATTGATCACCAGCCGACTCTCGGCGGGATTGCAGCGCTCTCGCTGGCAGAACGCGCTCGAGATCATCGTCACCGCCATCGTGGATCAGATTGAGGACGTTGGCATTGAATCGGGGCGAAAGTATATCGGTTTTCTGGGAACCCTGCTTTTATTCATCGCGACATCCAGCCTGCTGTCGGTGATCCCAGGCTTCGAGCCACCAACGGGTTCCCTATCCACCACGACCGCCCTGGCGCTGTGTGTATTCATCGCAATTCCCCTTTTTGGCATCGAAGATCGGGGGGTGCTGGGCTACTTGAAAACCTATACTCAGCCTTCTTTTATCATGCTGCCCTTCAATCTGATCGGCGAGACGTCGCGGACCGTGGCTCTGGCCATTCGCCTCTTTGGAAATATGATGAGCGGCGGCCTTATCATCGCGATTCTACTGGCGATAACGCCTTTTATCTTTCCGATTATTATGACTGCACTCGGGCTGCTTACAGGCATGGTTCAGGCATATATCTTCTTTATTCTGGCGGCGGTCTATATCGCAGCCGCGCTTCGTAGCGCAAAACCCAAGTCCACTAAAACCGTTGAGAACCAATAAGGAAAAATCATGGACGCAGTAACAACGATCGCCGTGGTCTCTATTATTATGAGCGCGCTTGGCACCGCCCTAGGCACGATGGTGCCGGCCTATGCCGAGGGTAAGGCTGTTTCCGCCGCGCTGACCTCGCTGGCGCAACAACCCGATGCGGGCCCCACCATCACGCGGACTCTCTTCGTCGGGTTGGCAATGATCGAGGCGTCGGGCATCTATTGTTTCGTGGTCTCGTTGATCCTGATCTTTGCCAATCCGTTTTGGAATACTGTGATCGCTCAAGGCGCGGGATAATAACCTATGGTTGTCGATTGGTTCACCGTCGTTGCCCAGATCCTTAACTTTTTGGTCCTGGTATGGCTGCTCAAACGCTTCCTCTACAAGCCGATTTTGAACGCCATCGATGCGCGAGAGATCAGGATTGCCACGCAGCTCGCCGATGCCGCGGACAAAAAGTCTCTGGCCGACGAGGAGCACGAAATTTATCGCCTCAAGAACGAGCAATTTGACGCCCAACGCGACGCGCTCTTGAGTCAGGCGACCGACCAGGCCGCGCAGGAGCGCGAACGGTTGCTCGTGGAGGCGCTGCATGCCGCCGAGCAGATTCGCCAGGCGCACGAAGAGGCGTTGAAGAGCGAGATTCAAACGCTTCAAAAAGACATCGCGCGTCGGAGTCGCGACGAGGTTTTCGCCATCACCCGCAACGTCCTGGGTGCATTGGCGGGCGTCACCCTCGAAGAGCGCATGGCCGAGCTCTTTGTCGAGCGTCTTCGCGCGCTTGATGCGGCGACCTTAAAGAACCTGAAGGCCGCCCAGGAAGTCGGCGATTCCATGATGATCCAGAGCGGGTTCGAACTGGGCGCGGAGCAAAAAACCGCCATCAGAGCCGCGTTATTCGAGGTCTTCGAGCGCGACACCGAGGTGCGCTTTCAGGTCGTTCCCGGCGTGATCTCCGGCATCGAACTGGGGCTCGACGGGCATAAAATCGCCTGGAGTATCTCGGAGTATCTGGTTGAGATGGAGAAAAATATTTCCGAAATTCTGGGCGAAGAGAAGCCCGGTTTCCGAGCTGGGAAGGCCCATGAAACCGTCTGAAACCCTCGAAAACGCTTTTGAGCGCATGTTTTCGGCCACCGCGAAGGTGCGCGATGAGGCGACCCCGGATTTCAAGCCGCGCGAGGTCGGCAGAATCCTGAGCGTTTCAACCGGCATCGCCCGGATTGCGGGGCTGCCGGACGTGGGCTTTGAGGAGCTTGTGCGCTTCCCCGGCGATGTCTATGGCATCACCTTCAATGTCGACGAGGACGCGGTTGGCGTGGTGCTGCTTGGCCAGCACTCCCATCTGCACGCAGGCGACGAGGTCGAGCGTACCGGCCGCGTGATGGACGTCCCGGTGGGCGTCGGGTTGTTGGGGCGCGTGATCGACCCACTCGGGCGCCCGCTGGATGAAATGGGGCCGGTTTCATCGAGCGCGCGCATGCCCATCGAGCGCCCGGCGCCGGCGATCATGGACCGCTCTCCGGTCTCGGTTCCGCTGCAAACGGGCGTCAAAGTAGTCGACGCGCTGGTGCCGATTGGGCGAGGCCAGCGCGAGCTGATTCTCGGGGACCGCCAGACCGGAAAGACCGCCATCGCGCTCGACACGATCATCAATCAACGCGGCCAGGACGTGATCTGCGTTTATTGCGCGATCGGCCAGCGGGCCGCCGCCGTGGCCAAGGTCGTGGCCACGCTGCGCGAGCATGACGCGCTTGCCTATACGATTGTGGTGGTAACCGAGGGCAACGATCCCCCCGGCCTCGCCTATGTGGCGCCCTATGCGGCGACGAGCATCGCCGAATTTTTTATGGAAGCGGGGCGCGATGTTCTGATTGTCTATGATGACCTGACCCAGCACGCGCGCAGCTACCGTGAGCTGTCGCTGCTTTTGCGGCGCCCGCCCGGGCGAGAGGCCTTCCCGGGCGATATCTTTTATATTCACTCAAGGTTGCTGGAGCGCTCCACCCACCTGAGCGAGGAGCGCGGTGGCGGGTCGCTGACGGCGCTGCCGGTCATCGAGACCGAGGCGCAGAATATCTCGGATTATATCCCAACCAACCTGATCTCGATTACCGACGGCCAGATCTACCTGTCGCCCTCGCTCTTTGAGCTCGGCGTGCTGCCGGCGGTCGATGTTGGCAAGTCGGTGTCGCGTGTGGGTGGCAACGCTCAGCGCACCGCCTACCGCGCCGTCACCGGCGACCTCAAGCTCGCCTATGCCCAGTTCGAGGAACTTGAGACCTTTGCGCGCTTTGGCGCGCGCTTGGACGACAGCACGCAGAAGACCATCGAGCACGGGCGGCGCATTCGCGCCTGTCTGAAGCAACCGGAGCTTGAGCCGGTCTCGGTGGCCGGCCAGATCCTGGTATTGCTCGCGCTGAGTGAGGGGCTCTTTGACGAGGTTCCGCTTGCGCAAATGGTGGCGGCTGAGGCGGCGCTGCGAAAGGCGAGCAGGGATATCCCGCCGAGCCTGAGCAAGCTTTTTGAGAGCCGTGAAAAGTTGAGCAAAGACGACCGCAATATCTTGCGCGAGATCGCCCACACCGCCCTGAAAAGCTTTCGCCCCTCCCAGGAGTTTGACCTGGCGCTGAAGCGGAAAAAGGCATGAGTGAGACCACCGGCAGCCTGCTTCAAAAGATCGGCAGCGCCACGGATTTACACGGTGTGGTCCGCACCATGAAGGCGGTCGCCGCGTCAAGCGTGGGGCAATACGAAAGCGCGGTTCGCTCGCTGGATGACTATTATCACACGGTTCAACTTGGCCTCGCGGCGTGCTTGCGCGACCCCGAGATGCGCAACTCCCAGGGCGCGTTGAACTTCTCAGAATCAGAAGAAGGCAGCATCATCGCCATCGTTTTTGGCTCCGATCAGGGGCTGGTCGGCCAGTTCAACGAAGTGATGGTCGATTTTCTGTTGCGCAGCATGCAGGAATTGGCGGCTGACAAGTCGGTCTGGGTGGTCGGCGAGCGGGTGGGTTCACGGTTGGAGGATTCGGCGCTGGAAAGTAGCCTGCATTTTCGATTACCCGGGGCCATTCAGGCCATCTCGCCGCTTATTGCGACGATTATGACCAAGGTGGAGGCGCTGCTCGAGCAAAATAAACTCAAGGAGATCTATCTGTTCAATAATCGACCGACCGGGCCATCGACCTACACGCCGGTCAGGCAACGATTATTGCCCCTCGACGCGGCTTGGAGCCGCGAGCTTGTCGCCCTGCCCTGGCCGACAACGCTGCCGCCCCAGGTCATCAATGGCGCCCGAAATACGCTGCCTGCGTTGATCCACGAGTATCTTTTTGTGTCGATCTTTCGGGCCTGCGCCGAGTCCCTGGCCAGTGAAAACGCCAGTCGACTGGCCGCAATGCAACGCGCCGAAAAGAATATCGACGAACTCCTCAATCAGATGACCCGCTCCTATCACCGCCTGCGCAAAGACAATATCGACGCGGAGCTTTTTGATCTTATCGCCGGTTTTGAATCGCTGAATGAAGACTGAGCGTTTTGTCCTTTCCTGGCGCGTTGCGAAGCGCGCTATTGCGGGCTAATCGCGCCGCCCTCCCAGAAACCCCAGCCGATACAACCAATACAGAAGCTGCAAAATCGCCGTGACGGCGGCGGCGACATAGGTGGCGGCCGCAGCGCTCAGCACCTGGCTGACGCCGCCGAGTTCGCGGGGAGCCACGATATTATAGTCGGCCAGCGCGCGCTTGGCGCGGGCGGAGGCGTCGAACTCGACCGGCAGGGTCACCAGCGTGAATCCGACAAAGCCTGCGAAAAGGAGGACGCCAATTTTGGCCAGGCCGGTGAGGCCGATGAAGAGGCCGGCAATCATGATCCAGACGCCCAGATTCGTGCCGATATTGGCGACCGGGACCATCTTCTGGCGGATGCTCATGGGCCAATAGCCCTCTTTATGCTGGATGGCGTGGCCGACCTCGTGGGCGGCGATACCCGCCGCGGTCACTGAGCGCCCGCTATAGATATCCGGGCTGAGCCGAAGCGTGCGCGAGCTGGGGTCATAATGGTCGGACAAAAAACCCGGGGTTTGCTCCACGGTTACGTTCGTGATGCCCTTTGCGCGCAAGATCGCCTGCGCGATATCGCGCCCGGTCATCCCGCGACTCGTCGGCACCTTCACCCATTTATTCACGCGGTTTTTAACCCAAAACTGGGTGCCCAGGCTCAGGACAAAACCAACGGCCAGGATAAGCAGATAAAGAGGGTCCAGGAACATCGCTTTACTCCATATTCAGGGCGAATAAACTCGCCCCAATAACATCGGCATAAATTGCTTCATTCCAAATAGTGGGGAGTTATTTCGGGGCAAGTTTGATTCGTTGGGAGTCACGGCAGCGGCGAATAGCTCACCCCAACGCCCGGGCCGAGCGGCAGGCCCAGGTAGATCCAGGCAACAAAAACCAAGGACCAGACGATGGCAAACGCGACCGAGTACGGCAGCATGACGGTGAGGATGGTGCCGATCTTGATATCCTTCACGTAGCGCTGGGCGAAAACGATAATGATGGGCAAATAGGGCATCAGAGGCGTGATGATATTGGTGACCGAGTCGCCGACGCGATAGGCGGCTTGGACGGCCTCGGGGCTTAAGCCCATCATCATCAACATGGGCACGAAGATCGGCGCCATAAAGGCCCATTTGGCGCTGGCGCTGCCGACAAACAGGTTCATAAGCGCGCTGACCGCCATAAACGCGAGCAACAATACGACGCCGCTGAGGTTGAGGCTCTCGAGCACCACGGCGCCCTTGACCGCGATGACTACGCCGATTTTCGACCAAGAAAAATACGCGATAAATTGACCCGCGATGAAGGCGAGCACGATATAGGAACCCATGGTGCCCATGGTTTCCGAGGCCATTTTGGCGACGTCTTTGTCGCTCTTGATGCTCTTATTGAGCACGCCGAAGACGATGCCCGGGATCATGAAAAGCAGCGCGATCAGGACTTCGACCGACTGGAAGTAGGAGTTCAGCGTACTGATGGGCGCGTCACCCTCGCCGACCGGGTCGCGCAGCGGCGAGCCGCTCCAGGCACCCAAAAAGGCGATGCCCACGGCGACCAGCACGGCGACGCCCATCGCGATCAGGAAGTTGCGCCGCTCGTCACCGCCGACGACTGCCGGGCTCTCCAGCGGCTCCGACGCCTGTGCCGGGTCCCATTCGCCGAGCATCGGTTCGACGAATTTGCTGGTGACCCAGGTGCCGACCGCGGTCACGACGAAGGTGGATACGAACATAAAATAATAGTTCGCGGTGGCGTTTACCGAATAGTTTGGGTCGATAATCTGGGCGGCCTGACCGGTGAGGCGCGCGAGCATCGGGTCCAGGCCCGTGATCAAGAGATTGGCGCTAAACCCGCCCGAGACGCCCGCGTAGGCGGCGGCGAGCCCGGCGATGGGGTGGCGGCCCAGTCCGGCGAAGATCAGCGCGCCCAGAGGCGTGAGCACGATATAGCCGGCGTCGGCGACCATCGAGCTCATTACGCACGCAAAGATCAGCGTGGCGGTGATCAGATTGTGGGGCACCGACTCAACCAACACCCGCAGCCCCATCGTCACAAAGCCGGTGCGCTCCGCGATGCCGATGCCGAGCATGACCGTAAGCACCGGGCCAAGCGGCGCAAAACCCATGAAGTTGTCAATGGCGCTCAGGAACATCCAGCGAACCCCCTCCCAGCTCAACAGGCTCAAGACCTCGTGGGATTGCTCCTGCGCCATCCCCTCCATGACCGTCACATTGGTGCCCGACAGGACGGCGGACGCCGCGACGACCGCGAGCGCCATCAGCGCAAAGAGTGTCACGGGGTCGGGCAAGCGATTGCCCATATCTGCCATTCGGTGCAATTGGCGGACTACAAAATTATCGTTGGGGGGCATCGAACCCGGGGACTCCGGCACATCAGCAGACATGGGGTGCTCTCTGAGTATTAGTAAGCGAATTCGCTTGCGTTTAAGCGCATACGATAGAAAGATTACTGCCGCGCCAGAATCCTTGTCATACTCAGGGACGTCAAGGCGTCTTCACCCCCTCCTCCCCAATACCCGCGCAACGGAGATGATAATGAGTTATACCAAGACCATGACCATTGAGACGACTCGTCAGGGGCTGCACGAGATCACCGACCGCATCCAGGCGCTCGTCACGGCCAGCGGCGTGGCGTCGGGCCTATGCACGGTCTTCATCCAGCATACCTCGGCCAGCCTGACGATACAGGAAAACGCCGACCCGAGCGCCCGGCGCGACCTGGAGGCCTGGATGGCGCGACACGTCCCGGAGAATGACCCCCTTTATACCCACACCCACGAGGGAGCGGACGATATGCCCTCGCATATCAAGGCGGCGCTCACCGCCACGAGCCTGTCGATTCCGATTGTCGACGGGCGCGCCGCGCTGGGCACCTGGCAGGGAGTCTATGTGTGGGAGCACCGCACGCGCCCGCATCAGCGACGGGTTGTGGTGCATATTTCTTGACCCTTGGCTCAAATTTGAGGGCTTAGACCTCAAAAACGCGCTTTAAGCCTCGTTCGGCGAGGGGCGAGACCTTAAAAAATCGAACCCTCGGCTCGGATTTGAGGGCTTAGACCTCGAAACACACCTTTACTCGCGTTCGGCGAAGGGGCGAGACCTTAAAAAATCGAACTCTCGGCTCATATTTGAGGTCCGTGCCCTCGATAGTTGACCCTCAAGGCTCAAATTTGAGGGCTTCGCTCTAAAAAAACGTGCTCGGGGTTTCAAATGCCAAGGTCTGGGCCTTTCCCGGACGCGTCCGGAGACCGAAATTTGAGGGCTTAGACCTCATAAATGCGCTCGGGGTTCCAAATGCCGAGGTCCGAGCCTTTCCCGGACGCGCCAGGAGGCTGAAATTTGAGGGCTCAGCCCTCCTCACCACCGCCAAAGCGTGCCATCAACCACATTCGGCTGCGCACCACGATATCGTAAAAAGTCGGGATCACGAGCAGGGTCAAGATCGTCGACGTAATCACCCCGCCGATCACCGCGATGCCCAGCGGGGCGCGAAACTCGCCGCCCTCCCCGCCGCCCAGCGCGACCGGGAGCATGCCGGCGATGATGGCGACGCTGGTCATGAGAATCGGGCGCAGGCGCACGCCGCCGGCTTCGATGATCGCGTCCTCCAGATTCATGCCGTCTTCCTGGGACCATTTGGCGAAGTCGACGAGCAGGATCGCGTTTTTGGCGACAATGCCCATCAGGAGAACCACACCGATCATGCTCATCAGGTTGAGGGTGGTGCCGGTGATAACCAGCGCGACCATCACGCCGATAAGCGACAGCGGCAGCGAGAGCAGGATGGGAAGCGGCTCGACGAAGCTTGAGAATTGGACCACGAGCAGCAGATACATCATCAGAATTCCGACCGCCAACGCGCCGAGCATGCGCCCGAAGACGTCGCGTTGGTCCTCGACATTTCCGCCCTGCTGATAGGAGTAGCCTGCGGGGAAGTCGATGGCGGCCATCTGCACGTCGATATCGCTGACCACCGCGCCCATTGGGCGATCCTGGGTATTGGCCTCGACGCTCACGATTCGGGTGCGGTCCAGGTGCTCGATACGCCCGGGGCCCTGAAACTGGCGCGTGGCGGCGATTTGGCCAAATGGGATGACCTGCGAGGGCTCGCCGGGCGCTCCGGCGACCAGCAGCGGCATCTGCGTGAGGTCATTTTCACTGGCGCGGGCCTCGGGCGCATAGCGCACCCGAACCTTTCGGGTTTGCCCGCTCGGGTCAACCCAGTCGCCGGCGTCGACGCCCGCAAACGCGGGGCGAAGCGCCGCGGCGACCTGTTGCACGCTCAACCCCAGGGTCGCGGCGAGGTCGCGGTCGATATCGACCTGGTATTCGGGGCGCCGACCGCGGGTCGACAGCGACACATCGACCGCCCCGTCGACCCCGCGCACCCGTTCCATGGCTTGCTCGGCGAGCTGATTGAGCACCTCGACATCGGGGCCGATAAGTTGAATTTGGATCTCTTTTCCAGGCCCACCCGGCCCGCCGGCGCTGATCGAGGCCTCCAGGCCCACCAGGTGGTCGATCGCATCGCGGGTGCGCTTGGAGACCTCGGATTGGGAGACGCTTCGCTCGGATTTCGGGGCTAATTTCACATAAATACTCGCCTCATCGACCGTATCGCCCTCCCCGCCGATGGTCGTATAGGTATACTCGACAGACTCCTGCTGGCGCGCGATCTTTGCGGCTTCCAGAACCTTGAGGCGCGTATATTCAAGCGATGAGCCCGACGGCGTAAGCAGTGAGATCGTAAATTCCGAGGTATTGAGTGTGGGGAAAAAACTCACGCCGACCAGCCCGGTTGCCGGCAATGCAAGCGCCGCCACAAACGACACGACGGCGATCAAGACCATGATCACCCGGTGCCCCAGCGCCCATCCTACCAGCCGGCGATAGCCGCCGGTTTGCCGGTCCAACCAGGCGTTGAATCGCTCAATTTTATGCCCCAACCATTTGCGTTTTCCCTGGCGAATCTCGGGGTCTTTCCAATAGGCCGACAGCATGGGGTCCAGGGAAAATGACACGAAGAGCGATACCAACACCGCCGCCGCGATGGTCAGCGCCATCGGCCCGAGCCACTGCGCGGCGAGCCCGCCCATAAACGCAATCGGCACAAAGACCACAATGATCGCCATGGTGATGGCCGCCACCGCCGGTCCGATCTCAGCGGTGCCGTCGCGCGCGGCGCGATATTCATCTTTGCCCATCTCCATATGGCGCACGATATTCTCACGCACCACGATCGCGTCGTCGATGAGCAGACCAATCGCCAGCGAGAGCCCCAAAAGACTCATCGTATTGAGTGAGAATCCGAACGCCCATACCGCAATAAAACTCGCCAAAACACTCACCGGCAGCGCCAGCGCGGTGATCGCGGTGCTTCGCCAGGAGTTCAGAAATAGGAAGACGACCAGAATCGTCAAAATGGCCCCTTCCAAAAGCGTGCGCTGCACCGAGCTCACCGACTCCTGCACGTCGGTGCCCGAGTTTCGCACCACCTGGAGTTCGACCCCGTCGGGGAGCTCGGCGCGCATTGCGGCCACGCGCTCAAGCACGGCATCGGCCACCGTGGTCGTGCTCGCGCCCACGGTCTTAATGATGTCGATGCCGACCGCCTTCTCGTCATTATAATAGGCCAGCGAGCGCGCCTCTTCGTGGCCGGCGTGGACCGTCGCGACCTCGCCGAGCCGGTGCACGCGGGTCCCGTTGCGCGCGATGATGACCTCTGAAAAATTCTTCTCGCTCTCCAGGCGGGCCTGCAGCCGGATCGTGCGCTCCTCAAACTCCGCGCTCACCCGCCCCACCGGCGCGGCCAGGTTGGCGGCGCGAAGCGCGGCGGTGACCTCGCCCACGCTGACCCCGATGGACTCCATGGCGTGCGGGTGCAGGTCGACCTTCATTGCCGGCTCGACCTCGCCGCGCAATTGCACCTGCGCCACACCCGTAATTCCCTGCAAATCGCCGGTGATCCCGGGGTCGGCCAACTCACTTAATTGCTCAACGGTATGCCTGTCCGAGGCGAGGGTCAGCGAAACAATCGGGAGCATATCGATATCGAATTGGGTGATGACCGGCTCTTCCATCTCGACAGGCAGGTCGCGGCGTTGCTGAGATATCGCGTCGCGAATCTTCTGGGTGGCCCGGTCCAGGTCGGTGCCAAAGTTGAATTCGACGATAAGCAACGCAAACCCATCCAGTGAGGTTGAGCGCAACTCATCGACCCCCTCAATGGACGCAATCGCGTCTTCGACCGGGTCGACCAGGTCGCGCTCAACGCTCTGCGGCGAGGCGCCCGGGTAGGGAATCGAGATGCTGACCACCGGCGGCTCGACCTCCGGGAACTCATTGACCTCGAGCACAAGAAGCGCCACGACCCCGAAGATCACCAGCGTCAGCATGGCCGCGATGGTGGTGATGGGTTGCTTGATCGCACGGTCAGAAATCCACATTTAATCTCTCTCGCGCTCAATCCAACCGCTAGAATTCACCAATACTTTCAATGAGTTACATGCTTGCAAGGGACTTCTAGGGAGCGGCGTCGCTCGGGCCGGCGTCCGCGGATGGGGCGTGCTGCTGCGGCCCCCCGCCGATATGCGGGCGACTGTCGACCTCTGCAGGCGGCGTGGCACCGGCGGCGTCAAGCTTGAGTTCCACCGCGGTGCCCGGCTCGATCTCGCGGGCGGCCGAGCCGAGCAGAATATACTCACCCTCCCGAAGCCCGGCGAGGATTTCGACCGAATTATTTGCCTCGTCGACGAGCCCGGGCTTTACGGAGACCTGTTGAATCTTGCCGTCTCGAAGCACCCTTACAGTGGCTGTGGGGCCGTCCTGGGCGACGGCGTCCTGGGATATAAATAGACCCTGTCGAGACTCGGAGACCACGCGTCCCTGGGCGAATAATCCCGCCACGAGTCCCTGCTTTTTGTCCGCCGCTGACAGCTCGACAATAATCGGAATCTGGCGTGTTTCAGCCTCGGCAACCGGGTTGACGCGCGTGATTACCCCGTGGAAATCCCGGCCGGGATAGCCGCGAACCTCAAATTCCACCGGCGTTGCAACCTTGAGCGCGCCCGCAAATTCGGCCGGCGCGCTCGCCTCGAATTGAACGCTGTCGGGGTCGACCACCGTAAATAGGAGCGCGCCCACGCCGACCACATCGCCGGCGTCCACCGCGCGCTCGCTGATAATGCCGTCCATGGGGGCGCGCACCGTCGCGTCGCCCAGCGCCTCGCGCGCGCCGGTCAATGCCGCCTTCGCCTGGCTAAGCTGGGCGCGCGCGGCCGAAACCTGATTGGTGGGCGCGTCAATTTGGTTGGGCGCAAACGCCCCCTGATCAACCAGAGACTGGGTGCGCTCAAGCTCGGCGCGCGCAATCTTTAGTTGCTCCTGAGCACTGCGAAGCCCGACCTGTGCGGCCTCCACCTGCGCATCCACGGCGTCTTTCTGAATCCGCGCCAGAAGTTGGCCGTTTTGAACCGCTTGGCCGCGTTGCACGGCGACCTCGCGAATCTGGCCGCCCAATTCGGCGCGCACACTCGCCTTCTGAGCCAGCTCGGTGCTCCCCGAAATGCGCGGGCCCGCCGCAATCCGCCCGCGGCGCACCTGGGTGACATCGGCCGCAGACAACACCAGCGGCTTGGTCAGCGCGTCCGCCCGGCGCGCCTCGCCATCCTTCGAGGCGTCTTGTCCGCAACCGCCGCACCCGCCGCACCCGCCCAGAAGTGCCGCGAAAATGATCGCACAAACCCATGAAAATACAGCCTTTTTTGCGCTCCAACCCATCGATGCACCGTGTCTATTTTTGCACTCCGATCGACCTACCCAGTTGCCCCGGGCGCCCCGGGTGCGCGCCCGTCTTTAATAAAGTTGACACCCTGCGCAGATATCGTACAAATAACGTGCAACACGGTGCATCACGTACTAAATTATTGCGTGTCTCTTGCATTTTTAGAGGACTGTTTAGCTTCGATTTATTATAAGTTTTGCCCGGTGAATTCCCGCGAGAACGCTTCTTTTTTTGCTTAGCCCCAAGTCGATTTCATGAATTTTCCACAAGAACAGCCCAAGCCTGATTTTTTCCGATTCGCCGTCTGCGCGGCGGGCCTGTCCTGTCTGGCGGTGGCGTTTACGTCTTTTAATGCTGGCGCGGGAGAACCTCCGGCGGCGGGCGCGGCGAGCATCGAGCAGCAACAGGTTGCCGAAGCGCAGCGCAGCGCCGAGCGCGCTGCCGCCACCGAGAGCGCGCTGCGCCGGCTTGACCCCGACGGCACGGCGGCGGCGGGCCTGGCAGCCAAACATAATGCGCGCGCGATTGCGCGCGCGGCGCAAAGTTTTGCGCCGGTTGACGTCGAAGTCGTTCCGCGCGACTGGGTGGCAGCGGGCCTTGACCTGAGCAAGGCCGTGCGTGAGGGGGATAAGTTGGTCCAAACCCTTCCCAACGGCGGCAAAGTCTACCTGACCCTTGAGCCCGACGTTCAGGCGCGCATGACCCGGGTTTTCGACGAGTATAATGTCCCGCACGGCGGCAGCGCGCTGGTCGAACCCGACACCGGGCGCGTCCTTGCGCTGGTCAGCCATAGCCAAGGTGAGCCGACCATTTCCACCATCGCGCGCCGCCCCATCGCGCCGTCGGCCTCGGTCTTCAAGGTCGTCACCGCAGCCGCGCTCATCGAGAGCGCCGGCGTGGATCCCGCGGCCAATTTTTGCTATTCGGGCGGAATTCGAAGCCTGAGCGACGCCAATATCAAGGGCGACCTGCGCAGCGGGCCCAAATGCGCCAACCTGGGCGACGCGCTGGCCTGGTCCATCAACTCCATGATCGCGCGCCTTACCTATCAGAACCTGAGCCGCAACGACCTGCAGGTCTGGGCGCAGCGCTTCGGCTATAATAGCGAGATTCCCTTCGAGCTGCCCGTCGAGATTAGCAAGGCCGAGTTTGGCGATGACCCGCTGGAGCGCGCACGCGCCGCCGCCGGCTTCTGGCATACTTACCTCAGCCCGCTGCACGGCGCGCTCATCGCGGCCTCGGTCGCCAACGACGGCGTGATGATGCAGCCGACCATCGTCGACAAATATGTCGGCCCCTCCGGGCGCACCCTCTACGAATTCAAGCCGCGCACCCTGCGGCGCGTGATGTCGAAGAAGACCGCGACCATCATGGGCAAGCTCATGGAAGGCACCGCCGATCACGGCACGGCGCGCAATTATTTTCAAAACCGGCGCGACTTCCCCAATAGCATCCAGGTCTCGGGAAAAACCGGCACCCTCTCCGACAAAGATCCCTATCTTGGCTATACCTGGTTCGTCGGTTTTGCGCGCAGCGCAAGCGGCAAGAAAGCCGCGGTCGGCGGGCTGACCTGCAATACGCCGATCTGGCGCATCAAGGGCCCGTGGGTCGCCAGCGAGACGCTTCGAAGTTATTATAACGTGCTCGATAAGCGCGCCCAGCTAGCTGACGACGAGGTCGCCACGCTTCAGTGATTGCGCCCTGCTGGGGGCACCCGCCCCCGCGGCGCCCCGCGCGAGACCGACCATGCGGCTGAGTATCGCCACCAAAATCTTTGTCGTCTTCACCGCGCTCGTTGTTTTATTCACGGGCGTTTTGATGTTCAGCACCTACCGCACCCAGACCCTCTACGCGCGGATTCAACGCCTCAACGAAACCGCGGTCCCGATCGCCCTGCTGCTCAGCGACGTTCAAACCGACCTCAAAAGCTTCAACGTCGTGCTCAATGAGCGCGACCCGCTGGTGCTGCGGCGCACGCTGCAGATGACCCAGCTGGTCTACTTCCTGCCGGACCGCTTCACCCAAACCCTGGAGCACGCGCGCCAGCTCGCCGGCCAGGCAAACCTCGAGGAGATGATCGCCGAAGATGAGGCCGGCGGCCTGGACGCCGCCGCCGCCGCGACCCTTGAGGCGCGCCTGGCCATTCTGCACACAGGTGCCCTGGAATTCACGCGCCAATCCTCCCGGTTTACCCGGCTGGTGCTCGACGACAAACCGCGCCCGGACCCGGCGCAATACTCCCAGAATATCCGCGACCTACAGGCCAACCTCGGCGAGCAGGCGCGCACGCTAGACCGCGAAATCACCGCCCTTCGCGGGGAGCTTCGCACCCGCACCGACGAGGCGCTCGCGCGCGCCAATGACCGCCAGCGCTCAAGCCTGTACGCGCTGGGCGCGCTGAGCGTCGTGGCGCTTCTGGTCGCGGTCGCCCTGCTCATCGCGGTGCTTGTCACGGTGCGCCCGCTGAGCACGCTGACTGCCGCCGCGCGGCGCATCGGCGCCGGTGATTATCGCCCCATTGAGGGGATTTTGGAGCGCCGCCGCGGCAGCGATGAGATCACCCTGCTCACCCGCGAGTTCAACGCGATGGCCGACAGCCTTACCGAGCGCGACGCGCGCCTGCGCGAGCAGCACGAGCGGCTGCTTAAATCCGAGCGCATGGCCACCGTCGGGCGCATGACAAGCCTCATCACCCACGAGCTGCGAAACCCCTTGTCGAGCATCAATCTGAACTCCGAGATGCTCCAGGAGGCGCTCCTTGAGCGCGGCATTGCCGCCGACGATGCCGAGGTGGTGCCGCTGCTGGAGACCATCGTCGCCGAAGTCGACCGGCTGCGCGAAATCACCGAGGAATACCTGATTTACGCCCGCCTCCCCACGCCGAATCTTGAGCCCAATGACCTGGTCGATATCGCCGAGAGTCTGGTCGATTTTCACCAATTCGAGTGGAGCCAGACCGGCGTGCAGGTGGAACTTGAGCATAATGCGGACGCGATTAAGCTTCGCCTGGACGCAAACCAATTGCGCCAGGCGTTGCTCAACCTGCTGCGAAACGCCGTCGAGGCCAGCGCGCCCGGCATGCAGGTGCAGTTGCGCCTCAGGAGCGATGAGTCCCACGCGATTATCGAAGTGGAGGACCACGGCGCGGGAATCTCGCCTGAGGAGCGCGCGCATATCTTCGAGCCATTTTTCACCACCAAAATCCAGGGCACCGGCCTGGGTCTGGCGATGACCCAGCAGATCATCGAGGAGCACCGTGGCCAGATCGACCTTCGCAGCGAAGAGGGTCACGGGACGATCTTTGTGATTAGATTACCCCTTGAGGACGGGCTCGATTCGGCCCGCACGGCCCGCACCAGCCGGCCTGCCTCGTCGTCGTAAGGAGTCTTTATGAAGATCATGACCTATAATATCCGCCTGGGCATCCAACAGGGTATCGAGGCAATCGCGCGCGCCATCGCCTCGGAGCAACCCGATATCGTGGCCCTGCAGGAAGTCGGAAGTAACTGGCGCATGGGTCCCGGTGGGGACACCACCGCCAAGATCGCGCGCCTGGCCGGCTACCCGCATGCGTTTTATCTTGCCACGATTTTCGAGGACCCGGGCCACCGCTACGGGCACGCGCTTTTGTCGCGCTGGCCGCTGGAGTCGGTCGAAACAGTCGCGTTTACCCAGAGTATCGACGAGCCGCGCGCGGCGATCGTGGCGCGCATCCTGAGCCCCGACGGTCCCATTCGTGCCATCGCTACGCACCTATCGCACCGCGACGAGGAGCGCGCGTTGCAGGCCCCCGAGTTGATACGCCTGCGCGATACTGTGCGCACAAGCGGCGAGCCGACCGTGGTGCTCGGCGATCTCAATGCCGGGCCGGACGCCGCCTGGATGCAGCAACTCGCCGATAATATGGCAAGCGCCATGCAACTGAGCGACGCGCCGACGTTTCCCAACCCCGAGCCCACCCAGCGTATCGATCATATTCTTATGAGCGGCGCGGTTCTAACCCACGCCGCGGTCCTAAACGAAGACGCCGCCTCCGACCACCGCCCGCTGGTGGCCGAATTCAGGCTCGGCACCGCGGCGCAATAGTTTTTGGAGACGGCGTCATCCGCTCAATCCGGCTCGATTAGCTCGCCTGGCTCTTGAGCCTATCTTCGAGCTCGTCGCGCGCAAGGATAAGCTCTGCAAGGGTCGCCTCGCGGTCGGAGAGCTCCGCCTCAAGTTCGGCCACGCGCGCCAGGAGCTTCTCATCCGCGTCGCCATCTTCCCCGCCATCCTCAAGGGCCTGGGCAAGTTGGGCTTCCAGCGCTTCGACCTGCTCAAATAGCGCGTCGCGCTCGGCCTGAATCACGGCGAGCGCCTCGTCGTCGCCCGCCGCCTGGGACAATTGCTCGGTGAGCTCCACCAGTTCCTCCTGGTGCGCCACCTGTGCCTGCTCGAGCTCTTCGGCCAGGTCGTCGCGCTGCTGGGCGATCTCCCCGAGCTGGCGCGTCAACTCACTGGAGTCCGCGTTGAGCTCGGCGATCTCGTCCTGCGTCGCCTGAAGCTGCTCCTCAAGCTCGGCGACCCGCGCGGCGCGCCGTTGAATCTCATCGGCCGACGGCCCGGCTTCAAGCTGCTCGCGCGCCTCGCTTAACTCACCCTTGAGCGTCTCGTTGGACTGGACCAGGGCGCGCAGATCCGAGGACAGCTCGGCGAAAATCTTCTTCTTCTTTCGGTTATCGGCCTCGTATTCGGCGACTTTGCCCTCGAGTTCCTCGATCTGCTCGACCCACTTGCGCCGGTTGGTCTGCAGATAATCGGTCTCGCGGGCAAACGCCTGCTTCTCAAGTTTGTGCGCGTCGCGCTCGCGGCGCGCCTCGTCACGCTCCGCGCTGACCACTTCCAGGCGGTCCTGGATATCGGAGAAAAGCTCGCGAGTTTCGCTCAGGTCCTGCTGAAGTTGCGCGCGCTCGCCGAGCAGCGCATCGCGCTCCTCGGTGGTGCTCGAAAGCTCCTGAAGCGCGGCCGAAAGCTCCTCGCGAAGCGCCGCCACGCTGGCGTCGGTGGGGCGCGCCTCGAGGGTCGTCTTGAGGTTATCCACTTGCTCTTCGAGCCGCGAAATCGTCGCATTCAGCGCCTCTTCGCGCTCCCCGAAGCCCTCGATTTCGGTATTTTGATTCTGCGCATGCTGTTTCAGGTCGGCGATCTGCGCCTCTTGATCGGCCACCAGTTTGGTGCGCGCGTCGACCTCTTCGCGCAGGGCGTCGCGCTGATTATTAAGCTCGGCCAGGTCGGTCTCCAGCGACTCGATGGTCGCCTCGGACAACTCGTAGCGACTCTGCAGCTCGCTTAAACTGGCCTGGGTCTGGGCCAATTCGTCGTTGAGTTGGGCGCCGTGGTTGGCCGCCGCCGACTTCTGCTGAGCGACATCTGTATAGCGCTGCTGAATCTCGTCGAACTCGCCCTGGAGCTCCTCAACCTGGGATTGCAGCGCTTCGATGGCAGAGTCGCGGGTGCCAATATCTTGGCGCGCGCTGCTCAGCGCGGCTTCAAGCTCATTGATCTCATTATTGGAGGCCTCAATGGTCTGCTGTGCCGCTTCGATTTCGGCGATCTCGGGGCGCTCATCAAGCTCGGCGCGCGCCTCTTTGAGCTGCCCAATAAGCGTGCGCCGCTCCTCGGAAAGTCGGTTTCGCTCGCTTCGAAGTCGGTCGAGTTGGCGCTGCGCGCCGCCCTGCGGATTCTGGGCGTTTGCGTTGATCTCGTCGATCAACTGAGCGCGCTCAGCTTCAAATCGCTCGACCTGAGTGCGCAACTCCTCCAATTCCATCAGCAGCACCGAGCTGACCGGCGCGGCGGCAGCCGCTGGCGCGGGTTCGGCGCTCGCTTGCGGCGCGCGCGACTCGGCCATGCCGCGGACCATCTCATCGAGCGGCGCGTTCAGTGTATCATCATGATCGACCGGGTCGACCGGCGCATAGGCCGGCAGCGGCTCAACGTCTTGCTCGTCTTCCTCATAAAAATCGCCGTCATCGGCAAAATAATGAAGGTCCTCGTCGTCGCTGGCCTCCGATTCTTCTTCCTCGTAGGGATAGATTCCCTGGGCGGGGTCACCGGTTTGCGGCGCGGCCGCAGCGTCGCTCAAGACCTCCTCGAAATCGGAGTCTTCGAGCATCAAGGGCTCGCCGAAGTTATCATCATAGCCGTCCCCAAAGGCCTGGCCGCCAGCGAACGCCTGGCCGCCATCGTGCGCAAAATCATCCTGATAGAAATCATCGCCCGCGCCCGTGGGGCCCGGCTCGCTAATCTCGTGGTCAAACGCGTGCTGGCCGAATCCGCCCGAGTCATAGGCAGGCACCAGGGACGCCGCGCTGCTCACGCCGAAATCGACCTCCGCGGTCTCCACGAAATCCAGTGGAAACTCACCGGTCCGGATGCGATCGCCGTCTTCGAGCGCTTGGTTCTGGACTCGGTTGCCGTTGACATAGCTGCCGTTGGAGCTGTTGAGGTCGTAGAGCGTAATGCGCCCGGCGTCATACACTATTTTGGCGTGTTTGCGCGAAATCGAGGGGTTATTGACTCGAATTGTATTGCCCGGATTTCGACCGATCGAGACCTCCGGGGCGTCCGGGCCAATATCGACCGAGACTTCTTGACCGGAGTCGGGATCCTGATAAATCAATTTCGCCACAGATATACCTTCCTGAGGTGGTGAAGAGGTTTTTTAGCGCCGGCTATTCTTTGGGTGGGGCGCGAAGGGGCGCGTACCGGAAATGACCTGGCGCGAATGGGTGCGCTTAAAATATAGAAACCCGCGAAATACGGCGCGACGACCGCGTCTTTGGCCCACCCGGTGCTTCGGTTCCCATATCTTTGGTTTCCGACTATATTTGCGCCAGGCGCCACAGCCGCGCCGTCTAATCTATAACCGCCGCCTAACCTATCGCGCAGCGCCGCCGTTGCCAAGTGCTTTGACCACTTTAAGCAAATGAAAATTTGCAACACCAATTAGTTCCCCAAATAATCCGAGGACGTGTTGAATCGAATCGGCCCAAAACTTCACTCCGAACGCCCCAAAGTTGTCGCTTTTGGGGGCGGTAAAGGCGGCGCGGGCCGCAGCACATTATGCGCCGAAGTCGCGCGCTCGCTGGCCCGAAATAACCAGCGCGTATTGTGTGTCGATGCGTGCTGGGCATGCCCGACTTTAAACGTCTTATTGCACGCCGAAGAGCCGCGCTTTGACTTTCGCGGCGATATTCTGCCGATCGGCGCCGAAGGCTCGCATATCGCCGATTTTATTATCCCGACGGGCGGCAAGAATATCTGGCTGGCCAATATCGGCGCGGCGCGCCATTTCCCCTTCGTGCGCCCGCGGCTGGGCGCCGATATTTTGCTCGCCCAACTGCATCAACTGGACTTCGATTGGATCTTGCTGGACCTGTCGGCCGGGCTCGACCCGCTCGACGTCGGGCTCTTCACGCTCAGCGATATCCCGATTCTGGTCGGGACCCCCGAGCCTGCGGCGGTGCGCACCATCACGCAGTATCTTCGATCGGCGTTTTATCAGGCGCTGGGATATCACCCGGAGGCGTCGGCGATTCGCGAGCAACTGCTCGCAATGCTCTATGAGCAGCCGCTTAATATGAACCTGGACAGCCTGTTGGCCAGCGCGCGCGGCGACGCCACCGCCGAGCAGATTGTCATTGAGACCGGCCAACGCTTCGAAACCTACCTGCTCATCAACCTGGTGCGCGAAGGCTCGGAGCGCGACCTAAGCCACGTCTTATGTCATGCATGGCACCGCGAACTCAATATTTTCCCGCGGGTTATCGCCTCGGTCGATTACGAGGATCGACGCTGGTTTTATAACCGGCGAACCAGCGGGCTGGGGCCGGGTCGCGGGGACGAATCCCTCTCGCGCGATATCGAGGCGCTGGTCAAAAACCTCATCGATATCTCGCTGCTCGACGCGCGTTTTCCGCGCCCTGCTCCGCGCGGCCCCGGCGCGGATCCGGCGCTGCAACTGGGAATCAGCAAAGAGACGACCAAAAACGATCTGCGCCAATATTATCGACGCCTCTGGGAGAGTTATCGGCGCGAGGAGACCCTCGCGCTGGTCTTCGGAAACCCCGATGACCGCGCGCGCATCGCCGAGGACCTGGAGCGCAAATACCGCGAGATTCTCACCATGCCAAACGGCGCTTTCGGCAACGAATCGGGCCGCAGCGCGCCGCCCCCGGCCCCAACACCGGCGAGCCCGGAAGACGCCTTCACACCCCCGAGGCTGCAAAAGCCCGCACCCCCGACGGCGCGCATACCCAGCGCCGAGCCGCCACAGATGAGCGCACCTCCCACGCGCCCGCCGCCGGCCCGTCCCCCCAGGGCCGCGCCTGAATCGGCGCCGGATTCCCCCGTGGTTGACGAGGCGAGCATGCCGACCGAGCGCATGGGCTCCCTGGCGCCGTTGCGCGCCACTCAATCGCCCGGTGAGCTCGTCGCCGCCATGCGCCGCGAGGCGAACCTCAGCCTGCAGGAGTTGAGTCTGCGAAGCCATATCGGCATTAAATTTTTGGCCGCCATCGAAGATGTCGACCTCGACGTGCTTCCGCGCTCGGTCTATCTTCGCGGCTATTTGCGCGAGATTTCGCGCATCTTCGAGGTCGATGCCCAGCCCCTTATTGACTCCTATTTTCGCTATCTCGACGGGCAATAAACGCGCGTCTCATTTAAGAACGATACCCTCTGACAGATAAAGTTGAGCCCAAACCTATGAGCATCCTCATCACCGGCGGCGCCGGATATATCGGCAGTCATATCGCCCACGAGCTTGTTGACCGAGGCCAGGACGTGGTGGTCCTGGACAACCTGAGCACCGGCGTGCGCGAAAATATCCCCGCCGGCGCGACCTTCGTCGAGGGCAATGTCGGCGACCCCGACGCACTTGGGGTGCTCTTTGGCGCCCACTCCATCGAGGCAGTGATGCATTTTGCCGGCAGCATCGTGGTGCCCGAGTCGGTCGAAAATCCGCTGAAATATTACGATAATAATACCGCCGTCACCCGCACGCTCTTAGCCGCGTGCGTCGGGGCGAAGATCGATAAATTCGTCTTCTCGAGCACCGCCGCGGTCTACGGAATGCCCGACGCCGCCGAGCTTCCGGTGACCGAGAAAACCCCCACCCGGCCCATCAATCCCTATGGGCGCTCGAAGTTGATGACCGAATGGATGCTCGCCGATATTGCCAGTGCCCATGATTTTCGCTATGTCGCGCTTCGCTATTTCAACGTCGCCGGCGCGGACCCCGGCGGGCGTACCGGGCAATCGACGCCCGCGGCCACGCATCTTATCAAGGTGGCCTGCCAGGCGGCGCTGGGAATGCGCACCGAGCTCGGTATTTTTGGCAGCGATTATGAAACGCGCGACGGCACCTGCGTGCGCGATTATATTCATGTCACCGACCTCGCCAGGGTGCACCTGCGGGCCCTGGAGGCGTTGCAAGCCGGCTCCCCGAGTCGCGTGCTCAATTGCGGATATGGCCGCGGATTTACGGTGCGCGAAGTGGTTGATTCGGTGCGGCGGGTGAGCGGCGTTGACTTTTTGACCCATGACCTTGCACGACGCGCGGGTGACCCGCCCGAGCTCATCGCCGACGCGAGCGCCCTGCGCGCCCAATTTGGCTGGCAACCCGAGCACGATGACCTCGACCATATCGTGGAAACCGCGCTCAAATGGGAGCGGCGCATGATGCAAGCGCAGAAAAGCTGAAAAACGGGCTGTTATTTTAGGTTCAGGTGCACTAATTTGGCAGGCCGCGCTGAGTTCGTTTGAGTAGTCGAGCGATTTTCTCAGCGATTATTTGTTTGGATTCAGATTATAAAGAAGCGAAAATCATCGAAATTTCTCTCACCACCGAAGATGTAGACAATGCCTTTTCCAAGCCCATTTTATCGCTGGCGTCCCCACCCCTGGCACGGCCTGTCGGCCGGCCCCGATATGCCGCGCGTGGTCCACGCCTATATCGAATTGACCCCGTTTGATTCCGTAAAATACGAGATCGACAAGGAAACCGGCTACCTGCGCGTGGACCGTCCGCAGCGCTATTCCTCGCAGCCGCCCGCGCTCTACGGATTTATCCCGCGCACCTACTGCGGGCCGCGCGTCGCCGAGCTGTCGGCCGACGTGGCCGACGTCGCCGACGGCGACCCGCTCGATATCTGCGTGATCAGCGAGCGCCCCATTACCCGCGCCGAGGTGCTCCTCAACGCGCGCGTGGTCGGCGGCTTCCGCATGATCGACGACGACGAGGCCGACGATAAGATAATCGCCGTGCTCGACAACGACGCCTTCTATGAGCATGTCCAGGATATCGACACCCTGCCGACCGTGCTGGTCGAGCGGATGCGTCACTATTTCACCACCTACAAGACCTCGCCGACCGACGACCACACCACCAACTGTGTGATCGACGAGATTTACGGGCGAGAGCGCGCCTTCGAGGTCATCAAGGCCTCGATGGACGACTATGACGAGCAATTCGGCAACTGATTTTTCTGCCCCCTTGCTTGTGGCCCCGGACGAGCTCTCACTCTTGAGAGCGATGCGTGCGGGGCCTTTTTTTCTGAGCCCAACCCAGCGCCTGCGCGCCCCAAAAACCCCGCCTTCCCCATTGTTCTTTGCCTTTACCTCGCGCGCCTATGCGACGTACACTTGCGCAATATCCGCGAATTTCGCCGATACTCAATTCATAGTGATACTCAATTTATGTCAGGTTTGACGGAGTTTGCGTGTTCATAAAGTCAAAGTTTCTGCGTCCTGCATCGGCTGCGCGTCTTATCGCGTATTTGGGCCTCATTTTGGCGGGTGCGGGGTGTTTCGAGGATAATAATCCCCCTGAAGGATTGAGCCTCACGCAGCAATCGGCGGGACCCACGGTTGTCTTTGACCTGAATACCTGGCCCTTTCCCGATATCCCCTTTCCCAATGACCTCGCCACGCGCACCGACCCGACGAGCCCGACGGGTAAGCGTATCAACGTGTCACTCAACGGCGCGAGTGACGCCGAGGCAAAGGTGCGCGACTATGTGAATCGGATGAGCGGCTTCGGGGTTTTCACCCCGATTAGCGTCGCGTTTGACGCGCCGCTGGATGTGGAGAATCTCATCGCCCGCCACCAGGGGCCGGTGCCGGATCTGGCCGATGACGCGGTCTATATCGTCAATATCGACCCGAAAAGCCCCAATTTTGGCGAATTCGCGCTGATCGATATGGGCGCGGGCAGCTTTCCGATCACGCTGGATTATCCCAACGGCTATTTCAAAAATGACCCGCGATCCCGGGGAACCAACCTCTTATATGAGACCCACCAGGAGGTCGATCTCAATGAGAACGGAATCCTGGACCCCATCGAAGACACCGATGATGATGGCGTCTGGGACCGGCCCAATACCCGCCACGCGGACGGGGATCTGAATGATTTTGGCGAAGTCCTCGACTTCTATGAACGCGAGACCAACACGCTTATTCTGCGCACCCTGGAGCCGCTCGACGAGAAAACGACCTACGCGGTGGTCCTGAGCGACGCACTGGTCGGCGAGGATCAGCAGCCGGTTCAAAGCCCGTTTGAGGCGATCAATCACCTGCGCCAGACCGCGGCGCTTAAGCCCCTTAAAGAGATCCTTCCGGCACGGTTTCCGCAGCGTTTCAACGCGTCGCTCGACACGGTTCGATTTGCCTGGACCTTCACCACCGGAGCGCCCACCGAGGTCCTGGAGGTTGTGCGCGCAGGGCTCTACGGTCACGGAAGCATGGCGTGGTTGGCCGAAGAATTCCCGGCCGAGCTCAAATTGATTCATAACCCCGGCGAGCCTGGCAGCAGCCAACCGCTCACTTTCAACCTCGACAAGATTATCCCGATCATCGCGCCCGCCGCGGCCGAGGCTCTGGGTTCAGGCGGCAATCTGGACCTGCTCAAGGCGGCCATTGGCGAGATCGATTATATGGTCTCCGGAAGCTTTATCTCACCGTATTTTCTGGGCGATAGCGACGGGCTGGCGGGGCCCGGCGCCGACGCCACCATCGCCAGCACGAACCCGCAGGATGAAGACGAGGTCTTCGACATCGATACCGTCAGCGGGCGCGCGCGCGTGCGCCCCGGTGAGGTCACATTTCACTGCGCCGTCCCTGCGCCACAGCCCGGGCGCACCCAGCCCTATCCGGTCATCCTCTACAGCCACGCGATCGGTTCGACGCGCCTTGAAATGCTCGCCTTCGCCGGGCAGATGGCCAAGTTTGGCCTGGCCTCGTGCGGGATCGACGCGGTGGGCCACGGGCTCAATCTTCCCGCTGATCTGGGAGGACTTCTGGACACACTGTCGAGCGGCCTTGGGATGCCCGGGCTGCGAGGTATGCTATTGCATGACCGCGCTCGCGACCTGACCAACGACGGCGCCGTGGACACCGGCGAAGATTATTTTACCGCCGATATTCTGCACGCCCGCGATATGATTCGCCAGACCGCCATCGACCAGATGCAACTGATTCGCATCCTGCGAAGCTTCGACGGAAAGACGCGCTGGGGCACCGATATTGACACCGATGATCCCTGGATCGCCGACAAAATTGACCTGGTCGCTGGCTGGGATCAGGACGGCGATGGCGTCGGCGAAATCCGCGGCGACTTCGACGGCGATGGCGTCGTCGATTTCGGCGGAGAGCAACGCTATCTGGCGTTTGGAACCTCGCTGGGCGGGCTTCAGACCGGCGTTATCGCGGGCATCGAGCCGACCATTCGCGCCGCCGCATCCAACGCCGGCGGCGGCGGCCTTGGAGATATCGCCACGCGCACATCGATCAAGAATGTGCGCGTCGGGGTCTTCTTGTCGATGTTTGGCCCCCTGCTCAGCGGCAGCGCCCCCACCGATGAAAACGGGGAAATCAGCGGCCCAATGACCCTGGAGTGGCTGCTCCCAAGCGGCATCAACGATAAAACCGTTCATTTCGCCACCCTGGATGGCATTGAGAATGGCGACCGCGTGGTGCTGCGAAATCCGAAGCGCGAATCCCGCGCGTTTATCCCCGAAGATGAGCGCCAGGCGGCCGTGCACGTGCGCGGTGGCGCGTTTCGTGTGGGCATCGCCGCAGACGCCAAAAACGCGTCCGCGCGCCGGGCGATCCGCGGATTTGACCCCACCCATGACCTCGCCGCAGACGTGATGGCCTGCAAGGCCGGCGGCCGCTGCGACGGCGTGTCTTGCGGGTCGGCGCAATATTGCGCCCCGGACGCAACCTGTCGCCCCATCATCGAGTGTTTCCAACAATTCGACCCCGCCGACGTGGACGCCGAGAATGAGCCGGAGCGCTTCGAGGCTCTCAGCGCGCATACCATCTCGGACCCGACCCAATTTGGCGACCCGCTTATCATCGAAATCTACGGGCAAGACGGCGCGCTCAAGCAGCGCATCGATACCTTCCCCGAGAACCTTGTCTTCCAGAATATCCTTTATCCCGCCGGCGCCCCCCTTGCCTCGCTGATCACCGGCTGGGGCTTGAAGCGACAGACCCCGCGTTTTCGCAAATTTCTGGGCATCTCACAGATGCTGCTCGAAGTGGCGGACCCGGCGATTTATGCCAAACATTATAGCCGCGACCCGCTTCATTATCCCTATGAAACCCCCGAATTTCGCAGCGGTTGGGCAAATATGCTCGTGGTCGGAACCCTGGGCGACCAGACCGTCCCCATCAATACAGCCCTGTCGCTTGCGCGCTCGGCGGGCATCCTCGACGCCACCACCGAAGTCCCCGAATACGGCAGCACCCAGAATCAGTTTCTGCTGGATCACTATGTCGCCGAAGGAATCTACTGGCTTGAGCGTTTTCCGGACTTCCCCGGCAGCATCTTTGACCCCGATGACCTGGACCGCGGCCAGTTTTACTCGCCGCGACTTCCCGACACGATGGACCCCAACCCCGACGCCGAGGTTCCGCTTCGCGCAACGCTCCACACCGACGAAGGCATCAGCGCGCTTCGGCTGCCCTATTTGAGCATCCGCGGCGAGCATACATTTAATATCCCTCGGACCGATCGCGGCTTTGATATCTCGACCTTTATGACCAATCAAGTGGGCTGGTTTATGGCCAATTATGGCCGCGAAATCTCCGATAATCGCTGCATGGAAGAACTATTTATGTCGGATTGTGAGTTCTTCGATATTGAATCCTTCGCGCCGGCGCCGGCGCAATAGTCCCGTCGGGTCGAAATAATCACTCGACGACACCCACAGACATACCCCGAATTTCAGAGTTTTTAATAAAAAATATATGAACGAAACCACCACAAACGCAATCGACACCATCTATAACGCCTACGACGACCTCGACCCACGCCGCGGAATTTACTGCAATCGCTCGCTGAATTTGCGCTCGATCAAGGCGATTGGCTACGACATGGATTATACCCTGATTCACTATAACGTGAATCAATGGGAGGCGCGCGCCTACGCCCATATCAAGGCCGGACTTTTGCAGATGGGCTGGCCGGTCGAAGACCTGCATTTTGAGCCCTATCAGGTCACGCGCGGGCTCATCATCGACCACAAGCTCGGCAATGTCGTGAAGGCGAACCGCTTCGGCTATATCAAGCGCGCCATGCACGGCACACGCCCGATCGAATATAATGAGATGCGCGCCAATTATACGCGCACCCTGGTTCATCTGTCGGAGCCACGCTGGCTGTTTTTAAATACCCTCTTCTCGATTTCGGCCGCGACGATCTATCTGCAACTGGTCGATCTTCTGGACGCCGAAAAATTGCCCGAGCAGCTCACCTATGCCGAACTCTTCCAGCGCATCCAGCAGATCCTGGACACCGCGCATCTGGAGGGCGTGCTTAAAGACGAAATCATGAGTGACCCGGACCGCTACGTCGAGCCCGACCCGGATATCCCGCTCACCCTGATGGACCAGCGTGAGGCGGGTAAGAAGTTGATGCTCATCACCAACTCGGAGTGGAAATACACCGCCTTCATGATGGACTATGCCATCAATCAGTATCTTCCCGACCAAATGACCTGGGAGGATTTATTCGATATTGTCGTGGTTTCGGCACGAAAACCCGACTATTTTACCTCGAATAGCCCCTCCTTTGAGGTCGTCAACAAAGAAGACGGCATGCTTCAGCCCGTGGTGGGCGGCCTCAAGGATGACCGAATCTACCTGGGCGGAAACGCGGTGCAGGTTGAGCAGTATCTGGGGTGCTCGGGCGACGAAATCCTATATATCGGCGACCATCTCTTCGCCGACGTCAATGTCAGCAAGAATATCCTGCGCTGGCGCACCGCGCTGATCATCCGGGAGTTCGAGCGCGAACTGGCCACCGTTCGGGAAAATGACGAAAGCCAGATCGCCATCGCCAGCCTGATGGACGAGAAAAAACGCCTCGAAGACCGCTATTCCCAGCTTCGCCTGGAGCGCCAGCGCAATCAGAAAGGCTATATCGCGCCCACCGAGCACGATCCGGAAGTCCTCAGCGAAATCATGCGCCAATTGCGCAAGAAACTCATCGAACTCGACTCCCAGATCCGCCCGCTGGCCATTCAGGATGGCAAGCGATTCAACCAGTTCTGGGGCTACCTGATGCGCGCTGGAAACGACAAAAGTCACTTCACCCGCCAGGTCGAGCGCTACGCCGATATCTATACCTCGCGGGTGTCGAACTTTTTGCACTATACCCCGTTCATGTATTTTCGTGCCCCGCGCGGCAGCCTGCCGCACGACCACGGGTTTGAACACGGCGGCTCCGAAGGCATGGATATGGAGTGAGCGACAAATTTGAACCCAAAATCTACTATCAAGACGCCTGGAAGATCCTCAAAAAGGCCCCCTTTCTCTTCGCCCTGAAGCTCGCGGCGAGTGTCGCGAGCGCGATGATATGGTTGGGGATTTCGGTGCTGCTCGCGCTGCCGATTTTGTGGACGCTGGGCGTTGCATTGAGGCAAAACCTGGCCGGTATATTGCCTGGCGGCATTGGTGCGACGCTTGATAGCGTGCTGAGCCGGCTTGCTAACCCATCGTATTTGCTGGGGATTTCGGGCATCCTTGCCAGCGCGTGGGCGCTGAGTCTATGCGCCCATGCGCTGGCCTCCGCCAGCATCTGGGCGACGCTGCGGCGCGCAATTCGCGACGCAGCTGCATTTCACGACGCCAAATATAATAGCCTGCCTGGGATGCGCACGCTTCTAAAAGATGGCATCGCCCATTTCCCGCGGGTGCTGCGTCTGCAGGTCGTCGTCGCCTGCAGCCGCGCCCTTGTCGCGCTGCTGGGCGCGCTCCTTGTGACGGGTGTCCTGCTCGCCACAACCCTTGGCGTCTTCGCAGGGGCGTCGGTGCTCACGCGCGCCTTTTTATGGGCTTGGCCGTTGACCTTGCTCAGCGGCTTCGCCCTGCTGATGCGCCTGAGCGCCGAGGTCTCCGCGGCGCCGATGATCCTCGAGGAGCTCCCGACGGGGCGCTCGATCCTGCGGGGCGCGGCGTTTGTGGTTGATTCCTTTGTGCCGGTCTATCGCCTCTTTTTATATGCCGCACAATTATTCTTGCTGCCGCTGCTCTTTTATTGGTTCGTCGCTATCGCCCAGAATATTGTCTTCGTCCTTCCCGGGCTCGCCGGCTTATTTGGCGTGCTGCGCGTTTTGGGTTTTTTGATTTTATTTGTGGCCTCCGCGATCATTGCCGTTTTATTTAAGGCTGCTATTTTCAGCTATTACGAAGCCGTTCAGTCCGGCGCAGTAACCAGGGCCGGGCAGTCGACACTTCATCACTCTTCCCTCGATTCAACCAAGGGACTCATGCAAAAGCCCGCCAATCCTGCGCGGATCAAAATGACCCAGGCGACCACGCTTGAGGAGTTTTTGCCCGTCGCGTACCCCAATATTATCCCGCTCTCCGAGCTGATTCGCGCCCCGGAAGAAAACCCCTCGGATGCCGATAACGCCGAGGAAACTGCCGGTCTGAAGACGCGCCCGGGGCTGCCGGGATTTGGCGATTTCGCCGGGCTATTCGGCCCCAAATCCGGCGACGCCGAGACCTCCCAGGAGGCTTCGCCCGAGATTTCCGACGCACCTCCAAAGGAAGACGCACCGAGAAAGCTGACCATTCCCACGCCGCGTGATCTATCCAATCACGATATTTTCGGCGCCGATGATGACCCAAATTCTTAACGCATATTCCGAATATAAATAATGACGACAAGTGAAAAGACAGACGCCTGGCGCAAACTCTTCAGCGAACTTCAGATCGACGTGCAGTCGAGCAGTCCGCCGTTAAGTTCCGCGCGGGATATCGACGAGCGCCCGTGGTTTGAGACGCTCACTTGCTTTACGCGCCGCGGTTTTTTGCGGGTGTTGGTGACGCCGGAAGATGAGCAGATTGGCGTTCACACACAGTATGCCGTGCCGGGGGCTGATTCGGACTATGCGCAATCATTAAAGGATCGCCTGAGCAAACAGAGCGGCAGTGAATGGACTTCCGACACCTCCGAAAGCCCCTGGACGCTCTATGCCGAGGGCATCTCAATCGCCAAAGCGAAAGCAATCGTCGAGGTTTTCCTGCGCGTTGCCGACCATATCAAGGCGGCCGAAGACGGCGCGCGCGCGAGTATTTTGGCCCAGGAGTTTGAGTCCGCGGCTCAGCCCAAGGACGACACCTCAAGTAATCCCTTTGAGAATATCGGCGACGCCGCATCTTCGACAGCTTCTTCGACCACACCCAGGGAATCGACGCCAGAGCCATTAAACGCGCAGTCCGCCGCGCACGATTCGGCGCAGGATAATCCCGGGTTAAAAGCGTTTCGGGTGGCCGTGCGCGACGGGGTGATTCATGCGGATGTCGACCTTGACGCAACGCCCACCCAAAGCGCGCAAATATCCTTGCTCGGCGCGTTTTCGCAGGCGCTGCCGGTGCGCTTTGATATCACGTTGCTCTCGGCCGACTTTGCAGATTCAGAATCGCGAAAGAAGACGGCCCCGGCGAGTATTCAATTGGCGATGCGCGCAAATATTGCCGGGGATACCGGCGAGATCGCCGGGGAGTTGGGACGCTATTTTGAGCGCGCTAAAAAATTCAATGACTTCGGCCTGCCGTTGCTGGAAGTTCTTGGGGGGCGCCAGAAAAGCTCGGAAACAGCGCCTCGCCGCGACTCAAAACCCCGCGAAGCCACCGGCGCAGCGCTGCCCGGCGCAAGCTCATCGCGCGCCCGCGGTAATAGCTCGGCGACGAGATCAACATCTTCCGAAGATGTCGTACTTTCCTTTGGCGGCGGTGCGCTGGACGTCCAGGATATCACCAGCGATGCGCTGCGCCCCGGCGATTATCGCGACCCGCGCATCCGTCGCGACGACGCCACCACGCCGCTGGTCGACGTCGTGCTTCGCCACCCGGGCTTTAGCGACAAAAGCATGCGCCAGGTCTTAAGCATCCTGCTCGACATCACCTATTATGACGCCACCAAACTCACCGACGCCGCGCCCTGCCTGATTGCCTGGGGCGTCAGCCAGGAGCGCGCCATGGAGTTCAAAAGCGTCATCGAGAACGCGGGCGGGCGCGTGACGCTGGTCGAGCCGGATTCGCTCAGCTAGCGCGGATGCACAGCGCTCACTGCCCGCGCCACTTCGGGTCGCGTTTTCCCAGATAGGCCAGAATGCCCTCGCTCGCGTCGTCGGTGAGCGTGTTGAGAGTCAGCTCATTTTGCAGAAGCGCCAGCGCCTGCTCAAAGCTCATATCCTGGGCCTTATAGAAGGCGCGCCGCCCCAGCTTCAGCACCGCCGGCGAGTAGCCCGCGATGCGGGCGGCCAGCGCGTGCACGGTCGGGTCGAGCTCATGGGGCGCCACCGCCCGATTGAGGATCCCGCATTCCACCGCCTCCGTCGCGCTCAAACGCTCCCCGGTGAGCATCATTTCCATCGCGCGTTTTCGGCCAATATTGCGCGAAATCACCGCCATAATCATCATCGGAAAAAGCCCGACTTTGACCTCGGGCGTGCCAAAAGTCGCGCCGTTTACACCGACCGTAAGATCGCAGTTGAGCAGGAGTCCCAGCCCGCCGCCCAGCGCATGCCCGTTGGCCCGCCCGATGATCGGGCGCGCGCAGCGATTCATCGAAAGAAGCAGCTCGGCAAATCCCCCGCGCGCCTCGTGCGGGCCGAGCACGCCCTTGCCCGCCGCCGCATCCGCCTGCGCGTCCATCAGATCCGCCCCGGAGCAAAACGCCTTCTCGCCCGCCCCAGTCAGCACGATAACGCCCACCGCCGAATCCTCGGAAAGCGCATCGAAGCGCTCGATGAGCCCGCGCACCAGCGCGCCGCTCAGCGCGTTTCGCCGCGCCGGCCGGTTGATGGTCATCGTCGCAATGCCATCTGTTATATCAACCAGAATCTCGTCGCTCATCTTGCAGCCTCGTCTGTAGATCTATCGTGTCGAAAATCGCAAAAACCCGTGCGCTTTGCCATTGGACATGTCCGCGCGTCCACACTACAAAAGGTGGGTGTGATTGTCCCGCAAATCCCCACGCAATCAAGCCCGCGCCGCAAGCTCGGGCCGTCGGCAGTGAGCATCTTTTATGGCTGATGAAAACGAAAATTGGTACCGCCTCACGATTCTGGTCAAAGACATCAGCGGCCATCACGCGGCCGCAATTTTGTGGGAGCATGAGGTAGGCGGGGTCGAAATGCACGACGCCGATACCTTCGCCGACGACCAGTCTGTCGCGCCGATTCCAGACGGCACCAACCGGCTCGTCGCCTATCTTCAGCAGGACTCGCCGACCAAGGCCGAAGATGCCCGCGACGCGATTGTGGCGTCTCTGATCGCGGCCGAAATCCCACCGATTTCGACCCAATTCGGCTCCTATACCGACACGAGTTGGCAGACCTCCTGGATGAATTTTTTCAAGCCCACCCGCATGTCCGAGCGCGCGATTGTCGGGCCGCCCTGGGAAGACTTCGAAGCGCCCGCGGGCGGCACGAAGATCATCATCGAGCCGGGCATGGCCTTTGGCACCGGCACGCATGAGACGACCCAATTATGTGGAGAGAAGATCGACACGCTCCTGGCGGCCGCGCCCCAAGACGCCCCACTGAGCCTGCTTGACGTCGGGTGCGGCTCGGCCATCCTGGCGATGATCGCCGCGCGCCTGGGCGCCGCGCCGGTTGTCGGCGTGGATAATGACGCCAATGCCGTTGAGGTCGCCCGGGAGAATCTCCGGGTCAATCTCCTCGAAGATGCCATCGACCTTTCCACCCGCGAGCTTCCAAGCTTTGCTGAGCAATTTGATCTCGTGGTCGCCAATATATTGACGCCGATTCTTATTCGCCTTCGCGATGACCTCGTGGCGCGTGTTCGCCCGGGCGGAACGCTGCTTTTAAGCGGCATCACCGACGTGCAGGTCGACGCGATTCGCGAGGCCTTTGTGGGCGCCGAACTGCGCGAAATCGACCTCGCCAAAAAGGGCGAGTGGGTCTGTTTTGAGCTGCAGAGGAACCCCGCGTGAGCAAGTCCACCGAATTCGCCCCCGCAAAGCGGCGCGCCGCGCTGTCGCCCGATGAGATGCCGCCCGCCGGGCGCATTGGCGCGTCCTTTGAGCTGCCCGCGCGCGTCACGCATTATCTAAACGATGTGCTGCGCATGCAGCCGGGCGAATTTGTCGACCTCTTTGACGGAAGCGGGCGCGTCATCCTGGCCGAGCTGCTTGAGGGTGACGGCGAGCAACTTCAGGTTCTTATCCGCGACGATCGCACGCGCCTGCAGGGCGAGAGTCGGTGTGCGATCACGCTTGTGCAGGCGGTGCCGAAGGGAAAACGCTTCGATTTGATCCTTGAGAAGGCCACCGAACTCGGCGTGGCGCGCATTATTCCGCTGGAAAGCCAGCGCACCGTCGTCAAGATTTCGGCCGACAAAGTCGACTCAAAGCTTGAGCGCTGGGAGCGCATCATCGACGGCGCGGCGCGCCAGTGCCGCCGAAATATCACCCCCGAATTGAGCGCCCCGATGACCGTCGACCAGGCCATTCAGGCGCTGCAAACCATCCCGAATTTCGTGGCGCATACCGCCGATGATTTGCCCTCACTGCCCGAGCTTTTGGGTGCGCGTGCAGCCAATAACGTCGCCGCGCACCCGGCGGTTGCGCTATGGATCGGCCCGGAGGGCGGCTTTGACGCCGCCGAAATCGAGGCGCTGCTGCATGAGGGCGCCCGGCCCTTCCACCTTGGCCCGCGCGTTTTGCGCGCCGAAACCGCCGGCCTGGTCGGCATCTCGCTGCTGCAGGCCTTCCTGGGAGACCTCGCGTGAGTCGCACGCCCTTGCAGAGCGCGGGGCTTCGCTACCGCGCCCCGGCGCTGCTTATCGACGCGCTCGTTGCGCTTCCCTTCGTCGCACTTGGCTACGCGTGTGGCATCTTCGAGACGCGCCTTTTCAAGCTGCCCGCCGACTGGTTTTGGAGCGAGTGGCTCCTGAGGTTCTGGCTCGATGAGCGCCGCGTCATCCTCTGGCCGCTGCTCGGTTGGTGGCTGCTGAGCATCGCCATCGCAAGCGTCTGTGAGGCGCGATATTCGCGAAGCTTTGGCGGGCGCATCCTCGGATTGGTTGTCACCGATACATCGGGGTTTAAGATTGGCCCGCACCTGGCAATTCGGCGAGCATTGGGCGCAGTATTGAATGGCCTTGGGCTGGGGCTGGGATACCTGTGGATCCTGGTGAGCAGCACCCGGCGCGGCTGGCACGACGTTGTATCGGCCACGATCGTGCTGCGGGATCGCGTTGGCGAAGCGCCCGCAGATACGTTATAGCATCGCCCGATGCACTCCGACCGGGCGCGCAATGGAAGAGTGGCTTTTCTCAAATAAAACGCTTTAAATGGACGCCGTATGAAAAAAATTGAAGCCATCGTCAAACCCTTTAAACTCGACGATATCAAAGACCGCCTCGATGAGATCGGCATCCACGGGATGACGGTCACCGAGGTGAAGGGATTTGGGCGCGGCGGCGGCAAGGCGCCGGTCTATCCGGGTGCCGAATATGTCATTGATTTTGTTCCGAAAATGAAGATCGAAATCGTGGTTACCGACGACCTGGTTCACCCGGCCATCGAAGCGATCATGGAGGCGGCGCGCACCGGGCATGTCGGGGATGGAAAGATCTTTGTGTCCACCATTGACGAAGCCTTTCGCATCCGCACCGGCGAGTCCGGACCAGCGGTTTTGCTCTGAGTTCGGCGCCTCAATTCTCACCCGCAGCACCCGCAGCACCCGCATAAAGCACGTCTGGTCACCGTCTTGACGGGCAAATTTAATTCGTTTTGACTTTAATATTTCTCAACAAATCACAGAGAGAAACAATGACTGCCCCAAGTGTTTCATCCATCAAAGAAGCGATCAAATTTGCAGCGGCAAATGACGCAAAAATGATTGATCTGAAATTTCTCGACCTTCCCGGAACCTGGCAGCACCTGACCATCCCGGCCCACCGCCTCGACGAGGGGCTCTTCGAGGAGGGCATGGGCATCGACGGCAGCTCGATGCGCGCCTGGCAGACCATCAGCGCCTCCGATATGCAGGTGCGCCCCGACCCCAGCACCGCGCGCATGGACCCGATCGCCAAGGTCCCCACGCTCAGCTTTATCTGCAATGTCTTCGACCCGATCACCAACCAACCCTACTCGCGCGACCCGCGCTATATCGCGCAAAAGGCCGAAAACCACCTCAAGGAAACCGGCATCGCCGACACCGCGTTTGTCGGCCCCGAGGCCGAGTTCTTCATCTTCGATGATATTCGCTATGAGCTGACCCCCTATTCCTCCTTTTTCGCGGTCGACTCCCAGGAAGGAGCCTGGAATACCGGGCGCGGTGAGGGGCCCAATCTTGGCTATAAATTGGGCTATAAAAAGGGCTATTTCCCCGTCCCGCCCCACGATAGCCTCCATGACCTGCGCACCGAAATGGCCCTGACCCTTGAGCAGGTCGGCATCGCGGTCGACGTGCATCATCATGAGGTTGGCACCGGCGGGCAGTCCGAGATTGGCATCAAGTATAATAGCCTGCTCAAGAGCGCCGATAACCTGCAGTGGTTCAAGTATATCATCAAGAATATCGCGCGGCGCCACCATAAAACCGTGACCTTTATGCCCAAGCCGCTCCAGGGCGATAACGGCTCGGGCATGCATACCCACCTGAGCCTGTGGAAAGGCGGGCGGCCGCTTTTCCCCGGCGAGCGCTACGCCGGACTCAGCGAAACGGCACTGCATTTTGTCGCCGGTATTCTGGACCACGCGCCGGCGCTGCTCGCGCTTACCAACCCAACGACCAATAGCTATAAGCGTCTGGTTCCCGGCTATGAGGCACCCATCAAGCTCGCCTATTCGAGCCGAAACCGCTCTTCGGCGGTGCGCATCCCGATGGTCCAAGCCAGCCCGTCGGCCAAGCGCATCGAGTTTCGCACCCCCGACCCCAGCTGCAACGGCTACCTGGCGTTCGCCGCGATCTTGATGGCGGGCCTGGACGGGATCGAGCGCCAGCTTGATCCGGGCGATCCGGTGGATAAGAATATTTATAATTTGCCGCCTGTTGAGGCTGATAAGATCCCCAGCGCTCCGGCAAGCCTGGAGGAAGCGCTTGCGTGCCTGGTCGATGACCACGCGTTTTTGCTGCGCGGCGACGTCTTTACCGAAGACGTGATCGAGTCCTGGATTAACTATAAATTCGAGAACGAAATCGAGCCGACGCGCATGCGTCCGACCCCGTTGGAATACCAGCTCTACTTCGACATTTAATCGGAGGTGCCGGCGAGCGCCGCGTCGCTCGCCGGCCTTCATTTTTTGCTCAAGCGCCTAGACTATGACCTCATTTCAACCCCGCCATTGGACTCTCTTCACGCTATGCGCGTTTCTTGCGCTCGCGAGCCTCAACTGCAAGAGCGAGCCGCCCGACCCCGATTCGTTGCCTGCGTGGGATTTTCAAAGCGCCACGGCCCCCTATTCGGTCAAGGTTCCGGGGCAATGGACTCAGGCTCCCGGCGACGCGATCAACAACCTCAACGCCGACCTCGCCGTGCAGGTTGGCGCCTCCGATTTCTACCTGATCGTGATTCCCCAGAAGATGCCCGAATATGAAGGCGTCGCCTCCCCGGACGCCCTTGACCTGAAACGGGCGAGCGTCGGGGTGCTCAAAGAGCGCGTCTCCGAGTTTAAGGTCGAGCGCGAGGGGCCGCTGCAATTAGGTGGGAAATCGGCCATCTCCGTCTTCGCAACCGGACTCTACGAAGACGATCCGGTCCAATATATCAACACCTATGCCACCCACGATAATTGGGGTTTTCAGATCATCGCCTGGGCGCCGGTCAGCGGCAAAAATGGTCTGGTCGAAGCGACCGACAAACTTCTGGCGGGGTGGCAATTTGAAGGCTTGAGCGCCGCCGAAGATGGCGCGGCGGCCAGCGCCGAGATGCCTGGGGAATCGGATAAAAATACCGAATAATGAATCGTTTTTCGTTTGCGGGCATCTCTATAACCGGTTAGTCGGATGGCTTGCAATGACGTCAAGCCCGTCGGAATCGCCCCAAAGACACAATCTTCTCACATTACTCTTTTACAGAACTCAAATTACTTGGGATTTGAACACCTGGAGTTGTAGATGACCGATTTGAAAAAAGAAGTATATGACGTGACCATCATGGGTTCCGGCCCGGCCGGACTTACCGCGGCGATCTATGCAGCCCGCGCGAACCTGGAGCCCGTCTTATTCGAAGGGTCACAACCCGGCGGACAACTCACGATCACCACCGATGTGGAGAACTTCCCGGGCTTCTCCGACGGCATCATGGGTCCCGATTTGATGATCGCGATGCGCGAGCAGGCGCTGCGTTTTGGCACCGAAATTCATATGTTGTCGATCGTTAAAGTCGACCTGAGCCAGCGCCCCTTCCCCATCACGCTCGAAGACGGAACGACCTTCCGCACGCACACCCTGCTCATCGCCTCGGGCGCGCGCGCGCGACTGCTCGGCCTTGAGAGTGAGGCGCAGTTGATGGGCCACGGCGTGTCGGCCTGCGCAACCTGCGACGGATTCTTCTTCGGCGGCAAAGAACTCGCCATCGTCGGGGGCGGGGACTCGGCGCTTGAGGAGGCGATTTTCCTGACCAAGTTCGCCACCAAGGTCACGGTTATTCACCGGCGAAAAGAGCTGCGCGCCTCGCAAATCATGCAGGACCGCGCCAAAGCCAACCCCAAGATCGAGTTTCTGTGGAAGCGCGAGGTCGTCGAGGTCATCGGCACCAAGGCCGACGGGGTCAGCGGGCTGAAATTGCTTAATTTGGAGACCAGGGACGTCGAAGACTTCCGCGTCGACGGCCTCTTCGTGGCCATCGGGCATATCCCGAATACCGAGTTCTTCAAGGGCCAGCTCGACATGAATGACGACGGCTATATCATCACCCAGCCCGACTCCACGCGCACCAATATCCCGGGCGTCTTCGCCATCGGCGACGTCCAGGACTGGACCTATCGCCAGGCGATCACCGCGGCCGGCACCGGGTGCATGGGCGCGATTGATGCCGAGCGCGACCTCGAATCTATTGATGAGATCGCGCGTCATCGCACCGAGCAGTGGGACTGAGCCTCGTGCATACCCGAAGGCTTGCGAGCCTTTGATCGGCGAGTCGAGCTGAATAATAAGAGCTCGGAAGCCTCCATCGCGACGGTCGACCGTTGCGGTGGGGGCTTTTGAGCTCTTCGGGGGTACGCTCCCCCTTCGGCGAGGGCTCTAGAGCACTTGTCGTGGGGGTTTACCCTGAAAGGTCGTTCAGTCAAGTGAGTGTCGCCTCGCTCGATCGCCCCCCGCCCGAGCATTGACCCCCGCCGAAGGCTACGCTCGTGCCTCGCTCCACCCGTCGGCTACCGACTCTGTCACGCCTCCATTGAGGCTTGCCGTACAACGGCCATGCAGCATCGAATATCCCATATTATGCGCCGCTGATCCGCCCATTTGATCGGAAACGCAACGCGTTGCCAAAAATCAATAACGTATATCGCGCAAGCCTCGAAGAGGCGTAACCGAACAAGCAGCCGACGGGTGGAGCGGAGCTTTAGCGGAGCGTAGCCTTCGGCGGGGTGTGTGACCTTTGTTGGTATTCGCTAGCTTTTCTTCGTTTGGGCTTCGCCCAAGGCGGACGGGGCGTCCGCGGCCCGCTCCAGGCATTATGACCCCAAACTAATTCGCCCCGAGCAACTCCGCCAGATAGCGCCCGGTCACACTCTCCGGGGTGCGCGCAACTTCGGCGGGCGTGCCGGCGGCGACCAACTTCCCGCCCGCCGGTCCCGCGCCGGG